>FUFK010075987.1_pt1 | contig 54551 bp, 81 predicted proteins | sample 1021851 | NCBI WGS metagenome assembly FUFK01 (sample SAMEA51879418, study PRJEB19060) | metagenome | reverse complement strand
TTCGTTTTCGTTTTCTTGTACTTTCTTTTCTTCTTCACTCATTTATACACTCACTATGTCATCAGGATTTAATATAGTGGCAATAACTTCGTCATCGTTAATGATGCGAACTTCTGCACCATCATCGAGTTTAAACCTAGAACCGCTATACCGTCCTATCAAAACCCATTGTTTCTCTTGACACCAAGGTTTGTCGCCAAACCTCTTAGTATCATTAAAACACAAAGGTCCCATTTTTACCACATAAGCCACTACTGTAGCCAATGCCTCTCTGTTTATTGTCTCTTTTGCTAAGACTATACCACCTTTTGATGTTTTTTTACCTGCGTAGGGTAGAACCAACATCCGCCATCCTGTAGGCTGTGGCATCCTATCAAGCACCGATCCATCTAATTTTTCAGGGTCTAGCACTCTTTCTTCAGGACTTACATAAGCATCGTCCAATTTTTTTTCGTCACTCATTGTTGTCACTTTTTTTCAGCATGTCTCCTATGCCATTTGTAATATAGTATAAAGCAGAAAGTTCACCTTGCAAATATTTGTAATGTTCCATATCTTTTAGACCACCACTCATCAATGTTTCTTGTATCTGTCTTTCTCTGTCCTCTAAAAGTTTTTTTAACTTATCGAGAAAATCTATGTCATTCATTTAGATTTTTTAACTTTAACTTTTTTGCTTACTTTTTTCTTAACAGATTTCACTTTTGGTTTTACATCTTCGACTGGTAAACCCTTAGCAATTCTATCTAATTTTTTTGCTATTCTTTCTTCGTTAGCGACTCTTTTCTTTTCTTCGAGTTCTCGTTGTTCTTTTTGAGCAACTGCCTCAGCCTCACGAAGAAGTTTTTTTTCAGCTTTAAGTTTTTTTTGTGCCTCTAAGCGGTATGATGTAGTCATTTTAACTCCTAAATTTTTGCTCCAATTCTAATAATTTTAAATCGGCATTTTGTTTAAGTCTATCCATAGACACACCAAGTTTATCATCAGCTATGGCTTTTTGTATATCCAATCTTTGTAACTGTAGCTGACTATCTATCTGTTTTTCTTGTGCTCTTTGATTTTGTCTTTGGACAAATTGTTCTGCCTCTTGATCGAGTTCTTTGTCTCTTAGCTCTAGTTCAGCTTTCCTTATTTCTACCAATGGGTCTGCATCACCACTCATTCCAATAGATTGTAAGAATTGTGCAGTCAGACTAGCTAATATAGGCGAGCTAAACTGATCTAAAATCATTTGTGTTTCTTGCATTATCATTTGTGCCTCTTGTGGCGAAACCATCTGAATCTGTTGTTGGACAGCTTGTATTCTTTCCATCACTTCAGGTGGCATTTGCTCTTGTGCTATTTGTACAGATAAAAATTGTAGATGTTGCATACAATGACTAACTATTAAAGATTGTATTTGTGGATTTTGCATCACTACCTGTGTTTGGAATAAGCTACTGTGTGCTTGTAAATGTGCCTCATGGTTCTGTCCCTCGAAGGCTTGTGCTGGTTGTCCCATCAAAAAACCTGAATTTTCTAGTCCAGCATCTATTGGTTTAGGTGTCATATCAGGCGGTGGTTGAATCAAAGCATCGACATTATCGACACCCAATGCACCATACATTCTTCTATATGCCTCGTATATTCCCAAAGGCCCATGTATTTGTGGGTTTGATTGCACCATTTGTAATAACTCTTGTGCGAGAGTCACTCTTTGACTTTGCGAAAAAATGTTAGGATCAGAGACAGGAATAATATCTACTTTGTCATCGAAATCTTGTTGTTTTATTTCTTGATTGCCTGAGCCGACTGAGTATTCATATACTGGCGGTAAAAACTCATTGAAGACTTTTGCAAGTAAGCCGAACTCTAATTTTTGGGCATAATGTAATCTTTTATGTATTGCACTCATTACTTTAGTGCCTCTTTCTAACAAGGCGACAGTCGTGCCAACAGGCATGGCTTGGTTCATATCACCAACATTCATATCAGCAATAGCCGCAAATCTTTTACCTGAATCTACCAATATACCAAGCAACTGCATAAGAACACTGCTCGGCTCTTTTATCGGTAGAGGTATCAAATTCTCTCGTAATGAACCGCCAGTAGTATCTATGTCTCTAAACTCACCCGGCTGTAATGGATCATCTTCATCTCTAATACGCATACCTCTTGCCTTAAATCCAGCTGGCAAGTTTGCTAAAGTTCCTGCATCGATAAGTTGTCTCAATATAGAAGTAGATGCCTTCGACAAACCACCGATCATGTGTGATAAACCTAGACCGTAAAAGCCTAAACCCGGTAAAAACTTGTATTGCACAAAATAATTTATTTTGTTTTTCATTGGGTCGTTTAGGTCATAGTTTCTACGAATAGACAAGACTCTTCTTGAGTTTTCGTCTATTGTTACGATGTACGGAAGTTTTAAGCCTGAGTTCTCTCCGTTTGCTTTTTTATCTTCGAAACCCTCAATATCTAAGACAGTGTGCACCTCGAAAACATTTCTGTTTCTTTCTTCTTTGTAACTTGGCTCAACACCTTGTATTTCGTCTATAGCCTCTTCTATATCGGACATCTCAGGGTTGTAACTTTCACTTTTGATGTCGACATCCGCATAAAATCCAGCTAATTGTTGTTTTTTTATTTCGTTGGTAGACATGCTTATGACATGTGTTATTCTCTCAGCCGAGCTAATATCAGTGGCCTCGTATGGCACAATTAAATCTTCAGGTGGCACAAACTTAGATACCGCTCTTTTTAAAGTCTGATCATAATAAATTTTTTTGAAAGCAGACCCAGCAAGAGGTAGATAAAATAAAAGTTGATCGAGTTCAGGATCGTATTCATCCATGACATTCATAATGTAATAGTTCATAAACTCTTGGACTCGCTCTGCTTGGTTTTCTGTCTCTACAGTTCTCGCACCGATTATTTCTGTTTTTACTGGTCCTTTTGCAGGTAACATTTCCTTGTAACTTTGAGCTTGGAACTGGGTAACGGCCTCTGCCAAAATAGGATGAACAACTCCTGAACTGCCTTCAAAAGGTTGTGATCTAGATTCATCAAATTTCATACCGAGGTATTTCAGACCGTCTGTGTATGTTCTTTCCCACTCACTGCGTGATTCCTTGTCACTTCTTATGGAACTTAGTAAATCGTGTGATATTTTCTGTAAAACATTTTCTTCGAGCACATCAACCAAGTTCATGTTGAAGTCTTGTAGCGGTTCAGGTTCGTCAACCATCTCGCTATCTATCAATACTTGTTCTTCATTTACTAAGATTTCAGCGGCTTGTTTAATTTGGTCTGATCTGCTTTCTTCAGGCTGTATGGTAACAGCTGAGCCTTGCTTTTTTATACTAATATCACTTTCTGTGCCTAATTGTTTTTCTACTGCCATCAGTGAATAACCCTCGGTCTATGGTTAAAATCTAGGTCAAATATATCAGTTAGTTCACCTGTGAGCTCATAACCTTGACCTTCAGCTATTATCCTAGCATTTTCTATGGTATCTGTATGTATGTCAGGACCTACATACTCTTGGCCATTATAAATAAATTTTGTTGCAAAAATTTTCATTTCTCAATAATACACTACTCTGTTTTTTTTCAAAAATCTTGCATCCTCTTGATAGTCTTCTTCGAGTGATACAAAACCGCCTTGTCTGAAACGCATAAGAGCCATTGTGCTACTATCACAAAAGTCATCGTGATCACCGTATGGAAAGGCCGCCATCTCCTCTATAACATCATCTGCAAAACTATGATCAGGTGCCCACACCATACCTGACTCAAATATAGGTGCCACACTGTTCATTCTAGCAACTTTGTCTTGACCTCTGCTCGGTGCATAAGCAGTAACAGGTATGCCCATTCTCCTTAGCTCTTGAGTCAAGGGTGTACCGCTTGCTTTAGCCTCAATCAAAACACAGTCAGGTTTCCAATATCTATATTCTTCTTGTGCTAACCTTTTTAACTCAGGAAAATCACATCTAACCCGTTTAGCATCTAGCAATATAATTTGATCTGCATTTTCATCACCAAGGTTGAATATTGCCCATGTAGTGATTGCAGAGTAGTCGGCTGTGTCTTTTTTAGAGAAAGCCGTGTCATAACTTTGTATTACATAACTATACTCAGGGACTTCATCTTCTTCCCATCTTCGCCACCATTCTCTCTTAACTATCGAACCCTCTTCGGCAGTCGGATTTTGCATCCACTGACTGTTCCATTTACCGATAGGCAAAGATGCCTTTACTCCTAGTAGTTCTTCTTTTTTCCAAAACTCAGGCCACAGAGGTTCCTCTGACTCAGGCATAATTGCTGGGAACTCAATCAAGTCCCATTTGTCTGCGTTATCTTCACCTTGTTTTTTTAACAACTTGCCAACCAAATCTTTTGTGCTCCATCTTGTCATTACTATCACGATTGTGCCTCCCGGCTGTAGCCTTTGTCTTGGGCCTGAGGTGTACCATTCATAACAGGATTCTAATGCTTTGGGTGATAAGGCATCTTGTTCAGATATTGGATCATCTATCAATAACAAGTCGGCACCTCGTCCAGTAATAGCACCACCTGTACCTGCGGCAAAAAACTCACCGTCTTTGTTACTCGTCCATCTACCAGCAGATTTGTTATCAGCTTGTAATTTTAAATCAGGAAAAACCTGTTGATATTCTGCACTGTCTATTATGTTTCTTACTTTTCTACCAAACCTAACAGCCAATTCTGCTGTGTGTGTGGTTTGTATAATTTTTAGGTTTCCATGTCTGCCCATCATCCAAGCTGGGAGGTAGGTGGAGGCAAATTCAGATTTTGTGTGTCTAGGTGGTAGACAAACAATTAATCTTTTTAGTTTGCCCTCACCGATCTTATTAAATTTATCTGCAATTATTTTGTGGTGTCTGCCCTCTATAAAATCAGGCCATAGATGTTTAACGAATGATAAAAAATCACCTTGACAGCTTTCTTGCATGTTAAGTTGATCGTATCTATTTATTAGAGCTATTGCCTCTGCCTTATCTTGTTCTGACAATATATCGAAGTCTTTGAAAGATAAATCACTCATAAATAAAAACGGGCAAACAAATAGGTAGTGACATAGTATCTGCTCGCCCTAAGCATAAGCCTAGGTTTAGTATATCTCTACTTATATTGTGTGCCAATCAGGGTTGCCAACAAATAACATGGCCTCTGCCTCTCTTCTTCGAACCAACCCATCTAATACTTTGCCACCAGCTTTGTTCCATCTTCTAATTTCACAAGGCACAGCATCATAGTCCTCTGCATTTAATTTCTTTAGTAATGTAGATTTTTTTAGAGATGATGGTCCGAGATTGTATGTCCACGCAACTAAGGCATCGAATTGGTGTTGCATAAGTGGTACCTTAACCAAATCGTTTACATAGTTTTCGAACTCTTGTATATCACCATCGAACCTTTCATCTGCGTATGCTTGTGACCAAACATCGCCCTCTTTTACATCTTTAGTTGAACCCCAACCACATGTCCAAACACCACCTGAGCATTTGTAACTTTCTAACTTACAGCCTTCAAACTTTTTTATTAAGGATTTACCCTCTCCTGAAATGTTCATTAATAGTCTCCCCAAACTTTAACCTTTTTGCCGCCGTAATATTCTACAGCATGTCCTTCTTCAATAAGTATTTTACAAATATCTTTGCCATCTTCGGTATAAGGTATGCCCAAGATACGACCATATTTACCTTTGCCAAAAGACCTAACTTTTATTTTACCTTGACATAATTCTTCGAGTCGAGCCTTTGCCGCTAAGCCTAGTTTCTTCTCTGCTAAGTCTCTCGTTCTTGATTCAGGAGTATCTATACCTTGTAATCTTACTCTTTGTTTGTGTAATTTGACATCGAATCCTAAATCCAAACAACAGTCAAAAGTGTCGCCATCTACGATTCGTTCTAGTGTGGCATTGTAAATATATGCCTCAGGATTGTCACTCATTTTTTGGTTCAGTAGTTACTTCACGGTAGTAAACCACTACATCTTTTAGCTCAGTAATATATCTTTTGAGCTCCTGCATATTGTAAGCCATAAGTTCATAATCAGGAATAGTCATAGCTAAGAAAACCAATTCACCCTCTTGCTCCTCTATGATCGCAAACTGTTCTTCATAATTTTCAGGTGTTATCGTGAACCATTTGACTGATTTCAGATCAATCTCTCTCGGCATGACAGGTTGCACTATAGTTCTGTCGACTGGTTTAGATTGTATTTGTATATCTCTAGTTGGAAGGAGACTGCAACTGCAAGCCATCATCAAGACCATCAACAGTGCCACTGAGTTTTTCAATGTCTTCCATAATGTGTTTAGTTCCATTATTTATCTTCCTTTGCATTTCTGCTGGATTTTCTAAAATCTTAGCAGTAAGTTTATAATTTTGTATGAACTCTGTATAGCGATTTAATTCCCTCTGTGCTTTTTGACTTTTTTGTGTCATCTCTATCAAAGATTGTGCTTGTTTGGCAAAATCTTTTTGTAAGGTTTCTATTGTCTCTTGTTGAGTAGCAACTGCATTTTCTAGTTTGACATTGTTATCTTGCAACACCTCATTTTGTTGCCAAAGATAATAACTAAATCCACTAAGTGCTAGAATGATGCCTATTAAAAATTGATACATTACAGTTCCTCTATCTTGTAATTCAGACCCTCTGCACCTCGAATCTCAACTATTTCATTATCGTATGTTTTAAATTTTATATATTTGTCTTGTTTGTTATAAAACTTTTTCACAACAAAAGTCTGATCATCTTTGTCACCCCATGTTGCATTGTAGCTGACAGTAAGTTTGTAAGTGGTAATAAAAAAACTTTTGAGCCACTCCCAAAACTCGTACATATTAATTAGCCAGTGGGTTGCCGTCTTTTTGTAACTCTTCTATTTTTTCTTTTAGTTCTTCTATATCTTCCTTAGAATCAGAAAGTTGTACTTTTATTGCGGCTAGTTCACTTTTGATTAATGAAACATCAGGTATATCTATATTATCGAGTTCTTTTTCTAAAAAATTAACACTTGTTTCTATACCAACAAATCTTTCTTCTATGACTTGTACTTCGTTTTCATTCTCACTAATACCACCGATTTTTGCCTCAAGATTCTCTAACCTATTTATGTAGGTTGCACCTGTATAGCCAAAACCAGCAAGTGTACCCACTATCGATACTAAAGCTATTAGTTGTGTAGTTTTACTTTGAAACCAATCCATTATTCCTCCTGCAACTGTGGTTGGCTTTGTAACAAGATATTCATGGTATTTATATTGTCACCTGCCAAACCATAAAAGGCAGTTATATTATCACTTAGCAATATATTACTATATATTTCTTTTGCTTGGTACCACTCTTCTTGTTTCGGTATTTCTGCTGTACGATAACTGTCGAACCCAGCAACAAAACCTAAGTAAGCAACTAATGTAGTTTGATCGGCATACTCACCTGTCTGCTCTTGTTCTTGTTGTATTTCTTCTTGTTGGTTTTTTATGTTGTTGGCTATTATTTGACTTGCTATTTCATCCGCCTCACTAGCTGACACAACACCTGATGTAGCACTACTTATATCACCTTGCAGATTTGTTATTTGCACCTCAGCCATCACGACTTGACCACCAGCTACACTCGGAAGTGGTATTAAATTTGTTGTAACACTACCAATCTGTGTTCCGCCCTCGGCTCCGCTTGTGTTTTGTGACATAGATAGTAAATTGTTGGTTTGCACAGATGCCGATGCAATTTGATCACTTATACTTGGTGAGCTGGTTGTGGAATTAGAGCTACCAGCAAAATTACTACTGGCATTTGTATATGAACCTGAGTTTGAACTAGAGCCTCCTGAACCATATCCACTTGTATTAGAGTTCTGTGTTCCGTAATTTACACTGTTGGATGCGGCTTTTATAGAGTCAGCCACAATATTCATCTTCATAGCTTTACGATCTTTATTGTCAGCAACTAACTCTTCTTCATGTAGTTCTATTATTTCTTCTTCCTCAACAGCCTCTTCTTCTAATTCAGCAACTTCTTCTTGTTCCTCTCTAATATCTTCTAAAACTTCTTCTACTTCCTGCTCAATAACAACTTCTTCTCTTTGTTCTCTATCAGGTCTAGCATCCATTTGTGCTACTTCTTCGTGAGGTTCTTCTTGTCTGCCTCTTTCATTTTCAAACCATTCATCTAATTCTTGTATACTGTCAAACTCAACAAAAGTTGTTGGTTCCTGAAAGTCATCTATCAAAACAGTTTCGATTATTACTAACTCTGATATTAAAATATCATCACCCAAAGGAAGTAATGCTTGTGGCACATCGTATTGAGGCAAAGGTGCTATTTGACTAACTGGTTGTAAATTCCATGGCACTATTTCATCTCCTCCTCCATGTGGACTATGTAAGTCTTCATGCCTAGATGTTATGCTCATAGGTGCAAAACCATTATCATCGAAATCAAAAAATATTGGCTCATCTAATAAAGGTTCTTCAAATATTTCTGCATCTCTAATTAAATTTATATCTGCAAAAGGGTCACCTAATATGAAATCTTCGCTAGAAAACATATCATCATGTCCGAACATATCTTGATGTTGCCCATCATTTCTTGGGCCACCAAAGTTCATATCATCTTCTTGGAAAAAAGCTACCGATTCTTCTTGTCTATAACCTGAACAAAATGGACGATACTGTGGGTCTTCCTCACATTGGAGTTCATCATAAGCCTCATCATAGTTAGGACAACTTGTGCTATACAGCTGAGATAAGTTACATTGTTGAGTTAACAAAGCCTCAGCATAACCAGTACAACTAGAATCGTTGAGAGGATTACTACAATCTATACTGTGATCAGAGCCATCGCTATAGAGCGATCCACCATTCTCTAAAGTTGTGTTAAAAGAAGTGTTGTTCCAATTTGTGTTAACACAACTACTTGAGTTTGTTGAGCCTGTGTTACATTCATCATGGTACAAATAGGTATATATTTTGCTAGTATCAGGGCCTTGTTCACCAATCAAGACATCGTGATTTATTATATCTAAAGCTCCATATCTGTATTCGTAGGTGTGGTTTGGCCACAATATAATTTCAAAACTGTTGTCTGTGCCACTCCTGTTGAACTCACGCAGATCGTACCAACCAAAAATCATTTTTTCACTATCCCCGTATGATTTTATTCTCGAGTTGTTATCTCTTATCAAATCTGTCCAAAATGGATATAAGGTATTTTTGTATCTCGGTAGTGGATCAGGTGTATAATCGCCACAATAATCAGCATAAGCTGTAGATGTTAAACCGAAATGCAAGCATCCGTTGGTTGCTATTCTTGCCGAATCAAAAGTGTTGCCGTAGAAGTTAAAGTTGAAAGAAAAATCTATAACAGGTGATATGCCATCGTCAGCTATTTCATAGGCTAACTCACCTTGGAAATCGTTAGCATTATTCTGTAAATGGTATAAAGGCTGATTAGCCTCGTAGATATACTGAGACTGAGCTTGTAGACAGAATATAAATACTAGCCATAAAATTCGTCTAAGCATTGTCTCCTACTTTTATATTTAGAGGCAAAAGGTTTATCACCTAAAGGTGATGTAATTTTTTCACCCCAACTCCTTTTTCTCCAATTAGGATTTATCTGTTCCATACATTTTCGCAAAAAATCTTCTTCTGCCTGTATTCTGTCGGGTCTTTCCCATGCGTTAGAAACCCATTCTGCTTTTGCCTCATTACCTATTTTGCCATTGTAAGGACAAGGTGTGCCTGCTTTCCACATGGCTGAAAAAACTCTTTCATCTTGGCAGAGCAAAGCCACAGCGGCTACTTTCATGCCCATATCGTAAACATATTTAGAGAGTTTTAACCTTTCACAGTTTTCATCTCTAACACTCTTACCACCTGAGAAACCAAATATTTGTCCTTGATATGCGGCAGATAATCCAGTTGTACATAAATCTTGTGAGTAACTCATTATGCTAGGTGCTATTGCAGATGCAGGTGGAGCTTTGGTTGTAACATTTTGATTGATCGTTTGCACAGACTCAGATTTATTATAATTTCTATTTGTGTTATCTGATTTAGAGTTATTTTCGTTGTAGTTCTTATTGTTAGAATTTACATTTGAATTACTATTGCTCTCGTTGTAATTTCGGTTGGTGTTGTCAGAGGTACTGTTACTTTCGTTGTAGTTGGTGTTGGTGTTATTTGTAGTTGTATTGTTATTAACAGTTTGGTCTACAGTTGAGTTTACAGTCGAGTTTGAGTTTGAGTTATTATAGTTTGTGTTGGTATTGTTTGAGGTTGAATTATTATTGTTATTATTGGTGCTAGTCGATGTTGAAGTCGATGTGTTGTTATTATTATTTGTATTAGTAGCTGTCGAACTATTGGTATTATAATTCGTGTTTGTCGATGTGCTGGTGTTGGTGTTGGTGTTGGTATTTGTATTTGTATTGGTATTAGTATTGTTGTTGGTATTATTTGTAGTGGTATCGTTTGAAGTAGTTACCGCCTCACAATATTCTGTACCAGCAGGACAAGTGCCAGTCGCTTGAGCTTGTATTTCGTTGCCACACCATAAAAAAACGAAAAATAGTATAACTCTATTTATCTTCACCTTTAAAACTCTTTGATGAGTTGGATGTGCCAGCATATAGACCAAACCATGCGGCTCCTGCTCCAACTATGATTGATATTAAACCTGATTGTTCTAGTGAGGGTTGATCGAGAGCCATAAACCACATAGTAGAATAATAAAGTAGAAATATGTAGACACTAAGAAAAACTCGAGGAAATATTCTCCATGAGTCTACAGCTCTCGCTAGATGAATCCATTTTTGGTGGGGATTTACATTTTTGTCGTCTTCAAGCTCTCTAATTTTATCTTTTAGAGCACCTATTTCTTCAACCATAGCCATGAACTTTTTGAGGTCCATTTCGACCTCATTTCTATCCATGTCACCCCTGAATCTGCCGTCTTCGTTCATATAAATTTAGTTAGTATGACCGCACCAACAATAAAAGGGTAAACGGCCCATAGCATAGACTCTAGCCTTTTAAATTTTTCTGAGCCTTCGTCTAGGCGGTTCTCTATGTTTTTGTAACGCAGAGCACACTCTCTTTCGTGTGACTCTATTCTATGTAAAGCATCTTTAACTGTTGACATTGAGCTTAGGTCGTCCTCTTTTCTTCTTTACCCTGACCTCTTTATAAGCCTCGTTCACACCATCAGTTGATTTATCATCCGCTACATAATGACCTTTTGAGTTTCTAGCACGAACTAATTTTCTTTCCGTACCAGTCACAAAGTCCCAAAATTTTTTAAAAATATTAATCATTTATCTTTAGCTTTCCCTACATTTAAGGCTATCCAATCGATCACCTTATAAAACTTCCTTATTAGTGTATCATCTTTTGGAGTCGGTGTAAGTGCCGCTACCAAAGATGCAAACATGACAAGCCAAGGTATGACTTGCACCCATCTAATTACATATTCGAAAAACTCTAACATTTTTACTCCTTAACCACCTAATATTTTATTTACAGAACTTGGATTAATTTGGTTACTTATATCTGACTCTAGTGCTGACTTAACGGATGCTACATTACTAGAACCCATGGCACTTTCTACCCAACCTTGTACATCAGAGGCAGTTAGACTTGACCAGTTTATAAAACTCGATAAATCTGATGTGTCTAAGTAAACTCTACCTCTTGATATAGAAAAATAGTTATTTCCATTGCTGTCTGTGTTGGTATCATCAATACCTTTTAGTTGATAATGCACCTTATGTACTACATTAGATTTACCACTTTTACTAGGATAAACTTCACAGTTTGATACATCCCATTCAAAATTTACAGCCATTATGATTCTCCTTTAAGTTGTTGTATTTCGTTTTGTAATACTTCTATTTGTTCTTGTTGTTCTTGCACAGCTTTAACTAAATTTGGTACAAGAGTGCCATAGTCAAGTTGCCATTTTTCTTTGCTTTCATCTTTTGGTTCATATACACCTCTTGCGTATGAACCAACATCATCAAATGCCTTTTTAAAATCTTGTGCAATAAAACCTTGTGAGCCTTCTCCTGTGCCGTCTTTCCACATAAATTTTATTGGCTCTAATTTAGATATAAGATTCAAACCATCTGCATCACCCAAGACATCTTTATATCTACCATCAGAATCAAAAGCAAGTGTCATAGTGCTACCTGTCATATCTGCATCAAGTCTGCCTACAGCAGAAGATTCAGCTTTCTTTCTAAACTTTATAAATCTATAGAATGAGGCATCACCTGTGCCATGGTCCATATCTAAAACAGCATCAGAGTTACTGCCACTTTTTACAGCAGTTATCACAGCATTGTCTCTTTGAGTAGAAGTTCCCATGGTGACATTATCTGTCATAAAAATTTGCCCATCTGATTCAAGAGCAAATCTTAAATTCTGTCCATTTGTGTAGAAGTCAATAGAGCCAGTATCAGTTCTAAATGAAAAGTCATTAGCACTACCACCTGATTTGAGAGCATTACCACCACCAATGAAACCGTAGTTAGTAGAGCCATCAGTTAATGATACTCCTGTGTTTCCTGCACCAGCTGTCAGTGCTAGAGTATTACCATTCCAAGTAGCATTAGCCTCGCCCTCTAAGGTGTTAGCTGTACCACTTCCTGTTATCAGTCTGTTGTCTGCATTGTTATTTATTGTGGTACCACTAGCGGTGGCAAAAGATAAAGCTCCACTACCGTTTGTTTGTAATACTTGGTTCGCACTACCATCCGATGTTGGGAAAGTATAGGCATCGTTAAATTTAACTACTTGGCTGGCATTTATACCGATAGCTATATTCGAGCCTACTGTGCTACCGTTACCTATTAATAAATCGTCTGCTGAGTCATCTAGTGCTATGTAAAAATCCTGTGCATTACCGTCAAAAACTATCGAGGTATCTACTTCGGCACCGTCACCTATAACCACTGAATCATCATCGAGTGTTAGTATTGAATTTGTACCTACTGTGGAACCTACACCTACCACCAATTTATCAGCCGAGTCATCAAGTCCGACATAAAAATCTTTTGCGTTGCCATCAAAAACTAAACTGGTATCTTCTGCACCTGCATCGCCTATAGTTAGGCTTGGTGTTGTGCCGTTGATCACAACAGGACTTGCTATAGATATACTTGAGCCATCTGCTGATAAGCTATCTAATGCAATGTCACCAACATTTGTGATGTTGGCATCGTTGAAGGATGTTGCTCCAAAAGNNTTAGAGGCCGCTGTTGANGTAATACCGTTTGCGGCTGTGATNCCACCACCGTCTGCAATAGTTATAGCATTGTCACCATCTGTGAATCCAATGTTAGCAGTTTGTACTTCACCACTTACTAACAAATCACCACCCACTGAGGCATCGTCTGTTACTGTTAGATCGTCTTGAACTTTTAAATCCACAGTAGATATACTGGCAAAAGCATCTACCATAGCTCCACCTGAGCCAGCTCCGTCAGAATATATTACTTTGGTATCGCCATTAGGTATGGTGACTGTGGCACCAGTGCCTTGTTTGATGACAATGTTGTAAGGCCCCGAACTGCCTGAGTCTGTAGTGGCATTTTCGATAAACCAAAGTTTAGAAATTGTGTTTGGCCCAATCGTGATAGTACAGTCAGAATCCAAAGCACCTGTGTATTTTAGGTACATAGACCTTGCCTCGTCTGTGCCTCCATCTGCTATTGTAGAGGTGTGAGTATTATTATTGGTCGGTATGGCCTCAGTGCCGAAACTAAAAGCCTCAGCTATGAGTTCTAAGTTTGTGTTAGTAGTGTTGCCCCATGTGCCCGATTGTTCACCTGTGGCTATTTCTTCTAATCTTAAATCGTTTGTGTAAGCACTTGACATAATTTAGTCCTTTTTATTTTTAGGCGGCATCTCGACCAGCCTCTATAGAAGTATAATTTGGACTTTGACTTGTTGCAATGTCTGAAAAGCTAGGAGTCTGACTGGTATCAACTTGACCATACACCAATAAGTTACCCAAACTAGCGGAAACAGAAACAGACTCAGGTGTTACATTAGCATCAGCTGTGCTCGTTGCTGTGCCTAAAGAACTGGTCATACTGAAACTTGGCAGATTGATCACCTCGTTTTCATGGACGATAACAGAACCGATGGCCGAAGTTGTGACTTGCGTGCTTGGTGAAACATTAGCTTTGGCTACGACAGAAAGTGAACCAAGTCCTGATGTTATTGCCTGCGTACTTGGTGAAACATTAGCTTTGGCAACTTGAGTGGTTGAGCCTAAACCTGAGGTGATCGCTAAGGTGCCAAGCGATACAGATACAGATTCACCGTTCCAATTTCCCGAACCCCATGTGCCTCGTCCCCAACCGACACTCATAGATTGTCTCTAACCTCTTCTAACAATGATTTTATATTATTGAGTTCTGCACGCACAGGTACAGTCATAAAATCTAGTGATAACATACTATCAATGTTATTTATAACTTGTATTATCTTTTCTTTTTCAGACATTGTTAGACTTTGTAAAATTTTGTATAATAGGCTTGATGGAATACAAATCAGACACATCATATTTTTCTTGGGAGTTAGGGCCAGCGGTCATTGAAACCCGTGGCAATGGTAGGTTTGGTTTTTTTATACCACCGACAGGAGAAAATTGGATACCAGCTACACCCTCACAAGGTTTTGACTTCATCGCAAGTGGTTCAGAACTGTCCCAATCTGAGTTTGTAAAAATGTTTGGATCAAATCTTCCTGATCTGCCCAAAGATGTCACTTGACCACCCCGAGCTAACCGCACAGCAGTATTCTTGATTTCTTCAGGAATCTCTCTTAACACATCACCAAACTCGTCAATCATTTGTTTTTTGTATTTTCGAGCAAGTTTTTCTGCCTCTATCATATCTGCACCTTTCAGTTCTTGGTTTTGCAGTTGTTTTTGTATAGCTCTGTATTGTTTATAAACAGGGTGCATCTTATCACCAGCCACTAACATTTTTGGGTGCACCAAGGCTATCTCTGCAACAATTTTTTCACCCGAAGGGGCTGTGTATTGAATGTTCAGCTTTCTATCCATGTAGCCTGTTTGGTTGATCTGCCTTTGTGAATCAAGGGTTGGGTATCTTCTGCTTATTAAATTTACTAAAGCATCTTCCTCATCGCCACTACGCACTAATATTCTTGTTCTCATAGGGTCTGTTATATTCAAAAAATCACCTTCATATTTTTCAAACGATTTTTCTGCAATTCGATCCGTGCCTTTAACCTCGCCTACAGGACTGCCAGTAACATCATCTATGTCGTCTAATTTTCTCGCTGTTCTAGTGCCGAGGCTTTCTGCAATATCAGAAATTTCATCCTGAAAGCCTTTGTTGAGTTTTACACTACGAGCAAACATCTCATCGATTGTATTTAAGTCTGCTTGGTGTTTGTTGAAAATACTTTTTGTGTATGCTAAAGGTTTGTTACCAAATTTTCTGACTAAAGCCTCTGATGTTGGATTACCAGCTTGCGGTTGAAACTTCATCGCATCATCTAATAGGTCTTGTGTTTTTCCTATCTTTCTTGCTGTGTCATATTGTTTGAAGAGTTCTTCAGATTTAAACACCCGTACAGGAATATCTGTAACACCTAAATTTTGTAGTGCTTGTATAGAGGAACCGCCACCTAGCTGTCTGTAACGACCACCGGGCATTTGTAGAACTTCAATAGGTTGTCTTTTTTTTCTGCCTACTCCCTTATATATAAAACCATCATCAACATTTTTTATAATATCTTCTGCAAGTTCTATTCTTTGTTGTTTTTGTTTTTTTGTTCCTCCTGAGGGTTGTTTTATATCTATTTTGTTCACATCCACCAATGCGTCTGCCTCTTCAACTTTAATTGCTTTTTTTAGTGTTGGGTTAGTGACCTCTGTACCTGATTTAGTTTTGACAGCTCGCTTTAAGCCGATTTTCCCAAGATTGGCTAACTCACCGACTAGAGGTATTGCGGCAAGACCTGACAGGCCAGCGATACCTAAATTTACAGCACCTTGCCCTAGATTTCCTGCACTAAAATCTCTGACAGCATCACGACCATATTTTCCTGCGGCCGCAACATCGAGAGCCATGCCGGGTGGTGTAAAGCCAGCACCGATTTGTGCTATTAATGGGACATTCTCTTCGTAACCAGTTACTAATCTGTCTAAAGCATCAGGACTGACTTCGCCACCTGCTTGTAGCTTTTTTATACTCTCGACTAAACCGCCTGATTGAAAGATGTCAACATCATCTAAGTTCATTAGAAGATTATGAACGAAGATATGTTTTTTTTCTAGTTAGTGGTAGGTATCGTGCTGTCTGTTGTGTTCGTCTAGCAAGCCTTGAAACTTTCTATTTAAAATCCTTTGCACCTTGTGATAAGGAAACTGCGGATACTCAGGAAAAGAACTTTCGATTTGTTTTGATATAGCCTTAGCACCTCTGCCTCGACCAGCTAACTTGTAGATAGCTTTCAAAACTTCTTGCTCATTTGGTATAGGTTCTAACTTTGTGTGTTTACCTTCTTGGACTTTACGATAACCGAAAGGTGTATGGCCACCGATTGAGTAACCTTTTTCTGCATAAGCTATTTTACCACCATAAAGCCTAGACATGATTTGTTCCCTTTCGAACTCAGCAAACATTGCAAGGTTGTTTACTAACATTTGGTTCGACATTCTAACCATGTCTAGTTTCATGTTTAGACCAGTTTTGGTTTTATCTTTTGGCAAGGCGACTGGTATATCACCGAACATGTCGCAAAAATATAAGGTAATACCAGCCTCCTCAAACTTAGGAATCAAGTTAACCATTTCTAAAAATGATCTTGCTAATCTATCTAATTTGGTGCACACAACAATATCTTTGGCATCCATAGTGTCGGTCAGTTCTCGTGAGCCTTGTCTTTCCATAATAGGTTTCATGCCACTGGTTCCCGCATCAACAAATATTTTATCGACCTCACGGTTGTATTTTTGTTTGACAAAAGCTCGGATAGATTCTTCTTGTTGCTCGAGAGAGCTACCGTGCTTGACCTGTTGTTCAGAGGACACCCTGATGTAGCCGTAAATATTATTGATCTGTTTTTTAGGTTGTATCATCGTACCAATCTCCACATAAAATTATGCAACCCCAAGCCAAATATTTGTAAAGTATCAAGCTCAACAAAATGACTAGGATCAAACTCCACTCTATAACTTTTAATTTTTTCTTACCGTTTTTCATAACTCAGTGTGGTTGTGCAACATCCCTTCTATGATGAAAGAGTCTAGGTAGAGATATTGCACTTTCATGTCTTGCTTAGGAAAAAAACATCTAAAAAAAGCAAGCTACTTCGGACAACCACATGCCCGCCAATGGAGTTACCTAGACTTACCATCGATTAACCTTATTTTTCTTGATAACTCGTAAACCTTACTGTTTGCATCTTGAACATTTTGCCAAAGTTTGTCATAAGTTTTGTTACCAACATAGGGACCATCATTTCTAAACAGGCTCTCAGCTCTGTGTTGTTCAGAATATGCTCGGTCTAATTCTTTTTCTAGTTGCTCTCTAGTCATTTGCTCTCTCCTCTTCTTTTCTTTTGTTAAGTAAATTCATATATCTTGTCCAAAGTCGTCTGTCTGTTGGGTGGACATTTCCACTTACTCGCCACCAATATTCATTCTCCCTCCAACCTTTGTAATATCGGCTTTCAACTTGGAATAACTTTTCTTCTATTTGTTCTACTGTTAATTTAGCCATTTGCTCTCCTCTCCTTTTTTTTAATCTCTCGCAAAAACTTTTTTATGTCTACTAATTTTAATTTGTTAATGTCGACATAACCTTCGTGTACTGGATATTTTTTCTTTTTCACTTCTGTTTCTCCTTCCATTGTTCGTATTCAGCTTTGACCAAAAACAATTCTTTTTGCACCAGCTCCATCTTGTCGAGAGCCACTGCCATCTTTTGTTCTAGTTCAGCTATTCTCTTTTTGTAATATTTATGTGGTTGTAATTCCATTTGTTTCCATTGTATAAAAATATGTTGTGCTTTGCAAACTTTTATCCATCTTTGCTTTTTGGTTGTTTACTTTCGTACTGAGCAATAATCTCTTCGGCTCTTTCGTTGGCTTGATCTGACATCAAACCAAGTTCTTCTATTTCTTGTAGGATTTTTTCTCGTTCCTGTGGATTTAAAACATAGGGCAGAGAGTCTTCTCTCTGCTCTATCTCTTTTTGAATCTGCTCAAGAAATTTCTTGACAACTTCGTTTTTGAGGTCGGTCATCTTAGTGACCCCAGCCGTAAGCTGTTTGATACTTCGGCTGACCGTCCCAAAGGCTCGCATTTGCATAACTGTTTAANGAGATTCCATAAGCACCAATTTTCTTTTTCATAGGCTCTCCAACAAAGTTATCTTTAGCAGGAACCACTCTTTCTTCGCTAGGATAATTTGTTTCTAAATATTTTTTAGCAATTTTTTGAATGGTAACCATTTTGTCTGTTCTATCAATTATTTGGTAATAATCAATATTGGTTTGGTCATATCCCCAAGCACTGTATAAAATAGCACCTACTTCATAGTTCTTTTGATTCTCAGAAATCATAGCTTTTTTCTTTTCAGCATATTGCTTTTTTCTTTCGTAACTAGCCTCTATGTCTTTGAAATATTCTTGGACATACTGATCTCTTCTCTCAGATGTTTTGAAACCATAATATTTGTCATATTTAGACCTCTTACCAGCAAACACCATAGCAGTGTATTTTGTTCCGTCTGCATAATCGTTGATATATGCAACGGCATCTGTTTTAGTACATTTTATTTCTTTAGCATCCTTTGGGATGTAAAATTCTCTAGTCAAACTCATATTTCCTCCTTAATTAATTGCCTCTTCATATTTAATTTTATTACTAGCTCTCCAACAGTAAGCTACAACACTTTCCATATCGTATGGCTCCCAATCCCAACCATTCTCTTTAAGTAAGCTCTCAAGTTTAGGATGTAAATTTTGTTCTACACCATCGTCATAATAAACATATTGGCCATCAACTTCGTTGTAAGTGCCTTTGAACCAAATTCTACCGTGATCGTAGTCCTCGCTGTCACTTACTGGTTCACTCTCAGGTATTTCCTTGAGTATCTTCTTAATCATCTGATATTCAGATGTGTACTTCTTCTTCATCTTCCCTCCTTTTTTGAAACTTTTTCTTTCCACATCTATAATATACAAAAAAATGCCCTACATTGCAAATAAATATTAAAAATAATAAAAGTTTGCAAAAGACTATAACTTGGGTTATTATGATCATGTAAACAATTATGTTTACTTTGGAGGAAAAAATGAAATACGAAAAAACCGATTGTGGTAGATTGGTAGGTTCAGGTATCGTAGGTGGCTATCTTATATCTGTGGTAATCGAGCCTAAGTTAGTAAATGGTATGAAATATTATCAAGGCTACTTGTTAAGCAAATCAAAGTTGGATTTCCCTGATGATAATTCAACAGTGGGCATCGGCAATTTTGCAGATGATGTTGATGGTGGTTACACACTAAAGGATGCAAAAGAGTATATAAATGATTATATAAAGCAAGAAATAGATAGTGGTAACTTCGATACTTTTAGAGCTTATAACTAATAAGGAGGAAGTATGGCAAATATAATAGAAGAAATCAAAATCAGGAAGGCAAAGAGGGAAGTTAAACCCGAACCTGAAATATTCGTTGGACAAGGTGCAACTTATCAACCTTATACCGATAAGTACCCGCTCACCATAACCAAGGTTGAAGGTGAGGCTGGCAAAAGGAAAGTAACTCTTAGGGAGTGCAAAGCAACACCTACTAAGAATTACGATTACTACAAAAATCAATCTTACATCTACACAGATGACCCTGAGGGTAGAGAGTTCTACTTTCAAGAAAAAGATAAATTGTATCAAGATAATGTATTTAAAGAGTCGCTCCTAAATCAGGACACAGGCAGACTGAACAAAGCTAAAGGTACTGGTGGTCTGATTTATGTAGGATTTAGAGAAAAATGGGTAGACCCAAGTTTTTAAAGGAGGAAGTATGAATGTTTATGAAAAAGCATTAGATTTTTATAACAATGGAACCTTTTTACAATTAGAAGGTTCTGTTGGTAGAAGTTTCGTTAATAACTTTTTAGATTCAGGAATCATCAAGACCCTTGATGAGGCTGGTAACGAGGTTGTTGACGGATACGGTAGAACAATCCAGCTAAAAAAAGCAGTGATTGATAACGATAGAATCGATGAACTTTGGGACGATAATCCTGAGTTCATGGAGCAAATAGAAGGAGGAGAAAGATGAGTAAGCCTAAATACATACAAGCAACCTATACTCAAACGATAGAATTTGACTTAGAAGAGTTAGGTATTGATTGGGATAAAGTAGATTATTATTCAATTAAACACTCTGAATTAGATATTTATTATACAGATGGAACTATGAAAACTTTTTCATCTACCATAGATTATGACATTGATTGGAAATGGGCAGATAGTGAAAAAGTCTTAGATGAAAATTGGTGTGAGGTGAAGGAATGAGTGATCCATTGAAAACTGTTGGCATGGTATCAGCCTTGTTCGATATAATGTGCGAAGGTGATAAGGACCAAGCAAAAGTCATCGAACAAAGAGCTAGATTCTACAAAACTCAAAAAGGTATAATTTGGCCTGATGATTGGGATGACCTGCCATTAGAAGAGAAAAAAAGAAGATTAGATGGTATGGATAAAATAGCTTTAGGTAATGACCCAGCCAACTAAAATTAAATTATATGGTGCCTTCTTCAAAAAAGTAGAAGGCACTAATTTTTATACTCTGTTTGGGAAAGATCGTTGGCAGATTATTGACGGACAACCTGTCGAAATGTTTAAAGACGAAAAATTATTAGAGGCTCAGAAAAAAAATTGGACAGAATTAGATTTTACTCCTGAGTTTGTTTCTTTTCTATCTCGTAAACGGGAGAAGTAGTGTCTCTTAACATGCCTTGCCCTAAGTAAACAAAAACCACCGCTGGTAAAATTGTACGGCCCTCATCGAGGGCTTTTTTTAGACCTGCAAAACCTTTTTCTTTTATTATTGTCAATGCAGTATTAATATCTTTTCTGATCGGTAAGTTATTTTCACGAGCAAAAGTCAAATCGACTTCCAATTTATTTTCTACAAACTTTCTAACTTTTTTACTAGCATCAAGTTTACGGATAGCATCTGCATCTAGGTTTTGAAACAATCTTTTGGTAGCGGTTCCCGAAATGTCAGCCAACTCGTCAGCATTTTTTGCAAACTCAGATGAAAAATCAGAATAATTTATAGAATCGAAGTTACCTTTTTCGACAACTTCTATTTTGTCACCAAATTTTTTGTTCGAAAATTCAACAATGTCGGAAACAACATCATCTGAAAGTTCTTCGAGATTATCGAAAGATTTGTTGTTAAAGAAAGTCACACCCTTAGGCAGAGTCACAGGATCAAGTTCGTATTTTTTGGTAAATCCTGCTAGTTCTTTGAACTCATCTTGTGATAGACCTGTTTTTAAACTTAATTTGATCGTATCATTTACACCTTTTGCCCCAGCAACAACTCGACTGGTAGGAGTNCCTTCTTGTTGAGTTATAAAACCNAAGACATCATCTCTTTGTTTAATTTTTTCGACATCTTGTGGTCTTGGTATGCCTGCCTCAGTCTTTACTATAGGCCTAGATATAAATAAAGGATTAAAGGATTCATCGTAAAAGCCTTGACCCAATCGCACATCTTTTTGTGGCACTCCTAATGCTTGATAAAATGGGTCTTGTCGATACATTTCACCTGTGCTTGGGTCCCTGTAAATATCAAGCGAGTATTCAGCTCTTTGTGCCTCAGGTAATTCTGTTATGCCTTTAAGTTGTCCTGTAGAAGGACCCGGTATAGTTTCTGAGGTTGAGGCTAAGGTATCTAAACCTCTGCGTAATCCTCTAGCTCCAAGTGCACCTGCGGCGGCAATAGTGCCGACTGCGGGTAGTGTGCCTAACCCCTCAAGACCTGCCATGGCTATATTTCCTGCCCGTGCTAGACCTTCGGTTTCCTGAGCTCGTTTGCCATACTCAACAGCTCCTATGGCTGATAAAGTCTCACCCAGCACAGGAGTGGCATACAAAGCAAGTTGTGTTTGCAGTGGTAACTCTTCGAATCTAGCGAAAGCCTCTCGCTCTTTGCCCTCGTCCAATAANTCTTTNATCTCNNTNGAGCCAACAANAGTTTCCGCTGTCGCCTGAGCAATTTTGTCGGGTCTTGTTATGTTGAGGTTGCCTAACGCATCTAATAAATTAAATCGATCTTTTTCGACCTCACCGCCCTCAGCAAATATATCAATATCATCAAGGTTCATTACAAGATTATACTAGCGAAAAGGTGGGCCAGTAAACCAAGCAACAAGTACATATCTTTCGCCTTTGGTAATCGGTTTGACTTTGTGTGGTAAGAAAGAACTGAAAGCAACTACTTCACCAACTTTAGGTTTTGTGCAACTAGCACTTTCACCTGTACGGAAACATATCTCGCCACCCTCGTATCTTTCGTTAAGNAAAAGACTCATAGATATTTTTCTAGTGGCAGGAGTCCCTTCGGGTCCTATGTCGATATGATATTCGTAACCACGACTAGGTGACTTGTATCTGATCACTTGTGCTTTTTCTATTCCNTCAATGTCGTAACCAAAATATTGATTCACGGTTTTGGCAACTTTACTTAGAATGGCATACAATCTTTTGGCATTGTACTCAATCGGATATATCTCAGCATCCCGTGTATCTTTTTCTATCTTTTCTTTGCCCTCTGTGAATATTTTAGCTTGTTGGGGTTCCTTATCAATNATGTAATCCATGAANAAATCCACATCTTCTTGTCTTAAGGCTAGACCAGTCACACCATGNTTGGGCATTTCTGCACTCATTGGCACATTTTGGTTTATTTTGTACAAAATTACAATCAATAGGAATCATATTTTTTGGTAATTCAGTGTGACGAACTCAGTTACACATACAACTACAACTACATCTACAGTTTTGCGGGGTGCGAGGGGTCCGCAAAACTTTTTGCCCGTAAAATAAGGGTTTCATGGGACTCCAAAGATCAATAGTTACTGTTGTACACACAACGACCACTGCAAGCTACATAAATAAAGGCTTGTAGAAAGCTCTGAAACCCGCTAAACATAAGGCTTTCAGCTATTTTTTTTTAATTTTTTGGGATTTTTTACTTTTTAGAAAGAAAGTGCCGTAGAGCAAGTTTTTTTTCTACATATCTTTATCGCTGTAATTTTGTGAATCTGTACCAAATAACTTTCCTAATCTTTCACGGATTTGTTCTTTGCTCATCTTCTCGAGGTTGGCATTGATATTAATATTCTGTGATCTGTTGATAGACAAACCACCAAGCTGATTAAGTTCTTTGATAGCAGAAACAGCCGCATTGAACTGACCATTCTCGTATGCAGTCTCCATAATCTTCCATAACATCGTGCCTGTTTTCTGTGGTGTGATGGCATACTTTTCTGCAAGTTCTTCTTGCTTAAGTTTGATGGCTTTGACCACATTTGGATAGTCTTTACCATTCAGTAATTTATTAGCAGACACACTTGGAAACTCGTAACCAGCTTTTCTTGCCGCCTCAGTTTGTCCACATGCTCCTTCTGTATAATGCCAAACAAAACTGGTTTGCATTTCTGTCAAACCAAACTCCTCATTCTTCTCAAACTGACTTGGTGTTTTTACAATCTTGTCTCTAGGTTTTTTAGGTCTACCTACCATTTTATGTTAACCCTCATCAATATAATAATCCAAAGTTAGTTCTTCACCTACCTGAATATCTCTTGAAGTATAGACATTGAAAACTCTGTAGTCATCCCAGTCTAGTTCTTCTGACACATAACAGTTCGCATCTTCATCACTATGATTAAAAAATCCACCCAAGGGTGTTCTGACATAGCCACAGATCAGTGGTACTTTTAAATGTGACATGCCTAAATCTGTGTTGGCCTTGATCTTTTGTGTTGCAAATAAACCCAACCCTTCTATTGGGCTTGTTTTTATAGTTACAAAATCAGGCAGAGGTTTGTAATAGAATTTATTAAACTTCGTTTTTGGTATTTCTTTTTTCACTTTGCACTACTCTCTTTTTTGTTTTCTTCCAGTGTTTTTTAAATGGACTGTTGAAGATCATCTGCCATCTTTCATCCATATCTGCATCAGATATACTTTGTGGTCTTCTTTTGTCTCCCTTACTCATTATCTCTCTCGAACCAAATTGCAAGTGCCACTCCGAATACAGCAAAGAAAACCATAAACAAAATAAATTCTACAGTGTTATTCATATCAATATTATAAACAGGGTTAAGGGTGTAAGGGTAGGCTGTTCTAATAATACCTTTTTTGTATAGTATATAAATGCGTTTATACTCGTATAACTATTCATTCTCTTTTTCTTATATACACTTACACTACCTATAGCTAATAGCCTGATAAACAAAGGAATTTTTGACAGGGTAAGGCACAGTGTAGGGTAAGTCATTTTCTAATTATCCACACAATAATTCGTTTTTATAAGTAGCACCCAANAATATTCCCTGATCATCTCTCAAAATAATCGTACCATCAATCATNGTCGTNCACTTTTTTTCATCGACAACAGGGCACATTACTCCCTTTTTTTTGTTGTGCTTTTCAAAAATATTTATCGCTTTTTCATATTTCATTCTTCAATTCATCTTTTAACTACAAATCCCATGAAGTTATAGCTCTGCCAAACCTTGTTAACACTACCTATTTTTTTCAACTCTTCTGCTAATTCATCTTCTCTCTTACAAAACATAGAAACTGATAACTGTAAATCTTTATCTAATATTTCTTCATCTGTAAAACCTTTTCTTTTTTCTTGTATGTGTAATCTATGAATACACTGTTGCAAACTACTATCATTGAGGTAGACTTTTTCAGCTATTAGCAACACAGCTCCGCTGTCGACAAGAGTCTTTAAGTTATTCAATACCCTCTCTCTTTTTGCCTGACCAAGAAACTGTAAAAAGAACATCGATACTACTACCGAAATATGCCTAACTTCGTTAGTCGGGTCATAACCATAATTCAATCGCTTATCTAAAAACATGTCTTCGACATCACCTTTGATAAATTCAAAGTCTGTGTTTTCCTTTCTTATATCAACTTCATCAATACCAAGGTATCGACAACCTTCGGTCTTATTAAGTGAAGATAAGAACCTACCTGTAGAACAACCCATATCTAGTACGATAGATTCAGGTTGAGCATATTCGTGTGTAATACTACGAAAAATATTATCTAATGTTTGCAAGTTNGGTATCGATAAATCTATGTGTTTATCAAACTTATCTACTTGCGTGAAATCNAATTTTTTGATCATAACTCTCCTTTCTCTACTTTCATTAACCTTGTACCTAACCACTCCATAACATTGACTGACATGGCACGGCCACAGGCCTCATACCTTCTTGATACTGGTGCCTCTTCTTTAGGCTTACCTCTATATGGTACTTGTGTCCAGTTGTCAGGTAATCCTTGCAGTCGCTCACATTCCAGCGGTGTTAGCCTGCGTAAAACTGGCTGTCTTTCGACCTTATCCATACCTATTAAATTAGGTAAATCATTACCTGCTACTAAAGTTGGATGTGTGCCTGCTGTGTCATAGACCCTTTTGGACATTTCGAAGACTCCCTCTTTTGTGATAAATTCACAAACCTCAGCATCAAAATCAGTTGTGGTAATTCCTAATATTTTTTTAACATCTTCCCAAATATCAGCGGGTGGTATTGAAAAAGATTTGTCTGTGCGGAACCAATGTTCAACTTGTGTTATAGGCACATCTAATTTATTAGATATTTCTTTATTAGTAATATTTTTTTCGTTCTTGGCATCACGCAACAGTTTTACCAGTTCGGCAACACGAACATCATGTTTGCGGACAGTCACTTCTTTTATTTCATCACCACAATGTATTAGACCATTTTCGTCTGATGTTTTTTGTTTCATCTCAACCATTACACAAGGTTGTCTGTTTCCACCTGTCATGGCATTTAATGTAGGTGCATAACCCTTATCATGTATTCGTGGTGCACCACCGTCTTTTGACCTTTGTTCGAAACATAACACAGATGGTATTTCGCTTGCAGTCAAAGTGTAAGTCGCACCATCTTTTTTAAATCCATCACCGTTTACCCTTGAGTGGTTACCGTGGATGATAGTTAAGTCTTCGTCTTCTGATCTCTGCTCGAAACATAACACAGATGGTATGTCACCCGCAGTCAAAGTGTAAGATGCACCATCTTCTTTTATGCCTGAGCCATTAGATTTTGTATGTGCAGTTTGTAAGGCAACTGTATCTTCGACTAAATCCGTTGCTGATTTGTAATCTCTTGCGGCTATTGTTCCTGCGATGTCGTCTTCGACATAGCTGTCACTTCTTGTAAGGCGGTGCGTAGTTTTTTTGGCAACTCCTTTTGCTTTTTTTCTGCTCGGCGGAGGATACCCTGACAGTGTTTTTGTGTCAAATAAAACCTTTGCTGCACTTTTCCAGTCTCCAAGACATCCGACAACGAAGATACGCCTTCGTCGCTGAGGGAGTGCTCTTGGAAATCGTTGTGTTCTGATGTATTGAGTGTCAAGAACCCTGTAGGCGAACCCATACCCGATGTCAGCCAATGCCCCGAGGAAGGTGCCAAGGTCTTTTCCTTCGTTTGATGACAGCACACCGGGGACATTTTCCCATACAACCCACTTGGGAGAAAATCTGTCAACACACTTAATAAACTCAAGTGCGAGGTTTCCTCTATCTTCTGCAAGGCCTTTCCTAAGTCCTGCGATGCTGAAGGTGGCACATGGTGTCCCTCCAACGATGCAAATAGGTCTGTCTGATATGTCACTTGGTTTTAACTTTGTAAAGTCTCCGTAATTNTTAACATTAGGAAAATGATACTGTAGCACAGCAGAACGGAAATCGTCAATTTCTGTTAAACCGACACACTCAAAACCTAATGGGTGCCAACCCAAACCTGCTGATTCTATTCCGCTACATATCGATAAATATTTCATTAATCGTGCCAATCCTTATAGTCCCCACCAAAACTACCTGAGCTCCCGCTCCCTGAGTCTTCGACNGGAGTGTAGTCTAGGTCATANACATTCTTACCGTTNGTCCTTCTTTTTTCTATGCCATGCTCGTGTAAAACACGAACCGCATCTTTGATGTCAGGCATCCTCGGATTACTAATACCTAAGTCCCTAAGGAACTGTGTCATCTGTACAGGCTCAGTTGCCTTACTATCGAAGTTCACATGTTGCAATACCAAGTCTTCGACTGAGCTTTGTGTTCGATAAGTTTCATTCGATTCTTGTAAGAGCTCTCGCTCATCAGGAGATAGAAACCAATTCTTCACACCTTTAATATAATATTGTTCTTTGATCTCTGCCCATACTTGTTGCATATCGATACCGTGATTGACATTGATCTCTTTAACAGCNAGCACCCANAATCTTCTGTTACCNCTGGTATCTGTCAAGAACTCTCGAGCATTGACACTAGCATANAAGGCNGTTCGTCTTTGGTAGGTAGTGAAAGCTCGGTCATAAGGCAAACGCAACTCATCTGTTTTGGCTGTCACAAAGGCCTTGAGTTGGTCTATGTCNGACTTCTTAAAAGTCGACTCTATTTCACCGAGCTCCACTATCCAATGAGAGACTGCTCGTTTGACACTATCTTTGTCTGATGGGTTGAGTGTCGCTCCTTCTAGCAACCAACCCTTTTCGTAATCGCACAACCGTTTGAACCATAAAGTCTTACCCAAACCCTGTGCTCCTTGTAGCACCAAGATGCCCTCAAGCTCTACTCCATTCTCTTCATAAGCGGCGGCTACACAACTGATCAACCATTTCTTGAGCAATATCTCTTTTTGTTTTTTAGATTCGACTGTGACCAAGGTATCCATGAAAGCCTCAAGTCTTGATGTCCCATCCCAAGGCTTAGAGTCAATCCATTCTTTCACAGGGTTGTACTCTTCAGCCAATATCTTGAGGTAGTCTCTGACCTTAGTGTGTGGTATGCCCATATTGATACAGCGATTTTCAATCTCAATCAGGCTGGCCTCTTCTCGCATGTCAGCGATAAACTTCGTTTCAGGTATCTCGATCTCCATGCGTTTCTTAATAACATTGTAGCGAACCTGTATGCCGTGGGTGGTCAAAACTCCACCGATGTTATCTTTAGTATTGAGTATGCGACCACTACCACTTCTTTGATAGTCGTACTCCACAGGGATGTCCAATGTTTGTAACACCACCTCACCTTCGGTCTTCGCAACTTCGTTCTTATGGTCGTTGTAGTCACCCTTAGNTTCAGGCATGAAAACCTNAGCCTGNCCACCTAGTTTCTTGATGATGTTGCAAGCCTTAGTCGCCTCTTTCTCTCCTGTCTTACTATCATCATTGTCAGCTATAAATATGTGTTTGTGCTTAGGAAAATAGTCATACATAGTCTCAGCTACCGCTGATAAATTGTAAGCATCGAAAGTGACGACCACAGCTTGACTGTAATCTGCATAGTAACTGCTGGCAGTCGCATAGCCTTCGCANTAGTTTATGATTTTGTTGTTGCTATTCTTGAGCAACTCTTGTCCCAAGATAAAAAAGCTCCCGCTTTTTTTGGAACCAGTAAGAAATCTTTTTTCGCCTTTTTCATCTATGTATTGCAAACCGACCACGGCAAGATGCTGGTCGTACAGCGGAATCATAAGACGACCTTTGGTGTCTTGTTTCAAACCATAAGACAAAACTTGTTTGCGTTCTAAGTAGGGATGTTTCTCACAAGGTTCACTACTGTTCCATATTGAGACAGCTCGTTCTGCGGCCTTNCTNTACTTCTCNGCTTGTTTGACCTCAGCCTCTTTTCTTAATCTTTCGATCTCTTCTTTGTGTGCCTTGGTCAATCTACGACCTGCACCATTNTCAGGATGCCANGTTCCTTGNGGTTCGTTAGCACTTAATCTGTAATCACCAAAGCGACCAAAAGGTGTNGATTGATCTGCCCAAAATTGATACCAACCGACTTTCTTGCGTTGACCACCAACATTCATAAAGGCTCGACCTACAGACCCATCGGTTACCAAACCTCTTTGTGGATCAGGCTCTAATCCATGGTCAAACAAGAAGTTTGTGAACTGTGTTTGTAAATCATGTGATAAAGGACGATCAAAGTTTTTCTGTGGTTTTTTAATTTTTAGTGACATTTATTTCTTGCTCTTAATGTTAGAGTGTGTTTTAATTTACACTATGCTATAAAAATTAGCAATCATTTATCGAGGAAATTTATGAGTTTAACAATTAGTAACCAAGGAAATGCTGACCTACCAAAGTTAGCAAAAGGAGTATATCATGGTACTTGTTTCCGTATTGTTGACTTGGGTGAATCTATCCAAGAATACAAAGGCGANAAGAATAAAAGAAAACGAGTACATATTAGTTTTGAAATCACTGAGGCGGTAGACCCCTCTGACAATGCAGTTGATATGGATGATGGGCGACCATTTGCCGTATCTAAAACATATACCGCCTCTCTTTTTGAAAATGCGGCACTGCGTATTGANCTACAAGCATGGCGAGGCAAAAGTTTTACCGAAGAAGAATTAAATGGTTTTGACATTGGTAAGCTGTTGGGTTGCACNGCAAGGATCGAAGTTGGCCATACAGAACCTAGCGACAAAGGTGCTGGTGGTAATCCGAAAATATTATCATTGCAAAGACCTGATGGTGGCATAGAACAAGATAAGCAAACTAAAAACGATAAGCAAAAATTTGATTTGTCAGTTTATTGTGACGAGTTCAATGGTAACTCTAGTCCTGAAACAAAAGCTATGTGTGATGTATTCGAAAGTCTACCAACATGGCATCAGGAAGAGATACAAAAAAGTTTTGAATATGAGGCGGCTGTTGAGCAGGGTGCNGATAAACCTGTAGCTCAAAGCAATGGTGGTCTTGCTGATTTAGCGAAGGATGACGAGAAACATCCTGATATACCTTTTTAGTTAAGTGGCGGAGCAACTTCGTGGTTCTCTTGTACAACTACCCCATAAGGAGTTGCTCTAGCCCATTCTAGCCCATGAAATATGATGATGTAAACCAACCCAAACATTACATGGGTGAGGGTGTAGATGGACAAAACATTGAATGTATAGATGCCATGGTCGCTGTTTACGGTGAAGAAAGAGTAAAGGAATGGGCAGAAGTAAATGCTTTCAAATACCAGTGGCGACAAGGCAAAAAAGGTGATCAGGCAGAACACCTAAAAGATAAACAAAAGATTATTTGGTACACAAGATACTCTATGGGTGATGATCCAAGAAGAGATGAAACAATAGATATGTATGCTGAAGAAAAATGTGACTTTCAAGGAGATACAGAAAAAGATGACTAAGGAAATGAAATACGACATTTACTCACTACCAAGTGTTTTGATGTTACAACACGAAATGGATACAGAGATGGTTAAAGACCTAAACGACTACCTCGATGATTTGCAAAAAAGCAAAGACAAAAAATCAGCCAGCGATGATTTGGTTGGTCAAATAAATAAGGGCGAGCAACTTAACATTGACCCTGAACATGATAAGGTCAAGCCTTTCCGCAACTTGGCTGTCAATCTTGGTATCAAATATATCCAACATTTTGTGCAACATACTGGCACTAATGTCAGACCTAAAAAATTAGGTTTGGATAAACTATGGTCTGTGCATAGTTATGAGGGTGATTACAACCCAATACATGATCATCTAACACTAACTAATATGGGCATATCTTTTACCTGTTGGACTAAAGTACCTGAACAAATAACAAAACCAAAAGATACTGGGTCTTACGACCTTTACAACAATTCAGGTGCTATAGACGGTTTCATCAACTTTACTTATGGTCTTAACCAAACAGGTGATCCTGAGAAACTTAGACCATCTCAATCGAGATACATAAAACCTGAGGTCGGTAAGTTTCTGATGTTTCCATCATGGATGCAACATTGTGTCTATCCGTTTTTCGGTGAGGGTGAACGCAGAACCGTGGCTGGTAACTTAAACTGTTTCGACTTATCCAAAGAAGATATAGATAAACTTAAGGAGAAAAAATGATAGCACCTGAGTTTGAAGTTGGCATCTACGATAATATCCCCTATGAAGATTATGCGGCCATACCAGCTTACAGGTCACACGACCTAACAGCTGTTATCAAATGTCCGTACACATGGAAGTTTAAAAAACAGGTCGAGCAAACACCTGCGATGTTGGAGGGCAGAGTGCAACATACTTTGTTTTTAGAGGAGCACAACTTTGATAAAGAGTTTGTTGTGCAACCACAAATAGATAGAAGAACCAAAGCTGGCAAGGAGGATTACGAAACTTTCTTAAACACAGTAGGTGAACGCACAGTAATAAGTCAAGATTTATACGATACTTGTTTAGAAAGAAAAGGTGTTGTCCAAGAGTTTGTACCCAAACCAACAGACATGGTTGAGCTTACAGTTTGTTTTATGTGGCACGATCAACCCTTCAAAGCACGACTTGATTGGTACGATAATGAATATGTATGGGATTTAAAAACCTGTGTCGATGCCTCACCTCGTGGCTTTATTCGTGCTGTCAACAACTTCAACTATCACATGCAAGCATCTTTATATATCGATGCCTGTAAAGCGGTAAATCTTAAATGTGAAGGTTTTAAATTTCTAGCACAAGAGAAAAAAGACCCATACCCTTATGCGGTTTACACACTATCAGATGAGTCGATCAAATATGCTCAAGCAAGAAACGAGCAAGCACTAGAAAAGATTTTAAAATGTGAGGCTGAAAAAGAATACAGGCCTTTCGGCCTGTATGGTGAACAAGTCATAGAATCTACTGACCTGTATTAATTTTAGGTTATTCCACAAATTTTACTGGGAAAGGTTCATAGTTGTCATCTTGCAAACAACCATTTATGCCTTTTACAACATTACCACATTCATAACTTCCTCCCACAAATTGAGGGTGAGAATCCAACATCCAAAAACTTTGTATTTTATCTTCTCTTATAAGCTCATTAAAATAATCAATGATTTCCTGAGCAGTTTTGAAGTCTGATAACATATCGGCATCATACCATTTATCAAGTCCATTTTTATTTATAGTAATAACACAATTTACTAATATTTCTTTTTTCATTCTTCCTCCTGATCAAGTTTATCCTCTGCAAATTCTTCCATTTTCATTACAGCCCATTCCTTAGCCTCTTTGAAATTTTGAAGTTCGAAACAGTTATAGTGTACATAAAAATTAGAATTATCTCCCAATCCACTAACAGTAAGGTCATAACCATATTTTCTGTCATAGCTTATGACTGCCTCTGTAAATCCGTAAGGACACTTGGCACTCCACTGTCCGTGCTTATAACTTTTCTCACCAACTTCTTTGGCATCATCGTTCCATACTAATTTATACTCCATATACTTCCTCCATTAACAAAGTCTAAAATTAAAACAAAACAGAGAGCGATCACACCGAAATAACACAAAGCCAATTCAGCTCTCTCGTCCAACCATCTTTCTGCTTTCCAAACTAAATATCCCATACACTAATATTATACAAAATTTGGAGTAATGTGCAAGTTTTTATACATTACAGCATTTTATTATATCTGTGTTAATTTTCATATTTGTTTGCACAAAACAGTAAAATAGTATAAACTTTGTCAGTATATATATTTGAATATGGAAACTAAATTAAACGACAACAACAAGATTAGAAAAAGTTTAGCTGTTGATGTTGCTACTTATGAATTGTTACAAGATATTTGTGGCAAGGAAAGAAGGCCTAAGATAGACCAGTTAAAAGTTCTTATAGAACAAGAACACCACAGACTGTTTCCATCTTAGAACAACATGATTAACTTTATAAAAAAGATGTCAGAGAAAGTTAAAATCAATAGTGATCTGCCAGTAGCAGAAGAAGTAATAGACTTTTATAGTCGGTTGAACTTACAACAACAAGCCTCTCTTATGAGGCTTATGGCTCGTAATCTTATGGTTCATGTAGATGGTAAAGAAGTTTGGGGACAGGAACTAGATTATGAGGTCACTGGTGCTATGATAAAAGCCAGTCAAAAATCAGGCGATTAGACTGCCAATACCTGACATACCCATTTTTCGTCTTGCTATTTCACGATCTTTTTCATCAGGTAAAATAGTTGGTGAAAGTTGTGTAGATATATCTAAATTACTTTGTTTATCATCGATTGTTTTATCTCCTCCTAACAAGTCCTCTATCTCATTTAACAGGTTGTCAGGTGGAGGTGTTGGAGTCGGTGTGGGTTGTGGTGGCTGTATCAAACCAGTTCTTTCTCCAAAATCTTGAGTTCCTTCTACTACTCCTCTTGTCAGTGTTTGCCCACCGAAATATTTGGGTGAATTAAAGAACCTAAAAATTTCGTCAACATTTTCGCTTTCGTTTAAAATCATTTTTGTCAGAACCTCGTAGTATTTTTCTGCTTGAGCCAAAGCAATATCGTCTAAGGTTTTATCACCCAATTTACCTGTTATGCCTTTACCCGTCAAATTAAGGATTGAAAAAATACCTTTAAGTGAACCAGTTTTTATATCGCCACTTTCTTTCATTAACAATTCTTTGAGTGCCTGAAAAGGTTGTGTGTCTGAACTGCCTATCGAGATTTTATATACACCATCTAATATTTCATTTAATTTATATAGTTGTGTTAATTCTTCAGGTTCTAACATGACTTCCAACATTTCTTTAGTTTTTCTTTGATTTAGATATTGATTAAACCTTGGCAAACCCTCTTGTAAATTTGTTGGTTTTAATACTTCTCGAAACTTACCTCTTAAAAAATATTGTTTCATTTCATTAAATAATTCTTGTCCAACATCCAATCCACCTGTTTTAGGTTTTGCTACGACATCAGGTAATGGATCAAGCAACGCACTTTTTGCTCGTCTTAAAGCATCAGGTGTAGCATTTGGATCGAAAAATACTTTTACTATGTTGCCCGTTTGTTTATCTGTAGTATATTTTGCTATCTTGCCGAGAATAGTTTTTTCGACTTCTAACAGTGCTGGATTAACGGGGTCGTACAGCTCTCTAGCTAATTTATAGTTCGGTTCAGCCTCATCCATCAACCTAGTTAAATTTTTCATTATGCCAGTAAACTGTGGATATAAATTAGAGTTACCTCTTACTTCTTCATAAAAGTCCTTTAAACTACCTTTTCTTCTTCTGTCTAATGCCTGTAAGCTATTTATTGGATCACCATTTTCGTCCAGTAACAGTTTTTTAAAACGATTGAATTGTTCAGCCTCACCAACATCTAACTTAACTGTTCTTATAACCTTGCCCTTTGCATCTCTGACCACTCCCTCAGCCATGTCATCTATTACATCTATGAGCTCATCCATACCTCTAACCTCTATGTCGTTTGGTGCCTCATCTATCATTTTGTATAAACCCTTAGCTCTCTCCTGTCTAGCTTTAGATATTTTTTCAAGTGCGGCATCTACTGCCGTTTTAACACGAGTAGGAACATCTCCAATATCTGCTATTTTTTTTGAGCCTAAAGCATCTATGTAAGTTTCAACTGCATTGATTATCTGAACATTTTGATCTTTCAAAAAGTTTCTTATCTGCATTATTTCGGGTTGTCTGCTTAAAAAATGTTGCAAGTTTGCGGCTCGGGCTGGATTGGTAATTGCCTCAGCCTGTCCCAAAGTTAAGTCTATGCCAAATTTTTCTTTTGCCTCTTTGATTGTTTCAGCTTTGTCTTTTTTCAAATTGATCAAGTATCTAAGACTGTCAGGCTCTTTAGCAAATATATTTAAAACTTGACCTGAACCTCTAGCACCGTAGCCAAAAGGTAGAGCACCAAAACCTGAAGATATGAGCAAATCGTTAAAAGTAGCTAAGTTTTCTTCAGGACTATTTTCGTAAAAATTATTAATCGCTAGTTGTCTTGCCGTTCTTGGCACTGCACCGCCTAAAAAGGTGCCTATAAAACCACCAGCCATTGTTTGACCAACCACATTAGCACCAGCTAAAAAAGGACTACGAAGTGCAGGTGCTTGTGATAATCCTCGTTTAAAACCTGCACCAGCTCCAGCTAAACCACCACCCACATCGAAACCGAATGTAACGGCTGGTACAACATTGGGCACTAATGTTTCTGTAAATGCAGAAAAACCTTCAACATCTTCAAATTCTTTTTTGTAAGTTTTACCCTTGTAGACTTTTTCTCCTGCTGGGTCTTCATAATAAATAGTGCCATTAATGTTTCTGTATTTGAAACTAGGGTCAATACCTTTTTTAACTAAATCGGGAAACCTTTGTTCAGCTAAAAAACGGATACGAGTTTCAGGATCAATAAATAAGTAAGCCTGTGTTTTTCTTGCTAATTGGTCACTTGTGCTTTGCGTATCTTCTTCCTCAAGAAAACTCTCTATTGAAGAAAAGTCGTATTCGCTCATTCTAATTCCTCAGGAGCTAAATCGAAAATAGAGTTAAATTGAAAATTAGGCACATCCCCATATTTTTCTTTNAATTTTTTGTGTATTTCTCTAGCTTTTTTTCTATCTGCTGAACCTTTCATCGTTTTATATTCCTCAGCCAATCTATTGTACTCCGATTGTGCTCGTGAAACTTCAAATAGATAATTGTATTCTTCAATAGGTTGACCTGATTCTAGTGCTTTATAGAAACCCTCTATATATCTTTGCCTATCTTCCTCTGTATCTAAACCTGCCACTGGATTGTCACCTTCATAGTAATCTTTGATAGTGCTTTCTAAAAATTTTATATCATCATCAGAAAAAATTTTATTCTTATTTTCTTCGTCTGTGACAGTTTTGTTGTACCAATCAACTTCGAACTTTTCTAAGCCTCTAACAAACTCTGTATAACTTATCTCATCATTTGCTAACTGTTTTTCTAATTTATCTGTTTCTACTTGTAAATCTGTGTAGAAGTCAACATCTCTCTGAGCTATTTTTTCTAAAAACGCAAGTTGCCTACGGAAACCCTCAGCACTTGAGCCTAAGCCCGGTGAGGCCATAATAAAAAGCTCCATTTCCCTGTTCGAAATAGCACCCTTGGTTCTGCTAACGATGTTCATAGTGAAGTTCATACCCAGCTGTGTGATTAAAATTTTGTCAGCTAATATTCTTTCTTGTTCGTCTGTCGTTAAATTCAAAGAACTTAATAATTTTTGAAAAGGTAATAAAGTGTTAGATAAAAGACCGAACTCCTCGTCACCAATATTTTCAGCGGCTCGTCTTGCAGAATTTATCTCAACAAGAGTATTTGAACCTGCTCTATATTTTTCATTTGCCTCGTTAAGGAGTTTTTCCTCCCTCCCAACAAAAAGTTTTGCTCTCTCTTTAGGAACACCACCTCCCTCGGTAGCTATGTTTATATTTGTTCCACTTATGCTTGTTGGTTGCCCACCCTCCGCTAAAATTTTTTCTATCTTATTTTCATTAGCAACAATATTTTTTACTTGTTGAATTCTACCATTAGGCATTTTGAAATATAGGTAATCTACTTTTTTGTTTTTATTATCTAAAGTTTTTAGATACTCTTCTCTAGTGAACTCTAGTGCTGATCGTTCATCTTGCAGAGCCATTTGTGCGGCTATCCTTGCTATCTCTCTGTTTTCTGCATCAGCATCCGCTTTTAATGCTCGCATACGATCACTAGCATTTTTAAAACCAACACCTAAACCTATGTATGTTGAACCCATACCTGTGTTTGGTGTAGACAAAAGTCCAGCACCTAACTCGCTTGCAAAATCGTAAATGTTAAATTTTCTACGGGCTGNTTGTTGCCCTCTTAATCTTTCAGTATATTTTTGTACATCTGCATCATAATCAGATGAACCTAATTGAATTTTTAGGAAACTCTCAAGTTGCTCACTAAGATTTTCTTCTTGGTTTTCATCATTGTTTTCTTCATTTTCTACACCACCACCCTCTTGAAAAATATCTATTTGTTCGGGTATTTGTGCTCTAGTTATAGCCATTACTGTCCTGCTCTTGGATTTGCAAAGTTACCGATTGCACCTAAAGCACTTAAGCCGACACCTAAGCCTGTTTGTAGTGGACTTGGTGGTGGTGTAAAGGTTGTTCTTGTTTGGAACTGACCTGCTGGTGCCATGCTGATAAACGGTGCTAATGCTTGGAACTGAGCTAGTGGTGCCTGTTGAGCTTGCAGTTGATTTCTTCTTTGAGCATCGAGCACTGCTTGTTGTTGTGCTTGTTGTTGTTGACCAAATCCTGCTAACTGTCCTATACCTGCCATGGCTTGTTGTTGTGCCTGTGCACCTAAGCCTTGTAATTGTGACCCAAGACCGAATTGTGCTTGCTGTTGTTGTTGTGCTATCTGTTGTTCTAAGTTACCTAATCTACCAAAAGCTCCTGCTAGTGCTTGTTGACCACCAAATCTTTGACTGCCGATATTACCTAAAGATTGTCCTAGTGCTTGTTGTGAACCTAGTCTCTGTCCTGCTAAACCCGATAGAGTTGAACCTAATTGTTGTTGTGCGGAAAGTCTTGATCCAGCTAGACCAGCTAATCCTTGTGAGGCTAATCTTTCTGCCTGTCGTTGTCTTGCAAACTCACCGAGTCCTGTTTGCTGTGCCTCTGAGAATCCTCTTGCCCTGATGCCACCTAATGCCTCTGCCAGTCCTCGTCCTAATGCTCTTTGTCTCTCTTCTGCTCCTAATCTAGCTCTTGAACCGAAAGCCGATTCGCCACCTCTAGCTATATCTCCTGCTCTTGCTCCTATGTCGGCAAGTTCGCCTCGCTCCATTACATCTCTGACGGTTTGTTGCACGACCTGTTCTTCGAAAGGATTGAAGAATTGTCTAGTCATTCTTGGGTCATAACCACCAAGAGTACCTCTTAACAGACCCTCAGATTCTCCTAATCGACCACCGAACTGTCCTGTTGCTCCAAGTTGTAAGGCACCGATACCACCAAGACTACGACCAAACTGGTCGGTTGCTCCTCGGAGTAGTTGTTCTTGTTGTCCAAGACCTGACAGTAAACCACTTAAACCTACCTGTGTTGCTCCCAAACCTTGTAATTCTCTTTCTCTTGCTCGACCTAAACCTGCTCGTAAATCAGCTACACCTCTATCAAAAGCTCCTCGAGCATCTCGTAAAAAGGGTTGTTCTATGCCGATGGCTTGTCGAGCCAACTCTTGTGCTCTGAGTTGATCAGGAGTAAGACCTGCAACTTGTTCAGCTATGACTATAGGTTTGCCTTCGGCATCAAAGAATGTTCGCTCTGCGGCACGCATAGCACCCGGTATGAAACCACCTTTACCGTCAAGACCAAATAACAGTTGTTTTGTTAGTGCATCTAAACCTGTTTCAACACGGTCTATTTGTGAGGCGAAGGGTTGTTGTTGATTCATCATAGGCATAGGTGGTGGAGGTTGCCCTGTTTGTACCTGTCCTTGATCTTCTAACATCACGGGCATATCAGGTCTCTTAATAGGTCCTTGAAGTATTGGTCTTTGCACACCAACATCAGGAGGTAAATTTACAGTGGTTTCAAACAAATCATCTCTTATCCGTGCTGGTGGACGACCTCTCATCAAACTAGCTGGCCCTTTATTCTCAACATTCCTTATTAAAGCATCGGGAGCAAAAGGTACAAATGGTTTTCCTTTGGGCATAGGTACAGGCATGGCTTGAAGTAAACCACCTTGTTGCATCTTAGGAACTAAATTTCTGTTCATTATGAGCTAGGTTGTGCAGAAGATTCGAAAGCATCCATAATCTTATACATGTTTTCCATTCCTCTGTTCCTATCCTCCTCTAAAGATGGTACTAAACTTATGATGCCACCTTGGTTTTGTATTTCGTAAGAACCAGCTCCTCTAACTGCTCGTCCTGTCATCACAAACTCGCCATCACTTAACATAGCTGGTATATCATCACTTGTCTCTGTCCCAGCTCCGTTTATCGGTCCATCCCTTCTAGGGAAGTCTTGAGGTTCAGGTTCACCACCTTCTTGTAATCTCTGTACGGCACCGCCTTGTGCATACTGCATGACTGAGCCACCACCCATCATGCCACTGACCATGCCACCTTGTAAATCTTCTAAGCCATTACCATAAACTCCGCCACCGTATGCCATAGGTCTTGGTTGTCCACCTGAAAGTTCAGGTATAGTACCTTGCGGTAATAAACCAAACTCAACAGGATTTGGTGCTGGTTGTCCCATTCTTCTTGCGATTTCGGCCTCGATGTTATATCTACCACTAGCATCCATAGTTGTTAATGGTGTAAGTGGGACACCTGTTTGACCTTTAGCCTCTTGGAAAGCCATTTGACCTAATTTACCTGCAAGTGCTCCTGCTCCTGCTAAACCAAGTAAATTTCCTAGACCGCCACCGCCTGAACCACCTGACCCGCCTGATCCACCGCCACCAGTTAAGGCTCCAATCAAACCAGTTCTGCCACCTGTAGCAGTTGGAGAACCAACACCTAAGGCACCAGTAAGTCCTGAACCTGCGGCTGGTCCACCCGCAAAAGTTGACCCAGCACCTCCGAAAGGCCCGCCAGCGAAAAGATTGGTAAGTCCTGTGCCGATACTGCCAAAACCACCCGAAACACCACCAGCTATCGGTGATATACCCGGTATGCCTAATCCAGCAAGACCTTTGATCGCTGGAGATATAAAACTACCTACTTTGCCTAATGCACCACCTATACCCGGTATTTTAGTAGCTAGACCACCAATACCTCCTAAAACTCCTCCTAGAGCGGTACCCACACCCGGCACTAACATAGCGATTGGTGCGACTTTTCTAATTACTTTGCCAACTTTACCTAATGCTTTCTTACCTATTTTTTTNAANAANCCAAACTCTTCCAAACCTGTCATAGGGTTGAGACTAGCGATACCTGCTCCAACTACAGCCTCTTCGGGATTTATATCAAGTTCCCTAAACTTCATTTCGAGCATAGACTCGAACTCTTCGTCCTCTAACATCTCAGGCGGTAAGACCACTTCACCTGCTCTTAAATGTGCTAATTCTGTGTCATCACCCCGCCCTGCCATAGCAAGTTCTTGTACGATTGGACTTAATGGTGCAGACTCTTTCAACTGTGCTCTCTCTAGTGCTTGAGACAAAAATTCAGATTCCTGATCTGATAACGACCCTTCGCCTGCCATTGCATCTTGAAGAATATCAAGTTCTTTATTGGATATTACTCCTTTAGTTNGACCCACTATATCCATGGCCATTGGTGTAGCCAAACTATCTAATAAAATTTCTAATTCTTTATTGGATATTGCTCCCTTAGTTTTACCAACTATGTCCGAAATGTTTGGTGCTAAGTCCTTGGTGTTTGCTCCACCAAAACCTGCATCTGTAAACATCTGTAAATCTTTATTAGATATGGCACCTTTAGTTCTTGCAATGTTCTGCAAACCACTTATTCTATCTTGTAATTCTTGGTTTTGTATCATGTTATTGTTACTGTTACACTCCCTATACTTAAACTAGCTGATAAACCAGTAGGATAAGTTTGGTGCTCATACAGGTTACGAAACTCTGTGCCGTCAAAAGCCTGATGAACTTCCGTTGTTGTATTAAATATAATAGCTCCAGCCTGAAATTGCAATTCGCTTAACTCTGTTGCATTGAAACTTTTTACAAGATCAGGGTCTTGAGCATCCAAGTTTATTTCTAGTATTCTGACTAAGCGATTAAATGTATCTGCATCTACTTCATCTCGCTGTGCTAAAGGCAACCTTGTAGGTAATAATTTACTCATTTTCTACCTGACGGAATGACATCTACTCTTGTATCGCCCAGTCGCCATTTGTAATTTTTTCTGTCTGACTCGGTGTTATCGTCATCTGACTCGAATCGCAACACAAATTGTCTAGCTCTAGTCCGTGCACTAGAGAATGTTGTTGAATTTTTTATTTGACTCGTTGAATCTGTACTCAAACTTTGGTTATTAAAATCTCTTCTTTTCACCACTAAGTTTACTGCTGGGTCTTGACTGGTTCCTGCTTGGTTGACAAACAATATGTCAGGTAAAACTTTTCGCAAAAATACAAAGTTATCACCGTCACCAATATCAATATCAGCAGACTCAACAAAAACATTATCCATAGCACTGTCATCATCGTTGAAACCTTTTTCATGTTCAAATATAAACTCATTCGTTGATACATCTCCACTTGCTAAAGGTTTATCGAAAACACCTGATTCTAACCAAGCATGTCTTTCCAAAGAACCTATAGACCATGAACCTTCCTCATAATTATAAATGGCATATCTTGATATTTCTCGTGTATTATCTTCGACTGATGGATAAAAAAACCATACCTCTGAAAACTCTTCGTTCAGTGCGGCAAAACATTTGAAAGATTGTTCTACATTAAGATCGCTGAAAACATAATCCTGTACAGAACAAGGTAACTTTTGCACTGAACCGTTATAAAAATAAAACGCATTTTTACTCATAAAAAATACACCGTTTGGTGCATTTATTGCCGCTTTAGGTGCTATTAAACCTGCTCCTTCGTTTATCAAATTAACTGCAAAAGTTAAAGGTGGCCCGATAAAGTTCATAGAATACAAGCTAGTATCAGTCCATATCAATATCTCTTGCCTTGATTTGAGTCCACCAATAATAGAACTACCACTAGATAATCTTAGAGAACCAGCTGTGTTGGTGTTTTTAGGTTCGAACTCCAAAGGATTTTCTTGGTCACTGAAAGCTATAAACATGGGGTCTACTGAGCCTGTTCGAGTTCCACTAGATAATGGATCGGCTCCTAGTACAATTAAGTGTCTGTCAGTTTCAGAGGTGATTACTTGTAATCCTACTGTTGGCACCTTATTAGCTCCACTCGTTGTAGACAAGTTTACAGCTCTAGTTGATACACCATCGTTTTCAACCCACCTGAAAATGCCACCCGCTCTAGGGTTTATTATTAAATCTTCTCCATAATTATCGTGTGTCCATATTCTTAGCTGGTTTGTGGCTGATAAAGTTGCGGCTGTACCCCAACTTCCTGCACCCCAACCGTTTGCACCCCAACCAGTCGAAGACACAAAAAAATCTAATCCAACATTTACTTGATATTTACCTACAACACTCGAACCACCATTCCCACTATCAGATGAATTAGCAAACACGGTAGTGCCTGAAGTATTTTTAGCTTGGATTGTATATGAGTTAGCATTGATGACCTTTTGTACTTGATATTCTTGGTTTAAAACAGTTGCCGTAATGTTGCCTCCTAAGGAAGTTGACCCACTAAAAGTTACAAAATCATCAATTATAGCTCCATGGCTAGTGTCTGCCACAGTTAATGTAGCTGATAAAACGTTTGCAGAATCACTATGCGAGGCGGCAGTTGTGCCCTCTATACCTCTTGTTAGTTGTGTCAGTTTGTTAGCACTTACACCTTCGTATCTAATTGTTTCACTGTCTATTTGTATGACACCGCTACTAGGGAATCCTGATGAGCTAGTTAAGGTTAACTCATCATCTGTATCCGCAATGGCTCCATTTAAGGTGTTAGCCACACCAGCAAAAGTTACATCGCCTGCGGAAGTGGTTTCTCTCAGAGGTGTAACATCGTTGAATGTACCAGCCTCTTCTATGAAATACTTAAATGTTGTGCCAACCCCAAGATACTTCTCGCCACCTAATGCTACCCAACCATGCAAAGCTCTAGCTGATCCAACAACTGAGTTAGCACTCAGTTTTTCCCAACCGCCTATTTTCTCGACACGGCCTTTCCTGAATCTGATGAAGTTGCCATCAACCCAACCGCCTTCCTGACTATAATCAGTTTCTTCTTTGTTGATACCAGCTCTAAAATTTAACTTTGTAAATGGCATGAAAAAATTTTAGCACAAAGCAGAAAAAAAACACTTTCTACCCGATATTGTGTTTTACACAGATTTGCATACATTTGTAATTTCATATATATTAAATTTATGTCAACTACAAGATACAGAATTTATCAGATGCTCACAGATAAAATACCTTGTGGTTTTACCACTGTTGAGGTCAGATCGATAGGTTACAAACATGTTTGGCTCAGACAATACCGCACTGGTAAATATGGTTTGAAACCAAAACGGTATAGAAAAATAGATCGAGATTTGTGGGATAAATTCACCCAAAACCAATACTTCGAAAAATTATCTTAAGCTAGTCTTATGATCGCACCAGTTGCAGTTGCACTTGGAAAAACGATAGTAAAGTCGCCTGCTGTTGATGTTTTATCGCCACCAAAATCAATCGCACATACAGCTTTGTTAGAGTTGTTAGTGTTGTAAATCAAACAGCCTCTAGCAGTCACAGTAGCATTGCTAAATGTTAAATCAGCAAAATCAACTATCGCTGTAGTACCTGATGTCGTTGGTGTCACATTTGTTAAAGCAGAACCACCACTTGTGTAATTAGTACCTGAGGCTTGTCCTGTTGTCACAAAAGCAGTTGATCCAGCACCCAAAGTAGCCGAGCTGGTATAAAGTGCTAGTTTGAAAGAGTCAGCTCCATTCGTAAAATTATGCCCTTCAACAAGTAACTCTTGTTTGAAACTTGTGCATATTGCAGATGTTATAGCCATTATAATTCCTTAATAATTCTAGCCATATCTTCATGGCCTTGTTTTATTAGCAAATTAATCAGAGTCGTATCTCTCGACTCGATTGCATTTTTTATAGTATATAAGATTACAGTATAAATTTGGTTTTGAAAAGCAACAGCCTGAGCCTTAACATGTTCAGGTGCATGAATGGATATATCACATATTTTTTTTGTTGCTTGTGTGGCCCAAAATTCAGGGTCATGCCCTTTGCCCTCTGTGGCATGCACATCTACTTTTCCAACTACAAAATCGCCTTGGCTACTCATCCTCTGTAAGGTTCAGGTGGAACCACATCCTCATTAATTTTTAAACCTTTTTCTTCTAGTTTTTTATTTATCTCATCAAAAGGGCCAATAATAAACTTGCCTTCGTGAGGGACAGCAACAAGTGGNTTGTCTAATCTATGGAATCCATACAATTTGTTAGTTGCTGGCATATTAGAGTCTAACAAAGTTGATCTGCCACTAATACCTACTTGCATACCACTTGCCATACATTTACTAACCCAAAACTCTACGCAAGCTCTACCTGCCTCTGCAAAATGTAAGTTTTCCTTATAAGAAAAATCTATGCCAAATAAATCTATGCGTTCCACTTTTTTATAAAGTGCGTATGCGATGGCATAGGCAACGGTGTTGTTCATGTAGGCACAACTTGTATAGTTACAAACTTGTTCTACTGGATATAAGATAGGATTTTTTATCCTCGGATCAAGCTCACAGGTGTAAACAGGTACTTCTGTTTCTTGTAACACCTTGACCATAGAATTAGTTTGGTGTCCTGCATCATTACTATCATAAAATCTGCTTGCAGGGTCTAACATAAATATTTTGTCACAAGGGTAAGTACCACCAGCAGAGTTGATACACCAAACCTCGTCCCATGTTTGTCCGTTCTGTTGTCCTATAGCAAAGTCAACTTGTGATATACCAAGACCTACTATTGCTACTGATTTAAGATTGTCTTCTGCCACTAAGTCACTGAGCCACGCAAAGAATCGTATCTGTACTCATCTCGGGTTGCTCGACCCTCAGATATATTCTTCACTCGACTTATCGCCTCCTTGAATCTTGCCTCATATTGAGCAACGACATCAGGAGGTTCTTTTAAGAACACTGCTCCCTCTACTAATGTACCGTACAACAAGGCATCGGGATGGTCCGTTGACAAGAAAGTTGTACCGCTGTCACTACCGCTTGTTAGCGAGGCTGGTTTATGTAAATAATGTAATTCAATGGTGTAGTTCGAATCAGGTACAGGAGCCAACTCGAAAGCTGTGTCGTCAAACAAGCTATAATATTTTGGTTGCCCTGTGGCTGTGGTTGATGAATATTCACGCATAAATGATGGATGTTTGAAATCTAGGTAGGTATAAGAACCACTACTGACAACAGCTAAACTCATAGGTGCATAAAAGTCTGTTGGAGTTGCTAAAAACCTGTTACTACTAGCTAAGGTGCCTTGTACATTTTTTCTTTGGTTCGGCAACTGTACCATTGAGAAGATGCGATCTTCTGCCTCTTCAATAAAATTGTTTAGTTGTGAAGTGAAAGTAGACTCTGAAACTTCTAAGTAATCCTGAACCGCAGTTTTTAATGTCGCTAGTGTAAAACTCATGTCGTTACTGTTACCTCACCTAGATTAGCAGAGACACTAAAAGTATCAAGTTTTGCACCCAATAAGCCATCGCCAACATTTGTGTAAACTAAAAAAACGGTATTATCTTCTTGGACATCAGGCCTTGCATTTCTTATTGCCTGTGGATCATCAGGTATTGCCCTTCTTTGTAGTTGAGGGTGTTTAGAATCAAATTGGTCAGGACCAACTAAAAGTCCGTCCCATGTTTTTTTCATATCTCGCAACTTATACCTGAAACCAGTAATGTCGCAGATGCCATAAGCATGTTTACCTGAGGCGAAACTCATGGTATGTCATAGCTCCTTGTGCTTGGTTCAATCCTAAAAGATGCTCTGTCTTCATCTTGTGTCATTGCTCTACTAAACTCTTCTTCATAGAGCTGTTTCAATATGCCTGCTCTTTCAGGTGCTCTTTTCAATGACATATAATATGCAAGTCCTGCGGTCAAACATGGATAAAATCTAAAAGGTAAATCTAGGGTGTTAGTTGCTGTATCTGCATCGTCCATTCTTGTTAACACATTCATCACTACAGTGTAAGTACTAGATTTGTCAGGTGTTGGCCACACAGATATTGTTGGTGTAAGTTGTTTGTTGATAAAAAACTGGTTGGGTTTACCAGTGCTAGACTTGGTTGTTATATGTGCGTACTCGGCTCTCGACAGTCTTGTCATAGGTATATCCGTGGTTTCGGAGCCAACAGTTTCCCGTATAAAGACATCTAATACATCTATTGGTGCTGTAGGGTTGGTGCTATCGATGTTATAGCTTTTAGTATCTTTGACCATAGTCACGGTCTTTTCTTTAATAGTCCACTGGTTCAAACCTCTATTTGCCCATTCAGCTAACATGAGGTTGATACTTCTTTTGGCACTTTTCAGATCATAGCCACTGCGTAGTTCCAAACCACATCTTTCAAAAGCCTCTTCTATGTACTCTGCTACATCTAGCTCGAAGTTTTTACTACTGGATGTTGCCATTACTTTTTCTTATCTCCTTCACTATATAGGTTATCAAAAGTTATTGTTGGGTCAATGTAGCTCTCATGTTGTTCAGCTGAGTGCACCCATTGTGAAGGTGAAAAATCAGGTGGTCCCTCTCCTGTTCGCCACAAAGCAGGGTTGGTCGCCCTTACCCTGTTATTAGGTAAAGCAACAAAATTGCCAGTCCAATGACCCGCATCAGTTAAATATAACACATGTGATTGTTTATGTTGAGCAGGATCGTCTGCAATAGAATGATCGGTGTAATCCACAGTAAAAAGATATTTGCCTAAAAAGAACTCGCCACCTATTTTACAATACCAAGGACTCGAGCTAACTCTGTCCAAAGTAACTAAACTGTGATGGTGACTCATACAGTCCCAAGGTTGTGCTAGATGGTCTTCCATCGGTTCAGGCCATTCTTGTAGTGGTATATCGGCAACCAGTGCTTGTATAGGCATCCTTGCCCACATAGCACCACCATGCACATTCTCATCAGGGTAGCCTTCGAAGTCAGTTTCGCAACCAGTAAAAACTACCTGAAAAGATAAAGACCTATCAGGTAATGTATTTACACCGATAGCCAAAGCATGTAGATACTCACCATGGTATTTTTGATGGTTAGCCGTAAACTCTTTACGCACCCAGCATTTAAACTGAGGTATGTTTGATATTAAATATGCCACAATATTTAATTTAGCAGTTTATCTTTTTCTACTACCCGGCTTACCCGGTGCTAAAGTTCCTTTCCTTTTTTTACCTACGACTACCGTTTCATTTGGAGACTTTTTTGCTTGTTGCCTTGCTTGTTGCATGGCTTGCTTTTTCTGTGGTTTCTTTGCTAGATTTGGTCGTTGTACTTTCTGTGGTGCCAGTGCCTTCATTGTTGCACTTACACCTACTCCTAATGCTCCCGCACCAGCTAGTGCTTTCAGCACTGAAGGAGGTATGTTACCCATTCCCCCAACTCTTCCACCTTTAGCTCTGCCTTTCACTCCTTTCATAGCACCACCTCTTGCCATGCCTTTAGCCATCTTCATAGCACCACCTCTTGCCATACCTTTAGCCATCTTCATAGCACCACCTCTTGCCATGTATTTACTTTTCTTCATAGCACCGCCTTTAGCCATGCCCTTAGATTTTTTCATGGCTCCACCACCAGCCATCATTTTAGATTTTTTTTGTCCCAGCATTTTATCTCCTGTAATTACCTTCTGCCAAACAAACCCATATTGTTTGAACTTTTTACTATTCTACCACCAATTTTCTTCTTAATGATAGTCTTTACATTTGTTGGCTTACCACCAACACCTTGTCTCACTGCTCGCTTTCTTCTGACCGCTGATTTGATCTGTCCTTTAGACATTCTATTAGCTTTAGAACGAGGCACACATTTTGGATACTTTCTCTTAGAACCTTTTGCTGATTTTCTGCCACAAGATTGAAACTTACCGTCTTTTTTGGGAGCACCAATATCTACCCAATCTCCTTTTGAGCCTTTACCGAACCATTCTTTAAGTGACATTATTTATTCCTTGCCCTTCTCAAATCTTGTTTGCCTTTTTTAAAAATGTCAACTTGAGCTCTTTTGCCCATAACTTTCGACCTTTGTTCACCGACAGTCAGAATTTGTATTTTTCGTGCAAAAGATTTTTTCGCTTTTTTTACTTTGGCAACAGTGGCTTTTGCATCAGCTGGTGTTTTGAATTTTATTGATACGGTATCAGATGGCCGTTCATCTGTGTAAAGATCACTGTGTTTGGATGCAGGTCTGATCTTACCGCTTTTTGTTTTTCTTGGTATTCTTCTTTGCATTGCTCATAACCTTAATATGTTTTTTTAAAATATTAGACTGTCGTTTGTGCAACTTAGAGGCATTGCTTAGTTGTTTTACTACTTTTTTTAACTTTCTCATTAGCGATACTTTTTACTTTTTCGTTTAGTGCCATCTGCTCGTTTAATTAAACCACGAGCTTTAGCAGAGGCTCTTTCACTAAAACCTAACTTTTTGCCCTGCCTAATTTTTCTTTTTATGGTACTGGCTTTTGCAACCATTAGCTAGGTACTTTTGTTTTCTTTCTCTTGCCTTGCATCATAGCACCACAGCCACGGCTTTGTACCATAACAGCTCCGCCTTTTTGCATAAAACCCATTTTGTTTCTAACCCGTTTGGGCAATTTCGGTAATCCTTTGTTACCACTAGGTATAGGTTTTAGGCCTTTGACTTCGCCACCAGCCGCCTTTTTTGCACCCTTATATTTGCCACCCATTCTTTTGTACTCTTGCACCATATAACCTGAGGCATAAGCACTTGGGAAAACATCGAACTTAGCTTTTGCTTTTGCTCTAGCTTTTCGATACAAACTTGGGTTTGCTACATTGCTTGGAACTTTACTTTTTTCAGCCATAATTTTTTAACATCTCCATCTTCTTCTTGCTTGTCTCAATCTCGAGTTCGGATTCTTAGCCGCCTTAGGAAACTTTTTCATCTGTCCCGCAGATCGTGCACAAAAAGATTTTCTTCTTGCTTTTTCTTTAGCAGTAAGATTTTTTTTCTTCGTTACTGCTGTCTTTAGTTTACTGCCGGGGTTTTCTCTACGATAACGGGCAACACCCGCTTTCGTCATCCCAGCTCCACTTTTTGTGGACCTAAAATACTTTTTAGTTNTNGGTGGGTTTTTACTNNCCTTNCGTGCCATTCATTAATAGTTTTTATTAAGAACTAAAATGATGTTGTAGGCATCNCCANTNGAGTGNNCGACAGTTGTAAANTCNATNTCNCCTGTNACACCACTACCTGCGTTATTAGGAATCCCACTAAATAAATCAAAGTATTCGTCACCTGTGCTATCTGCTGGTAAATGTATTAGTAAAACATTTGAAGTAGCATCAAACTCCAGTTTGACACTCATACCAACAGTTGCCCAGTAAATTCTTTCTACACTTACAGAGGTACATGCCTGCCCNGCACTGTTTGATGCTAGGGCAGAAACATCTACTTTTTTTACGGCAGATTCACCTGTGCCATCAGAGACATTAGTGAACCGCAAAATAGCTTTTCGTTCTCCGTCTTGTATAGTTTGTGAGGCTACTGCATCTGCCATAATTTACTCCTATAACTCTGAGTTTGCTGTTCTTTCTTTCAAAGCATGGATGTAATCAACGGTTAATACCTTAGCCGCCGCCGCTCCATTTTGGATACCGAAAGATACGTTTAACTCCTCATCGTCAGGTGCATTTGTATTCACAACTGTGCCTGCCTCGACATTATCTTGGTAGACTCTGAACTTTTGATCTTTTGGGTTGTAAACAAAACCAACAGTCATAAAAGTGTCGTCTGCCAAAGAATTAGGTAAAGTTAANGTNGATTGAGANCTATCTTTTTCCACAANAAAATCTATGGTTGCGGCTCCGTCAGCTTTCAAAAAGAAAATACCATCAGTTACATCTAACGGTGTGGTATCTGTAAGNTGTAAACCAGCTACTATGTCAGATTGTGTGGCATCGTTTGCTTTGAATCTAAAATAGAAAGCGATTTGNTTACCAGCCTCNTANTTAAAACCNTCTTTTTTCAGTTGAAAAAAGTCATGGTCNTTATCGCCAGCGGCATTTGTTATTTGCAACAAGCCACCATCACCATCAATCAATGCCTCAGCCGCACTGCCTGAGCCATCTTCTGTGGTTGTAATAGTAAAATCTCCAGCATTGTAAATGTTGAAGTCATCGAAGTATTCGTGATACTTATGTCGGCTAGGTTGTTTTAATAAACCACCTGAACCTGAGGAGCTAACATTAGTAACCCCTGATGTAAAATGTGTAGACATAAACAGCCTCCTTTTGTTGACCATTACAGACACCATGCCTGTAACATTTATACTACAGATTCAATAATACTACTCCGTATCATTATGTGCAAACACAAAAAAACCCTGACGAGCAGGGTTTTTTATTTATAGAGTAGTTAGATGTCAGCCAGTTTCATCATAAACAAAACCGTCAATATCAAAGTTGTTAATTTTGACGGTATCTCCGTAAGTGACATAATACTTACCGCTTTTTCCAGCTGGTACTAAGAACCAATAATTTTTGCCATCAGACAAGACATCGCCACTGGAAGTTGATCTCAAACCGTACTCTGCACCGTCTGCACTCGGTAACTCAACTAACACCTCAACATCGTCTGAATAATTAGAATTATCTTCTACCTGACCATCCCATGTTAGTTGAGGTCCTTGTGACCAAGACCCATCTACATTTTGTGTNAAGGCAAAAGCCTCCAAGTAGTCATCTGTATTAACTTTTGCAACAGCTCTATAACCACTTTCGTTATCAGCAAATTTTTTTGCATGGTAAACAGTTATCATNTTTTCTCCTTAGTAAAGNATCATTNCCTTACATCTATATAGTACAAAAGTTTGCAAAGTTTTGCAAGTTCGAGTATTATATACATGTAGACAATAAAGTCTACTAAGGATGAGAATTATGTTTGATACCACTAAATATAAAATATCAGATTCAGATTTCAAAAAAACTGAGTTTGGATATGTTTTGAATTTTCTTGGAGCTGAAATTGTGATTGAAAAAAGAGCTAACAGTTCCGCTTATGTAGTATATGTTAAATCTATGGAAGGAGAAATTCCTGACTGGGCGAAAAAGGAAAGCTCCTCTTATTACCTTCTTGAAAGTGCTAAAAATGAGGCAGAGTTGTTAGCAAGAGACCTTTGGTTAGAAAAACAAGGTTGGAAGTTTAAGGCAGGTTACTACGCATGTCTACATGGCTGGTTTGAAAGAAGTAAAGGAGGAAACTAAAATGAAAAAATATTTACAGAAAAAAATCGCTGATGCTGTAGCCGAGAGGCAAGAGCGAAAAGGATGGGGAGATAATCCTGAGGAATTAAGAACTGTGACTTATGATTATATTTATGTCACCCCTGATGAATTAAATCAAATTATAAAATCACGAAAATGTAGAGATATTACTTTATCTACATCACTTGGTGGTTATACTGAAGAAGGTCTAAAGAATGATAAATATTATCCTAATGCTTTCAGTCTCCGTCTTCCTTTAACTAAAAAAACCGCAAATGAAATTATTTATAATTTCAGAGAATACGAACAAGACAAACTTGTTAAAGTTTTTGTTAGTAGCATTTCGTATGACCGTATGACATTTAGAATAACTTTATAAAGATAAAAAAAAAGGACCCTAAACAGGGCCCTTTTTGTAATACTGAGTAACAAAGTGTATTACTACTTCGATTAAGCTCCTTGTGAACCGTAGACACCTCTCCAGTCGGAGAAACCAAAAGAGTATCTCTCTCTTGCTTTGTATCTAATATTTCCAGTTGAGAAATCAGGTTCCATTGAAGTTTCCATAGGTGATCTTTGGAACATTTTGAGTCCATCACCTGCCTCGTTAACTGAGGTCAAAATGAAGAAAGCATCAGGGTCATTTAGATAATGATTGACAACATAACCACCCGGTAAAACACCAGTGTTTTTGATTGCGTTGACATCATTGTCCGCTGTTCCCGATCTTAAATCAGATTGTAAAATTCTATCTGCAACGAATACGAGTTGTGGCGGTACCACAAGTCTTTNAGGTTGAACAGATATAATTAAACCTCTGTCATCAGTAAAGGTTGAAATATCAATGAAAGCATCCTCTAGTGATGCCTCGTTTAAGTCAGCCATTGTGCTTGCTCTGTTAGCCGCTGAGCCACCACCTGCTAGTGGGTGGTCAGATGCGATTAGAGATTTGCCATCGCCACCAAGGAAAGATGATGAGAACGCATTGTTTAAAACATCTGCTCCCTTAACTTCCTTAGTATTAGCCATAGATTTTGCTAATGCTTTAACATATCTCTTTCCAAGAGAATCATAAAGGTTGTCCTCTATGGCCTCCTCGGTTAACGCAAACGCAAGTGAAACAGTCTCATGTGTATAACGAGAACTGAAACTCTCTGATGCGTTGTCAAAGCTAACACCTTGACCTTCTGATTTTACTGGTGCTGAACCAAATCCAACGATTAATACTTCTTCTTCGAAAGCTCTGTTTGAATCTTCGATTACAAAAATATCTTCGTATTCTCTATCGTACTCATCGTAATTCATACCAAAGAGAGAATTTAAGCCCGGCTCAAGTTCTTTCGCTAATTGTGCTCTTGAAATTGCCATAATTATATATCCTTAAGCTAATCCAGCTCCTTTTTGTCCCATGATATGATTTTGGATCACGCATAGTACATTAGTGTTGGACGATGCAACATCGTCATTATCAGGGTCTTGGCTAATATCAATACACTTAAGAGGTAAAGTAGCTGTAGTAGCTCCTGTACCAACATCTAGTTGTGCGGCTGATATGCCCGACTTTGTATCCCCTACAGGAGATGACTCTACTATATCGAAATTACCAAATAGGTCTGCCACTGGAAAAGCGGCATCTGCTTGATATTCAAATACGACATTAGGGTCATCTATTACAGAGGCGATTATATCCGATGCAGAAATACTGCCCGGATAATGGTTTTTGAAAACCTGTTCTCCTGAGGTTGGGTCTGTATATTGAACTCCATTAAAAACTCCTACTATAGGAACTGTGCCTGTTGCGGCATGTCTTCCTATGACTCCAGCTGTAAGCTGAGTTACCAAGTCGCCTTGGAATATTGGAGTTGTGGCTCCACTAGCTATTCTGTACCTAGACTGGCCACCACTATAAGGTGCTCCACCCATCATTCGAACTGGCTTTGCTCCGAAAGGTGCGTTTTTATTTGCCATAATAATCCTTAATTCAAATAATGTTTACTTTTTCCCAAAAGTAACTTCGGATTTTCTCTTAGAATCGTACTTAACATAGCGACCATCTTTTGCTGACTCGTTAAACATAGTGTTATCAAGTGCCGCACTTTTCGCAGATGTCTGTTGCTCATAATAAGCATTTCTTTCTTGCTTGGTTTCTACTGGTATTTTTGCTAAGAGTAGTCCGTCTGTATAAACTAAACCAGCATGTCTGCCTGAATCAGCTGTTGGGTAGTCGTACTCAGACGGAAGATCGGTTCCTCTTACAAGTTCCCAGCCCTCTCTAAGTCTTCTACTTACATTAGCTCTATCCTCTTGTCCCAACATAGACTCTCGTATCCAACGATACTCATAGCCTTCAGGTGGTGCAGGAGTCTCAAGTTTTCTTACTGGCCTCCATGGTTGTCTGCGAGATTGTTTATCGTGTGTCTCGGAATCACGAGAATTTCTAGTGTTTGTCACTTGCTCATTATCGTTCATTTTGCCTCCCTTGCATTGATTTTTTGCTTTTCCTTTGCAACGGATTTAAGCCATGCCTCTTCAGACATATTGTGTGGCTTAAGTCCACGAAGGCGGTCAACTTCTGATTTTGAGAAAGTAACACCGTTCTTCTTACTGCCCTGTGTTTTTTGTCGACCTCCTACGGAGGCTGAGGCTACCCTTTGCACAGCGGGTTCACTCACATTCGCATCGACATTCCCTTTTAAGTTGGGATAAACTTGTTCAATTCTATTGTTTAACTCTTCATAATACTCACTAGAATCAGCCTCATAGCCTTCATCTATTAACATATTATGTTGAAAGTAAGCATACTTAGTAGCACGCATGTTGTTTTCATCAGATTGGTCACCATACCAACTATTCTTCGCATACCAATCCAAAGCCTCTTTTGTTGGTTGTACATTTTGTGGTTCTTGTTGCACATACTGTTGTTGATATTGTTGAACTTGTTGTGGTTGCTCTGACCTTTGTTTTGCAACTCGTAACTTTTCTTTTTCTATTGTTAGCTCACTTTTCAGTGTGTCAGCCTTACTGATCAAATCAGCATCGTTACTAGCAAGAGCTTTTTTGTACAACTCTTCAGCTTGATTTTGTCTTGCTTGTAATGCCTCTTCTTGTTTAGCTAGTAAACTTGATTGTGTTTCTTGAGCAACATTTCTAAGATTTAAGTTTTCTTGATCTTTTTCGGCAAGCCGTGCTTTTAACAGAGCATTTTCTTCCTCTGTTCTTCTGTTTCGTTCATTAAGTTTATTAATTCTTTTCGAAACATTTTTTGTATAACTTTCTAATTCATCCTCTTTAGCCTCGACAGACTCAGAGACATCACTTGGTTCAGAATCAACTACCTCAACCTCTACTTCGTTTTCGTTTTC
>FUFK010038749.1_pt1 | contig 54578 bp, 46 predicted proteins | sample 1021851 | NCBI WGS metagenome assembly FUFK01 (sample SAMEA51879418, study PRJEB19060) | metagenome | reverse complement strand
TCCGAAGGAATTGCCGGCCAGCCCGCCCGCAGCTCCGTTGAAGGAAATTTGCTGTCTTCCTTTTTCGCGGACCTTGACGTTTACATCTACTTCGCCTTCTTCCTCGTCGGTTCGTTTCTCTACGTCCTGATCCTTATCTATCGGGTCAAAATATTGTGTCTGGTTGAGTCTTGCAACTGAAATTTCCAGCAGGCGCTGATTGTAGATATCGCCTTCATTGAGCAGAAACTCACGTCTGAGTACGCGATCGCGCGTAAAGGTATTTCCCGTAAATTCAAGCCGCCGGAGTGTAAACTGTTTGCCTTCCTGAATTAATATTTTTATATCTACGATGCCTTCTTTCGGGTCGGCCGGATTGTCGCGAAATTCCGGCTCGTATTCGGCACTGAATTCAACAAATCCCTGTGAGCCGTAAAGTTTGGCCATTTCTTCGTAAACCGCATCCTGCAGACGTTTACCGTCAGCGATTTCGCCCTTTTTGAGCCCGACAAAGCTAAGAATCTGCTCTTCGGAAAAGATGGAATTCCCCTCGACCTTGACATCGCCGACGCGGTAAAGCTTGCCCTCCGTAACAGGGATAATAATTTTCAACGTATCGTCTTTTGATGAAATCAGCGGCAGGGGCAGCGTAATAAGCGGAATGAAGTCCGTCCGTTTAACCCCTAGCCCGACAACCTCCGGTTCGCCGATTCTGGCCTGAAAATATCCCTTTGACCACATATAGGAACGGACATTTTTTTGCAGGTCATACTGCAATTTCCGCATATCGAGAATATCCTGTCCCTTGACGCGGGCTATAAGGCCGGTTTCCTTGACCAAAGTCAGGGCGTTTTTCAGTTCGCCGTTCTTGAAGTGCTCCAGACCGGTAAATTCTATATCAATGATTCGCGAGCGATTACCCTGATCGACATCAAAAGTAAGCGCTATCGATGTTGCGGAAATTTCTTCTTCTCGTACGGTAACTTTGGCGTTTGGGTAACCCTTTGCCGCCAAAAGTTCGCGCAATATCCTGGTTGCGTTTTTAGCCTTGACTGGGTCGTAGATGGCTTCCTTTGATATTCCTACACGCTTTTCGCGAAATTCCTTGAGGATATCGGATTCCTGAACCGCCTTGATGCCGTTGAATTGCAGGTCGCGAATAATAGGCCATTCGCGAACTTCGAAGATGACGTTGACGCCGCCACTGACGCCTTCGGTAGTTAAAACCCTGGTCGCCGTTTTATCGAAAAAATTGAGCGAAAGGAGCTCTTTAAGATCACGCTCCAGTGCGGCAGGATCGTAAACGTCACCGGGACGCGTTTTAATGTAGTAGAGAAGGTCTTCGTCCCGCAGGCGCCTGTTTCCCTGGATATCAACACTTTCCACTATTTGTTGTTGATTTGATGCCGCATCGGCTTCAGGCAGGTTTGAGGATCGGGTCCTGGCCGGAGTCGTTGATACTGCCAGACTCAACAAAATAAGTCCGATCGCGCAAAAATTTCGCATAAAAAGACGTTAAAAATCCTAAATTGCAATCTCGGTTGGTCCGGTTGGATTAAACTCTGATTGCTTAACAGCCCGCAAAGGGAAACGTAAGAATACCCAAAACCGCCGTTGAATTCAATCGGGATTTCGGATACGGTGTTTAAGATTCTGCCCGATACGGACAGGTTGCCTTTCGCCGCAGGCCTGTAAACCTTGAAATTATACAGTGATTCGGCATTAAGTAAAAAGCAAACGGCCGGAATTACCGGCCGTGACAGTTTGGTATAGCCGATGGCAGAAGGCTTCTTTGTCGTCTAATTTTTGCCCGTAACTGCCAGATCCGGCAATTCTTCGGTGACGGTAACAAATGTAAGGCGGTCGCCCAGTCGTCTGACCTCTACTTCGCTGCCTTCGGTAACAAGGCCCTGGATCAGAGCCTCGCTCAGTTCGTCTTCGACATAACGCTGCAGCGCGCGTTTTAGCGGCCGTGCTCCGAAGTTCCTTTCCTGCAATGCTTTATCAAGCAGCCAGCGGCGTGCCTCAGCCGAAAGGCGCAGGCGGATGCCTCGCCCGGAAATGACCCCATTCAGCACGCCTACCTGCAGATCTATTATCCTGGAAAGATCGTCGTCCGTAAGTTCGTCGAAAATTATTATTTCGTCCAGCCGATTGATAAATTCCGGTGCAAAGGTCTGCCGCACCTGTGACATAACCTGTTCTTCGAGTTTTTCGCGTGAGGATTCGCCGCCGGCCTGAAAGCCGAGATTTCCACGTTTCTGGATAAAGCGGGCTCCAATATTCGATGTCATTATGAAAATCGCATTTCGGCAATCTACATTCGTACCCTGAGCGTCGGTCAGCCGGCCGTCTTCGAATACCTGCAGCAGGACATTGAAGATATCCGGATGGGCTTTTTCTATTTCATCGAATAAAACTATTGAATATGGGGAGCGCCGCAATTTTTCGGTAAGCTGGCCGCCTTCATCGTGGCCAATGTAACCGGGAGGCGAGCCAATGAATTTCGATACCGAATGCTTTTCCATGTATTCGCTCATGTCAAAGCGAATAAGCGAACGCTCCGAGCCGAAAAGGTATTCCGCAAGGCTGCGGGCTACTTCGGTTTTACCGACGCCCGTCGGACCCAGAAACAGGAAAGAGCCTACCGGACGCTGTGGATTTTTGAGCCCCGCCCGTGAACGCCTTATCGCCCTTGCGAGAGCCGATATTGCCGGCCGCTGCGATACGATGCGACGGTGTAATTCAGATTCTATCGAAAGAAGTTTTTTCGCTTCTTCCTGTCGGACGGAACTTACGGGGATTCCTGTCCATTTGGCTATTACTTCGTCTATTTCTACCTTTGTTACCTCGACACCGAAAAAGGTATCTTCCATTGTCCGCAGTTCAAAGGAAATCAGTTGATCCTCATTAGCCGCAGCGCGCTTCCAGTTTTCTACTGCTTCTTTCCAGGACGGTTCGCCGGTATTTTCCTGTTGGTGTCGTAGTTTTGCGCGTGCGCCGGCCTCGTCCAGAACGTCTATGGCTTTATCCGGCAGAAATCTGTCCGGAATATAGCGGTTAGATTGGCGGACGGCTGCTTCTATTGCCTCGCGTGTATAGCGGATACGGTGAAACGCTTCGTAACGGTGCACGATGCCGCGGAGAATTTCGATAGCCTCGTCCTCATTCGGCGGTTCGACTTTTACGGCCTGAAAGCGCCGTTCGAGTGCGCGGTCTTTTTCTATCGTCCTGCGGTATTCAGCGGGCGTGGTGGCGCCAATGCATTGTATTTCACCGCGTGAAAGTGCCGGCTTGAGGATATTTGCGGCATCGAGCGTCCCTTCGGCCGAACCTGCCCCGACCAGAGTATGAAGTTCATCAATGAAAACTATGCAATCGGGGTTTTCCTTTAATTCGGCCATTATCTTTTTGAGACGTTCCTCAAATTGGCCGCGGTATTTTGTTCCGGCTACAACCAGCGATAAATCAAGAGAGAGAATCCGCTTGTTGTCCAGAAATGAGGGAACTCGCCGCTCTACAATTCTTTGGGCCAGCCCTTCGACAATGGCCGTTTTCCCGACGCCGGCTTCGCCTATCAATACAGGGTTGTTTTTTGTTCTGCGACAGAGTATTTCAATAAGCCTTTCCGTCTCGGCTTCGCGTCCGATCAAAGGGTCAAGTTTTCCTTCGGCGGCAATCGCAGTCAGGTCGCGTGTAAACTCATCGAGTCCGGGCATTCGCGAATTGCCTTCTTTAACAGGTGTAAAGATTCCCTCCGAGGCGCTGCGGCGAATCAATTCATCGCGGACGTCTTGCGCCTGCAGCCCATGCTGAAAGAGCACATCGGCAGCGATCGAATTTTCTTCGCGGAGAATGCCGAGCAGAATATGCTCCGGGCCGATATGCCGGCTTTTCAGAGCACGGCTCTCTTCATTGGCGTAGAAAAGCGCCTTTTTGGCTTCTGCCGAAAGATACAGTTCTGCCGATTGCGGAATACGGTCGCGGACTGCTATCCGCTCTTCTATCTGCCGTCGGAGCATTTCCGATGAAAGATTATGCCGCGAAGGGAAAAATCTCGATGGAAGCGTTTTGTCTTCGCGGAGCAGACCGAGCAGAATGTGCTCGGGTGCGATTTGAGGCGAGCCGTATTGCAACGCCTCGTAACGGGCGAAAAAGATGACGCGCCGCGATCTTTCTGTGTAGCGTTCGAACATAAAAACGAACGGGGTCTTCGCGTGTGTGAGACAAGTATAACGAAGAAACCACCGGGGAATCCAAGTCAAAAATGCCCAAAATTGCCGAGCTTGCCTCTATATAGTTGTAAACAAAGGAGAAATCCAGAGATTTTTTTAATTGGGAAGCGACGTCGGGGAATCGATTTCCGTTGGCTTAACAGCCGTTTCCGGATTCTGAACGGGAATCTCGCGAAGAAGCGGCGTACGTTTTTTACCGATTCCCCTGATTACTTCTCCGGCCGGCGCAAGCTCGACGCGGGAGGTAATTATTCTGACAACACGGCGCGGTAAGATAACCGGGGCAAGTGCCGCAATGGATTCAGCCAGTGAAACAATGTCGCCGCCGCCACGCCAATGCGAACGCACTACCTCGGCATCTGTCCGATTCAAAAGCCGCAGAATCGTAAGAGCAACGATATACAGGTCGTCAACCTGTCCGATAAAAGGAAAAACATCAGGGATAAAATCCAGCGGAGATATAACGTAAACTATTGCGGCGGCAAAAAGAGCTTTTTCCGCGGCCGGCACGCGCGCATCCTTTAGCAGACGGCCGAGCAAAACAACCAGATTCGGCAGAAACATCAGGAAATTCTTTAGCCGCGAACGTATTTCGCCGCGTGACTCACGCACTTTTCGCTCTTTATGCCTGCTCATAATAATCTCCGCATAGATTCTCTGATAATTAGTTTAAAACCAGCCGTGCCTTAGAGCAAGTTTTGCATTCTTTTGTTGTATGCTAAATTTAGCGTAATCGAAAACGGCCGGCCATTTAACGCCAAACGCCTCAAGACACTTTATCAGGCTCGAAATCGCTTGGCCGTCCGAAAATCCGGTTTCGATTCCGCAAGATCTTCAATATGATTCTCGAACAAATACGCCGTCGGGCAGCTTCTATCCCGCAGCATATAATTCTCCCCGAGGGCGAAGACCCGCGAACCGTTTCGGCAGCCGCAGCTATCGTCCGCGACAGAATTGCAAAAATTACGCTCATCGGCGACGAAGAAAAGATACATGCAGCCGCCCGGACAGCCGGCGAAAGCCTCAACGGATTGGAAATTCTCAATCACCGGAAATCCAAAGATATAGGAAAACTCGCAGCACTTTATCATCAACTGCGCCGCGCCAAAGGCGTAACGCTGGAAGAGGCCGAGCAGGCTGTCCGGGATCCGCTTTATTTTGCCAATCTGCTCGTCCGCGAAGGCCGCGCCGACGGCTCGGTCGCCGGCGCTACGAACACGACGGCGCACACCGTCGCCGCAGCTCTGCGTTGTATCGGTGTCCGGTCTGGTTTTCGGACCGTTTCCAGTTTTTTCCTGATGAGTCTTCCAAACAGGAAGTTCGGCGAAAACGGAACAATGATCTATGCCGATTGCGGTGTCGTTATCGAGCCGGATGCCGCAGAACTTGCCGAAATAGCAATTGCGTCTGCGGAATCTTTTCGTGCCTTAGTCGGAAGTGAGCCGCGCGTTGCCTTGCTCTCCTTTTCGACAAAAGGCAGCGCCAGCCACAAATCTCTGGACAAAATAATCGAGGCGGTCAAAACGGTCAGAGCACGCGTCCCGGACCTTGCAATAGACGGAGAACTGCAAGCCGATGCGGCACTTATTCAATCCGTAGCACAATCAAAGGCTCCCGGTTCGCCGGTTGCCGGCCGGGCAAATGTCCTTATTTTCCCGGACCTCAACTCCGGCAACATCGCCTATAAATTAACCGAGAGGCTCTCGGGCGCAACGGCAATCGGCCCGATTTTGCAAGGGCTTGACAAACCCTGCAACGATCTTTCGCGCGGATGCAAAGCCGAAGACATTGTTGATGCCGTTGCGATTACGGCCGTTCAATCGCAGGCGCTTAAATCCGGAAAATAACCGCAATTTTGTTACACCGGTTATCAGCCGTTTGATGAGAAAACCCGCAAATCCATTTTCACGTTTACTGAAGCGGCTCGGTCCGGGGCTTATTACAGGCGCTTCGGATGATGACCCCTCAGGAATTGCCACTTATTCCCAGGCAGGCGCCCAATTCGGATTCGGCACGCTTTGGACTGTGATTGCAATGCTGCCTTTGATGATTGCCGTTCAGCACATTGCAGCCAAGATTGGGATGGTGTCGGGTCGCGGGCTTGCCGGTGTTTTAAGGGATTTTTATTCCAGAAAACTGCTTTATCCGGCCGTCTTCGGATTACTGATAGCCAACACAATAAACATCGGGACAGATATCGCTGCCATTGCCGCAGCCATCAATATGTTCGTTCCGATTCCGATTTCAATACTTACTCTGCCAACAGCACTGCTGATACTGGGTTTGCAAATCTGGGGCTCTTATCGCCTGATAGTAAAAATCTTCAAATGGCTGACGCTTTCGCTTTTCGCATACGTATTCGCCGCCGTACTCGCAAAACCCGATTGGGCAGACGTAATACGGGCAACACTTCTGCCTGAATTTCAGTTTAACAGCGATTTTCTGACAATGATCGTTGCCTTGCTCGGCACAACCATTTCGCCTTATCTCCTGTTTTGGGAAGCAAGTGAAGAGGTGGAAGAGGAAATTGCCGAAGGCAGAACAAGCCTGGAACAGCGAATCGGAGCAACGACGCAGGAAATAACAAACGAAACCTTTGACAATGCCGTCGGGATGATTTTCTCAAATGTCGTCGCCTATTTCGTCATTCTGGCGGCGGGGGCAACGCTTTTCAAAGCCGGAGTCAATGATATTCAGACCGCTTCCCAGGCCGCCGAAGCACTCAGACCTTTGGCGGGCAACCTTGCCTCCGTATTGTTCACTCTGGGGATAATCGGGACAGGATTGCTTGCTGTCCCGGTCCTCGCCGGATCATCCGCTTTTGCCGTCTCGGAAACCTTTGGATGGAATGCGGGGCTGAATGAAAAACCCGGACGGGCAATAAAATTCTACGGCGTTATCGTTGCTTCTGTCCTTGCCGGCCTGCTTATCGATTTTACCGGTATTAATCCGATTTCAGCTCTTTTTTGGACAGCGGTCATCAATGGCGTAGTTGCTCCGCCGCTTCTGATTCTTCTGATGATGGCCTCCAACAATCGGAAAGTTATGGGAAAATGGACAAATTCGCCGCTGACCAACATTCTCGGTTGGTTGACTGCGGCACTGATGTTTGCGGCTGCAATAGCGATGTTTGTTACCTGGGGAAATTGAATTTTTTCCGTTGCGGCAATCAGTACCAGGCGAATGAATCCAGCGAAGCGGAATGCTCCTCCGGCGGTTTTACATTACGTGCCAGCTTTCGCAGACGCTTCTCTTCATACATACGTGCATCAGCCTCCGCGATTATTTCCTCAAATGTCCGTCCGCCTTTCAAATCAACCTGTGCAAACCCCAGACTGCACCCCACGTGGTAAGGCTTTCCGCTATAAAGGTTATATTCTTCAATTTTTTCGCGAATCCGTTCGATCATCATTTCCGTACTGGCTTCATCGGAACCAATTGAAAGAATAACGAATTCGTCCCCGCCCCAGCGCGCGGCGATATCCGCCTCGCGGATAACCGATTTAAGCAGCGTAGAAAGCGTTTTGATAGCCTCGGAGCCCGCCTCATGGCCAAAAGTATCATTTATTGCCTTGAGGCCGTCCATATCGGCAAATATCAATGCCAGACCGCGGGCGGTGCCGGAATGCCGCTCCAGACGCAGTTGCTGCTCGGCAAGCGTAAGAAATCCGCGGCGATTGTAAAGTCCTGTAAGTTCGTCTGTAAGTGACAGGTTACGAAGCTTCTCTTTTGCCTCGAACAGTTCGGTAACGTCCTGTGCATAGCAAATCACGTAAGAGCCGGTTTCGGGCTCCGAGACCATAATATTGCTGTATCTGAGCACTAATTCGGCTCCGGAGGCAGTCCGCATTTTGACGATTCCTTCGGCCAGTCCGTCATTATTCACCTTTCGCAGATATGCCCTGTATTCATTGTGGAATTCCGGCGGGATCAAAAGTGCAAGCGGACGCCCGATCATGGCCTCTTCCGGATAGCCAAGCATCAGCTGAGCGGTTTTATTCACTGCGGTAATTATTCCTTCAGCGTCGTGTGTGCAAATGAAAGCCTGGCTATAGTCGAAAAGTTCGCGGTAGCGCTGCTCGCTGGCGGCGATATTTTCGGAAAGACGCTTTTGCGACTCGTCCGCCAGATTCAGTTTACGTGTGTAGAAAAAAATAATTGCAAACATCAGCGTGACGACGGAAAATGTCGCCGCCGCCTGGCCTGTCGCGCTGTGATAAAGACGATATTCATGCCCGAGCACTTCAAGCCAGCCGACAAGTGAAGGTATCAGAATAACTGCCGGCAAAAGTCTTCGGGCAGCCTGTCCGCCGAGCAGCGGGCTGAAGATCAATTCGGTTATTTTGCAATTGTAGTTAAGAATCAAAACTGCCGCAGAGGCAGATAACAGAAGAATGGTTGTTACCGGATTCAGGCCATAAAATGACTGGCCGTCAATCCGTATCGAATGAAAAGCATTCAAAAGCAAAGCGGCATAATTGGCGACCAGAACACCTAGAGCAAGCGCCGCGGCTGCCATGCCGGACCGGCCAGCCGAAGGCAGAAGAAAAACGGCAATTCCCAGACAAAAAACCGACAAAGCGGTGCGCGGCGTCATCAGCATCTCGCCCGCTGCCGCCGTATATGAATTAAAAAACCCTTCTAAACCGGCTTCTGCGACAAGTTGGAACAGCGTAAATAAGGACAGCAGCGCGGCGATCAGCCCGCCCGCACGCAATATTGCTTTGCCGCCGTAAAAAGCGGGACTTGCCACAGCTATACCTAATGCAAAAAGTGCCGCAGCGGTAAAAGGCTTCAGGCTAACATCCAAAGGCAGAAATCGCCCGAGCAATCCAAGCCCAATCGGGGCGATTGCCAACGATAAGCCAAGAAATGAAGCGACTTTATGACGAGAACTGATTGGGAGGTCTGAGGCGGACATTTGCGGGAGAGGAGCCCTGACTGTGGCCGGGTTACTTTTATCTTTTGCCGAAGATAATTCATTTCGGCGACAAAACAAGTTTAACACATATATACAATGATAAACAAGTAATAAAGTTTGCCTCCCGGTCCGGCAGTTTTGCCATTAGTTTAGCAATGTTTTGCGAGATTATCGTTTGCGCCTGAATTTGCTTAGGTAAACGGATTCGCCCGGGCCAAGAAACATTACATTGAAAAAACGGCTTTTGTTTTTTGAAAAGGCAATCATGACAAAAGTTTTGCCGACTACGGTCAGACGGCGGTTGTCTTCGATCAGGACAGCCGTATCCTCGTCTATTCCTATACCCAAGGCGTCGGGAAAACGTATCAGCAGGCCGAAAAGGCGATTGTGCCGCTGGCGGACAAGAAAATGCTGATCAAAAATGACGTCTTCGATTAAACCCAAACCCTTTCTGATACCTACCTTTTCGCCATCCAGCAGCCGCAGATCGGCATCTCCGGTCAACATCGGGTCAGACATAACCGCGGCACCGGCACTGGTGCCTGCAAAAGGAGTTCCGGAAGCATATTTTTCTTTAAGCAATTGAAGCAGCCTTTCATCCGCAAGTACGTCCATGATTCGGTTTTGATCCCCGCCGGAAAAGAAGACACCGGTAGATTCATTCAACATGGTGACAAATTGTTCTCGTGAACCGGAAGTAAGCGGAGCCTTTGGCGATTGCATTGCAGCTCCGGCACGTAAAGACATTAATTCGCTTTTTATGGCTTCGAAACTTTCGTCCGGTACGCCGCTCGCCCAGGTAATTACCAGAATCCTAGCCTTTTCGCCGCCGGCACGGGCAACGAATGCCTCCATTGCAGGCCGCGGCCGCTCGCCGCCGCCGATTACGACCAAAAACTGACCTTTGCGGCAGAGAACCGGAGAAAAAACTGCCAAAAGTACAACAATGACGAAAAGAAGACAAAAATGTTTAATGCGATACATGAGGTTTTTGCATTCAATATAAAGATTTTTCACCCGGCGGTCTTGTTTTCCAGCGTTTGTGAATCCAGAGCCATTGTTCGGGATACCGGCGGACAATCTTTTCGATTTCAGCTGTGTAAAGGGCAGTCAGCCGCCGGACATCCTCCTCCCGATCGCCGGTCGGACGATACTCGATTATTTGCCCGTGTACGAGCCTGTAAAGCCCATTTAAGCCGTCGTAGATGCAAAAGGCAGGGTACACTATGGCTCCGGTGCGCAAAGCCATCATGGCAGGCCCTGCTGAGGTGCAGGCAGGAATGCCGAAATAATCAACAAAGACACCTTCCTTTGGATGTGCGTTGATATCTGCCAGAACGCCCAGGATTTCTCCTGAACGCAGAAGCTTTACGGCTGTCATGGCAGAGCCGGATTTGTTCAACGGGCGATTACCGAAACGGGAGCGAAGACGGGCAGTGAAATCCTCGAGCAAAGGATTATCAAGCGGTCTGGCAAGATAAGAAATCGGCTCGTGAAGTGCGGCAAAGGCAAAAACAAGCATTTCCCAGTTGCCCAGATGGCCCGTAACGATCAAAACACCTTTTTTCTCCTGTTTTACGCGGTGATACAGTCTCCGGGATTCTTCGTCCAAGGTAAAATCCACCAGTTTTTCGAGTTTTGCGGGCGTTGCCGATGGAAAGGCGCTGACTTCGCCAAGGATTCGGCCAAGATTTTCAAATGACGCTTTCAGGATCCGCTCGCGCTCGTCCTCCGTCTTTTCAGGAAAAGCCAGCCGCAGGTTGATAAGCCCGGTTTTGCGCAAATCTTTAAGGAAACGGTAAGCAATACGACCGGCAGCTTTGCCGGCGGCGACCGCCGTCCGCCGCGGGAGCGAGCCCAAAAGCCCGACAAGGAGCCTTGCGGCAATGTATTCCGACCAGATTTGCAGTTTTCCTTTTTTCGCCGCCATCAATCAGGGTTTTACTCGAATCGCCGAAAGGCCAAAACGGCGTTCAATCCGCCAAATGCGAAAGAATTTGAAAGAGCGGCCTTCGGCCTTGCCTCGACGGCACGGTTTTCAACTATTTTCAACGGACAATCGGGATCAATTTCGTCGAAGTTGGCATTCGGCGGGAGAAAGCCTTCATACAGCCCCAGAACGGTTGCCGCTCCCTCTATCGCTCCGGCTGCGCCGAGCGTATGTCCATGCAGAGATTTGGTCGAGCTGACCCAGATATTATCACTATGTGAGCCGAAAACATCCCGGATCGCCGCCGATTCCATCGGATCATTTGCCTGCGTAGCGGTGCCGTGCGCGTTGATATAGCCGATTTCGGACGGATTCAGGCGTCCGTCGGAAAGCGCCATGCGCATGGCCTTTGCCGCGCCGGCTGCAAACGGCATTGTCAGGTGATATGCGTCGGCCGACATTCCGAACCCGACGATTTCACCATAAATCCTTGCTCCGCGGCGACGTGCCGTCTCCAGTTCTTCGAGGACAAACATTGCCGCTCCCTCGCCGAGAATCATACCGCTGCGATTGCGTGAAAACGGACGGCAGGTATCGGGCGAGACTACACGCATTGCTTCCCAGGCCTTCAAATTCCCATAGGTAAGAGGTGCTTCGCTGCCGCCGGCTATCGCTGCGTCGAGCGTTCCCTGCCGGAGGAGCCAGAAAGCCTGTCCGATTGCGTGATTTGCGGAAGAGCAGGCAGTTGAGGTTGTAAAAGTCGCTCCCGTCAGGCCGAATTCGATGGAAACGTGGCTTGCGACGGCATTTGCCATTGAGCGTGGTATTGCGATTGGCGGGACGCGCGGTTTGCCGGCGGCATACAGATCACGAAAAAGGTTGTCTTCTGTTTCTTTTCCGCCAAGGCAGCTGCCGGTAATTACTCCGGCCGAAGCCCGCAGTTCGTCTGTAAATTCCAAGCCTGAATCTGCTACGGCTTCGCGTGCCGCAACAATTCCGAATCTTGCAAACGTGTCCAGATTGACAAGCGATTTTTCATCAAAATACTTGCCGGGATCGAAATCTTTGACTTCACCCGCATTTTTGAAGCGAATTTCAGCCGTATCAATCTTTCTAATCGGGCCGATGCCGGCGGCAGATTCCCGCAATGCACGGCAGAAAGCCGCGCGATCATTACCGATGGCTGAAACTACGCCGACACCCGTAATTACAACTCTTCTCATCCGTTATTCTTTATGACCTTTTTCGGCAAGCAGTTGAATGACGCCATCAATCACTTCACCGACCGAACGCATCTCCTGCGCCTTGTCGTCGGGGACCGAAATATCGAATTCTTCTTCAATTTCGAATATCAAATTCAATCCGTCCAAAGAATCGAACCCGAGATCTTCGAATGTTGTCCCGCGTGTGATGGTCGAGGCATCGGCATTTTTGAATTTTGCAAATATTTCGATGATTTTATCCGCAATCGGGCTGTTGTCCATTGTTGTTTCTTATTTTGACATCGGGATTTTGTTACCTGCTGCGAAACAATATATCAGCAAGGGCTTCCGATTGCTAAACAAGCCGGGCCGGTGAAAAGCATCTGCCGTCTGCAGCCACGGCAAAATGCTATTACAAAACTATGACAATCGGCCGCCCGGAAATCTGTTAGTCTTTCATTATCGCAGCGATTCGGATCGCAATGCGATGAAAAATCTAACTTACGGGAACTTTATAAAGTGACACAAGATCATTACTACAAATCAGAACCTTTGAACAAAAACACGTTTGTCGCCGTCGTGATTTTCCATGTTTTGGCGATTGCGGCGTTATTTACTTTCAGCTGGGCGAATCTGGCAGCCGCAGTGATTATCTGGTGGATCGCCGGCAGCCTTGGCATCGGGCTCGGTTATCATCGTCTTTTGACTCATCGTGGCTTCAAGGTTCCCAAATGGCTTGAATACACTCTCAGCTTCTTCGGTACGCTTGCCGTTCAGTCCGGCCCGATCAGTTGGGTTACTACACATCGCATCCATCACGCCTTTACCGAAACGGAAAAAGATCCGCACAGCCCGCGCTTCGGTGCATATTGGGCACATATCGGCTGGATCTTTCGCGGCACGGCGCAGAATCAGTCCGAGGTAACCAAAAAACGCTATTGTCCCGATTTTGCCGATGACAAAGTCCATCGTTTTCTTGACAGGCATTATTATCTGTCTTCCGTCCTTGTCGGGCTGTTGTTATTTGCAATCGGCGGCCTGCCGATGGTTCTCTGGGGTATTTTTCTAAGAACGGTTGTCGGCTGGCATTTTACCTGGCTTGTCAATTCCGCAACGCATCTTTGGGGCACACGTCGTTTTGTTACCCGTGATGATTCAAGAAACAATGCACTGATAGCGGCCATCACATTCGGCGAAGGCTGGCATAATAATCATCATGCATTCCCGCGTTCGGCCCGTCACGGCCTCGCCTGGTATGAATTTGATTTCAACTGGGTTCAAATTCGGTTATTGGAAATTCTCGGACTTGCGAAAAACGTTTACGCCTATGACGCAGTAACGGAATCGCGCAAGGCAAGGCTCGATACTATCCACGATACAGTCTGATTTTTTACCGTTAATTCGGAAAATCAATGCGGGCAAGGGTATATTTACTTTTGCCCGTTTTATTTTTATCTTTTGCTTAAAGATATGCGCCGGCAGAAAACAGCCATCTTTTTTATTGTTCTGGGCATTTCGTTGATTGCGATTGCATTTGCCCTCAATATCGGCTGGATAATTCTCAATCTTCGTGAGGCCCTGATGTTGACAATCGGCGTTCTGTTCTTCACGTTGATTATCACCGGCTTGATTCTGAATACTATTTTTCTGGTCAGGGAAATACGCCGCGGCGAACAGCAGGACGCATTTCTGAATGCAGTTACACATGAGCTGAAAACACCGATTGCGGCAATCAAACTTTATCTCGATACGCTTCGCTCGCGGGAAGTCACGGAAGAAAAACGGCGCGAATTTTACGACATCATAGATGCGGAAGCGGGTCGTCTTCTGAACACCGTCGAACAGGTTTTGATTGCCGGCCGGGCCAAAACATCAGGCAAGCAGGAAAATCTTGCCGAACTTGATCTGGGTGCGATTTTGAAAAATGCGATCGGAGTCATAGAGTCCAGATACAACCTGCCTGCCGGAGTTATCAGAATTCTCGAGGCGGCAGATGATCCGAAGGTTTTCGGTAATGCCGATGAGCTGGAAACTGCGTTTACTAATCTATTGGACAATGCCGTGAAATACTCCGGGGATGACCGTAAAATATCCGTAAGAATCCGCTCCGGATTACGCGGCGGACGAGTTGAGGTAATTATTCGCGATAACGGTATCGGGATTGCCCCGTCAGAATTGAAAAGGATTTTCAAACGTTTTTACCGTTCTTCGGGACAGGCGGCAAAACGCGTTAAAGGCACCGGTCTGGGGCTATTTATCGTCAAATCCGTTATTGAAAAACACGGGGGCCGAATCTTTGCGGAAAGTCGCGGCGAAGGCCGCGGAACGACATTTTTCGTACGTTTGCCACAAGCCTGAGGAGAGTTTCATTCAGGAAATGCGAATTCTGATTGTCGAAGATGAAGAACACCTTGCCGAAGGACTCAGATTCAACCTTGAAGCTGAGGGTTATACGGCAATGGTCTGCAACAGCGGTGAATCTGCTTTGGAAAAACTTTCCGGCGAAGCATTTGACCTTGTCATTCTGGATGTAATGCTGCCGGGAATTGACGGGTTCGAGGTTGCCCGTAAGCTTCGCGAAGCCGGTAATTATGTGCCGGTTCTGATGCTTACGGCACTAGGTCGTCCGGAGGAAGTAATTCGCGGATTCGAGGCCGGAGCCGATGATTATTTACCGAAGCCTTTCGATTTACAGATCTTCCTTGCGCGTATCAAAGGATTGATCCGCCGTCGCGACTGGTCGCAGACAATCGTCAACCGCCTGCCGGAAGGCTCAATCACGGTTAATGGAAGGCTGATAGACCTTGCCAATCTGCGGCTGACAAATGGCGGACAGGTTCTGGAACTTACGCAAATGGAAGCAAAACTGATTGAATATTTTATCGAAAATCCCGGCCGGGCAATCTCCAGAAAAGAAATTCTGCTTGACGTCTGGGGGCTGGTAGAAGATACCGATACACGGGCAATAGACAATTTTATCGTTCGCCTGCGCAAATATCTGGAAGACGAACCGAATAATCCTAAAGTGCTGAAAACCGTGCGCGGAGTGGGCTACAGATTGGACCTTGCGTCCGATTACAATCAAACGGAATCCTGAAATCGTTAAATTCGTCCGCTAACCCTTTCAATAACCTTTACGGCCGAACGCCATTCACGGTGCAGCTCGAAACGCCAGAGTTCGATTTCGGGAGCAAGCATTTTGGCGAAACGGTCAAAATCCTTGTGAAAATCAAGTGCGGGAGCGACGATGTAAACAAGAGCAGGCCGATCGGCGATTTCAAGGTCATCAAACAGGCGATGGCGCGCCAGCTCGCCGCGGCGGCGTTGCAATTCGATTCGCCTCCAATAATCCGCCGCCTGAAATACTGTTTCGCGATCGGGTGATGTTTTAAGCTCGATAATAACCAGCCGTCCGTCGCGCCGTAATGCAAGCAGATCAATTTTTGCCGAAGCGGTCCGAAATTGGTTGTAAATCGGCGAGAGAATCAGATTTGCATCTATCAGGCCGATATTTCGCCGCAAAATAGATTCAAGCCAGGCCTCAGGCAAAGCGGAATAGAGCCTGTGTTTTTTGTTTTCAGAGCCTGCCTGTCGAATAACTCCCAGTTCATACAGTAAATTGTCAAACCTTGAAACAGTCGTTTCATCGAGCAGCGTCCGCGGTTTCCCGGCACCGAACCAGATCAACGTCCGGCCGGCCGATGCCCTGACGCGTGCAAACGGAAGACCGTGAAAACGAAGCGTGTCGCCATTTTGCGAGCTTATGCAGTCAATCGCTGCCGGATTTATATTGATAATCCTGCGTGACGCTTCCGAAACAGTTACATGCCCGGGCAGCTTAAGCGATGTGGCACGGGCAGAAAGCACTGCGGTCAGGCTTTTCTGCGGAACCGGCTTAAGCCGTGCGGGTGAAGTTGTTTCATCCACTTCCAGAATCTCGAATACGGATGCCGCACGCGAATCGAGCAATGAACGAAGATTGGAAAGCTTGCCGGCAACACGCTTATCGGCAATTATCAGAGCTCTCCCGACCGGCCGTCTCGTCCTTTGCCGAAGGCGTTCGAGAAGCGATAGCGTTGCGGTCAGGATGCTCTCGGCCCGAAGCGTTCCGGTTACGTCTGCAATGGCGACCAGTCTTTCATCTTTACCCGATGAAATGAAGATATTCGCCATCCGGCCGTTTTTCTCATTTAATGAAACGCTCTCGATGCGTGAACCTTTTAGCCAGTCCCTAAGCGTTTCGGCAAAATAATTTGCGCGTCGCAGCCTGCCGAGTTCGATGTTTAGCTGCATTTCGGCCGCGGGCGTTCGTTTTATAAGCCTGATGGTTTCCCGCCGCCGGCCGGCAGCGCTTTCCGTTTTTAAGGTTATTTCCGTTTCTGATTGATCGGCGGTTGTAATTCGCCAGCATCGCAGACCATTGTCGGTCGGGATTTCAAGGAGTATTTTTGTACCGCGGCGGCGCAGTTCGATCTCGCTCGTTACCAGCGGAAAGGTTCGCCCGTTCCCGAAAGCGACCAGCCACTCACGTTCCTGCGAAAGCGCTTCATTTAACACCTCGGCGGTATCGGTCATCTGTTTAGCGTCGGAGACATTCGGCGAAATAATCAACCATTGCACGAGCCCAATCGTCATAACCCTTTTCGGAAGGGTGGATGCCATCGGCAAAAAAACCATCCGTTTCGAAACCGGCAGGCTGCGGATAGTAATATATCCGATCAAGCTGCGAGACAAGATCGCGCATATTCGCATCGTGCATTTTTGACAACTGCCACAGAATGCCTTTGACAGGCTGAGGCAGCACCGGAGAGTATTTAATCATCGGGCAATTGGAAATAAAAATTACTGCCTGCGGAAATCTCCGGCGAAGTACGGACAGAAGTTCGCCGATGTCACGACGGAATCGCTTCGGGCTTGTTAACTTCAGTACATCATTACCTCCGAGCCCAACGAGAATATAATCGAAATCCGCCCGCGGTTCTATTAAAGGCACCAGCTCTTTAAGTGTTTCGCGGGCAGTAACGCCGTTTTTCCCGATTGCGCGCCAACGCACGCTTTTACCTAAATGTTTGCCGAGCCAATATCCAAAACGTCCGGCAAGCGCCTGCTTATGGGTTCGTGCGCCAAGCCCTGCAACGGTCGATTCACCAATCACAAGCAGCGACACAGTGCCATCGCCGTCACCCGAAACGCCTTCAGGATCTTTAGCATAGGGAAGCACGCCGACTTTCCATCTGGTTATCCTGCCCTGCAGATAAAGCAATGGTGCGGCGGGAAGCAATGCAATTCCCGCCGCCACGTATATCGCTTGCCATTTTCTGAGACTCATTCGACGGAGACTTTTCAGTTGCGCAATTGGCTTTGTGATAAACTTCATTCTACCTGAAGTTTTAATCAAATCATCAGGGAGAAGGGCGGCTGCCGTCAAGCAAATCGCCAATACCGAAATGAGCAATTTTACCGATGAGCAAAAACGCCGCGCAGCCGAGAGGCTAAGCTCGGTCCCGCTTGCACGCCTGATGGGAATGCGGCTGATTGATATTCAACCTGATGAAGCAGTCGTCGCTGTTGATTTCCGCGAAGATCTGCTTCAGCCGAACGGTATTTTACACGGCGGCGTAACCGCCTCATTGATTGACACGGCTATGGCCTTTGCCGTCAGGACCCGCGTTCCCGACAATGTGCCGACGGCTACAATAGACCTTACGGTTCATTACATACGCCCGCTGTCATCAGGAACCGCAACCTGCCATGCAAAGGTTTTGCGTGCAGGCCGCAGGATTTTTACCGTTTCCGCAGACGGCCGTAACGATGAAGGTAAGCTGATAGCCGGCGGACTCTCTACTTACACACGACTTTGAAATTAAAATAAAAATGGACAGACTACGGGATTTTGCCCGATATTTTCGACCATATCGATTCAACATTGCGGCCGGCATCGTCTGCATTCTTTTTTCAATGTCATTTTCACTCGCGGTGCCGTATTTGGTCGGCCGCGCGGTTGACGACCTGGCTGCGGGTATTACTTACGAAAAATTTATTTATTATCCTTTGATTATTTTAGGAGCCAACCTTGCCGGCGGTATTTTTCTTTTTCTTCAACGGCGATTGCTCATAAATGCTTCGCGATATATCGAATTCGATATGCGCGAGGAATTTTTTCGCCGGCTGATTGTCCAGCCGGCCGAATTCTTTCATCGAAACCGGATTGGCGATTTGATGGCGCGTGCGACAAATGACCTGGCGGCTGTCCGGCAAATTGTCGGCCCTATGATTCTTTATACTTTTCAGGCCATCTTTGCCCTCGCGATAACGCTGCCGGTATTACTGAATATTTCGACGCGTTTGACGCTTCTGATGTTGATTCCGCTTCCGCTTGTTTCGCTTACCGTTAAATTCCTTGGGGAACAGATACACAAACGGTTCGAACGCATTCAGGAATTTTTCTCTGATATTACCGCACGGGCACAGGAAAATCTGACAGGCGTCCGCGTCGTCCGCGCATATGCACAGGAAGAAGCGGAAATACGACGGTTCGAGAGCCTCAACCGTGAATACGCAGGGCAAAATCTGCGATTGGTAAAATTTGCCGCCGCAATGCGGCCGATGCTTTTTTTCTTTATCGGTTTGGGTTTCGTGATTATTGTTGCCGTCGGTGTTCCGATGGCAATCCGCGGCGAAATCTCGGCCGGCAATTTCACTTCTTTTATTCTTTATCTGCAGCGTATGATCTGGTATCTGATCGCGCTCGGATACGTTGTCAATCTTTATCAACGCGGCACCGCAAGCCTCAAACGATTCAATGCCATTCTGGATATCGAACCGACGATCAAGGATGCTCCGGGCGTCACCGTCAAACCGCCAATCAAGGGCGAAATCGAATTTCGCGGCCTTAACTTCTCTTATGAACCTGACGGAAGACCTGTTTTGAAAAACATCAATCTGCGAATCGAGCCCGGCATGACAGTCGCTTTTGTCGGCAAAACGGGCAGCGGCAAATCAACCCTTGTCAACCTCATTCCAAGGCTCTACGATGCGGAGCCCGGCAGGCTTTTGATTGACAACCGAAAGATAACCGAATATCCGCTTCGCCAGCTCAGAGAGGCTATCGGCTTCGTCCCGCAGGAAACATATCTTTTCAGCGATACTTTGCGGGCAAATATCGCATTTGGAATCACGGAAGATGCGGCGGCCGCGGATGGCCGGATCAGCGTCGAAGAAGCCGCACGCCTGGCCGGCCTCAGCGAAGACATAGCCGGTTTCCCTAATGGATTCGATCAACTCGTCGGCGAACGCGGAATCACACTCTCGGGCGGTCAAAAACAACGGGTTGCCATTGCAAGGGCGATTATCAGAGACCCGCGAATTCTGATTCTCGACGATTCGCTTTCCGCTGTAGATACCTACACGGAAGAGAGTATCTTGCAGAATCTTCGAAATGTTCGCCGCGGACGGACGACCATAATTGTTTCGCACCGCATTTCTACAATACGGGATGCCGACCTGATTTGTGTTATGCACGATGGCGAAATAATCGAACGCGGCACGCATAATGAATTGCTTGCCCTGGACGGCGACTATGCCGATCTCTACGAACGGCAGAGATTGGAAGAAGAGCTCGAGGCAGCGGCGTAATTTCACAAACGAAAAGACCGTCCGAAACCGGACGGCCCTTCTGTTGAAATTATTCTGTTTTACTAAAGCGGATTGATGGTAACTTTTCTTCTGCCGAAACGTCTTGCCTCGGAGCAGCTTGGCATCCAGATATCAATCTCTCTGCCTTTCACACCGCCGCCGGTATCCGAGACGAGATATTCGCCACTGTAAGCACCGGCGGAGATGAAAACGCGGCTTCCGAGTTTAAGCACTCGCGGATCGGCTGCTATCAGTCCCCGCTTTACGCCGTGTCCCATAGCGGTTCTGCCTTTCAAACAATATGCCGTTGCGGTAAAAGCACCGGCGGCTGAAGATGTTACTTTTCGCGAAGAAACGGTCTTCTTCACATTTGTATTGGATTTTTTATTATTTTCCTGATCTTGATTGTTTTCCTGGTTATAATTTGCTTCTTTAATTTCGCTAAATTCGTTTTCCGTAAAAACCTGCGAAATTTTCGCTGAACTGAGGGTCGCTTCGGACCTGGTTTGTGCATAAATAAAGATTACAAACAAACCGAGAATCGCAAAGGCAGTCCCTCCTCTGACGAAATTTCTCATTTACACTCTCCTTTCAAAATCGTCCCGAGACGCATTTTGCATTCGCCCTTCTGCCTTTCATTCGGCAGTATGCGAAACCGCAAAAGCAGGAGCAGCATCTCAACAGGACAGCCACAGGCGGATCTTCTATCCGCCCACTTCCTGACAAAACCGTTGACGGAGCCAAAGCCCCGACAACATTAAAATAGGCTACCATCCAAAAAAGACCGTGTCCAACGCAAAAAAGGCCGCTTTAGCCACAGATTTTGCTTAATCTCTTAGTTTCCAATCGTTTAGACATGGTAATTTTTTTCGTTTTTGATAGACTTTTTTCCGGTCGCAAACAATTTCGGCTGTCATATTTCCCTATTTCGCAAAAATTAGTTATTTTGAAGCCAATCGCCGGGAGGTCATTTCAATGCAAGATCGCCGACAGAGTTTCCGATATGCCGTTTCATTTCCAATTCGTTTACGCTGGAAGGACGAAAACGGAAATGAAATCTTCGAAGAAGGATTGACAGAAAACATCGGTCTTGGCGGCACACTTGTATATTTGCCGCGCAAACTCCCAAACGTCGGGACCAAAGTGGATTTGACAGTAACGGAAAATCCCGACGACGAGGTAACTGTTACTGCTGAGGTAATTCGCCTGGAAAGAAACGCCTCACATCCACAGGCGGCGCTGAATCTGCTGGAAGGCATGCGCGCATGGAAGAAAAAGGTTTGGGCACTTGCCGCCGAAACGTGCGCAGCCGATTCCGATGATGACGGCGAAGATTGGTAAAATACCCGCACTGCTATCGATATGAAAATTCTGGTACTCGGAGCCGGCCGAATGGGTTTCGGCGCGGCATTTGACCTTGCACACAACGATGAACCGGTTGAAAAAATTACGATTGCTGATCGCAATCCGGATTTGGCCCGTGCAGCAGCCGAAAAAATCGGCACTCCGGCGGTTGCCGCGCAAATAGATACGGCAGACCATGAAGCGGTCGTGAATTTGATGCGCGGCCACGACGCAGCAATATCCTGCGTAAACTATTGGTTCAATGAATCATTGACCAAAGCTGCGATTGAAACAAAAGTCCACTTTTGCGACCTTGGCGGAAATAATTACGTCGTTGACGCCCAGTTGCGGCTGGATGCCGATGCCGGAGAAGCAGGCATCAGCGTTATCCCGGATTGTGGATTAGCTCCCGGAATGGTCTCCATCCTTGCCATGCACGGAGCCGGGCGGTTTGACCGTACCGACAGTATCCGGATCCGTGTCGGCGGACTGCCGCAGAATCCGCAGCCACCGCTCGATTATCAGCTCGTCTTTTCGGTCGAGGGACTCATCAATGAATACATAGAGCGTGCAAGAATTATCCGGGATTCTAAAATCACCGAAGTCGAATCAATGACCGAACTTGAATCTCTGGAATTTGAAGGCTTTCCGCCGCTCGAGGCTTTTCAGACTTCAGGCGGCACTTCCACACTGCCGGATACGTTTCTCGGAAAGGTGCGTGATCTGGATTACAAAACTATCCGCTACCGGGGCCATTGCGAAAAATTCAAAACAATGATTGATCTCGGATTATGCTCGGAAGAAGAAATAATCGTTGACTACCGGAAAATCCGGCCCCGAAAAGTCTTTGCCTCGTTGCTTGAAAGGCATCTGCCGGCAGACGGACCGGATTACGTCCTTGTAAGGCTTGAATTTGAAGGAATCCAAAACGGGGAGCATAAAAAGCTTCGTTACGACATTGTTGATAAATTCGATGAAAAAACAGGCCTTTCTGCCATGATGCGTACTACTGCTTTTCCGGCAGCGATTATTGCAAGAATGATGGTGCGGGGCGAGGTGAAAAGACGTGGTGCAACCCCTCAGGAAATCGCCATCGCGCCTGAAAGTTTTTTAGAGCAACTGTCCCGACGAGGTATCAGTGTACGGGAACAATACATTTGAATCATAGATTAAGTATTTTTTTACCGGGAACGTAAAACAAACAGCCGGCGGAGGTTATCCGGCCGGCCGTAATTTTGGGGAAGCTGCCCTGAAAAGAAAAGATAAGGTTACTGTCGGGACGGCACAATTCTCGGATTTGCCTTTTTCTTCAATAACTTACGCAATTTTAGCCGCGCCTTGTGCAATTGCGATTTCGAGGTACCGACCGAGCAGCCAAGTATCTTTGCAACCTCTTCATGCTCGAAGCCTTCGACGTCGTGAAGAACAAAGACATTTTTGTAGCCATCCGGCAACTGGTCAATTGCAATTTCAAGTGCAATTTTGTCAACAACCGGCATACGATCAGGATTCGATGTACCGGCGACGACCTGCTCCGGCGTTTCGCCTTCTTCGGTAACTTTTTCGAATTTTACATTTCGCTTACGGAAATGCATCAGGACCTGATTTACCGTCATTCGGTGAAGCCATGTCGTAAAGGCCGAATCACCGCGAAAACTGCCTATTTTCCTATATAACTGAATAAAGACGTCCTGGGTAAGATCTTCTGCCTCATGTGCGTTCTGCAACATTCGCAGGCAAATTGAATAAACCCGGCGATGATGCCTTCTGTAAATTTCCTCGAATGCGGCCATATCGCCTCTGGAAGCCAGCCGCGTCAATTCCAGATCCTTTGCCTCGGTAAATTTTGATTCTGCCTCGGCCTTTTCGTCTGTTACCGTGTTAAGTATCGGGAATTCTAAAGTTTCGATTGTCATGTCCGTTTCCCCCTTGCCTATAAATCAACAAATAGCGTGCCAAAATTTCACGAAAAGCCGGAATTTTGATTATTTGACGGCGCGCACGCATTTTTGTTCCATTTTTCTGGCATACTTACCATTTCGTAAAACATCATATGATGGTTTCAAAAGGTTTTTTGCCGCAATGCGGCGCGATTTTACACGATTTGGTGTAATAATCTGTCTGTGAAACATTTCCTGACAGAATGTGTCCAATGTTATTATAGCATTTCGGCCTTTGGCCGTTTTGGAAATTATCAGGGTAAATTTGATGTTCAGCCAGCTTAAACGCCTGACCTTGGTTTTGGCCGTATTTACTGCGTCCGGTGTATCTTTGCATGCACAAATGCCTGTAAAAAGTCAGGAATTATCTGAAAACGACGGTATCCCCGTCATTATCAAGCATTTACCCGAATGGGAAAAAGTCCGGCAAAATGCACGGCTCGCAGCTACAGTCCCGGATTTAAGAAAATTACTCGGCAACCGCAATGTATTTTCGGTCATTGAAATGATTGCCGGCAGCGAAGCGGCGACCGCAGATTATGCCGCCGGAAGGCTGCTTTTAATCGAATTTCCGACGCCGCAGGCTTCATCTGCCGCCGACGCGGCAATTTTGCGGAACCTGTCCGAATCTCCTTCACCGGGGACTTTCTACCGTCGAATCGGCAACTACAATGCTTTTGTATTTGACGCGGACAATGAGGAAGCGGCCAATGCACTGCTCAATCAGATCAAATATGAAAAAACGGTTCAATGGCTTGGAGACGATCCTTTCCTGGCCGGCAAAATCGAACGTTATCTGGTTGGCACCTCTGCGGATGTTTTGATTTCCACAGTACTTTTTATTCTTATGGGCCTTGGCGGATCAATCGCGGCCGGTATAATCGGCGGTTACATTTTTTTCCGTGTCCGCGATCATGAAAGGGCAAGGCGGGTCGCTTTCTCCGACGCCGGCGGCCTGACACGGTTAAATCTTGATGACCTTTCGGAGCCGATCAGACACAAAAATCAGTAAACCGTCCGTTTGCATTTATTTGGGCAAAGCGGCCAATAACCGGTCCAGATCGCTTTCATCGTTGAAAAAGTGCGGAGCGATACGCAGCCGGCCGTTTCGCGCGCTGACAATTATTTTCCTTTCCGCCAGTTCGGCTGCGATTGAGTTCGCATCTCGTCCTCCGCGATGCCGAATGCAGACGATTTGTGATTTCTCACCCGCACGCCGCGAGCTTATAATTTCGTAATTTGTTCCCGCAAGCATCTCGCAAAGCTGATCCGACAGCCTCTCCAGATATGCCGCAATATTGTCCATTCCGACGTCGGTTAATAATTTAAGGCTTGCTTCAAGACCGTAAAACAATGCGGAGCAGCCGGTGCCGGTTTCCCATGCAAGAGCGTTCGGCTTGAGCGGCTGTTCCCGGTCGAGAAAATCCCAGGGTTCGGTTACGCTCATCCAGCCGGTATAAACAGGCTCTATAAGTTCCCGGGCTGCTTTTGATACATACAGAAAACCGCAGCCCTCCGGTGCACAAAGCCATTTATGGCTTGCGCCGGCTACGGCATCGACTCCCAGACGGGGAATATCGAATGCCCTTGCGCCGAAAGCCTGTATTACGTCAACAACCAAAAGGCTCGCATCGCCGGCACGTTTTTTCAATTCCGCAGAAATCAAGGACAGATCCGACTGAAAACCGCTGTCAAATTGTACCGCGCTTATCGCTACAATCGCCGTCCGGGTATCTATCAACGAAATAAGCTCGTCCGGATCAACGCGGCCATCGCTTTCGCGACACAAACGAAGTTCGACACCCAGGCGATCCCTGATCGCACGCCATGGATAATAATTTGCGGGAAATTCACCTGCAAAACTAACGATATTCGCTCCCTCGGTTATTTCAGGGCGTGCGGCAAAATAACCGTTTGCAACCGCAGCCAGAGCGTCAGAAGTATTGCGCATAAATGCGATTTCTGCCGGCCCGACGCCAAGATTATCGGCAATCAATTGCCGCGCACGCTTTTTAGTATCTATCCATTCGGCATAATGCTCCGCTCCGTTTTCCGAAACGTCCAGTAATTGCCGTCGGACCGCTTCCACCGCAGTAACCGGCAGCGGTGCGACCGATGCACTGTTAAGGTAAACGTAATTTTGAGTGGCGGGAAAGAGTTTTCTGATATCCGAGTTCATTAAAAACCGTCCGTCGGGAAAATGTTATTTTAGGATTGCTGAGCGCTTGCGCCGCATTGCATCGCTGCGGACTTTGACAAAACGTTTTATCGGCAGTTAACGTCTAAATTGTACATCCTGCGTGAGCAGGCAGGCATCAGAGCGCCGCAGACAAAGAAAATTATGTTCGATTTCAGGCGTAAACGCCAATTCGATCTATCACGTGCCGCCGTGATCGATGACAATTTGATAGATGTAAGGGACTTTCGCAGAGAGGCTCGCCGCGGATTGCTTTTGGAATCGTTTCGCCTGATTCGCGATGTCTTTTTGATTCTCGTCGTTCTGGTGCTCATCGGCGTATTCATCGTTCAGCCGGTGATTGTCGAGGGCACTTCGATGCTGCCGATGCTTCACGATGGCGAGCGTCTGCTGGTCAACAAGTTAGTCAATTACGACATCGAGAGCGTGAGTTGGGGTCATCTGGAACGCGGCGATATCGTGGTTTTCTGGTTCCCCCGCGACCCAAACAAAAGTTATGTAAAGCGAATAATCGGATTGCCGGGAGAAATCGTCGAGATACGCGAAGGACGCGTTTACATCAATGGACGCGAACTCCCGGAACCGTATTTGTCGCCTGATTTAAATCGTTCATTGGCAACATTTCCGCCAAGACGAGTAGAGGAACATCATTTTTTTGTGATGGGAGACAATCGGGACAATTCTTCCGATTCACGATATTGGGGAACCGTTCCGGAAAAATATATTTTTGGCCGGGCATTTTTTCGTTACTGGAAGCCGGACAATATAGGCGTCTTAACCCATGCGGAATACCCCGGGCAATTTGCCAAAACCGCAGATGAATCCGATCCGAATAATAATTTGCAATATTAGGCATCGGCAGTAAACACTTCAATTGATGAGACAATCTATTAAAACGCTTTTGGTATTGGAAGACGGAAGAACATTTGAGGGCCATTCATTCGGCGCCGAGGGAGAAACCTTCGGCGAAATGGTTTTCAATACCTCGATGACGGGATATCAGGAAATTTTGACCGATCCGAGCTATGCCGGCCAGATAGTCTGTATGACCTATCCGCTGATAGGAAATTACGGTGTAAATGACAACGATGTCGAATCACGGCGGCCTTGGGTAGAAGGTTTCGTAGTCCGTGAATCCAGCCGTATTTATTCAAACTGGCGTGCGACGCGCTCGCTCGATGATTATCTGAAGGAAAACAACATTGTCGGGATCGAACACATTGACACACGCGCTCTGGTCCGCCATATCAGAGATAAAGGCGCTATGCGGGCAGGCATTTCGACAATTGAAAGCAATCCGCATGCATTGCTTGAGAAAGTGCTGGCAACACCTCCGATGCAGAATCGGGAACTGGCCGGTGCGGTTTCGGTCTCTGAAACTTACGTTTATCCGGCCGAGGGCGTGGAAAAATACCACGTGGTCGCCTATGATTTCGGCGTCAAGACCAACAGCCTTCGCGAATTGGCACGGCGCGGCTGTCGTATTACCGTAGTTCCGGCCAACACATCCGCAGAAGAAGTTCTGGCAATGAATCCGGACGGCATTTTTCTATCCAATGGTCCGGGAGATCCGGCGGCAATGCATTCCGCAGCCCGCGAAGTCCGCCTCATTGCAGAAACGGACAAACCGGTTTTCGGCATTTGTCTGGGCCATCAACTACTCGGCGAGGCATTCGGCGGCAAAACCTTCAAACTGAAATTCGGACATCGCGGCGGAAATCAGCCAATCAGAAACCTTGCAACCGGCCGGGTAGAAATCACGGCTCATAATCACGGCTTTGCCGTCCGGCCGGATTCGCTTCCCGATGAAATAGAAGTAACGCATATCAATCTCAACGACAATACGGTTGCAGGGCTGCGCCACCGGCGGCTTCCGGTTTTCTCCGTTCAATATCACCCGGAATCGGCTCCGGGTCCGCACGATTCGGGCTATCTTTTCGATAAATTCGTTGAATTGATGAGCGGCAGAGCCGGTAAAAAGGCCGCCTGAAACTGGCGCGATTCGCCATTTTCAACAAATCCCGGTTATTGGCGTTTTGGCTTTTCGATGCGTTTTATCAGCCGGCTGATATGATTGCGGGAAATTAAAGGCAATCTTTCGTCGATTTCATATTTGCGCAAAACGGGCAGTATCTGTGATGGATCGGCGATTTCGTTTCGGTCAAGCAGCGATTCCAGCTTATCCAGTAAACTGGGTGTTTCAAGCGGCTGATTTTCCCTTGCGCCCGCAAAATCGAAAAGCCAGAGTTCGCGCTGCGAGATCCGGCGGTACTCATCCATCAATATTTTTGCCCATTGGTTCGTCGTCCAGTTGAAAGTTGCCGTTCGCTGCCGGCCGCTTTGGCGGAGTGTTATCGACACGGTTCCCAGATGCGGATAGTCTTTTTCATACTGGTAATTTTCCGTTGAATTAAGAAAATCCAAAGCAGTAAAAGCGGCGCGAAGCCGCTCCATAATCGCATCAGAAAGCACGAGCGGTTCTGCGATCTCTCCACTCATTCCGGTTTCAAAAAAATAAATAAACCCTTTTCCGTCGGAATCATGGATAATCCGCACGGATTGGACTTTTCGTCCCGGCTGTTCAAAACGGTATTCGAAGCATGGCTCGCAAATGCTCTTTGCGGGCTGGTCGTTGCCTTTATCGGATGTAACAGGTGCGGTATTTGCGGACGGACGTGTATTTTTTCGCTTTGGTTCCGGCGGGGTCGGTGCAGCTCTGGCCGAAACTTTGATCTTTATTTGGTATGTTTCGGCATAATCCTTTGCGGCGATGCCGATCGGAAGCCCGCGAAAGACAAATAACGCAAGGAAAAGTAATACGGCAAAGCACAAAGCGGCAAATAGCCTCATAATTTAAACAATAGAAAGCAAGGGCGTGAAAAATGTCAATGCCCGAAGCAGGAAACTGAATTATTGAATCATTCGAACCGGACCGAAACGATTTTTGAAACACCCGGCTCCTGCATTGTAACGCCATAGAGCGCCTTGGCGGCTTCCATTGTCCGTTTATTGTGTGTAATCACTATAAACTGGGTTTTTTCTGACATTTCGGCTATTTTGCCGACAAATCGGCCTACGTTGGCATCGTCCAGCGGTGCATCAACCTCATCCAGCAAGCAAAACGGCGACGGTCTGTATTTGAAAATCGCCATCACGAGGGCAATTGCCGTCATCGCTTTTTCGCCGCCGGAGAGCAGCATAATATTCTGCAGCCTTTTACCGGGCGGCTGGGCGACCACCTCGATGCCGGCTTCGAGAACATCATCGGCTTCCAGCAAAGACATCTCGCCGCGCCCGCCACCGAAAAGTTCGCTGAAAAACTCTGCGAAGTTCGCATTTATTGACTCAAATGCCTTAAGAAAACGTTCGCGCGACCGCTCTTTAATTTCCCGCAGGGCTTCTTCTGCCGATTTGATGCTGTCAATGATGTCCTGCCTTTGAGCGGTAAGGAACAGCAAACGCTCTTCGGCCTCTTCCAGTTCCTGTACCGCAAGCATATTGATGGCACCGAAACTATCGAGCCGCTGCCGCATTTCCTCTACGGATTCACGCGCCGTATCGAGATCAAAATCATCTGCGATGACAACTTCCTCGCGGAGAGTCAAGGGCGAAATACCGAGCTCCTGCTGACATTTTTCTTCGAGGGTTTTTAGCAGCGTAACGGCCTCCGTCCGCCGAACTTCGACGGCGGCCCTGGCATTCATTGCCTCGGCTGATTTCATATTTGCTTCGGCAAGAAGTGCGCTTGCGCGATCTGCCGCAGATCGGGTTTCGGCAAGTTTTTCGACAGCTTCGGCTAGTTGGCGGCTTTCTTTTTCACGTGCGGCCGGGGCAGATTCGAGCACCGCGGCAACAGATGCCAGAGATTCGCGCAGTTGTTCGATACGTTTTTCCGTTTCACCGAGCTCCAGCCGCTGAAGAGCCAGTCGCGATTCGATTTCTTTTTGCTCGGTCTCCAGCCGACGGAGCGCGTTATGGACCGACCGCCGCCGCTCGGCTGACGTGGCCGCCTGCATACGCTTGTGATTCAGCGATTCTGCCTCGATTTCGGATGCCTCGCGCGCCTTTTGCAAACGGCCGGCGATTTCCTCGAGTTCAGATTCGGCTGCCAGCTGCAAATTGACTGCCTTTTCGGCGTTTTGCTTTGCTTCGGCTATTTTCCTTTCTATCTCCTGTGTCTCGGCCTGCAGCTGCGCGATTTCACCTGCAACGATTTTGGAATGCCGCAAAGCACGCTCGATGTCCTGTGCGGCAACTGCTGCCTGGCTTTCGAGCCCTACGATTCCGCGTTCTACCTTAATTATCAAAGATTGGACGTCAACGGCTTTTTCTTCCGCAGCGGCCAGTTTTCCGCGTGCGGCTATGGTTTCCGCTTCGATAAGAGCGGCCTTGTCGGCAAGTCTTGTTTCCTCTTCGGAAAGCTCGGAAAGCTCGCGCTTAAAGGCTAATAAAGAGGCATTTTTCTCGTCCGTATTAACGCGGCCATAGACGGAAAGCCGCGATCCGAACCGAATATCTCCCTTACGGTTTACAAAAATTTGACCGCTGTTTTCAATGCCTGAAAAATCTTCTACGATTCTGGCCGCCATTTCACGCGGGAAAGCTTCTTCCAGCAACCGGCGAAGTGCCGGATTTACACCGAGCAGATCACCGGCTACCGCTTCGCTGTTTATTGCCGAAACCGGAGCCGGCCCGATTTCCTCCGCACCAGCCACAAGACATGCAAGCCGTCCGGCATTTTCGGTTTCGAGCCAGCGTGCAATCAGCATTGCGTCGCCGCTGGTCTCAACGACAACAGACTGCAGATATGACCCGAACAAACTTTCAATCGCCTTTTCGGCGGAAGGATCAACATTCAGGAAATCCGCCAAAACGCCGCGGAGATTTACGCCTAAATTCTCTTTACCGGCAAAAAGTTTCTGAACCGAAGGTGCATAAACGGCGCGTTTTTCATCCAGTTCCTGAAGAGTTTCAAGACGATGGCGGACGCGCGAATGTGCCTGCTGAGCAGCCCGTAAAGCTTCTTCTGCTTGCCGGACATGGGCGCGTGCGCTCTCGGCTTCGCTCATAAACTCTGCTTTTTCAGCATTTAGCTTTTCAAGCTTGCTTCGCTCCGCGATCAATTCGTCGGCAAGTCTTCCGGCGTCTGCTTCGTGTTGGCGGCGGCTTTCTTCGGCACGTAAGGCTTCGCGTCGGAGACCTTCGATTCTTTCGGCAAGGCGCTCGAGATTGTATTCGAGCTGGCGTGCGGTTTCCGAAAAAGCGGCTGCTGCTGCCGTATGTTTTATGACCTCTGCCCGCCTTGCTTCCATCTCTGCCTCGATGGCTTTCAGATCGGCGGTTTTTGCGGCAAAAAGCCCTTCGGCCTCCATCAGAATTGCCTCCGCGGCGGCGGCTTCGGCGCTTTCCCGCTGCTCTTCTGCCACCAGACGGCGGCGTTCCGCTTCGGCAAGAGCCGTTTTTTCCTCCAAAGCGGCAATTTCGTTTCTCAAAGCTTCGGCGCGGTTTGTGAGCTCGACTATTTGTTCGGATTGATATTTATGCTCGCGTTCGGCCCGGTCACGTGCCAGCTCAGCTTCGCTGAGTCTTTGGCGTAGTTCAGCCAGCGCTTCTTCTTCGCGGCGTGCCGTTTGCGTCGCTTCGCGTGCCGCTTCTTCGGCGGCCTCTACGTTAATACGCGCCTGTTTTTCGGCTTCCGTTGCAGCAGCAAAATCATTGTTTATCTGATTGATTTTGTCCTCGAGGTAGCGCGATTCGGCAGCGAAATATTTTCTTTGCAGCGAGCGAAATTCTTCCTGCAATGCGATAAAACGCCGTGTTTTGCCTGCCTGTCGCCGGAGCGAATTGGCTTGTTTTTCCACCTCGGAGACTATATCCGAGATGCGGTGAAGGTTAGTTTTCGCCGCTTCAAGCCGCGTTTCGGCCGCACGCTGCCGCGTACGAAATTTTGAAATTCCGGCCGCTTCTTCAATAAGACTTCGCTTATCTGCCGGTTTTCCCGAAAGAATCTGATTTATACGCCCCTGTTCGATGATTGCGTAATGTGCACCCGAAAGGCCGGTTCCGGCAAAAAGATCCTGAATATCGCGAAGCCTGCAAGCCTTTCCGTTCAGCAGATACTCGCTCTCGCCCGAAAGGTAAAGCCGGCGTGTGATTGTAACCGCTTCACCCGGAGCAAAATCCAGTGCAAATGAACGCGGACGCCAGCGGCGTTTGGTTTTAACCGGCCGCTCAAAAGTCTGAACCGAGCCGACCGCTGCGGCCTGGACTACTTCTGCAGTTATATTTTCCGATGCTGCGTGTTCGGCACCGTTTCCGTTAACGGCCGCCGCTTCCATTTCGGCAGGCTTTGACTCCGGGGCATCTACATCAACCGCAAGGTCGTCGATTTCGCCTAAAACTTCATCGATTTCTTCCAGCTCGGGCTCGTCTATATCCGCAAAATTCTCATCGCGGACAAGATGCAGCACTACTTCGGCCATTCCCGAAGGTTTGCGGCTTTTTGTCCCCTGAAAGACAAAATCTTTCATCTCGTTGCCGCGCAGGGATTTAGCCCGCTGTTCCCCGAGTACCCAGGAAATCGCGTCCGAAACATTCGATTTTCCGCAGCCGTTCGGACCGACGACGGCAGTTATACCGTTGCCTGTAAAGACGATTTCAGTATGATCGGCAAATGATTTGAAGCCCGTAATTTCAAGGCGTTGAAGTCTAAACATCCTATGGTGTGCCCGCGTTTGCGACAGCACTATATTTTGGGGGCAAGGCTGCGCCGATGTCAAACAAAAAACGGCAACAAATCATCCGAGGCAACCCCCAATGTGAAATAGAGAAAAATCCCGGAGTGTTCTACAATTGCTGTTTTATGACAATTGACGAGCAAATCGGCTTTCTGAAAAAAGGAACTGTTGACCTGATCCGCGAAGATGACCTGCGGGCAAAACTCGTCCGCTCGCAAAAAACCGGCAAACCGCTTCGTGTCAAACTGGGATTGGACCCGACGGCGCCGGACATTCATCTCGGCCATACTGTCGTAATCCGCAAATTGCGGGCATTTCAGCAGCTCGGGCATACGGTCATCTTCCTGATTGGCGATTTTACGGGAATGATTGGTGACCCCTCGGGCAAAAATGTAACGCGGCCGCCTCTCTCACGCGAGGAAATACTGGTAAATGCGAAAACCTATCAACGGCAGATGTCAAAATTGCTGGATGCCTCGCGCACCGAGCTTAGATTCAATGGCGAATGGATGGATAAATTCACCGCCGCTGACTTCATCAAACTGGCTGCAAAGGTTACCGTCCGGCAAATCCTCGAACGCGACGATTTTGAAAAACGCATGCGTGAGGAGAAGCCCATCTCGCTGCACGAACTGCTCTATCCGCTGGTTCAGGGTTACGACTCGGTTGCGCTGGAGGCCGACATAGAAATCGGCGGTACCGACCAGAAATTCAATCTTCTCATGGGTCGCGAACTGCAAAGGGAATTTGGTCAGGAGCCGCAGGTGATAATTACAACACCGCTGCTGGAAGGGCTCGACGGCGTCCAGAAAATGTCAAAATCTCTCGGTAATTACATCGGCATCGAGGAACCGCCGAACGAAATGTTCGGAAAAATAATGTCAATCTCCGATGATTTGATGTGGCGGTACTACGAGCTGCTGACCGATCTGTCACAGACGGAAATCGAAGGACTTAAAGCCCGTTGCGAGCGCGGAGAAGAAAATCCGCGAAACGCCAAAGCAAGGCTTGCGAAACTGATAATTACGGATTTTCATTCCGCCGCCGACGCCGAAGCCGCCGAGGAAGAATTCAATCGCCGTTTTGTCAAGAAACAGGCTCCTGCCGATGTGCCGGTCGTGCGCATTGCCGCAGGCGGGCACCGTTTGCCCGATTTGCTTATTTCAGCGGGATTGGCAGCAAGCAAAGGAGAAGCAAAACGCCTTATCGAACAAGGCGGCGTAAAAATCAATGGCGAAAAGGTAACCGCGACCGCTTACATAGTTGATATCAAAAGCGGCGAACCGATACTTCTACAGGCAGGTAAACTCCGTTTTGCACGTCTGGAAGCTTTAGGGTAAGAAAATCAACGTTTAAGGCGATCGTTGCCTTTCCGCCGAAAAAAACGATATACTTGACGTCCTATGTGGGTCTCCCGCAAGCGTTCCGGCCTTTTCGGTCAAAGGCCGGGCTCAATCAACGGTAGTGAAAAACCGCTGCGATCCCTGGCGGCGGGGCTCTCGCGGTTTGCTAAAAATGCTATTGAAGAAGCCTCGAGCCTTTCTTTGGAAAACATCGGGATAAACCTTGAGCGGCTTCCCAAAAAGTTGGACGGGCTTCGGGTCATTCATCTTTCTGACCTGCACCATAGTCCGCTTACCGGACTTGACCATATCGCTCGGGCCGTAGCGGCCGCTTCCGCTTTGGAACCTGATCTGGCCGTATTTACCGGAGATTACGTTTCACATGACCCCGATTACATCAAACCTGTCGCCGAAATGCTCGGCCGGCTGCGGGCGCGTTACGGCGCATTTGCCTGTCTGGGAAACCACGATCATTGGACCGATCCTGAAGCCGTTACCGAAAATCTTGAAAAAAATGGTATCCGCGTCCTGATAAATGAAGGCTTTAGGTTTCAGGCCGCAGGTGCATCATTTTGGCTAGCCGGAGTGGACGACCATCTGGTGGGCCGAACCGATCTGGAAGCAGCGCTGCGCGGTTCCTTTCCCGATGAGATGAAGCTTCTCCTCGCTCACAATCCCGTTATTTTCCGAAAAGCAATCCGTTACGGAGTTGACCTGACACTCAGCGGCCACACTCATGGCGGCCAGATTCGCCTTAGTGAAAATCAGGGGCGTATCCTTCCGCGGCGCCGTTTCGCCGCCGGCCTGCATAGCCGCGGCAAATCACATATCTACGTAACACGCGGCATCGGTACGGTCGTCGTTCCGGTCAGGTTCCAATGTCCTCCCGAAATAAGCCTTCTGACTCTCAGACGAACCGAATGAGCAGCATTCTGACCATCCCTAATCTCCTCTCGTTTTTGCGGATGGCGCTGATTCCTGTTTTTATCAGCCTGGTCTATTACGGCCACGGAGCCTGGGCGCTTGCGGTTTTCCTTGTCGCAGGTATTTCGGACGGCATTGACGGCTTTCTGGCACGTAAATTCAAGCAGGAAACCGATTTAGGTACGGTGATTGACCCGATAGCCGATAAATTGCTAATGACGGCGGCTTTTATTGTCATGTCTCTGCCGGGTATAGTCCCGCCCGGTCGTCATCTGCCGGTTCCTTTCTGGGTTACTGCTGCGGTCGTTGGCCGCGACGTTCTGATAATCGTCGTTGCCGCAGCAATCAACATTATCACAGGTTTTCGTGGTTTCCGGCCATCACTTCTCGGCAAGGCAAGCACGCTTGTCCAGGTCATTGGAATCACGCTTGTGCTGATTGCAGCAAATTTCCCATCGCTCAACGGATTCTACCTGCCAACCGTTTACGTCGTTATAACAGCTTTCGCCGTAATTTCCGGCTTTCATTACATTTTCCATGTTGCGGCACTTATGCGGGAAGCCGAAGCCGAAAAACAGACTGAACGGTCATAAAACTTTCCTCTTTTTATCTTATTTAACGTATTAACTCATTCTCCTGCAACGAGTTGGGCAGATTTCTACCGATTGTAGGAGTGTGTTTTCCTTTTTTCCGATTTGACCAAAAATCCTTTGGATTTGCGTAAAAAATACTTGACAATGATATACTCAAGTATTATCATTGCATCAGGCTCAAATAGGATTGATACATTTACTGAAAGAGCAATGCAATAATAAAGTCTGGAGAGGAAAAAGATGAGCAAAATTATAGGAATTGACCTCGGAACGACAAACTCGGTCGTTGCCGTTATGGAAGGCGGCGAACCGGTCGTAATCCCTAATTCGGAAGGCGGCCGCACGACTCCTTCCGTTGTCGCATTTACAAGGGACGGTAACCGTCTGGTTGGACAGGTTGCCAAGCGGCAGGCGGTAACAAATCCCGAAAATACAATTTATTCGATCAAGCGGTTTATGGGCCGCAAATATGATGAGGTACAGGACGAGATCAAGCAGGTTCCCTACAAGGTGGAAAAGGCTGATAACGGGGATGTCCGCATCAACGTCAATGGCAAACTTTACAGCCCGCCGGAAATCTCGGCAATGATTCTGCAAAAGTTGAAGCAGGCGGCCGAGGAATATCTCGGAAGCAAGGTTGAAAAGGCAGTTATCACTGTTCCGGCCTATTTCAACGATGCCCAGCGTCAGGCAACCAAAGATGCAGGCAAAATTGCCGGTTTGCAGGTAGAGCGCATCGTCAATGAACCGACGGCTGCCGCTTTGGCTTACGGGCTGGACAAAAAGAAAGACGAAACCATTGCCGTTTTCGATTTTGGCGGCGGCACTTTCGATATTTCGATTCTTGAGGTTGGCGAAGGCGTTGTCGAGGTTAAATCCACGAACGGCGATACGCACCTTGGCGGCGATGATATCGACGAACTGATTGTCGCCTGGATCATTGATGAATTCAAGAAAGATCAGGGCATTGATCTGCACAGCGACAAGATGGCTCTGCAGCGGCTGAAAGAAGCTGCGGAAAAGGCAAAGGTCGAGCTTTCCTCGACAATGGAAACGGAGATCAACCTTCCGTTCATTACTGCCGACGCTTCCGGACCAAAGCATCTTTTGATGAAGCTGACGCGGGCAAAATTCGAGGCCCTGGCCGAACCGGTTCTGAAGCGTTTGATACCGCCGGTAGAACAGGCGCTGAAGGACGCAGGTCTGACCGCCAAGGACATTGACGAAGTAGTTCTTGTCGGTGGTTCGACTCGTATCCCGAAGGTACAGCAGTTGGTCAAGGATTTCTTTGGCAAAGAGCCTAACAAATCCGTCAACCCGGATGAGGTTGTTGCTCTCGGTGCAGCCGTTCAGGCAGGTGTCCTCGGCGGCGAAAAGACCGACATTCTGCTGCTCGACGTTACGCCTCTGACGCTCGGTATCGAAACGCTCGGTGGCGTCATGACGCCGATGATTCCGCGAAACACGACTATACCGACGCGAAAGAGCGAAATCTTTTCGACAGCAGCCGATAATCAGACATCGGTCGAGGTGCACGTGCTTCAGGGCGAACGCCCGATGGCTGCGGACAATAAAACGCTCGGCAAGTTTCATCTGATCGGCATTCCGCCGGCACCGCGCGGCGTTCCGCAAATCGAAGTTACTTTTGACATCGATGCCAACGGAATCGTCAACGTTTCGGCCAAGGACCTTGGAACCGGCCGCGAACAGAAAATCACGATCACGGCCTCTTCCGGTCTGACCAAAGAAGAGATCGACAAGATGATGAAGGACGCCGAAGCTCACGCCAGCGAAGACGAAAAGCGGAAAGCTGCCATAGAGGCACGCAACAAACTGGACGGCCTGGTTTACAGCGTGGAAAAATCCTTGAGCGAAAACAAGGAAAAACTGGATGCGGCCGCCGTAGCCGAAATCGAATCGGCGATTTCCGATGCAAAATCGGCATTGGGCGGCGAAGATGTAGATGCGATGAACAAAGCACACGACAGGCTTATGCAGTCATCGCACAAGCTGGCCGAAGTGCTCTACACAAGCACGGCCGGCTCCGCCGGACAGGCTTCGTCAGCCGCCGCCGGCAGCGACGGAGCTTCGGCCGCATCGTCTGATGAAAATGTCATCGATGCCGAATACGTTGACGTAGAAGATGACAAAAAGTAAACCTTCGGACAGGCAAGTAAAGGGTTAATAATCCGGGGACGCTCCGGTAATACATTCCGACGGTGTCCCCGAAACCTTCTATTTGCTTAAAATTACAATGGCGAAGAAAGATTATTATCAGATTCTGGGTATCAAGAAAGACGCAAAGGCCGATGAAATCAAAAAGGCCTATCGCCGGCTTGCGCGCAAATTTCACCCGGACGTAAATCCAAACGACAAGGCGGCCGAGGAGCGCTTTCGCGAAGTGCAGGAAGCCTACGATATTCTGTCCGACGAAAAGAAACGGAAAGTTTACGACCGCTTTGGTTATTACAGCGACAATCTCGATGCCGACGCTCCTTTTTCAGCCGGCGCCGGCGCAGGTACAGGCTTTGATTTCACCGGCTTTGATTTTACCGGATCGGGCGGTTCGGCGGGTTCCAGTTTCCGCGATATATTTTCCGATCTATTTGGCGGTGCGACGCGCACCGCACCGGAACCGCCGCGTCCGATGCCAAAACGCGGAGCGGATATTGAAATCCCTCTTGCATTGAGTTTCCAGGAAGCCTTCAAGGGCCTGACCACAACCATCACGGTTGAACGCAGCGAGCAATGTCCGCGATGTCAGGGTGCCGGCGATACCGGCGGCCCCGTCGTTGCATGCCCGACCTGCAAAGGCTCAGGCCAGGTTTTGAGAAGCAGCGGTCGTCTGCAGTTCTCTCAGGACTGTCCGGACTGTGCCGGTACCGGACGGCGGAGGACGCCTTGCTCGCTCTGCAACGGCAAAGGCACGATACCAAAAACTGAACAGGTCAAGGTACGCATCCCGGCCGGAGTTGATACCGGCTCGCGCGTACGTGTCCCGAAAAAAGGTCACGGAGGCCGGCTCGGTGCCGAACCCGGCGATTTATATATCGTTACCAACGTCGGAAAGCATCCTTTTTTTACGCGAAAGGGCGACAATATCTATGTAACTATCCCGATAACGGTTCCCGAAGCGGCTCTCGGGGCAAAAATAGAAGTACCGACCGTCGAGGGCAAGGCGCAGCTTCGGATACCGCCGGGAACTGAATCCGGACAAAAATTTCGCCTTCGCGAGCGTGGTTTCCCGAGCCTCAGAAATCCCGAACTTCGCGGCGACCAATTCGTCGAGGTTAAAATTACTCTGCCGAAAATAATCTCTGAGGAAACTAAAGAGCTGCTCAGGCAATTTGAAAAATTGAACCCTGAAAATCCTCGTAAAGCGATGGGTTTGGATTAGTTTCAGTTTAATGCTGATCGAAAACAGATGAATCAGGCAAAGGCCTGAGGATTGGAAAACTAAGGCGATGGTTAAGAAACGCGTTAAAACATATACAATCAGTTCTGTCGCGGAAATGTACGATATTCACCCGCAGACACTCCGACTGTATGAACGCGAGGGCCTTCTCAAGCCATCACGTTCCGAGGGCAATACAAGGCTCTATTCCGACAGCGACCTGGAACGGCTCGAAGTTATCCTTTCGCTGACGCGTGACCTCGGCGTAAATCTTGCAGGCGTTGAGATTATTCTTAATATGCGTGAAAAGATGGCAGCCATGCAGCAGGAATTCGAGCGTTTTCTGCAATATTTGCAAACGCATGCTGCGGAAATTACGCGGCGCGGCTCTGCCGAAACCGCTACGGACGCGCTGATTCCAATATCACGCATCAGGCGGCCGGCATCGCTTGACCAAAACGGTGAATCATAAAGGCCCCGCCAAATCCTTGGACGGCCGCTTGCCAATTCCGGCAATTCCCTGCAAAATAGACCGACAACCAAATCCACCATAAATCCAATTAATAAGGGAGCCGGATAATGAAATACTCTTTCCCGGGAGTTTATTCACTACTTCTTTTTGTGTTTTTCATCGCCCTGCCTGTTTTGTCTTTTGGCCAGGACCTCGACAAAGTTACTATCTCAGGCAAAATAACGGATTCCAACGGTTTGCCTGTTGCCGGAGCAAGCATCACGGCCATTGACCGTGACACAGGCCAATCGCGCACTGTCACATCCAATGACGAGGGCCGCTACAGAATCATAGATTTATTGCCCGGACGTATTTCCGTCAAAGCAGAGGCTCCCGGATTCGGCGTGCGCGAGCGAACGGGAATAGAAACCCTTGCGGCGCAAAACCTACAGCTTGATTTTATTCTTTCGCCGGCTGACGTCCGCGCCGAAGCAACCGTTACCGTCAGCGATGACGACGGACCGGCCATTGATACCTCAAGGACAATAGTCGGGAGCACGCTCTCAGCCCGCGAGATAGAAGACATACCGAATAATTCGCGTAATCCTCTTGATCTTGTCCTGACGCTCGGAGGAACTGCGGAAGAGGCTCTCTCGACCAGTGATCTGGCGGAAGACAGGAACTCTAATCCTCGTTCCACACCGCTCGAACAGGGCAATTTTACGATCAGCGGCGGTGCCTCATATTCGAACAACATCACGATTGACGGCTTTGACAATAACGACGACCGGTCAGCACGCGATCGTTTCCAACCCTCGCTCGAAGCAGTCTCAGAAGTGCAGGTAATCCGCAATCAGTTTTCTGCCGAATATGGCCGTGCCTCCGGCGGCCGCGTAAATTTGTCATTGCGTCGCGGAACAAATAAATTTCGCGGCCGGGCATATATGTTTTTTCGTGATGATAACCTGAACGCAAACAGCTGGTACAACAATAGCCGGGGAATTTCGCGATTGCCGCTGACGAATTACAATCCCGGCATAGTGCTTTCCGGCCCGGTTCTCATGCCGTTTTATAATGGACGAAAGCGGACATTTTTCACCGTATCCTATGAATATCAACGTTTTGAGGATACGACGCTGATAGACACTTTTATCCCCGTAGCGGCAAATCCCCGCTTTACACTTCCGCAGCCTACCGGAACCGCCCAATTCTGTGACAATGCAAATCCGGCTCAATGTCCTACAAATGCCGGATTCATTTCGCCTTATCAAAAGCAGTACCCAACGCCCAATCTAGGCAATATCATTACGCTCCGGCTGGATCATAAACTTACAAAAAACAATGATCTGCGTTTCGGCTGGCAATTCGGGCGAAGAAAAAACCGGCGTACGACTTCGGCCTTTGTTACACGGATAGAAGATGCTCTGCAGGCGAAAAATATCGATTCCGATGCTTTCAATATAACTGACAATCACGTTTTCGGTTCGCGGACGGTAAATGAGATCGGTTTTCAATGGTCAAGATATACGCCAAGTTTCCAAACAGACAATCCCTTTGCGCCGGTAATCCTGATTGGTTACAGAAACCCGATAACAAATTCGACACAGACATTGATAGCCGGTAATTCAACTTCGAGCTCGCTGCAAAATTTTGCCGATAACCGAAATGAACAAAGATATCAGTTAAAGGATTCGCTGACACACGTTATAGGCCGGCATACTGTCAAAGTCGGTTTCGACATTCAGTATGTAAATTCTAAAACACTGGTACTCGGCGATGCGACCGGCACATTCAATTTCAGCTCCGTCCTGAACTATTCCAATAATACCGTAACACGCTACCGCCAGAATTTCGGCACCGCAACGGATGTAACCAATACTTACTGGGGCGTATTTTTCAATGATGAAATGCGCTTGCGGTCAAATCTGACTTTGAGTTACGGACTTCGTTACGAAAGGGAAACGGCAGTTTCTGACAACAACAATTTCGGGCCGCGTTTTGCCGTCGCCTGGGATCCATTCAAAAAAGGCAGATTTGTCATCAGATACGGCGCGGCTGTAGTGTATAACCGCGTTCTGCTCAGGACAATAGGTGATTTTATCCAGAACAGGCTCGGCAGCGTCGCTTCTTTCGATTCCAATACCATTCCTACTTCTACCGGTACGGGAACACTCAATCCGCGTTCGCAGATACTTGCCGTTATCGCTCAACGTTTTCCAAACGGTTTCTCGTCGGCAGATGAACTTCGCGGCGCGATTTCGTCCGCTCTTTGCGGTCCGGTATCCAACCCCGTACCTTGTCCCGCTTCCTATGGATTTCTAAGAAATACAGGCAGCAGTGGCAATCCGCTCCGCAGCGTCTCGCCGGATCTGAAAATTCCGGAAAGCTATCAGATGAATCTCGGATTTGAAAAAGAGATTGGAAACGGCTGGGTGCTGGAGGCAAATTACACCTGGAACAAAACTGCTCATTTATGGCGTGAATACAATATCAATCTGCCGATATTGCCGGCGGGTTTTCAGGATTATACATCCTATTTGCTTGCAACGCCTTTCGTCTTTACAAACGTCAACGGCACAACGCGAACCTATCGTTTCTATCTGGGGCCTGTGACCGATGCAAGCGGAGTTTCGACAAATCCGAGCACGCAGACAGGAACCTGCGGAACAACCGTCAATGTAATCTGCTGGGTTAATTTGAATACTACCAATACCTCTACGATTTCACCCAATTCAAATGCCGGCGACGGCGTTTCGTCAAACTCGATTGGCGGCCCGATCGGCATAGCACGTGCGGCCTTGCAAAACCTGCGTCCCGACCCAAGCGTCGATGAGATGGAACAGGTTGGCTCGATCGGCAATGCTTTTTATCACGGATTGGTTGTCGAATTCCGCCGCCGTTACCGTAAATTTGGCGCGGGTTTCGGCGGCTCTTTGCGAATTGCTTACACGCTTAGCCTTTTGAAAGATGACGGCTTGAATAATACAACCAATGCCGAAATCAACGGCGACTTTTTACGCGAATGGGCTCGTGCGTTGCAGGACCGGCGTCACCGTTTTGTGTTTTCTTCAACGCTTGATACACCGGCATGGGTTGGTAAACTTAAATTCTCGCCGCTTATCAGAATCGCCAGCTCTGCTCCCTTCAATCTTGGCTACGGCGTGGACCGCAACCTGAACGACACCAGCACGGACAGGGTGATTTTCAATGGAAATCTGAAAGATTTGAAATGGAGACGTCCCGGTTCGCCCGTTCCCGACGCTTTGCTCTCACAATTCCAATTGCAACCGATCGGTTCGGCCAGCGGCAATTTACCGCGTAATGCCGGCACCGGCCCGGGCCAGTTCTTTTTTGACCTGAACATCGCCCGCGAATGGCGTTTCGGCGAGCGTTTTCGTCTAAGACCTAATATCGAGATCGGAAACGTGCTCAATGCGGCAATCTTTAGTTTTGGCTCCGAATTTGTTGATTTTATCGGCCCGAATGCTTCGCAAACCGCTCGGGAAAACTTCCTCGTGCCGACGCGAACATACAGGCAGAGAGATATCAGGCTCGGGGTTCGCTTTGATTTCTGAAAACAGGCTTAAAATAGATCTCAGATACTCAAAAGGTCGCGGTCATTATCCGTCGGCCTTTCATTTTGACCGATTTTGCTCAAAATTGATGACTTGAAATGTTGTGTTGTGATATGTTTGAAAGCGTTGAACATTGTTGTTTCAACTCCGCTTAGAGCAGTATGAATCAAGTCATTGAAAAGCCAACGGTTCCGGTTTCGGAGGTATCAATAGAATCGGTCCTGCTCGATGCAGATCTGTTCGTCAAATACAGTTCGCCGGAAAAGGCATTTCTGCTGCTGCGTGAATCCATTGAACGCAGCCCGCGTTCTATCCCGCTGAGAGAAAAAATGCGGGAAATATGTATAAAGCAGAAAAATCTTAACGAAGCGGCGCGGCAATGCCTTGCATTGGTTACACTCTATATCGGACGGGAGGATTTCGATCTTGCATATGACAGATTGCAGGAAGCCAAACTCCTTGATCCGCGAATTTCAGTTGCTCCTGGCCTCGAGGCAATACGGCGTGCCCGGCGGCCCGATTTTGCGGTTACCCGCGACCGTTCGCCTCAAAAAGTACGTACGGACGTTACTTTTGCGGGTAATCTCGGCTTTGTCAGCGTTTTTGATGCAGTCCAGGTAATTGAAAACGCCAGGATGACCGGTCTGATGGTCATAAAATCAGACTTGTTTTTGGCTAATGTTTGCTTTAACGATGGCAAAATCGTCGATGCAGAATGCAATGGACGAAACGGTACGGCGGCCTTCAAGGAAATTGTAGAAATCGGAAGCGGTACTTTCGAATTTCAGATTTCCGAAACTGAATTTCCGGTAGTCATCAACGTAAACAGCAATACTAATTTCATACTCGATGTATTGACAGAGCTGGACAATGAACGCGCCGAAAAAGAAGGACTTCGCAACGTCGGGTCAGAACTCTCCTGATAACACTCCGCGATTATCGGTTACTTTGATTCCTGATTTGTAAAAACACGTCTGCAGGGGTTGAAAATTGTAAAAGCTCGTGCAACTCTGTTTGTATGAGCGCCACATCAGATCTTTCTCTACAGGAACAATATTCGCCCGCAGGTATTTGTTTCGGCTGCGGTCCGGCAAATGAAAAAGGGCTGCATATTCGCAGTTTTCCCGAAGGCGATGAGGTTGTTGCGACCTGGCGGGCAGAGCCGCATCATATGGCCTTTCCGGGCGTGCTGAATGGCGGAATAATCGGTGCGCTTCTGGACTGCCACTCGAATTGGACCGCCGCCTATCATTTGATGAAACGCAACGGTTTGGACAAACCGCCTTGCACGGTTACCGCGGACTTTCACGTAAAACTTCTGCGGCCGACGCCGGCAGACGCCGCAATCCGGCTGCGTGCCAAAGTTACGGAATCAACCGACGACCGCGCCGTCGTTGACGCCGAGTTATTGGCCGACGGGAAGGTAACCGCAACATGCCGCGGGACATTCGTCGCGGTAAAGGAAGGGCATCCGGCTTATCATCGTTGGTAAATCAGCCCGACCCGTCATTCTGTTTGGAGTCGATCATGGCAAACAGCCGCCGCATCTCGGCGGCACACTGCTCCGCAAGACCGAGACGTTCGAGCCATGCTGACTGTTCATTGCATAAGCGCGGAAGATAAACCACATCGCTTAGAGCATAATTTACAAGCTCTTCCGTCCAAATACCGTCCCATTTACGGTTGAATTTTTTGCGCGGCGATTTGTCCAGATCAACGGCGAAATAGCGATACAGCGTCTCCGAAAGCCCGACGCCCTGACGTGCGCCGCGCGTTATGAATTTTTCGGCAATCATTGTATCGAAGACATTGCGGACTTCGATGCCGTTTGCTGTGAGAAATGCAAGGTCAAAACGCGCATTATGAAAGATCTTGACTATCGAATCATTGCGAAGGATTTCAGTAAATGGACCCGGCTCAATCCCTTCGCTAATCGGAATCAAAACACTGAAATCGCCATCGGAAAACTGTATCGAGAAAAGACGGCCGTTTGACGCATCGAGCCCCGAAGTCTCCGTATCGCACCCAAGCATCTCCGCAAGGCTGAGCCGCTCAAAAGCAGCTTCAAAATCGCCTCTATCACGCAATATTAACGTCTCCATCCCGCTAACAGAATAGCAAATGCCGGACAAAGACCGAACAGCCTGTGAACTATGGAATTGAATAGCAACGCTTCACGGTCAACCCGCCCTCTACTGTACAACCCACCGTAACAATCTATTACTAACACGAAAACCGTACCCGAACCGGCAACTACCCGCGAAGGTTACTTTAAGTTCGCTTGTTAAGATTTTCAGCTCCGAACGGTAGGGAATTTTTAGAACAAAAATACTATCGGATAACAACCTGTCATAATAAGCACTATGCCGCTATCTGGCAAAGCCTGATAGCGGTTCGAGTCTCTTTCCGGTTGCCGTGAATGCGGCAGTAAAGCGGTGTTGGTTGCCGGCGGCGGCAGTGTCGCAGGTGCAATTATCCGAGATTCCAGGAAATCCGGCTTTTCAGGCGCATTACCGTGCGTTCCAGGCCGAGGATTTCAAATACGCTCAACATGGAAGGGCCGACGGCGACGCCGGTCAGCAGCGTGCGTGCGCCGTTATCCGAATTGCTCGCCTGATGCCTGTATCCACTCACGAACATTCTGGTGTCGAACACCAACATCAGCCAGTTCACAGACGGCTGGGATCTTGTAATTTTTTTTCTTACGATTTGGATCGAAAGGCTGTCGCGATTCTTGAGTCAACAAGACGTCTGCTTCGATCTTTGCTGACGCAATAATTATTAGATCATTCTCGTCAACACCGGCTCCGTAGACTTCTTCCTCAATCTCAAGGAGCGCCTTTATCTCACTCGCTATAGTGAGGATTTCGTCATTCAGGCCAATTCGTCTTATCTTTTTGTCACTCAACCAGTTCGCACATTCATTGTATTTGTGTTTTACCTCCTCAAATGCAACTTCAGAAATTGCACATTTCCCATCTATAATTTGTACGGCGATCCATTCCCAGAACTTCGGGAAATTTGCGATCGGATACTCATCCCACGCATAAATGATTCCGGAGGCGTCAAAGTGCATTAAATCGATTGAAATCCTTCTCGAGTTTGTGAACGTCGGTAATCTTAATATTGTCAAGAAATCGGCTTGCTTTTGTGATGGTTATTTGCTTCGCCCATAAAGCTTCCAAAACAGTCCCAACGAAAGTCTTCCCAAAAACGCTTACTGGTTCTCGATATCTGTAACTTCTCGGTGCAGAACCAGTTTGCGAGGAAACCCTTTTTTTCTTCCACTCTCGATAGGCTTCATAGTCATCTTTTTTCAGACGCCGTTCATCAAGTAGGCGACGCAGAAGAACCTCAACGCTTACACCCAAATCTCTAGCTGGATTCCTGAGCCAAACGTCGAAATTTTGAGGATTTTGTGGCCGTTGCGAGTCGTCTATTCGGGAGAGCGCGTCATCGGAAACCAGTAAATGACCAGCAAAAGCGTTCACTTCCCGTTCTCGACTCTTAACTGAAAATAAATTCTCTTCGCTGTCAATTGAACCTTCTCGATGCAGAATTAAATGACCTAGCTCATGCGCAAGTGTAAAAAGTTCGCGCTGTCTGGCTTCACGTTTTCGAACAAAAATGATCGGATAATTATCGTGATAAATCGAAAAACCTTCAATCTCACTTTCAGAGGGCACTCGCCATGGACCGATATAGGGATTGCTCCTAAAAACAAGTATCCCTTTTTGTTCGATCAATCGCCTGTAAGAATCAAAGGAGCGATCGTCATTCACGTTCAACCATTCGCGAACTACATTTGCGGCGGCCTTCGGATCCTCCCTATCAATGGTAGGTGGTCGAAAAATTTGCATTTCATCTTCGCCAAGTTCTTCTCGAAGGCTCAAGAAAATTTGACGTTGCCGCTCGGCGCGCTCCATCAATGCCTTTATCTTTGCATCAAGGTCCGGATACTCATTTGTGAGAGTTCTGAAACCAGACGTTCGTAACTTTTTTTCATTGACTTCGCCTCGCGCAATGAAAAAGAGCAGTCCTCGATTAAAATACTTGGCGATTTTTTTGAGTTGTGTAAGTGAAAGAGCGGCTTCCCCCTTAAGAATTGCGTCAATCTTCTCATCTTTGACACCTATCACAGCGGCAAGTTCTTTCGCAGTGATATTACGGTCGGCCATGCACCAACGAATTCGGTCAATATTTGCAGATTTGATCGCCGCCATTTTTCACTCAGATTCTAACACTATCCAATTCTTCATTACTACGAAAGCTATTAGCAATCAAGAATTAAATTCCAAGCAACCCGGCTGCGAAGCCTTAGTATAGAACGTTCCAGGCCGAGGATTTCAAATACGCTCAACATGGAAGGGCCGACGGCGACGCCGGTCAGCAGCGTTCGGGCGCCGTTCATTATTACGCCCGGTTTTGTGCCTTTTTCTTCTGCAAAAGTCCTTACTACACTTTCTATATTTTCCTCAACATAGGGCAGTTCGGCGAATGCGTCTTCGAATCTTTCGGCCAGCTCCGGCAGCCATTTTTTCAATTCCGGAAACTTCTTCAGATTTTTTTCGATCGCGGCCGGATCAAAGTCATAATCCTCGCTGAAATAGGCGCGTCCCTGCGATGAAAAATCTTTGAGTGTAAAAAAGCGCGCGCGGATTATGTCAATCGTATGTTCAAACCATTCACGTTCTGATTCCGCGTATTCTTCGCGCCAAAGTTTTGCGGATTTCAACTCTGCTTTTACATATGGCAAGAGGTCGGCAATCGGCATTGTGCGGATATATTCGGCGTTCATCCATATTGCTTTATCGTCCGTCCAATGTTTCGGGTCGCCCTCGCGAAAATTGAAGATGGCATTAGATCTGTGAATTCCTTCGAGCGTGAATTTTTCTATCAATTCCTCCATGGAATAAATCTCGCGTTCTTCGCCGGCGGACCAGCCCAGCAAAGCAAGGAAATTACGAAATGCCTCGGGTAAAAATCCGGCGTCGCGATATGTCGTCAGCGAGACGATCTCGCCGTGTTTGCGTTTTGAGAGTTTGCCTTTGTTTGGTGCAAGGATTAGCGGCAGATGGGCAAATTCCGGCACTTTTGCCCCTAGTGCCTGATAGATCAGAATCTGTTTATGCGTATTGGTCAGGTGATCCTGGCCGCGGATTACGTGTGTAATGCCCATCTCGATATCGTCGCAAACGACTGCCAGATTATAGAGCGGGTGACCATCCGAACGAAGCAGGACCAGATCCTCAATGTCTTTGTAATCACGCTCCTGAAGGCCGTAAACTTTATCTTCGAATGAAGTCTTGCCCGTTTCCGGCACTTTTAGCCTGATGGCAAATGGTTCGCCGGCTGCGGCCCGGCGGTCGGATTCTTCGCGCGTAAGATTTCGATATGGATTATCGCGCATTCCTTTATCTGCCATTTCGCGTGCGCGCACGGCAATGGATTGTTTGACGTCGCCGGTTTTTTCTTCACGCGGCGTAAAATCGCGATAGGCTTTTCCTTCTTCAAGAAGCCTGTAGGCCGCCTGCCGATGTTTTTCTGCATTGTCAGACTGAAAAACGATTTCCTCGTCCGGCCGCAAGCCTATCCATTCAAGGCCTTCAAGAATCGAGCGTGTAGATTCCTCGGTAGAGCGGGCGATGTCCGTATCTTCGATCCGAAGAAGAAACTTTCCGCCGGTGTGGCGGGCAAAAAGATAATTGAAAAGTGCCGTTCGTGCAGATCCGATATGCAGATAACCGGTCGGCGATGGTGCAAACCTGACGCGTGTAGTCATAATTAATCAACTCTTGTCCGGCGATGCCGTAAGTGTTTCAAGGCGTTTTTCGATTGCTGCGAGTTTCCTTAAAACTTCGTGTTTGAAGCGTGCATCGCGAATTTCATTTTTTCCGTAAACTAAAAAAGTGCCGTTTGTGTCGAGCACGAGCTTGTCAATCTCCGAAGCGTTTTCCAATCCGTGTTCATGGGCAATAATTTCAAGATCGGCATCGGAGATCAGCTCCCGCCGGAGAGCCTCGTCGTTTTTCCTGCCATCTTCGATCAGTACGAGCGGGCCGCCTTCGGCAAATTTTTCTATCGGCTTTGAACTGAACTTGAGCCGCGAAAAAATATAGTTTACCAAAAGAAGTGCCGTTGCACCGATTACGCCGCCGATCAATGAATTATCGGCGCCGATTATTGCATTTTGAACGGTGTTTGAAATCGAAAGTATAACAACCAGATCGAGCGGATTCAGCTGCGCCAATTCCCTGCGGCCAAAGACCCGCAGCATAATAACCAGTGCAAGGTAAACAATTACCGGGCGGAGAATCTTTTCCAGCAGGGAAACGCCCTCGTCAAGCGTAAACATTCTTGCAATGGTCGAATCAGCGGCAAAAAGAAGCAGGCGGACTGCATAATCCATAATTTTTTATCCCCGGTTTATATTCCGGCCTTTTGGAATTTGCGACAAAGACCGGTTTAGGAGATTTTGCACCCGGCGGTCCGCCTTAGACAAGCAAATTATTGTGGTTGGTGAATCTGAATGTAGTTGCCGCAACTGTCATCGAAAACCGCAGAGGTCCCCCAATCTGATTTTTCAGGAGCGCGCAGGAATTCAACCCCTAGGGCCCTCAATCGCTCATATTCACGGTAAACATCATCCGTGCCGAAGATTATCACCGGCAACTTCGCCCGGTAAATGCCGTTGTAAAAATTGTCCGAACCAAAACCGCCGCGCGGCTCGAGAAGAAGCGAGGTGCCGTCCGGCTCTTCCGGCGATACAACAATGGCAAGCCGCATTTCGGGTTTGAAGAAATGAAAACAAATAAGTTCTCCTGGTTAAGATGAAGAATGTTTGCAATTTGCCCGACACTAATCCGCCCCTGTGTCTCTTTATTTATACTACTTACTTGTATGCTATCCGGCAGACTGTGGCAAAATCCTTATGCTTTGTTGCCACTATCCATAGCTTTTGGTTCCCAGAGTTCAATTTTGTTGCCATCGGGATCCATGATCCATGCAAATTTTCCATTTTCATGCGATTCCGGACCTGAGACAATCTCCACGCCTGATTCCTTCAATTGCAGAAGCATTTCGTCCAAATCGTCAACACGATAATTGATCATAAAATTCGAGTCGCTGGGAGCGAACCATTTACTGTCAGGTGCGGCTACACTCCAGACGGTGAGGCCACCGTCATCAGCAGCATCGTTCGGCCACCGAAGTATCGCCCCGCCCCAAACTTCCAGATTCAGACCTAAGTGATCTCGATACCAGGCTGCAAGAGCCTTATGATCTTTTTGACTTTTAAAGAAAATGCCTCCAATCCCTGTTACTTTTGCCATATATATTCCTTAAACCGGTTCTGCCGGCAGCACCTCGCGTTTCCTGAGCAACCCCGCGCTCACCAAAGTCACAATAACCCCTACAGGCAGGATTTCCATCATAGTTATTCCAAAACGTATGAAGAAATTCTGGTAGTTTTCCATAAATTGAGCCATATCCGCACGTGATTTCTCAATTTCAGCCTCTGATGCACCGTCTTTTTTCAATTGCTCGAGATAATGGGCGGTATATTTTTGCAGAAACTCCTGTCCACTGCCTCGATAGTAAATCTCCCAGCTTGCCGCATAGCACACCGCAGAGATCAGGCTGATTAGAATACCCACCTGCAAGCCTTTGAAAAAAGATATGTGACCGCCGTTGTTGTCGCGATAGGACTTTATCCCAAAAAAGATGAGCGACAAGGCTATGATCATTGTCGCATAGCCCCATAACATTCCGTTATCAAGGTTTACAGACCCGCTATTTACCGAAGCGATAAGAAGCCACATAAGACCCGCTGCGATCGCCCCTGAGATCAAGCCGAAAATTACAACAATTTTTGTCATAGATTACCTCCTAAAGATTCTCGGGAATTATCGAGAACTATACAGAAAGCAGATCCTTAATACATCAGTCAAAAGTATGAATTTCAATAAAAGCCGGAAAAATCAATAAAAAGTATGATTTATTCGGCTGAAGCAAAGTTTTGCTTTCGGGAGATTACGGAATGATTCTCAACTCTTTTGCGCGTTGTATTGCCTGTGTACGGCGACGCGCGTCGAGCTTGGAAAGCACATTGGAAACGTGTGTCTTTACTGTACTTGTTGAGACGAAAAGTTTTTCTGCAATTTCCTGATTGGAGTGACCCGCGGCGATCAACTCAAGAACTTCGTACTCCCGTCGGCTGAGTCCGGTTTTCTGAAGGTTATCATTATCGATGTCAAATTGAGGTTTTATCTCGACAATCTCGCGGACGACCCTCGAACGTGTCAGTCTTAAGCCTGCCCAGATGCCAATTGCAGTGAAAAAAACAGCAACGACGCCGATATAGAATTCGAGCGGTATATCCCGAACGAAATATTGATACTCGATGAATTTAAGCAGCCCGAAAAGCGCCGCCATCGAAAAACCGTAAATCAATACCGTGCGATTCACTATTTACGTGCAAGTTTCATTCCGATCCAGGCCATCGGAATATATGCAAAAACCAGGTCAAGTGCGATGAACCACTTGGGGCCAGGAATCATGGCAGCCGCCGCGATGCCGCCAATCAGAAAGAAAACGCCGACAATACCGGCAACGATTTTATAATGGCTTGCCGCAATCCAAACCCCGGTCAGTGCTCCGGCCATAGTCCCGATTGCATGTCCCAGAAACGGCGTCAGAAAATGTATCGGCTGCAGCAAATGTGCGGTTTGGCGTAAGTTTTCGACATTTGTAAAATCGACGCCTTCCGGCGGCGGAATCAATGCGGTGCCGGCCATGATTATCCCCATATTTACAAATCCGCCAATCATAAGGCCAAATATAACGCCGAGTATGTTTCTGAGGATTTTCATTTTTCACCTTCGCCTGATCAGTAAGTTTGAAAGCTTTCTGCCTGATTCCGATGTGCAAGGCTATGAAAAAATAAAAACTGCCAAACCCGACGATTTGGCAGCTCCGACCTTCAAAATATGGCGGAGACGACAGGATTCGAACCTGTGGTACCCTTTTGGAGTACAACGGTTTAGCAAACCGCCGCTTTCAGCCACTCAGCCACGTCTCCGAAATAAAACACTGTCAAAAAACCCAGGGGTTTTTATACGGGTCAATGCAACATTCTAACCCGAGGGCAACTTTTGTCAAGCCCTACAACATCCAAAGGGCTAAGCGTAATTGTCCCTAAACTGCTTGACACGCTTGAAGATTGAAAGGAAAATACGTGAGTTGTCGTAAATAGGCCGGCGGCGGCATAAGTCAGTGCCGTTTTGGCCGCAATGATCTGTTTTAAATAGAGGCGTTTCCAAAATGCCGTGATGCTCTCACGATAGCAGTTGCTATGATTGCAAATGAAAAAAATGCCAGGAGCAAAGATTTCCGGATATACGCCGTCTTTACCGCACTGTTTATTGCATTGTCAACAGTAACGGCGGCCGCATCTGCGGCAGGCAATCCGGGCGGCGGATTTGCTGAAATAAAAGGAGTTGTCCGAAATGAGGCGGGAAATCCGATTGCCGATGCGACTGTGGCGATATTCCGCGCGGGCACTTCCATTCTGGTCAAACAGGTCCAGTCCTCTTACGACGGCAGTTATCTGGCACGCGTTGCGCCCGGCATTTACACGGTATTGGCGGTTGCCGAGGGTTATAATCCAGCGTCTGTTTCGGATGTCGAGGTCCTGCGTGCCGCAAAGCTTGTTTACGGTTTCAAACTCGAGCGCGCCGGCAGCGGCAATACCATACCCGAACGGCGCATTGACCGTAACAATCCTAAATGGGTAAGGCGTTCGGCATCGCTTAGCCGCTCGATTTACCAGAATACCGAAGGTGAAACCCCCGCCGTAGAAGCTGAGGAAACAACAGAAGCCGGTTCCGCCCGCAGCAGCTCCAAGAAAATGAGCGGTGCCGTGATGAGCTACTTTGCAACCGGCGCCGAAGGCAATTATTTAGCCGTCAATTTTGCAGGTTTTGTCCCGGTAGGTAATAACCTGAGCCTGGTCATAAGCGGCCAGACAGGCAACGAAACCGCGCCGAAAGCTCTCAGTCTGTCGGCAAAATATCGGGCATCGGAAAAACACACATTTCGTTTTGCGGGCAGCACAGCAAAAATCGGCGCTTTTATACGAGATTCCCAACCGGTTGATTTAGGAGAACTTACGCTTTCGGCCAGCGACGAATGGAAAGTGCGTGAAGGCGTTATTCTGGTTTATGGTCTGGATATTGCCAAACTTTTCGGAGCCGGAAACAGTTTTTCGCTAAATCCAAGATTAGGTTTTCAGTACGATGTAAATCCTAAAACGCGTTTCAGCTCCTCATTCTCGACCGTTTCGGAAAATCGCGATTGGTCCCGGGCAATTGCACTTGAAGATGCTGAAATCGCTGTCCGTGAGCCCGTTGCGGTTGACGACATTGTAACTAAAAATTCCGCTCCGGTAGTAAATCGGGCTTCCCGTCTGGAATTCGGCGTCGAACGTGTTTTGGACAACCGTTCGTCATTGAACGCAAGCGTTTTCGTCGATACGGTCTTCGCCTCAGGCAATTCCATTGCAAGTTTTGCCGACAGAAGCCGCCAACTCATTGCCGAAGATACATTTACGGCCAACAATGACGGTCCCGCACGTGGTTTTACGGTGTTTTACAACCGTCGGATAAACGGCCGCCTCAGCGCCTCCGCGGGCTACAGCGTCGGCCGTGGGCAACGGCTCTCAGGCGGATTCTTTTCCGGCGGCAATGTCTTCGAAACTGATTATTTTCAATCATTTGTCGGGCAGATAGATGCAGATTTCAGGACCGGCACAAACGTCAAAACAATTTTCAGGCTTTCGCCAAATGCGACCGTTTTCGCTGTTGACCCGTTTCATAATCGCATCGCCATTTACGATCCGGGTCTGAGTGTTTTGATTACGCAGAATTTGCCGAACCTTGGGTTGCCATTTCATGCTGAAGCCATCGTTGACGCACGCAACATTTTCGATTTCGCCAATGGAATTGCAACGGACGAGGGCGTGATTCGCCTGAATGGCCAAAAAAGATCATTGCGCGGCGGTATTCTGGTGCGATTCTGACAGCCCGATTTAAACTTTTGCTGTCCCGCGAACTCCGTAAAATGCGATTTCGCGGGATTTTGTTCACCCGTAATTATACAAATTATTGGATTTAGTCCGTAAAAATCCGATTTTTTGCATTTCTTTTGCCGGCATGGCCTCGTGCCATGAGCGAATTTTATTGATTATAAAAGGTTTACGTGATTCTTTTGGGACAGCGGGATTGGAACGTCTGTTGCTTATAAATTTACCGGAAAAGTCTGCCCTGAAATGAAGGCAAAAGTGATGACAAGTTGGAGCCTGATCTGGTTGGCGGTTGCTGCACTGCTTGTCGCCGGCGCTGCTCTGAATTTGTCACAAAGGGCCTATCACGAACTTCCGCCTACGGACGGCGTTCTTTGGGTTAAAAAAGATGATGGAATTTACGCGCAAAAGGTAGTCAGCGGACTTGCCGGAGCCCGCGCAGGAATTGTCAAGGGCGATCGCCTTCTGGCAATCAGTCTGGACGGTAAGAATTTCGAAGAGATTGACTCGCCCGCCGACGTTCCTATGTATCTCGATGCGGCAGGTATCGGCGGCAGCCTTACCTATTTCTATCAACGCCCGACTTATACTTTCAGCAATAACTACTACTATGCGGACTTGAAGAATATTGATTCGGTTCCGCGCTGGACGCCATCTATTATATTTCTTACGCTTGTCGGCTTTGTTTGGCTGGGTGTCGGGCTTTTTGTATTGTTTAAGCAGGGTAGCCGTTCGCCCTTTGTCCTTCATTTTGCTTCCGTTTGCCTTGCGGCCTTTGTTTTTCATTCGTACCACCCGATTGGACTGGAACAGGACTTTGATCTGGCGGTCAGTCTTCTCGATGACATTGCTTTCGCCTTTTTCGTTCCTCTTTTTGTTCACTTTTGTTTGCGATATCCGGTTCGCAGCGAGGTTTTCGACCGCAGACGCTGGCAAACTTACCTGATTTACGCACCGGCGGCAATTTTGTCCCTCGCATCAATTGCTTTTACTCTCGGTCTGCTTATCCCTTCGGAATCTTTTGCCGGCGGGTTGCGTGCATTTCTGGTCGAGTACAAGGTCTTTCAAAGCCTGAACCTCGCACTTTTGGCTCATTTC
>FUFK010039161.1_pt1 | contig 54606 bp, 56 predicted proteins | sample 1021851 | NCBI WGS metagenome assembly FUFK01 (sample SAMEA51879418, study PRJEB19060) | metagenome | reverse complement strand
GCTGGACATTATCATTTTGACGTATCTCCAGATGAAATTGAATATGAAGGATACTTTAATATTGCACAAGAAGTACATAGAGTGAATAATATCTATAAAGAATTAAAAAATATAAAATGAAAAAGATTTATACTTGGGCCGCTCAACCTGCCAACAGAACTCTTACAATTGACGATCTTAAAAAAGCAAAAGGAAAAAAAAAATTTAATCAAGTCACAGCTAATACAATAGATGAAGCTGAGGCCGCAGAGAAGGCTGGATTTGACATGATAATCTGCAATGCTTTTAATGTAAAACAGGTGAGAGAGGGTTCAAAGAATCTTTTTTTAACTGCAGCGCTAGTATTAAATAAGTTTGTCACCTCAGAAGATATAATGAGAGGAGCGTTTGAAGCCCTAGAAAATGGAGCTGATGCTGTAATGACACCTAGAAGTATGAAAATAGTAGAGATGTTGGCTAATGAAGATGTTCCAGTTATGGGACATCTTGGTTTAGTTCCAAGAAAATCTACATGGATTGGTGGTTTAAGAGCAGTAGGAAAAAATAGCGAAGAGGCACATGATCTTTTTTTAAAATTTAAAAGATTAGAGAATGCGGGAGCTTTTTCTGCTGAATGTGAGGTTATCCCAGAAAATGTAATGGGAGAAATCTCTAAAAGAACAAATATAGTAACAATTTCTTTAGGTTCAGGAAAAAAAGCAGATGTAATGTATTTGTTCATGGAAGATATATGTGGAGATACTTTAAATCCTCCAAGACATTCAAAAGCTTATGGAAATTTGTTAAAATTAAAAAATGAAATAAAAATTGAGAGAGTTCGAGCTCTCAAGGCATTCAAAAAAGATTCTATGGCAGGAAAATTTCCAGGAAAAAAACAATCTTCAAATTTAAATAAAAAAGAGTTTAAGTCTTTTCTTGATAAGCTTGATTAATAAGTCTCAGATTCTTTTTTGCTTATTGAGCCTTTCATTTTTTCAACAATTGCCTTAGCTCCAGCGCTCATTGCTCTTTGATCTGCTCCAATAGTTACAAAATTAAATCCTTTATCGATCATTTTTTGTGCATACTCAGGTGTTCCATTATGAATTCCTGCAAAAATATTATTTTTTTTGGCATGCTCTAATATTCTTAATATTTCTGAATAAGCTTTTGTATCCTCTGCTCTGTCAAACCCAGGTTTTTCTCCAATTGCTAAACTTAAGTCAGCGGGACCAATATATATTCCATCTACACCATCTGTAGACATAATCTCATCTAATTTATCTAATGATTCTTTTGTTTCAATCATAGCTAATTTTAAAATTTCATCATTTGCATGATCGGCATAATCAGCTCCACCATAAATCAATCCTCTAACAGGACCAAAACTTCTATATCCTCTTGGAGGATACATACACGCTTGCACAAATCTTTCTGCCTCTTCTTTATTGCTTACCATAGGACATATAATTCCATAACAACCGGCGTCTAGAATTTTCATTATTTGACCTGGTTCATTCCAATTTACTCTAGCAAGAGGAGTTACATCAGTTGATGAAATAGTTTGAAGCATTGGAAGTCCATTTGTATAATCAACAAGTCCATGCTGCATATCTACAGTCAGAGAATCCCAACCTTGATGCGCCATAACTTCTGCTGATACAGTGCTTGGTATTTGTAACCAACCATTTACTACAGGCTTACCTTCAGCCATCATTTGTTTGACTTTATTTTTTCTCATTAATAATTGAGACCGAAGTGAGTGTACTTAACGTTCAAATAATCTTTAATAGCCATAGAACCACCTTCTCTTCCATAGCCTGTTTGTTTTATTCCTCCAAAAGGCACTTCAGCAAAAGCAATTGTCGGATGGTTTACTGCACATGTTCCAGTTTCCATTTTTTCTGAGACTTTGTGCGCTTTTTCTAAAGAATTTGTATAGATATAGCTTGCTAAACCAAGGTCATTGTCATTTGCTCTTTTTACAACTTCATCTGTGTCTTTAAAAGTAAGCAATGGAACTAAGGGTCCAAATGGCTCTTCTTTAGCAATTGTAAAATTATCTTTAACATTGTCAAAAATTGTTGGTTCGTAAAAATAACCTTTATTAAAACCAGCTGGTCTTTTTCCACCACATAAAACTGTTGCACCTTCACTTTTAGTTTTTTCTACTAATGCCTCTATTTCATTTAATCTTTTTTCTGTAGTTAAAGGTCCTAGAATTGTATCTTCATCCATCCCGTTACCAACTTTAAGCTTAGTGACCTTTTCAACTAAAGTTTTAGCAAATTCATCTTTTTTACTTTCATGAATATAAAATCTTGCAGGTGATATACAAACTTGACCATTATTTCTAAATTTAGCAGTGATTGCCATGTCAGTTACTTTGTTAATATCTACGTCGTCAAAAACAATAAAAGGTGAATGACCACTTAACTCCATTGTAACTCTTTGAACTTTTTCAGCAGCTTGTTTTAAAATTAGTTTTCCAACTCTTGTTGAACCAGTAATAGAAACCTTTTTCACTATATCAGATGATATTAATTGAGATGAGATTTTAGCTGGATCACCAGATAATAAATTTACTACTCCTGGAGGAACGCCTGCATCATTTATAATATTCATAAGTTCCATTACACTACCTGGAGTAATTACATCAGGCTTACAAATTACTGAACATCCTGCAGCTAAAGCAGTGGAAATTTTTCTTGAGGACAAAACTATTGGAAAGTTCCATGGTATTAATCCAGCAACAACTCCAACTGGCTCATATTTTACATACATTCTTGTATTTTCAAATCTACTTTCAACTATCTGACCATAAATTCTTTTTGTCTCCTCTGCATTCCACTCATAAATATCTGCTGCACCGTTAACTTCACCCTTNGCTTCTGCAAACGGTTTTCCAACTTCAAGNGTCATCCANTTAGCAAGNATGTCTTGCTTTTCTCTCATCTTGTCAGCAATTNTTCNTAAAATATAAGCNCGTTGCCATGGTGGTGTTTTTTTCCAAACNTCTAATCCTTTTTGAGCAGACAACAAAGCTTTATCAACATCCTNAGATGAAGCTTTNGATGCTTTACCNATAATTTCCTCGTTAGCTGGATTNATAACTTCATANGTTTCGCCTGNAGAAGATTTNTGCCACTTACCATCTATGAATTGACCGTATTTTTCGTACATAATTTAATCTAACATGANCTTTTAAAGTGTCTAGTGTGCAAATAAATCATATCAACAAAANCCATAAACTCGTTACTATAGACATTATTATAAGGAGTATAACATGAAAGCATATATAATGGGTAACTACACTGAAAAAGCTTTTCAAGGATTTTTAAAAGATCCAGGAACTGACAGAAAAGCAGTTGTAGAACAATTAACAAAAGCTATGGGTGGAACAATGCATAGTATGGACATTGTAAGAGGATCTTATGATTTTGTTGTTGTTGTAGATCTTACATCGTTTGATGATTTTGCTGCAATTAAACTTGTTGTAGAAGGATCAGGTGCTGTTAAAAATTTAACAATACTTGAAGCTATTGATTTTTCAAAAGCTACAGCTAAAGCAGGAAAAATTGGCTACAAAGCCCCTGGACAGTAAAAGATTTATTAATTTTTTTTGTCGTTATCAACGACTAAGCAGATTTCTGATTTAGTCAGAAATCTGCGACCTGTTCCGTTATCTAAAGAGAACATTCCGCCAATACCATTTACAGCATCGATAGTTAAATCAGTATGTTTCCACTTCTCATATTGATCATCATTCATNTANAAAGGAACNCCNCCNATTTCTCCNANNTTAACATCNCTNTTNCCNACNANNTATTCTTTNCTAGGATANCACATTGGAGCACTTCCATCNCAACATCCNCCNGATTGATGAAATAAAAGCTCNTCACCNTGTTGAGCTTTAATATCTTCAANTAGTTTTANTGCNGATTCTGTNGCTTTTACTTTCATATAAAATATGGCCCGNGATTCCTCACGGGCCATTATATATTAATTATTGTTTAAAAGAAGCCTAATTTCTTTTCACTGTAAGACACGTGTAAGTTCTTCACTTGTCTGTAGTGGTTAAGCATCATTTTATGTGTTTCTCTTCCGATACCAGATTGTTTGTATCCACCGAAAGCAGCATGAGCTGGATATGCGTGATAGCAGTTTGTCCAAACTCTACCAGCTTGGATTTCTCTACCCATTCTAAACGCACGATTACCATTTCTAGTCCATACTCCTGCACCTAAACCATAAAGNGTGTCATTAGCAATTTCTAATGCTTCTTTCTCATCTTTAAATTTAGTTACAGAAACAACAGGTCCAAAAATTTCTTCTTGGAATATTCTCATGTCATTTTTACCTTCGAAAATAGTTGGCTCAATGTAGTTTCCTTTTTCTAAACCACTATTGATTTTAGCAACATTTCCTCCACATAGAACTTTGGCACCTTCTTTCTTACCTAAATCTAGATAAGATTTGATTTTTTCCATTTGTTCTAATGAAGCTTGCGCACCAATCATTGTTTCCATTTTTAAAGGATTGTCTTGTTTAACTGCTTTAGTTCTTGCAACAGCTCTTTCCATGAACTTGTCATAGATAGACTCTTGTACTAACGCTCTGCTTGGACAAGTACAAACTTCTCCTTGGTTTAATGTAAACATCGCAAAACCTTCTAGACATTTGTCGAAGAAGTCATCGTCTTTATCCATAACGTCTTCAAAATAAATGTTAGGAGATTTACCACCTAATTCTAATGTAATTGGAATTAAGTTTTGTGATGCGTATTGCATTATCAATCTACCAGTTGTTGTTTCACCAGTGAAAGCAACTTTTCTTATTCTTTTAGAAGATGCTAAAGGTTTACCAGCTTCTAAACCAAAACCGCTTACAATGTTAACTACACCTGGAGGTAATATATCACCAATAAGTTCCATCAATACCATGATCGAAGCTGGAGTTTGCTCTGCAGGTTTTAATACCACACAGTTACCAGCTGCTAATGCTGGAGCAAGTTTCCAAGTTGCCATTAGTAAAGGGAAGTTCCAAGGTATAATTTGTCCAACTACACCTAGTGGCTCAGGTATATGGTAAGAATATTCACCGCTGCTAATTTCAGCAATTGAACCTTCTTCAGCTCTAATTACACCTGCAAAATATCTCCAGTGGTCAATCACTAAAGGTAAGTCTGCAGCCATACATTCTCTGATTGGCTTACCATTATCTAAACACTCTGCTACAGCTAATGTATTTAAGTTTTTCTCAATCGCATCAGCTACTTTAAGTAACATGTTAGATCTTTCCGTAATTGAAGTTTTACCCCAAGACGGAAAAGCTGCGTGAGCTGCATCTAATGCTGCATCCACGTCTTTTTCATTTGATCTTGCAACTGCACAGATTTTTTCATTTGAAATCGGAGAAGTATTGTCAAAATACTTTCCAGATTTAGGCTCTACAAATTTACCGTTAATGTAGTTTCCGTATTTAGCTTTAAACGGAAATTTAACCTTCAAATGAGATGTATCCAGAACAGAAGACAATTTCATTTCTGCACTCATTTTTCCTCCATTTGTTTTACGCTTTTTTGACTTCGACTTAGCTTTTTTTAATGATTTAGAAAGTTTCCTTGTCGTTCCGCTTTTAAGTTTTTTCTTTCTTTTAATCGACTTTTTTGTTTTCTTTCTTCTTCTTTTAATAGCTTTTTTAGTCTTAGCCATATTTATATAATCCTAATTAAAACTCTTTTTGGACACTCTGTAAACGAGCAATTTTATTTTCAATTTTAAGTTGTAGAAATATTAGGCTTAACTTCTAAGTTTTTAACTAGTTTTTCTTGTAGCTAAGTAAACGCCAAGAGATGCGACCACAAATCCAAAAATATCTAGATTAGATAGTTGTTCGTTTAAAAATATCCAAGCAATAATTGCTGTTGTCGCTGGAATTAGAAAAAAGATTGTTACAGTTTTACTCGCTGAATTATTTTTTATCAAATACATTAAAATCGTAAAAGCACCAAAGGATACTAAAAATATTTGATGGCTCATAGCTATTAAAAAAGTTTTGTTAAAATTAATAAATGCATCGGCAAAAAAAATAACTATTAAAATATGAAACATGCATCCTCCCGCAGCTTGATACATGTTGCTTACTGGTAATGGAGCATTTCCTCCAAATTTCTTTTGTAACAAAGTTGCAGATGTAATAGATGCTAAGGCAATAAACGATGCTATGATACCTACAGAGGGTAAACTTTCTCCAAAATCAAAACCTAGTACGATTGCTGCCCCAGAAAATCCAAGTATTACTCCAACCCACTGTCTCCAACCAACTTTTTCATTTAAAATCGGTCCAGCTAATGCGTTGGTTAGTATCGGTTGCATTGTAACTATTAGAGCAGTTATCCCTGTTGGAATTCCAAGGGAGACTGAGTAAAAAACACCACCCAAATAAATTCCATGAAACAAAACTCCACTTAAAATTGAATGAGATAATTCTTTTTTCTCTAATGTTAGTGAAATTTTTTTATATTTTGCATAAATCAAAAAACCAATAGCCACTATAAGAAATCTAAAGGCTAATGCAGAAAACGGATCACTGTTATCAACTATTGGTTTAGTTGTGACAAAAGCTGATGACCACAAAAAAATAAAAGCAAAAGACAAACTATTTTTCATTTGATTAAGTTATATCAATTTCACGTGAAACCACAGAAAAACCTATAGTTGAATCTATTTTAAATTTAAACTTTAACAGGAATTATTTTAGTAGATTTTTTTACAAAATAAATTCCAAGAATAATTGCAATTAAAGCTATAATTACCTTATCTGTAATAATTTCTCCTAAAAAAATGTAACCCAAAATAACTCCAAAAATAGGAATTAAATAAGCTACTTGAGACTGAAATACTAAGCCATTTTCTTTTAAAACTTTAAATCTTAAAACCCATGCCAAACCTGTTGTAATTAAACCTAAGTAAATTATTGAAACAAGCGAGTTAACCGAAGGATTATAATTCCAAGGTTTTTCTAAAATAAAACATATTGGTAATAGAATTATTGTAGCCCAAATTAAAATGGACGCTGTAACATTCTCGTTTTTTTTCTTACTTATTTTTAAAGTTAGAATCCCACCAACAACGTAGCCTAAGGACCCCATTAATATACAAAATGCTGAAAAGATGTTGTTTTCATTTATTAAAAAATCATCAGAAAATAGATAAACTATGCCTGCAAAACCAACGGAAACACCAATAATTTTTAAGAGATTTATTTTTTCATTTTTAATGAATATATGAGCTAGCAGTGTTGAGGTTAAAGGTGAAGTTGACATTAATATTGCTGCTAAATTGCTTTGAACTTGCTTAACTCCATAGGCAATTAAAAAAAATGGTAATACAAGATTTACAAACCCAATTGATGCAAACCAAAACCAATCTTTTGAAAACGCTTCGATTTTTATATTTTTAATACTACATAAAATAAGTAAGGGAATTGAGCCTAGAAAAACTCTAATAAAAGCAATGGTTATCGGTCCAAAAGACTCAGTTGCAATTTTTATATTAAAAAAAGCTGAAGCCCAAATTACAGCTAAAAAAACAAGCAAAGAATAGTCAATTAAATTGGGTTGTCTCATTCTGAAATATCCAAAGTTTTACCATTAGTAATTTTTAAGAGATCTAAATTACTTATTTTAAAAATACTATTTGGATGGCCTGCAGCAGCAAAAACATCTTTAAATCTATCAAATGTTTTATCGACTAAGACATCAAGTTTTTTCAAATGACCTACTGGTGAAACACCGCCGATACTAAAACCTGTGTTTTCTTTGACTTGATCCGCATCAGCCATACAAACATCTTTTTTTGAAATAATTTTTTTTAATTTATTTAACGAGCATTTCTTATCGCCAGGTATCAGACACAAAATAAATCCATCATCAGCTTTTAAAAGTAAACTTTTAACAATTGCCCCAATTTCACAATTAAGTGCATTAGCAGCATCTTTTGCTGTTCTTGCTGTGCTTTCCAAAATAATAATTTTAATATTGTTGTTAAATTCACTAAGAACCTTTTGAACTCTAATAACTGCCTCATTAGATAAAATTGAATTCATTTACAACCCTTGATTGTTTGCAAAAAAGTAATTTCTCATGTTTAATCCNATGCTTAAANGACATAGGAGATATTAATTTATATCAGGATTAAGTTATAATTATTTTTGATACTAATCCAGANAATTTGGAGATAACATTATGAGCGCAAATAACGTACTTAAAACAATTAAAGATAAAGANATAGAATANGTAGACCTAAGATTTACTGATCCTAGAGGAAAACTTCAACATGTAACAATGGATGCCAAAGTTGTAGATGGTGACATGTTAGAAGANGGAATATTTTTTGATGGTTCATCAATTGCTGGTTGGAAAGCAATTAATGAGTCTGACATGATTTTAAAACCAGATTTATCAAGAGCAATCGTAGACCCTTTTACATCTCATAATACTCTAAATATCTTTTGCGATATTTTAGATGCAATTAAAAAAGATCCGTATGAAAGAGATCCAAGAGGAACGGCAAAAAAGGCTGAAGCCTATCTAAAAAAATCAGGTATTGGTGATAAAGCATTTTTTGGTCCAGAAGCAGAATTTTTTGTATTTGACGACGTTAAATTTAAAAACGATATGAATGAAACAGGTTTTAAAATTGATAGTATTGAAGGTCCTTACAATACAGGCAAAGACTATGATAATGGTAACATGGGTCATAGACCTGGTATCAAAGGTGGTTATTTTCCAGTACCACCAGTTGATAGCGCTCAAGATATGAGAAGTGAATATTTAAAAGCTATGAAAGACATGGGCATTAAAGTTGAAAAACATCATCATGAAGTAGCACCAAGCCAACATGAATTAGGTATGTACTTTGGAACACTTGTAGATCAAGCAGATAATCTACAGCTTTATAAATATGCAGTTCATATGGTATCTCACTCATTTGGTAAGACAGCTACATTTATGCCTAAACCAGTTAAGGGTGATAATGGTTCTGGGATGCACGTTCACCAATCTATATGGAAAGGTGACAAAGCATTGTTTTCAGGGGATAAATATGCTGGACTATCGGATCTTGCTTTAAATTATATTGGAGGAATTTTAAAACATGCTAAAGCAATTAACGCTTTTTCGAACGCTACAACTAATAGCTATAAAAGACTTATTCCTGGATTTGAAGCACCAGTATTATTAGCATATTCTGCAAGAAATAGATCAGCTTCATGCAGAATACCAATAACATTAAGTAAAAAAGCTGCAAGATGTGAAATCAGATTTGGTGATGCTGCTGGAAATCCTTACTTAACTTTTGCTGCTATGTTAATGGCAGGATTAGATGGAATAAAAAATAAAATTGATCCTGGTAAATCTTTTGATAAAGATCTTTATGCATTATCAGAACAGGAAGTAAGTAAAATTCCAACTGTCTGTGGTTCTTTAAGAGAAGCTATGGAGAGTTTAGATAAAGATAGAAAATTCTTAACAGAAGGTGGTGTTTTCACAGACGACCAGATTGATGCATACATTTCATTGAAGATGGAAGAAGTTCATAATTTTGAGCATACTCCACATCCAATTGAATTTGAGATGTATTACAGCTGTTAATTTGATTATACTTTAAAAGACTCGCCGCATCCACAACGTTCAGTTTCGTTGGGATTATTGAATACGAATGAAGATGAGAATTCTTCTACTTTATAGTCCATTTCTGTTCCAAGAAGGTACATTACTGCACTTGGGTCTATAAAAACCTTAACACCTTTGTCTTCTATTAATTCATCATTTGGCTGTTGAGTTTTAGCATATTCCATAATGTAAGACATTCCTGCACAACCACCACTCTTTACGCCAATNCTTACACCTAATGAATCTTTATCTTCTGAAAGTATTTCTTTTATTCTATCAGCTGCTTTATCACTTAATTTAATTACTTGTGTCATAGATTTAATTCTAATTTTCCTGCTTCTGTAATCATTGATTTATCCCAAGGNGGATCCCATACCAANTCTAANTTTACTTTATTTACTTCTTTAACTTCTTTAACTGTNTTTTCAACTTCCATCGGTAAACTNTCTGCTACNGGACAGTTAGGGGTAGTAAGTGTCATTTTTACATCNACATTATTTTTATCATCNACTTTTACATCGTAAATTAAACCAAGNTCNTAAATATTGACTGGTATTTCAGGATCNTAGATTTTTTTGATCTCCCCTATAATTTTTTCTTTAAGTTCCATAATTAAATAAATTTCTCACTATTATTTTCNTCTTTTTTATAATTCATAGCCGAAGCTAANGCATGCCANGCNATAGTAGCACACTTTACTCTCATTGGGTATTGTTTAACTCCTGAAAGTGACATTAGCTTAGTTTTTTCNTCCTCTTTGATTAATTGAGATTTTAATTCAGGACTTTGTTTNATCATATCNANAAANTCATTNANNATTTCTTTTACCTCAGGATTTTTTTTATCTTTCATTAATTCAGTCATTATNGANGCTGATGCCATTGAAATTGCACAGCCATGTCCTTCAAAAGATATATCCTCAATTTCTTTATCTTCATTTAACTTTAAATAAACGTGAACTTTATCACCACATAAAGGATTGTAACCCTCGGCATCTTTATTAAAATTTTCAAATTTACCTAAATTCCTTGGGTTCTTACCGTGATCTAAGATTATTTCTTGATAAAGTTCTTTTAGGTTCATTGTTAGCTAAATATTTTTTTACACTTGTTTAATGACTCATTAAGTTGATCTAAATCTTCTTTAGTATTATAAACTCCTAATGAAGCTCTTGCTGTTGCTGACAAACCAAGTTTCTCATGCAAAATTTGACAGCAATGATGACCGGCTCTAATTGCAACACCATCTTCATCAAGAATAGTTGCAATATCATGAGGATGAACACCGTCTAAAGTAAATGATAATACTGAACCTTTGTCTTTAGGGTTTCCAATAAGTTTTACAGAGTTATTTTTTCTTAATACTTCCTCACCATAAACAGTTAGTTCCCTTTCATGTTTCTCAATGTTTTCAATTCCAATTTTGTTTATAAACTTAATAGACTCTCCAAATGCAATAACTTGAGCAGTTGCCATTGTTCCAGCTTCGTATTTGTTTGGTAATTCCCCAAATGTAATTCCTTCTTTTTTTACGTCTCTGATCATTCCACCACCACCTTGATACGGAGGTAAATCTTCTAACCATTTTTTTTTCGCGTACAAAATACCTAATCCTGTAGGTCCATACATTTTGTGACATGAGATTGCATAAAAATCACAATCAAGATCTTGCATATCAAGCTTTAAATGAGGTGCTCCTTGACATCCATCAATTAACACTGGAATATTTTTTGAGTGTGCTAATTTTGTAATTTCTTTTACAGGTAATATTGCACCTGTCACGTTTGAAAGNTGAGTGATAGCTATAATTTTTGTCTTATCAGTAATATTTTTTTCAATTGTTTCTAAAGTTACATCTCCATTTTCATCCATTTCTGCAAATTTAATTTTGACACCNTTTGATTTTCTAAGGTAATGCCAAGGCACATAGTTTGAGTGATGTTCTAATTCTGTAAGAAGAACTTCATCACCCTCTTTTAAATATTTTTGACCAAATGTATTAGCAACTAAATTGATTGCCTCTGTCGCACCTTTAGTAAAGACTATTTCGTTTTTATCTTTTGCATTAATATATTTTTGAACTAAAGTTCTTGTATTCTCATANAANTTNGTNGCNGCAACAGCTANATAATGNATGCTTCTTCCTACATTNGAGAATTCTTTNGTGTAGAAATCATANATTCTNTCTACAACTACTTGGGGTTTTTGTGANGAATTTGCACTGTCTAANTATACAAGATCATTATTTTGTATTTTATTANTAAAGATAGGAAATTCTTTTTTAATATCNTTTANNCTCATTCTTTAACTCCCAATAAATTCTTAATTAGATTTTTAATNTCTTCATCTGTTATTTTTTCAATGACATCTAATAAAAAACCATTNATNANAAGTTTTTTTGCNTCNTTATANTTTANNCCTCTAGACATTANATANAATATTGAGTTNTCATCTANACTTCCTGANGAGGATCCATGAGAACATTTTACATCATCAGCATAAATCTCTAATTCAGGTTTAGCATTAAACTCTGAATTTTCACTTAAAAGTATTGCATTACTTAATTGATAACCATCCGTTTTTTGAGCTTCAGAACTTACAAAAATCTTTCCTTGATAGACTGCTTTAGATTTTTTTTCTAATACACTTTTTACTAATTGATAACTTTTAGTATTTTCTACCAAATGATTAATATTTGATTTTATTTCATGATGATTTTCATCATCTAAATCAAAAATTCCATTTACAAAAGCTGAAGAATGCTGTCCTAGAAGATCACAGTTAATTTCATTTTTGAAAAATTTTGAACCACTAGATAATATAAAAGTTTCAGAAATGCTGTTAGCTTCTTGCTTAACATTGTTATAAGAATATTTAACATTATTATTTATAGATTTATCTATTTTATAGTTTTTTAATATTGATGATTTATCTAATTCAAAATTATAATAAATATTAAGAAAATTTTTCTCTAAATTGTCCTTGAAAATATCAATTAGTCTTAAACATGCATTTTCTTCTAACTTAAAATCAATTCTCGAATTAGTATTTTTTGATTGTGTATTTTTATTTGTTGAATGATAAATGACTAAAGGTTTGTTTAAACTGTAATTTTTTTTAATAATAATTTTACAGAATTTATTAGAAAAAGCGTTGTTTAGGTTAATTAGTGAATTAATATTTTCTTTTATAGTTTCTTCACCCTGTTCAACTAAAACTTCAACTTTATCTTTATCTTCAAACTTAAAATCAATTTTTTCAATTTTTCCATCCACTATAATAATTTTATTATGCTCTAACTCACTTATTAATTCGATTTTATCAATTTGATTTTCTTTTTTATAATCGTTGTAGAAGGTTAACTCACCAATATTGCTTTTAATTATTTGATTTAAATCAGAAAATTTCCAGTTTTCTAACTTTCTATTAGGAAAACCTTTTTTTAGAAATTCTTTAAAGTTAGTCTCCCTAAACTTTTTTTCCTGGTCAGAATATGAGAAATCTTTTAACTTTTTTTCAAAGTCTATTTTTAATTGTTCTTCCATTTAATTAATATTTTCGTATCCTTTCTTCTCTAGTTCGAGTGCTAGTTCTGGACCACCAGATTTAATTATTTTTCCGTTCATTAAAACATGAACAAAATCAGGTTTGATATATTCAAGTAATCTTTGATAGTGAGTGATAATTAAAAATGAGTTATTTTTTTTTCTTAATGCATTAACACCATCTGCAACAGTCTTCAGAGCATCAATATCTAAGCCTGAGTCTGTTTCATCTAAAATAGAAAGTTTTGGATTTAAAATTGACATTTGAAGAATTTCATTTTTCTTTTTTTCTCCACCAGAAAAACCAACATTAAGTTGTCTTCCTAATTTTTCTTCATCAAATTTAAGTTCTTTTGCTTTTTCTTTAACCAGTTTTAAAAATTGTATTGCATCCAATTCTTTTTCTCCTCTTGCTTTTTTTATTGCATTTAATGAAGTCTTTAAAAAAACATTCGTATTAACTCCTGGTATCTCTAATGGNTATTGAAAAGCTAAAAAAATTCCTTTGTGTGCACGTTCCTCTGTTTCTAAAGAAAATAAATCATTATTTTCAAACAAAACCTCTCCTGTTACGTCGTATCCTTTTTTTCCAGATAAAATGTTAGACAATGTGCTTTTGCCTGAACCATTAGGGCCCATTATTGCGTGAACTTCGCCAGGATTTATCTCTAATTTAAAGTCTTGCAAAATAGATTTATTATCAATTTTGGCACTTAGATTATTAATTTTTAACATTAGCCAACACTTCCTTCTAAACTAATTCCAACTAACTTCTGAGCTTCTACTGCAAATTCCATTGGCAACTGTTGTAATACCTCTTTACAAAAACCATTTACTATTAGTCCAACTGCTTCTTCGGGATTTAATCCCCTTTGTTGACAATAATGTAATTGTTCTTCACTAATTTTTGAAGTTGTCGCTTCATGAGCAATATTAGAGTCTGAATTTTTATTTTTAATATATGGAACTGTATGTGCTCCACATTTATTACCCATTAATAAAGAGTCACATTGAGTAAAATTATTTGAATTGGTTGCTTTTGGAGAAATATCTACCAACCCTCTATAAGTCATATCAGAAAATCCTGCACTAATTCCCTTTGATATAATTTTACTCTTTGTGTTTTTTCCAAGATGTATCATTTTTGTACCAGTGTCAGCTTTTTGATGATTGTTTGTGATTGCTATTGAGTAAAATTCTCCAATTGAATTGTCGCCTTTTAAAATACAGCTCGGATACTTCCAAGTAATTGCAGATCCTGTTTCAACCTGCGTCCATGATATTTTAGAATTTTTACCCTTACACAAACCTCTTTTTGTAACAAAATTGTAAATTCCTCCTTTGCCATCTTTATCTCCAGGATACCAATTTTGAACTGTTGAGTATTTTATTTCAGCATCATCTAATGCTATAAGTTCAACATTTGCAGCATGGAGTTGATTTTCATCTCTCATTGGAGCAGTACATCCTTCAAGATAACTTACATAACTTCCTTTGTCGGCAATTATTAAGGTTCTTTCAAATTGTCCTGTATCAGATGCATTAATTCTAAAGTAAGTCGATAGCTCCATAGGGCATCTTACTCCTGGTGGAATATAAACAAATGATCCATCTGTGAATACAGCAGAGTTAAGTGTCGCAAAAAAATGATCTGTTAGAGGAATAACGGTTCCAAGATATTTTTTAACAAGTTCTGGATGTTTTTGAACAGCTTCAGATATTGAACAAAATATAATTCCTTGTTTTGTTAAAGTTTCCTTAAAGGTTGTAGCAACAGAAACTGAGTCAAAAACTGCATCAACAGCTATGCCGTTTAATCTTTTTTGCTCGTTAAGTGGAATTCCTAGTTTCTTGTAAGTTTCTAATAATTTAGGATCTAACTCATCTAGACTTTTTGGTTTATCTTTAAAACTCTTTGGGGCAGAATAATAGTATAAGTCTTGATAATCTATCTTTGGATATTTTGGTTTCTGCCAATCAGGTTCTTTTAAAACTTTTAATCTCTCAAAAGCTTTCAGTCTCCAATCTAATAACCATTTAGGTTCTTTTTTTATATTAGAAATGAATTTAATTACATCCTCGTTTAAACCTTTTGGCGCTTTAAAATTTTCAATATCAGTTGAAAACCCGTATTTATAGTCTTTTAGATCTTCTATTTGTTTGTCTCTCATTTATATCCTTGCCNCTTTATTTTTTAATAAATCACTTAATTTCTTACTTTCAAAAAAACTGTTTATATGTAGATCCAACTCATCCCAAAAATTATGAGTTATGCATTTAGAGCTTTTACCATTACAAGATTTTTTAGAATCTTTTTTACATCCAATAGTTTTTACTTTTTGATCCAAGGCTAATAGTACTTCTGAAATTGTAATATCTTTTGGACTTTTGCTAAGAATATATCCACCATTAATTCCTCTAATACTTTTTACAATATTATTTTTTTTTAACTTTAAAAATATTTGCTCTAAATATAGAAGTGATATTCCTTGCCTTAGCGAAATATCTCTTAGACTAACTGCTTTACTCGTTGAAAAAACAGCCATATCAGCAAGAGCCATAACTGCATATCTAGATTTTGTATTTAGCTTCATAATTGTTTATTTATGCGACTTATATATATACCCGACTAAAATAGTCAAGTTTTGAGAATTAAAAAGACTCGCAAATTGTCGCCTCATTGTGATAAATAAAGTTTTTTTGTGAGAATAATTATCATTAACAAAAAATTTTGTGAGAGTAATTATCATTAACAATTATGGAAAATAAAATTGTAGAAATTTTTATACCAGGTCCTGCTGGAAGACTTGAGGCAAAATATTTTAAAAATCATAAATTAACTTCACCGATTGCTCTTATACTTCAGCCTCATCCACAATATGGTGGCACAATGAATAACAAGGTTGTAGTAGAAACCTTTCATGCATTCATGGATAATGGTTTTTCAGTTTGTAGAGTAAATTTTAGAGGAGTAGGTAAAAGTGATGGAGAATTTGATAACGGCCAAGGCGAGTTAGCAGATGCTGCAGCCGCACTAGATTGGATTGAAAGAGAAAACTTTGATAATTCTCAATGTTGGGTTGCAGGTTTTTCATTTGGATCTCTAATCTCAATGCAACTTTTAATGAGAAGACCAGAAATCAATAGATTTATCTCTATCTCTCCTCAACCAAATGTTTATGATTTTTCTTTTCTTTCTCCATGTCCAACTTCTGGATTGATGGTTTATGGGAAAAAAGACGAATTAGTTCCAATTGAACATATTAATGAACTTAACAAAAGATTATCTTCGCAAAAAGGAATAAAAGTAAATTTTGAGTCAGTTCCTGATGCAAATCATTTCTTTACCAAATCAGAAGCTTCGCTCAGGAAAGTCTTAGAAAAATATATACAAAAAGAATCTGCTTTATTTTAAAAGTTTTCAACAGATAACCCTCCAGATGAAGGTGAATTACAACCGGTGGTAAGAGGAAATGAAATTGGTAAATTTAAGTGAGATCGCACTGCAAGAAAAGCAAAAGCTTGTGACTCAATAAAATCACCATCAATTCCATATTTATCTATTTGCTCATAATTAAAATTTTCATAACTTATAGATTTAATTTTGTTTATTAAAGTTTTATTTTTTCTGCCTCCACCACAAAGTAAAATTTTAAAAACTTTATTTTTATTATCTTTTAAAAAATTAACTAAACTTGAAACAATTATATTTGCAGTTAGATCGGTTAATGTAGCTGCACCATCCTCTAAAGACAAGCCTCTTAAAAAGTTGATTTCAAAATCATTAGTATCAAAAGACAACTTGTCTTTGTTAGATCTGTTATCAAAATTGTCTAAGGCTTGATTTAAAATTAAATCATTTGTTTTACCTGACATGGCAATATCACCATTAACGTCATAGTTACCTTTGTTGTTTCTTCTAATCCATTCGTCAATTAAGCAATTTCCAGGCCCTAAATCTTTGCTAATGATACCGTTATTAGAATTATCATTTATGAGTGTAAGATTTGAAATACCACCTATATTCAAAATACAAACTGGCATATCGATTTTATTTTGTTTAACAATTATTTGATGAAATATTGGTGTAAGAGGTGCTCCCTCACCTCCATTTTTGATATCATTCTGTCTGAAATTATAGATAACTTTTTTTCTTATCAATTGAGATAATAATTTTCCATCACCTAGTTGTACAGAAAACTTATCAGTTGGATTGTGTAAAATTGTTTGACCATGGAAACCAATGAAATCTGGATTAAGTCCTCTATTTCTTAAAATATCTGTAACTACTTTTGAGTGAAATATTGTTATATCTCTTTCTAGTTCATTTATCTCTATATTTAAGTTTTTGATATCATCACGATTCTTAATTTTGTTTTTTAATTTATGAATATTTCCAGATAATTCTTCACTATATTTAACATATTTATTGGTTAAAACATTATAAGCATTTTGCCCGTCAGAATTGATTATTGAAGCGTCAACACCATCTCCTGAGGTGCCACTCATTAAACCAAGACTTATATAGGATTTGCTCACAATTTATTTTTCAATCAAATTAATATAGGTATATTGAATATTCATAATTAAAAAAAATGAAAAGTTCATTTATATCTGAGTTTAAAGAAAGAGAGTATTTTAATCAATGTACTAATTTAGAGGAGTTAGAAAAATTGATGAATACTAATAAAATCAGTGCATATATAGGTTTTGATTGTACGGCTCAAAGTTTACATGTCGGAAGCTTATTGCAAATTATGTGTTTAAGAATGTTGCAAAAATATGGTCATAAACCAATTGTTCTTCTAGGTGGTGGGACAACGATGATTGGCGATCCTTCAGGAAAAGAAGAAACAAGAAAAATTTTGACCGAGAGTGATATAAAAAAAAACATAAACAGTATCAAAAAAGTTTTTAGTATTTTTTTGGATAATAAAAATACAAAGACAAAACCGATTTTTGTTAATAATATTAAATGGTTAGGTAAATTAAATTATATAAAATTTCTTAGAGAGATCGGAAAACACTTTACGATCAATAAAATGTTAAGCTTCGATAGCGTAAAACTAAGACTAGAAAGAGAACAATCTTTGAGTTACATGGAATTTAACTACATGATTTTACAGGCTTATGATTTTTTAGAACTCAATAAAAAAAATAATTGTGTTGTTCAAATTGGAGGCTCGGATCAATGGGGAAATATAGTAAACGGTGTAGAATTAATTAAAAGATATTCATCAAAACAAGTCTATGGTTTAACAACGCCATTAATAACGTTAGCATCTGGAGCTAAAATGGGAAAAACAGAAAAAGGTGCAATATGGTTAGATAAAAAGTTATTATCTCCATATGACTACTGGCAATTTTGGAGAAATACAGATGACAGGGATGTTATAAAATTTTTAAAAATGTTTACTGACAAAAAAATATCAGAAATTGAGGAAATAAAAGATAGAGATATAAATGAATTAAAAATTATTTTAGCAAACGAAGCTACAACTATGCTGCATGGAAAAATAGCAGCTGTAAAAGCAGCTGAAACCGCAAAAAAAACTTTCACATCAGGATCATTTGGTGATGATTTACCTGTAGTTAAAATAAAAAGAGAAAAATTTGAAAGTGGATTAAATATTGTTGATCTTGTGGTAGAGTCAAAATTATTAAATAGCAAAAGTGAAGTTCGAAGGATGATAAAAAATTTAGGTATAAAAGTTAATAATAAAACAATTGAAAGTGATAAAATAACTGTTTTGTTATCAGAATTTAATAATAGTGTCTTAAAACTATCACAAGGAAAAAAGAAGCATATATTAATAAAACTTACTCCCTAGTTTTTTTTAAATTTTCTAATGTTCTCGTTATAAATCTAGGTGTTAAAGTTTTTATTGGGTTAACAGTAGTTTTTAGATCCTTTGGATAACCTTTAATTTTAAAACTTACCCCAAAAACCCCTTCACCTGTTTTTTTTCCTACTAAAATATCTCCAAGTAAAGGTATAGATCCAATAACTTTATTTATAGTTGTTGCAGGAACTAATGTTCCCCTTAGACTTATCAAATCATCTTTTTGAACGTAACCATCCATTAATATTGAAATAGAGGGACCCAATGAATAAATTTCCTCTATGGTCATAAGGCCGTTATTATTATTAAACTTCATCTCAAATTCATTAAATCTTATTCCTTCTCCTGTTAATAAATCTGCAATTCCTTGAAGAGAGGCTAATGTTAAAAGCTTAGTTAAAGCAGGAACTTCCTTAAGTTTAAAATCGTTGATATTTAAGTTTGATTTGGAGTATCCATTTTTGGAAGTTGAATAAAAATCTAACGATCCACCCTCAAAACCTTTAATAAATTTGTATTTTTTTACCAAAGGACTGGCATTTTTTGTGTTTAACGTTGTTATTTTTTCATCATTAGAATTTTTTGTAATTGAAAGTTTTAATTCACTATTATTAGGGAATTTAGAAGATAGCATCAAATTATTAATTTTATTTAATTTAATATCGATATCTGTAATAAGGTTTTCCAAATAATCATTTTTACTAATATAAATTTCTTCTACGTTAATTTTAATTAAAGAGTTTAAACTATCAAATATCTCTAGAAAATTTCCATCTTTTTTCGAAAATAGTATTTCATCAACTAAGGAAGTTGCATCAAAAATGTCACTATCAATTAAATAATTATTTTTATTTTTTTTAATTTTAAGTTTACTAATATTTTCATTGTTATTTTGAACAGAAATATTTACTTCATCGATTGATTTTACTTTTTTATTTGGATTTAGGCTTATGTTTTTAAAATTCACATAATTTTCTTTTTGGGCAAATTTTATTTCATTTATTAATAATGATTTATTTTCGTAAATTATACCATCTAAATTTATTGTACTGTTTAAATTCTTTTTTTTCGTGTAATTTAAAATTTTAAAATTAATAGCATTATTTTTTATAGTAGACGTAGTATTAAAAAAAATTTTATCATCGCGTTTACTTATATCAAATTTTAAATTATCGATGTCTTCGTTAATATTAAATTTGCTATTACCTGAAACTTGATAATTCTCATTATTATAAATTACTTTTAGCTTGTTATCTTGAAATTTAATATTCTCTCTATAACCAGGAAAAAATCTTTTAAGTAGTACGTTTGAATATTCGAAATTACCATAATCAATATTTGATTGAACTTTTACCCCAGAAAATTTAAATTTTTTATTTAAATCAAAAGAAAAATCATTCGTACTTGATATGAGTAAATCTTTGTCTTTAAGTTTGATATCAATATTTAATATTTTAAAAAGTTTGTTTAAATTAATATTTGAACTGTTGTTAGATAGGTCACCTTCAACTGAATAAATATTATTACTATTTACTACCCTGATTTCGTTAGAAGTAATCTTGATACCTTCATAATTTAATGAGGAATTGTAAAATAAATACTTCTTACCTCTTATCAAAAAGTTAAATTTAATTTCATCTATTTTATTATTGTTAATTAATTTTAAATTTAGATTTTCGATCCTTCCATCTAAAATGAAATCATTTAATAAATTTCCATTTTCGTCAAAATTGAACTTTATTTCTGATGTAATTATTCCAGATTTAACTGCTTTATTTATTAAAAATAGTTCAGGTATATTTTTTAATGATCTTGCTATTTCAATAATATTTTTAATTTTATTTTCATCAGTAATAATCTTTATATTATTAATATTATTTTGTTTTTTGATTATAGATTTAATAGGTAGACTAGTACTAATGCTTTTAATTTTAATCTCTTTGTCTTGAAAAATTATACTTGGTTTATCAGTCTTAATTTCTAAATTAAAAGTACCAATGTTCAAAAAAATTTTTATTTTGTCAAATGTTATAGTAAAATTTTTATTTTTCTCTGAGATTTTTTTACTTATCAAATCATTAAACTTATTTGTATTAAGTCCGTAAATACTTAAATACAAACAAAACGATATAAACAACAATACAAGGATAATTATTATTTGAACTAATCTTTTAACCATTTAAATTAAATAATGAGCTTTCTAAAAAGCTATCAATTTCTCCATTTAAAACTTTATCAGGATCACTAGTTTCAAAATTAGTTCTATTATCTTTAACTAATCTATAAGGATGCAAAACATATGATCTTATTTGATGACCCCAACCAATATCCTTTTTTTGACTTTGTTGACCAAGGCTTTGTTTTTCTCTTTTTTCCAATTCGAAATTATATAATCGAGCTTTTAACATTTGCATACATGTTTCTTTGTTTTTATGTTGAGATCTATCGTTTTGACACTGAACTACAATTTTAGTTGGTAAATGTGTAATTCTAACCGCACTGTCAGTTGTGTTTACATGCTGACCACCTGCGCCGCTAGATCTATATGTATCAACTCTTAAATCTTTTTCTTGAATTTCTAATTCAATGCTATCATCTACGACTGGATATACCCATACACTCGCAAAACTGGTGTGCCTTCTCGCGCCTGAGTCAAAGGGGGAAATTCTTACTAATCTATGAATACCTGACTCATTTTTTAACCAGCCAAATGCATAATCGCCATTAATTCTTAAAGTAGAGGATTTTAATCCTGCTTCTTCGCCCTTATGTTCACTTATAATATTTAATTTAAATGTTTTGGTACTTGACCATTTCATATACATTCTTCTAAGCATATCAGCCCAATCTTGACTTTCTGTACCTCCGGCTCCAGCATGTATTTCTAAATAACAATCATTACTATCTGTTTCTTTAGATAAAAAACATTTAATTTCATTTTTTTGGACTGTTGATTTTAAAAATTTAATATTTTTTAAAGTTTCTTGTATTAGTCCTTTATTATTTTCCTCACTTGCTAATTTGTAAAACTCTTTTAATTCTTTTGATTCAGAAATAGAATTTTTGAAAGATTCAACTAGATTTTCATAAAATTTTTTTTCTTTTAAAATTTTTTGAGCCTTGTTCTGATTTTTCCAGAAATTTTGGTCTAAAGAAGATTTTTCTAATTCTTGAATTTTAGGAACAATTTTATTTTTCTCAAAGATACTCCTTAATTCTTTGATTTGTTTTTTCAATTAAAACTAATTCTTGAGAAAATTCGTCGTTCATTAGTAGAATCTTAATACATTATAATTATTAAATCTATTATTATTTTTTTTACTCAAATCAAAATTATCCTTAATATTTTTAGATTTAAATGACTCAATTATCGTTTTTTTTGAAGAAAAATTAACTTTTTTGCCAGTCTCAGAATCAACTACCATTAATGTTAAATCTTGGGGTACTTTAAATGGTCTAGTGTTTTCTTTTTTAATAGCATCCTGTATAAACGATTTAAATATAGGCATTGCTGTCTTTGCACCTGTTTCAAACTTACCTAGAGACTTTGGTTCATCATATCCTACATAAACACCAACTACCAAGTTAGAGGTAAAACCAATAAACCATGTATCGGTATTTTTATTCGTTGTTCCAGTTTTACCACCAATATCAAGTTTGAGACTATTTAATTTTTTTGCTGTTCCTCTTTTTGTGGCACCTTCTAAAATAGACGTAATTTGGTAGGCAGTTTGTGGTGAAAAAATTTGTTTAAAATTATCTTTAATTACTGGGATATCTTCACTTAAAAAAGAAATATTTTTACAGTTAAAACATTCTCGATCTTCAGTTTTTATAATTGTGTTTCCCTCACTATCTTGAATTCTATCTATTAATTTTGGATTTACAATTTTACCACCGTTTACAAACGAACAATAACCAGATGTTAGTTTTAACAGCGTAGTTTCCTCAGAGCCTAGTGAGATTGATAATAGTTCTTTTGGGTTGTCGTAAATACCCAATTCCTTAGATAAATTTAGAATTTTATTTAAACCAAGGTCTTGTGAAATTCTTACTGTCATTAAGTTTCTTGATTTCTCTAGACCCATTCTCAAAGTTGAGGGACCATAAAATTTTTTACCGTAATTTTCAGGTTTCCACATTTTAAGATCAGAACCTTGTTCCAGAACTAATGGAGCGTCTAAAATTAGTGTGGAGGGAGAATAACCATTCTCAAGAGCTAAAGCATATACAAATGGTTTAAACGCTGATCCAGGCTGTCTTAATGCTTGGGTAGCCCTGTTAAATTCGCTCTTTTTGAAACTAAAGCCTCCACTCAATGCCAAAACTCTTCCTGTGAATGGATCCATTACAACAATTGAACCATTTGCTAATGGTAACTGTTTTAAATCAAAATAATTATTTTTATTTTTTTTTGTATAGATTAAATCACCAACGTTTAATAATTCATTGTAATCATTTACTTTTGTCCACTTAAGATTTGAAATATCTATTTCTCCTTTTTGTTTTTCAGTAGTTTCAATTATTATCCGAGAATTATTTATTTCAATTACTTTAGATAATGTCCATTCAAAACTTTTTTCTAAAGAATATTTCTTTGCCTCCTCTATCCAATTAGAACTTTGTTTAAGATTTGTTATCGGTCCTCTCCACCCTTTTCTTTTATCATAACTTTCTATGCCTTCTCTAAGTACTTTTGATGCAATTTCTTGGTATTCTAAATTTAAAGGAGTTTTAATGTTTAAACCCTCTTTATAAACTTTTTCGTAACTTAATTTTTTTATAATATCTTTTCTAACTTCCTCTACATAGTATCTGGAGTCTTCTAGAAAAATTTTTTTTCTTTTTTTAAGTAAAATTTTTTTATTTTTTAAATCATTAAATTGATCCTCGCTAATATATTTATTATTTTTCAAATTTTTAAGCACAAGATCTCTTCTAAATTTAGCAATTTTTTTATTCTTATAGGGATTATATCTACTAGGTGCCTTTGGTAATGCAGCTAATAATGCTGCCTCCTCATAATTTAATTCATCAATAGATTTATCAAAGTATTCTAAACTTGCTGCTGCAATTCCATATGCACCTTCCCCAAGATAAATTTGATTAAGGTAAAGTTCTAATATTCTTTCTTTATTTAAACTTCTTTCAATCCTAAAGGCCAAAATTGCCTCTTTAATTTTTCTATTGATGCTTACCTCATTACTAAGAAGAAAATTTTTAGCAACCTGCTGGGTAATTGTAGAAGCTCCTTCTAGTCTTTTTGAGTTGATAATATTAGATATATTTTTTACGACAGCCCTCATTACTCCTTTTGCATCTATTCCTGGATGATTAAAAAAGTTTTTATCCTCTGCAGATAAAAAAGAATTAACAACTTTTTTAGGTATTGAATTGTAAGGAATAAAAATTCTTTTTTCAGATGAAAAATCCTGAATAAGCTCTCCATCTCCTGAATAAATTTTACTAGATACTGGTGCTTTGTAACTTTTTAAATATTTATAATCGGGTAAGTTGTTTGAAAAAGCCCACAATACTGATACTAAAATCAAAAACATTAGTATAAAACCTGAACCAACTAATAATAAAATTTTTTTGAATAACTTGCTCATTTTGGTATAATTTAATTACTGAATTTGTTAAAGTTTAGGCACAGAATTTAAAAAAACAATGATTAATATAACAATAATTTTATGGAAAAGAATTTATACATCGATGCATCGCATCCTGATGAAACTAGAGTTGTACTTAAAGAAAATGGAAACATTGAAGATTACGAGTATGAGACAACTAAAAGTAATCTAATAAAAAACAATATTTATTTAGGTAAAGTAAGTAGAATTGAACCATCTCTTCAGGCAGCATTTGTAGATTTTGGAAGGGAAAGGCATGGCTTCTTATCTTTTAATGATATTCAATCTGATTATTATCAACTCCCCTCAAGTGATTTAAATAAAATTAAATTAGAGGAGGAAAGACATAGAGAAGAGTTAGCGAAAAAAAGTGTAAACAATGATGTATCGTTCAAAGAAAATGATGAAAAATTAATTGATGATAAGAAAATTGAAAATGGATCGCAAGCAAGTGAAGAAGAATTAAAAAAAAAAATTCCATCAAAAAGATATAAAATTCAAGAAGTTATTAAACCTAATCAGGTAATACTTGTTCAAGTCTTAAAAGACGAAAGAGGATTAAAAGGTGCCGCATTATCTACTTTTATATCAATCGCAGGAAAATATATTGTCTTAATGCCTAATACTCCCAAAGGGGGTGGAATTTCTAGAAAAATATTTAATTCGGGTGATAGAAAAAAAATTAGAACAATCCTTAATGAAATAAGTATTCCAAAAGAAATGGGTTTAATAGTAAGAACAGCTGGCTCTAATAAAACAAAAAGAGATATTGAATATGATCTATCAAGCTTAATAGAGACATGGGACAAAATTAAAGAGAATGCAATGAATTCAATGGCTCCAGCCCTAATTCATCAAGAGAGTGATATTATAAAAAGGACTTTAAGAGATATTTATGATGATGACACAAAAAATATAATCATTGAAGGAAATACTGGTTATCAAAAAGCTAAAAATTTCATGAAATTATTGATGCCAAATAATTTAAAAAAAATTAAAAAATATAGAGATAAACAACCTTTGTTTATAAAAGAGAGAATAGAGGAAAAACTAAACGAAATTTATGACACAACAGTTAAACTGAATTCAGGTGGTTATTTGGTAATAAATCCTACAGAAGCTTTGGTTTCTATAGATATAAATTCAGGAAAGTCAATCAGGCAGAAAAATGTTGAAAGCACCGCTCTTGATACAAATTTAGAAGCTGCGGAAGAAATCGCCAGACAAATAAAAATTAGAGATTTATCAGGTTTAATAATAATTGATTTTATTGATATGATGAATTTTAGTAATAGACGCCATGTAGAGAGAAGACTAAAAGAACGTTGTAGAAAAGATCGTGCGAGAGTTCAAATTGGAAGAATAAGTAGTTTTGGCTTACTTGAAATGTCCAGGCAAAGATTAAGAGAAAGTAGTGTTCAATGGAATATATCTTTAACAAACAGTTCGTTTGCTCAAAAAATAATAAAATTAATTGAGGTAAACGCTATTATAAAAAAGGCAAAAATTATAAAAGTCCAGATACCAGAAAAAATTAATACATTTTTAAAAGAAAATTTTAATAATGATATTAAATATTTAGAAAAGAAAAATAAAATTAAAATAAACTTTGATGATGACAAATCGTTATTAGTACCAGAATATTTAATCGAATTTCAAAATAAAAGTAAAAAAGTTTTAGATAAAATGGAAAATAAAATAGAAATTAAAAAATACCATAAAGAAAATAATGATTTAAAATTAAATAAAAAAAATTTTAAGTTGGCTAACAATAATAAAAAGAAATTTTATAAAAGAAAAAATAAAAAAATTAAATAATTCCTTTATTAGGAGTAGAGGCAAACCCGTAAAGATTTTTTTTAATTCTACCTGATAAAAAAGATTTTCTACCTGCTATTACCGCATATTTCATGGCTTTGGCCATTTCTAAAGGTTTTCTTGCTCTTGCAATTGCTGTATTTATTAACACGCCATCACAACCTAATTCCATTGCTATAGTAGCGTCTGAAGCTTGACCAATTCCAGCATCAATAATTAAAGGTAGCTTTGTTTGGTTTCTTATTAACTTTATATTTGTAAAATTTTGAATTCCTAATCCTGAGCCAATTGGAGCTGCTAAAGGCATAATTGCGACAGCACCAACATTTTCTAATCTTTTTGCCATTAATGGATCATCATTACAGTAAACCATTACTTTAAACCCTTCTTTAGTTAAAATTTCAGTCGAATTTAAAGTTTCAATCATGTCTGGAAGTAAACTTTTTTTATCTCCTAAAACCTCTAATTTAACAAGCTTCCACCCTCCTATTTCTCTTGCAAGACGTAATGTTCTTAACGCTTCATCTGAGTTAAAGCATCCTGCTGTATTAGGAAGGTATGTAATTTTTTTTGGATTAATATAATCCATTAGCACAGGTTTGTTTTTGTTAGAAATATTTACTCTTCTTACTGCAACTGTGACTATATCTGCGCCAGATATTTTTACTGCTTTGGCACATTCATTAAAATTTTTATACTTACCAGTTCCAACAATTAATCTAGATTTAAACTTTTTGGAAGAAATCTTAAATATATCTTTATACATTACCCGCCTCCAATAAAGTGAACTATTTCAATTTTATCTTTATTTCTTAAACTTATTTTTCTTATATTTTTTTTATTAACAATTTTCTTATTCAATTCAATGGCTATTTTATCCAGTGGAGCATTAATTTTTTTTATTACGTTGAAAACAGTTGATCCATTAGGAAATAAAGCTTTCTTTCCATTTAAATTAATTTTGATTTTTTTTAATTTTTTCATTATGTATTATCTATGATTTCAAAAATACTATTTATTAATGGTCCAAATCTTAATCTATTAGGAGAGAGAGAACAATCACAATATGGATCTATGAGTTTTGATGACTTAAAAAAAAAATGTATGGAAAAATCAAAAAATCTTAGTATTGAGCTAGACTTTATACATAGTAATATAGAAGGTGAGATTATTAACATGATACAAAATGCAAATACAAAATATGATGGGATAATTATTAATGCAGCAGGTTTCACGCACACTTCTGTCGCTATTAGAGATGCATTGGAAATTTATAAAAAACCTAAAATTGAAGTTCATATATCTAATATTTATAGTCGAGAAGAATTTAGACATAAGTCACTGATAAGTAATGTAGTAAATGGTGGAATATTTGGTTTAGGTGTTGAGGGTTATAATTTAGCCATATTAGCAATGAATAACTTATTAAATGAAAATAAATAAAAAATTAATTAAAGAATTAACAGATTATTTAAATGAGTATAATCTTACCGAGTTAGAATATGGCGATGGAAATACAAAAATTAAAGTATCAAAAAATAATAATTTATCTTCATTACCTGCAAATAATATTCCAAAAAAATCTGAAAATAAAATTCAACTAGAAGAAATTTCCGGTACTGCAATAAAATCTCCTATAATTGGCACTGCCTATTTAGCTCCAGAACCAGGAGCAAAAAAGTTTGTTGAACCTGGAAAAAAAATAAAAAAAGGAGATACTGTCATGATTGTTGAAGCTATGAAAACAATGAATCATGTTCCTTCGCCTTCTGATGGTGTTGTTAAAAATGTTCAAGTTGAAGATGGACAGCCAGTTGAATATGGGCAAACCTTAGTAATACTTGAATAATGTTTAAAAAAATCCTTATAGCAAATAGAGGTGAGGTAGCTGTTAGAATAATTAGAGCTTGTAAGGAATGGGGTATTTCTACCGTAGCAATACATTCTGATGTTGATAAGGAAAGTATGCACGTAAAGTTAGCGGATGAAAGCCTATGTGTAGGTTCTCATCAACCATCTGATAGTTATTTAAATATTCCATCAATACTATCTGCAATAGAAGTTACGAATTCTGACGCTGTACATCCAGGTTATGGTTTTTTGTCTGAGAATTATAATTTTGCAAAAATACTCAAAGATAATAATATAAAATTTGTTGGCCCCAGTCCTGATGTAATAAAAAAAATGGGAGATAAAATTGAAGCAAAAAAAATTGCAAAAAAATATGGTTTACCTGTGATCGAAGGATCAGAAGGAGGTGTCTCAAATTTAGAAAATGGAAAAAAAATAGCAAAAGAAATTGGTTTTCCTATCCTTATAAAAGCAGCAGGTGGAGGAGGAGGAAAAGGAATGAAAATAGTAAGGTCTGAGGATGAATTTGAAAATTTGTTTTTAACTGCAAAAAGTGAGGCAAAAAAGTTTTTTGCAAATGACGAAGTATATATTGAAAAGTTTTTTGAAAACCCTAGACACATAGAGGTTCAAGTATTGTCTGGAAAAAATCGAACTGTACATTTACATGAAAGAGATTGTTCGGTTCAAAGAAGACATCAAAAATTAATTGAGGAAACACCAAGCCCAGTTTTAACAGATAGTTTAAGGAATGAAATATTTGAAAAAACAGTCAATATGGTCTCTCAAATAAATTATGAAGGAGCGGGCACAGTTGAATATATATATGAAAATGGAAAATTTTATTTTTTAGAAATGAATACTCGGGTACAAGTTGAACATCCTGTAACAGAAATGGTAACAGGTATTGATATTGTTAAAGAACAAATATGGATAGCACACTCTGGTAATACAGCATTAAAACAATCGGATATTAACCCAAGAGGACATGCAATTGAGTGTAGAATTAATGCCGAAGACCCAAGTAAAAATTTTCAACCCTCTCCAGGACTTATTGGTATGTGTCATCAACCTTCGGGATTTAGGACTAGAGTAGATGGCGCTATATATCAAGGATATAAGGTAACACCATATTATGATAGCATGATATGTAAATTAATTTGTCATGGTAGAAACAGAACTGAAGCTATCCAAAGAACTTTGCGGTCCCTTGATGAATTTGTAATTGAGGGTATTACAACTACAATCAATTTGCATAAAACACTGTTGAAACATAAAAAATTTATTAATTCTGATTTTAACGTTACCTGGCTAGATAGAGAAAAAATAGTCTAATAACACCGAAGTATCCAAAGATCATATACAGGATGATCAAAAACTTGTATAGAGGGACTAGAAGAAAAAGTCCAACCATTAAAAACGAAAACCTCATTATTATCTGTATTATTTAAATCCTTAACTTGTAAATATGATGTAATCTCTGGATCGTCATCAAATTTGGAGTTTTTACATTTTAAAACTTTTAAATTTAAATTTTTAAATTTAAAATTTTTACCAACTTCAAGCTTTATAAGCTTATTTTTTGAACTTAACTTATCTAAAATTTTTATATCTACATTATTACCAAAGTAAATTTTATCATTCGAATTTAGGTAATTTTTTTGAAAAAAAAATATCAAAAAAAAAATAATTATAAAAAGTTTATTCTTTCCAAGACTTATATTTTTTATAATCATTTTCATTATCTTTATTAGGATGGAATGCTTTAGGAGTGCCAGTTTGATTAGGAATATTTTTTTTTTTGCCATTCGAATTTATTTAATTGTTGTGTATTTTCAATTTTATTTTTCATAAAATGTATCCAAGAAAACCATTCGTTAGGTATTTTACTTGAATCAACTTCGCCGTTATAAATAACCCATCTCTTTCCTGATTTGCTTTGGTAATATTTATTTCCAAAATAATCTTTTCCTTTAAATTTTCCGAAAATGAAAGTGTAAATTCTTGTACCTAAAGTTTGATGATTCCACCAGGTAAAAATTTGTTTGAACATTGTCAACATAATAATAAAAATTTTTTTCAATTTTAGATTGAATAAATTAGATTAGACTAAAAATTAAATTTGTATATATATAAATTTAAGATTCAAAAAAAAATTTAATTTATGGCAAAATATTTAGTTGATACTTTTTACACTTGTACTCTTAAAGTAACTCATTTCCTAGATAATATAAGTGAAAAAGAGCTAGAAAATTTAGAAAAAAGAGAAGATGGAAAGTTCGAGATACTCGATATTAAGATTGATAAAAGAAAAACAAAGAATTTAGAAAAAAACAATAACTCAACGACTAATACTTTATCAAGTATAGACTTAGAAAAAAATAATATAGATAAAGGAAAAAAAAGTAGCTTAAATAAAAAGTTTTCAAATAATATTGAAGAGAGTATTAATAAACGTTTCAGCATGCCAGATAGAAGAAAAGGTTATATACAAAAAGCGACAATTGGTGATCACAAAATTTATTTACATACTGGTGAATATGAGGACGGAAAAATTGGAGAAATTTTTATTGATACTAGCAAGGAAGGTGAGTTAGTCAAAGCTTTAATGAATAATTTTGCAATAGCAATTTCTCTTGGGTTACAATATGGCGTACCCTTGGATGAATTTGTGAATGCGTATGTTGATACTAAATTCGAACCCTCAGGTAAAGTTTTTGGGAATGACAGAATTTTATCTGCCTCATCTATGCTAGACTACATTTTTAGAGAGCTAGCAATATCTTACTTAAACAGAGAAGATTTAGCGCATACACCATCAATAGGAAAATCAGAAAAAATTAATGAAAATGATTTAGGTTCGACTGATGATAGTAACCAGCTAATTAAAATTGTGAAAGACATAACTAGCAAAGGTTTTGTCAGAAACGATTACAAAAGAAAATTAGTTGATTTATCTGACATAAGGATAAACCTAAAAGGAAAAAAATAATTTTATTTTTTTGTTATTTTTAAATTTAATTCTTTCAGTTGATTTTCATTAACCTCTGATGGAGCATTCATTAATAGATCTTGAGCGTTTTGATTAAGAGGAAACATTGTGATTTCCCTTATATTTTTTTCGTTAGCTAGTAACATCACAATTCTATCTATTCCAGGAGCAATGCCTCCATGTGGAGGTGGACCATAACTTAAGGCATTTATCATGCCACTAAACTTTTCTTCAACACTTTTTTTATCATAACCTGCAATCGAAAATAATTTATACATTAGCTCGGGTATATGGTTTCTTATTGCTCCTGATGATAACTCTATACCATTGCAAACAATATCATATTGATAAGCTTTTATTTTAAGTGGTTGACTAAAATCAATATTTTTGTGATCACCCTGAGGCATTGAAAAAGGATTGTGACTAAATTTGATTTTTTGAGAAATTTCATCAATTTCGTACATTGGATAATCAACTATCCAACAAAAGCTGAATTTCTCATCATTTATTAAATTTAACTGTTTTGCTATCTTTGTTCTCACTTGTGACAATATCTTTTCTACTTCAGATTTTTTAGCACAAGCAAAAAATACACTATCTCCAACTTCAGATTTACTAATTTTCATAAAATCCTTTAAAGCATCGTTTGAAAAAAATTTACCTATTGGTCCTTTAGCAGTTAATGCGTCTTTATTTGTTTCTATTGTGAGATAGGCTAACCCACTCCAGCCTTGTTCTTTAGCCCATTTATCTAAATTATCAAAAAAACTTCTTGGTTGATTTTTGGTATTTTTTGTAACTATTGCTCTAACTATTGAGCCCTTTTTAACTAAGTTTTTAAAAATTTCAAAGTTTACATCTTCTCTAATAAATAATTTGGTTAAGTCACAAATTTCTAGTGGATTTCTTAGATCTGGTTTATCTGTTCCATATTTAAGCATCGCATTTTCGTATGTGATCCTAGGAAACTTTGAATTTTCTATTTTTTTTTTTGAAAATTTAGTGAAAAGATTATTAAACAATTTTTCAATTATTTCAAAAATATCTTCTTGATCTACAAAAGACATTTCAATATCAAGTTGATAAAATTCACCTGGACTTCTGTCTGCTCTAGCATCTTCATCTCTAAAACATGGTGCTATTTGAAAATATTTATCAAATCCAGATACCATTATTAACTGTTTAAACTGTTGTGGAGCTTGAGGAAGAGCATAAAATCTTCCTGGATTTAATCTACTTGGCACCAAAAAATCTCTAGCACCTTCAGGGCTAGAAGAAGTTAGTATGGGTGTTTGGAATTCTAAGAAACCCAATTTTTCCATCTCTGCTCTAATAAATGAGATAACTTTTGATCTTAGTAAAATATTTTTGTGAATTTTTTTTCTACGTAAGTCCAAAAATCGATATTTTAATCTAATTTCCTCCGAATATTCTTGATCGGAAAATACTGGTAAAGGTAATTCTTTTGTTTTTCCTAAAATTTCAAAATCAGATATTAATATTTCAATATCGCCTGTAGATAGATCTTTGTTAATTGTATCGCTACTTCTTACAATTACTTTTCCGTTAATTTTAATAACTGTTTCGAGTGGAGTTTTTTCTATAGCTTTAAATAATTTATTTTTCTTATCTATTACACATTGAGTTTGACCATAATTATCCCTTAGATCTATAAATAATAAGTTACCATGATCTCTCTTTTTATTTATCCAACCTGATAACAAAACATTTTGATCCTTGTTTTTTTTATTTAATTCACCACAAGTATGAGTCCGATATTTTTTCATTTTATTTCAATATTTCTTTTATAATTTTTAAGCTAATAGGTTTTTTTTTTTTTAAACTAATTTTGTCAATTGTACATATAAATTCGGTTATATTATCATACGATCTGGTTATTCTTTTACAAATAAAATTAATTAATTTTGAGTCTAAAATTATCTGATGATCTGATAAATTTTTGATAATTAAAGCCTGTAGTAGCAAATCATCAGGTTTTTTTATCTCTGCGTTAAGACAATTTTTAAATCTGGATTTTAAATCTGGTAATTTTACATTAATTAAATTAATTGATATTTTTGATGTTATAATTAAATACTTATTTTGTTTTTCTAATAAATCTATTAAGGTATAAATAACATTTTCGTCAAAGTTATTGTCTAAATTCTCTAAAATAATATTTTGTTCTAAATTTGTTTTATCTAAATCATCTTCACTGAAATTATTAGCCTCAAATTTGATAGCTCTGTTTTTTTGTTTAAAAATTTCTAATAAGTGTGTTTTACCAGAACTTTTAGCTCCATAAATGTTAATTAGTTTTTTTTCCCATTTTGGCCAACTCATTAAAAGTTCATATGCGAAATAATTACTCTCACTTATAAAAAAATCGTTTTTTTGAAAACTTTTATTATGTCCAAAGTTAAAAATTAATTGTCTTAGATCTTTTATTTTACTTTCCATATTTCATTATCAGTATCAATTTTTATACCATTACTATTCATTAAAGTGAGAAATTGTTTAGGACTCCCATTGAAGATAATTTTAAAATTTATTACTTCGTTATTTAAACTTGTGATGTAATAATTTGAGATTAGATCAATTTTATCTATTTTATTTTCAAAATTTAAAAATTCTTTATTTTTTTTTGAACTTATTTGTAAATTAATCGGTAATTTAATTGACGTATTGATTTGATTATATTCTTTCCAGGTATCTTCAAATTTAATTTTTATTTCACTTATAATATTTTTAGTAAGTCCCTCATCTAAACTGGTAATATTATCATAATTTGTGTTCAGTATTTTAAGTTTATCATTAAAATAAAATCGTGCAAAAAATCTAATTTTATTATTATTCTTAAAAAATATCCCAATAATATAGTCTTTTAAATCGTATTTTTTTATAATATTTTCAAATTTAAATTTTTCTATATTTTTCTTGTTATCATTTATTGCTTTCAAAGTATCAATATCTTCCTCGGTAAGCACATAATTTAAAAGGAAAAATTTCTTTTTGTCTTCATTCCAATATTTATGGAAAGGATTATTTTCATAAATAGATATTTCATCATTATCGTTATTTATAAGTATTAAAATTGTTAAAAAATCTTTTCTTTTTTTTAAAGATGGAAATATATTTTTTTGTTCAAAAAAAGATAGAGTATTTTTTTTATTAAAATTTACATTAAACTTGGCTATATAATTTTTATTTAAAAAACTTTCATCACTAATTTCAAATGACTCAACAAGTAATTTAATTTCATCAAGATTAATAGAAGCTAACTTGACTTTATCTTTTGAAGTTATCAGTGTTGATGTCAACTCCTCAAAAGCTGAAACAAATGCCTTGTTGATAGTAATATCCTTATTAAAATTAGAGTTGAATGGTTCAGAAACTTCCACATTTTCAATTTTAAAAATACGGGCCTCTAATTTAGTTATATCCATCAAAATAATAAATAGAATCAACGTTAAAAAAAATATATAAGAGTTTAGTTTTAAAAATTTGGTTTTTATGAACATTTTTAAATAAATGAAAAAGTATAAATTTACATATCAAAATAGTGGAGTAAACATAAATGCTGCCGATAATTTTGTAAAATATATATCTAATTTAAATAAAAAAAGAAATTTTACATCAAATTCTAATAATATAGGAAATTTTGGATCAATTAACAAAATTCCAAAAGGATACAAAAACCCATTGTTGGTCTCAAGTACTGATGGCGTTGGAACTAAGATTGAAATAGCCAATAAAATAAATAAATTTGATACTATAGGTATCGATCTTGTAGCAATGTGTGTAAACGATATTATTGTACAAGGCGCAAAGCCTTTATTTTTTTTAGACTATATTTCTATAGATAAAATTAACCCTAATAAATTAAAACAAATTATAAAAGGTATCTTAAAGGGATGTAAATTAAGTGGATGTCAACTAGTAGGCGGAGAAACTGCAGAGATGCCAGGTACCTACAATAAAAACAAATTCGATCTAGCTGGTTTCTCTGTTGGTGTAGTAACTTCCAAGAAAATTTTGAAAAAAAAGAATATTAAATCTAAAGATATAATTATAGCATTTCCATCAAGTGGTTTACATTCCAATGGTTTTTCATTAGTTCGGGATATTATTGCAAAAAAAAAAATAAATATTAAAAAAAATAAATTTTTAAAAAAAGAACTTTTAAAACCTACCAAAATTTACGTAAATGAAATTTTATATCTTGTTAAACATAATTTAATACACGGATGTGCACATATTACTGGTGGAGGTTTAGCAGATAATATTAAAAGAATAATTCCGGATGGTTTGAGTGCAATGATAAATTTAGAAAAAATTAAAACTCAGCCTATTTTTTTATGGCTTAAAAAAATGGGTCTTGAAGATAAAGAAATGTTGAAAACATTCAATTGTGGTATTGGATTTTGTGTAATTGCTAAAGAAAAAAACTTTTCAAAAATTAATAAATACGCAAAAAATAAATTTAAGCCTTATATAATTGGAAAGATTATAAGAAACAAAAATAAAATAATTTTCAATGAAAAAATTAAATGGTAATTTAGCTCGTAAAATTAATATAGCTGTATTTATTTCTGGAAAAGGTTCAAATTTATTATCAATTATTAAAAAATCTTTAACCAAAGAATCGTTATTTAAAGTATCATTAGTCTTGTCGAACAAAAAAAATGTAAAAGGATTACTGATTGCAAAAAAATATAATATTAAAACTTTAGTTTCAGATTTTACGAAATCCAATTCAAAAGAGAGAGAAGTAATTGATATTTTAAAAAAAAATCAAATTAAATTGGTATGTCTTGCTGGGTTTATGAAAATTTTGTCTAATAATTTTATCACCTTATTTAAAGGAAAAATAATTAATATACACCCATCTCTTCTACCAAAATATAAAGGTCTTAATACGCACGAAAAAGTTATAAAAAACAAAGATACATATACTGGCTGTACAGTACATTTTGTAACAAAAAAATTAGATTCAGGAAAAATTATTTTGAAGAAAAAAATTAGAGTTAAAAAGTACGATAATAAAATTAGTATTCAGAAGAGAGTCTTGAAAATTGAACATGAGACTTATCCAAAAGCAATAGTAAAAGTATTATCTAATTTTTAAAAAAGAAATCTATCTCAGTCTTTGCATTTTCTGGACTATCTGAACCATGAACAGAATTTTTGTCGATTGATATTCCAAACTCTTTTCTAATGGTACCGACTTCAGCTTTTAATGGATCAGTTGCTCCCATTAATTTTCGGTTCTCTAAAATAGCATTTTGTTTTTTGAGAACCATTACTACTATTGGACCAGATGATAGATAGTTGCAAAGCCCATTATAAAAAGGTTTTGTCTCGTGAACTTTATAAAATATTTCTGCTTCTTTTTTTTCTAGTTTTACTTTTTTTTGTCTAGTTATTTGAAAATTATTTTTTATAAAAATGCTTTTAATTTTTTCTTCCAAATTTCTTTCAACAGCATCTGGTTTAATTATTGATAAAGTTTCCTCTATATTACTCATAATAGTCTTCAACAAATTTATTCAATAATCTAACACCATAACCAGTGGCACCCCCAGAGTTCAACGATCCTGCATATTTTGAAAAAGCCATACCTGCGATGTCTAGATGCGCCCAAGGTGTTTTATTAATAATAAATCGTTGTAAAAATTGAGCTGCGGTCGTAGAGCCCGCACCACCAACATAATTTATATTCTGCATGTCTGCGTTTTTTGAATTCATTAGTTTATCATAATTTTCATGTAAAGGTAATCTCCAAACTTTTTCCTCAACCTTTTCTCCAGAGTCAAAAATTTGTTTTGAAATTTTGTCACTGTTAGAAAATAATCCAGCATATTCTGACCCAAGAGCTACAACAATTGCTCCAGTAAGAGTTGCTAAATCAATAATAAAGTTTGGTTTAAATTTTTTTTCAGTAAATGTAATTGCATCAGCTAATACTAATCTTCCCTCAGCATCAGTATTTAATACTTCAATTGTCTTACCGCTAAACGATTTGACTATATCACCTGGTCTTTGTGCATTACCACTAACCATATTTTCAACAAGACCCACAACTCCAACGGCGTTAACTTTAGCTTTTCTTAAAGCTAGACTTTTCATTAATCCAACTACTACAGCTGAACCAGCCATGTCATATGTCATGTCCTCCATAAACCTTGCTGGCTTTAAAGAAATTCCACCAGTATCAAAACAAACACCTTTTCCTACGAATGCTAAAGGTTTTTTTTGGGACTTATTCCCTTTCCACTCCATTGTAACTAAATATGAACCTCTAATACTACCCTGTCCAACTCCCAGTAAAGCATTGCAACCCATTTTTTTTAGTTTTTTTTTATCGTAAATGTTTACCTTTAATCCAAATTTTTTTAACTCTCTTATTCTTCTGGAGTATTCATCAGGATGCAAAATATTTCCAGGTTCAGAAACCAAATCTTTTGTTAAGTTAACACCTTTCTCAATAGCATCTAAATTATTTTTTAATTTTTTATCAACTTTAGTTGATGAAACTACGTTTAAATTAATTATACCAGAGTTTTTTTTTGACAAATATTTGTCGAAGTAATATGATTTTAATTTCATTCCATGAATAAAGCTATAAATTAAATCTGTGTTGCTTATTTTGTACAATGTTTCACACAAAATATTCACTTTTTTTATGTTTTCATTTTTTAAAAAATTAAAAATTTTTGCACCTTGATTTTCAAAATATGTTTGTGATTGATTTTTTTTTAATGCTAAAAAAATTACTCTTTGATTATGACTATAATCAAATGAAAAAATATTTTTTTTTAAATCGGCTTTTTTTAAATTTTTTTTAAAAATATCTTTTTCTTTAGAATTTATAATTCTTTGCGTATTATTTATTTCAAATTTTTCGTTAGTAAAAAATATTATAGCACCATTTAGACTACTTAATTTAGCTTTTTTAAGGTAAATATCTTTAATAATCATAATTTTATTCAAATTTTCACTCAAAAAGTGTATATGTTTATTTTATTAAATTTCAATGAAAAAAATTATTTTTAAAAGTTTTTTGAACGAAACAACGGGTTTTTTTATATTAACTAGTTGTTGTGTGACAATAATAGTATGGGTAATTCAAGCAGTAAACTATTTAGATTTTGTTACAGAAGACGGTCATGGTTTTAAAATTTACTTTTTATATACTATTTTAAGCCTACCAAAAATTTTTAACAAATTAGTTCCATTTATGTTTTTTTTCTCATTATTTTTTGAATTAATAAAATATGAGGAACAAAATCAAACAATAATTTTTTGGACAAATGGTATAAAAAAAATAAGTTTTTTAAATGTGGTTGTTAAATACTCATTATTTTTTTTAATTTTACAGCTTTTATTAAGTCTTGTAATTGTGCCAGCAGCCCAAGATAAAGCCAGATCATTTATTAGGCAATCAAATATAGATTATTTACCATTGTTAATAAAACCTAAAAAATTTATAGATACAGTTGAGAGGCTAACAATTTATTCTGATAAAAAAGAAAAGGATAAATTAGAAAATATTATTATAAAAGATAAGTTTTCTACTACAAAATCTAAAATAATCTATGCAAAAAAAGGTTATTTTACATCTAATAATAATAATAATTTTTTAGTTTTAACAGATGGAAAGATTTTAAACATTAACGATGGCAAGACTACTAGCTTTAATTTTTCTCAAACACAAATAAATCTATCTAATTATACAGCTAAGACTACTTTAACTCCAAAATTACAAGAGGTAGATACATTAAAATTATTTAATTGTTTATTTTTTAAACAAAATTTAAGATCAAATTTCCTTCAAGAAAATGCTCAATTTGTTTTTAGATGTGAAGATACAAAAGTACAAAAAAATAAAATTTCACAAGAGCTATTCTCTAGAACATTCAAACCATTCTATATACCTTTATTAGCATTAATAGCCTGTTTTCTACTTTTGAAGTCAAAGAACTCGGTTGGATATAATAACTACAAATTTAAAATTTTTTTTGTGGGTGTTGTATTTATTTCAATTTCTGAAATAGCTATTAAATTTTTTTCTGGCAACTACTACAAATCTTCATTAATTTTTATGCTTCCATTTATTTTTTTTATTTTATTTTATTACATATTTAAAAATCAATTTAATTATAAGAAATCATGATACTGAAAGTATATCATACATATTTGGGTAAAATATTTCTTTTAACTCTATTTAAAACTTTTTTAATATTTATGTCTTTAGCTTTTGTGTTAAATATTTTTGAGGAAGTAAATTTTTTTAAAGATTACAATGTTTCAATTACACTACCTATATTCCTAACTCTTTTGAACATACCTTCAGTAATTTTTGATATTTTTCCATTTATTTTTCTTATTTCGGCTCAATTTACATTCATCAAATTAATGGAACAAAATGAAATAACAGTTTTTAAAAATTTTGGTTTGACGAATTTCAAAATTATACAACTTTTTTCAATTTTAAGTTTTTTTTTAGGCTTATTTATAATTACAATATATTACAATTTTGCATCGAATTTAAAATACTCTTATTTAAGTTTAAAAAACTCTTACGCAAAAGATAACAAATATTTAGCGGTTATAACAGAAAATGGAATATGGATTAAAGATGAAATAAACACTCAGATTAACATAATAAATGCAAACAAAATTGAAAACAAAATTTTATACCAAGTAGATATACTTCAATTTGATAATGATTTTAATTTACAAAAGAATATTTCATCTGGAAAGGTTTTAATTGAAAATAAAAATTGGAAAATTTTAAATTCAACTGTAACTGATAATGAAGGTAAAGTTGGATACTTTGAAAATATTAATTTTGAGACAAATTTAAATTATCAAGATATTAACTCTTTATATTCAAACCTATCATCATTAACTATTTTTGAATTAAATGAGTTAAGAAAAAAGTATGATACTATAAATTATTCATCCACCGAAATAAATTCAGCTATACAAAAACTACTTTCATTTCCATTTTATCTCATGATAATGACTGTACTTTCAACAACAATAATGATGAGTATTAAATATAACAAATCAAAAATTTTTCATTTAATATTTGGAATATTAATTTCTGTAGTAATTTATTATTTAAGTTTCTTTTTTGAGGAACTTGGTAAAAACGAGCAATTACCTGTAAATGTATCTATATGGATACCTTTGCTAATTATATTTTTAATTTCAACAATTAGCTTGGTGAGAGTAAATGAAAGATAAAATTTTAATATTATTTTTAAGCTTAATTTTTAAGATTTTGTTTATTACAAATACTCTAAGTGAAGAAATAAAATTTGAAGCAAACGTAATAGAATTTTTAGACAAAGACAAAAAAATTATAGCCGAAAAAAATGTTAAGATTTTTTCTAATACAGGTGTGGTTATTAACGCTGATAAAATGAACTATAATAAAGAGATAGGAATAATCAATGCAGAAGGTAAAATTATAATTGAAAACAATGATAATGATATCAAAATTTATGGAGATAAATTAATTTACGACCAAAATTTAAATAAGTTAAAAGTTTTAAAAAATGTAGAGATAAAGATTTTAGATGATTATACTTTAAAAACCGAATTAGTAAATTACGATATTGTAAAAAAAGAAATTGTTATTGAAACAATTGCAAATATTTTTGATAATTTAGGAAATAAAATTACTGCGAATCAAACAATATTTTCTATGAAAAACAAACTTCTAAAAATAAATAATACTAAAATGTTTGATGTTTTAAAAAATGAATATCATTTTGATACTGCTATTGTTAATTTTTCCTCACAAGAAATTATTGGTGATGGAATTAAAATTGATTTCTTTAACAATGCATTTGGAAACGATCAAAATGATCCGAGGTTAAGAGGTAACTCTATCTATAGTGATAACAATGAGACAATTGTAAAAAAAGGAGTATTTACAACTTGTAAAAAACAAAAAGATAAATGTCCACCTTGGCAATTTAAAGCCGCTGAAATAAAACATAACAAAAATAAAAAAACAATTTACTATAAAAATGCATGGTTAGAGATTTATGATAAACCTATAGTTTATTTCCCAAAATTTTTTCACCCTGATCCTACTGTTAATAGACAGTCAGGTTTCTTGATACCAACTATTAAAAGTTCAAGTTCTCACGGTGATTCTATCTCGGTACCATATTTTCAAGTAATTTCTGATAATAAAGATATTACATTCTCACCTCAGTTCTTCGGTAATAATGAAGCCCTTTTTCAAAACGAGTTTAGACAAGAAAATAAAAATTCATCGCATATATCTGATTTTAGTTTAAAGAAAAAAAGTGGTGGGTCAAAGTCCCATTTTTTCTCAAACACAATTTCAAATCTTAACTTTACAAACTTTGACAGTGGTGAACTTGAAGTAAATTTTGAAACTACCTCAAATAATACTTATTTAAAGTCACATAATATTAAGACAGAAATTACAAACAATAGTTCGCTTCTTAATTCTTTCCTCTCTATAAAAGCAAACAAAGAGGATTTATTTTTAGAAGCTAGGGTTGAGTCATATGAAGATTTAACAAGAGAAAAATCAAGTGATAAATATGAATATTTATTTCCAAGTCTTGAATTATCAAAAAGTTTTAACAACAATTTAAATTTAACATCAACTGCTTATAACAAGAACTATGATACAAATATATTTGAGAAAGTTTTCACTAACAACTTAAAATATTCCTCTAATCCAAAAATCAGTTCAAAAGGTATTATCAATAAATTCAGTCTACTTTTAAAAAATGTTACAACAGAGGGGGATAATTCACAAAAATATGAAAGTGATTTAAGATCACATAATTACAGTTCTTTCATGTACGATATTTCCTATCCAACGAAAAATTCAGGAAACAAATATGATAATTTTATAACAGGTAAAGCGTCTTTTATGTACAGCCCAAATAAAAATAGAAATGTTCAAAACTTAGACAGAAGAATAAATATTAAAAATATATATTCACAAGATCGTCTAGGCCTGTCTGACAGTGTTGAGGGTGGACAGTCTATAACTTTGGGTGGTGAGTACAGTTTAACAAATAAATATAATAGAAGCTTATTAAAAGCCAATATTGCTTCAGTATTTAGAGATAAAAGTGATGAGAGTTTGCCAACAAAATCTACTATAAATAATAAAGGTTCAGATTTTATTGGATCTTTGCTATTTGAACCTAATGATAATTTAAAATTAGATTACAATTTTTCATTAGATAACGATTTCAGCTCAACAAATTATAATCTTTTAAAAGCAGATTTTACTGTTAATAAATTTGTAACAAGTTTTGAATATCTTCAGGAAAATGATGAAGTAGGAAGTCAAAGTTATTTCTCAAATAATATGAAATTAGGTCTTACTAGTTCTAGTTCATTAAAATATAAGACAAGGAGAAATAGAAAGACAGATTTAACTGAGTATTATAATTTAATTTATGAATACAAAAATGACTGTTTAACTGCAGCTATTCAATATAATAAAAATTACTATTCTGATAAAGATTTAAAACCTACAGAGGAAATATTTTTATCAATATCTATAGTACCATTTACTACTATTAATTCGCCAAGCACGAAATAAATGAATTTAAATATAAAAATAGTAATATTTTCACTAATAATTTTTTTTCTAAACGATTTAAATTCATATTCTCAAATTTATATTAAAGCAAAAGTAAATGATCAAATTATTACAAACCATGATATAGAGAATGAAATAAAATATTTAGTAGCTTTGAATCCAAAATTAAAAAAATTAAACAAAAAAGAGATTAACAGATACGCTATTGACTCAGCAATTAATGAAACAGTAAAAAAAATAGAGATTGAAAAATTTTATAAAATTGTCGGAAATAATGCTGTTGTGGATAAAATTATAAAAGGCCTTTATTCAAAACTTAATATAACCGATCTTGAGTCATTTATACAATATTTAGATGTTAATGGTATTGATATAAACCAAGTTAAGAACAAAATAGGTATAGAGGTTGCATGGAATGATTTAATTGTAAATCAATTTGCTAACTCAATAAAAGTTAATGAAAAAATGATTAAAGAAAAAATAAATATTCAAAAAAAAAATACTAATATTGAAAATTTATTATTATCAGAAATTATATTTACAATTAATGATAACAATAAATTTCAAGAAAAGTATTCAAAAATAAAAAAAAGTATAGATAACATTGGATTTGAAGAAACAGCAAGAATATATAGTGTTTCAAATACTAAAAATAATGGAGGCAATGTTGGATGGATTTATAAAAATCAGCTGTCAAAAAAGATCGTCTCTGAGATTAACAAAATAAATGTAGGAGAGTATACAAATCCAATTACAACCTCGGGGGGGTTTATTATTATAATGCTAAATGAAGTTAAAAATGAAAAACTTATAATTAATGAAGAAGAACAATTTAAAAAAGCAGTATTGTTTGAGAGAGATAAACAACTTAAAAGATACTCCACACTACATTATAAAAGAGTTTTTAACAAAACAAAAATAAATGAGTTCTAAACCAATTATAATTGTGTGTGGAGAACCACAAAGTGTATTTTTTGAAATTTTCCTTAAAACTATAAAAAAATTAAATATTAAAAGGTTTAAAAATCCATTACTTTTAATAACGTCTAAGAGAATTCTATATGAAAACTTTAAAAAATTTAAAATTAATTTTAAAATAAATTATATTGATGAAAAATTAATTAACTTAAAAAAAGATGAATTAAATATAATTAATATACCTTATAATAACTTTTCTTTTAAAAAAAAAATAACAATTCAATCTAACATTTTTATTAAAAAATGTTTTAACACAGCGTTAAAATTATTAAAAAATAATAAATGTTTGGGATTGATAAATGGTCCAATATCAAAAAAAACTTTTTTAAAAGGAAAATTTTATGGAATTACCGAGTACTTGGCAGCAAATACAAAATCGAAGAATCCTGTTATGTTAATATTTAATAAGGATTTAAGTGTCTGTCCTTTGACAACACATGTACCTGTTTCAAAAGTAGAAAAAATAATAAAAAAAACTAAAATAATTAAGAAAATAAATAATATACATCTTTTTTATAAAAATTATCTCAAAAAAAAACCAAAAATTGCAATTACAGGACTTAATCCACACTGTGAAAATTTTAGAACTCTTAATGTTGAAAGAAAAGAAATCATACCTGCTATTAATTATTTAAAAAAAAAAAATATAGATATTAAAGGTCCTTTTTCTGCAGATACAATTTTTTTAAGAGATAACATTAAAAAATTTGATGTAGTTGTTGGTATGTATCATGATCAGGTGTTAGGTCCGATGAAAGCTATTTATGGTTTCAAGGCAATCAACATTACAATTGGTCTACCATTCTTAAGAGTAAGTCCTGATCATGGTCCAAATGAGAAGATGTTGGGTAAAAATAAGTCTAGTCCCGATAGTTTAATAGAGGCAATTAATTTTTACAAAAAATATGCAAAATAAACCAAAAAAAAGTTTAGGACAAAACTTTTTAGTGGACAAAAATATTCTAGAGAAAATAATTAAAATAGGCGATATAAATATAGATGATCATATTTTGGAAATTGGACCAGGAACCGGAAACTTAACCAAACTTCTAATTAAGTCAAATGTAAAAAAAATTACTGTGATTGAAAAAGACAACGAGCTATCAGATAATTTAAAAAGAAATCTCAAGGATAAAGTTCAGGTTATCAATGCAGATATACTAAAGATACCAGAAAAATTTTACAAAGAAAAATATAAAGTTTTTGGTAATCTTCCTTATAATATTTCTACTCAAATTTTATCTAAATGGTGCTTAAATGAAAAATTTAAGTTTAATAAACTAATTTTGATGTTCCAAAAAGAAGTTGGGGAGAGAATAATAGCTAATGTTAATACTAAAAATTATAGTAGACTAACAATTTTATCTAATTGGAAATTTAATGTAAACAAAATATGTGAAATTAACCCAGGATCTTTTTTTCCTAAGCCAAAAGTGAAAAGTATGCTGTTAGAGTTCACTCCAAAAAACAGTTATATTAAAATTAAAAACCCAAAAAATTTGGAGAAATTAACTAATTTTTTTTTTAGTGAAAGAAGGAAAATGGTAAAAAAAAAATTTAAAATACTTTTTAAAGATTATAAAAAATTTATAAAAAAAATTGGGATAAATGAAACCTGTAGACCACAAAATATATCTATAGAAAAATATTTATTAATTGTTAAGGAACTCGAAAAAAAATCAAATTAAAGACTTAACAAGCTTTTCAATTTCACCTTTATCATATTGATTTTCTTTATTGTTAATTTCTGAGTCTATAAAAGAAATTATTTTTTTGTAACAATTATTTAAATTATCATTAATAACAACATAGTCATAGTCTCTCCAATGTAAAATATCCTTGTCAAATTGTTTCATTCTTTCTTCAACTATAAGTTTGTCTTTCATATCCCTATTTGACAATCTTTTAAGTAGTTCATCTCTACTAGGGGGCAATATAAAAAAAGATATAAGTTTATAGTTTAGTTGTTTTGAAACTATTTTTTCTGTTCCCTGCCAATCAATATCAAAAACCATATTAATCCCTTTATCTAAATTAAGAAAAACATTTTTATTTGTTGTACCGTAATAATTATTAAATACCTCTGCGTATTCTAAGAATTCGTCGTTGTTGATCATTTCTTTAAATTTTTTTTTTTCTACAAAAAAATAATCTATCCCATTTTTTTCATTGAGCCTTGGTTTTCTAGTAGTATGTGAGATAGAAATCTTATATTTATTTTCCTCAGATAACAATTTTACTAATGTAGTTTTACCTGCACCAGAAGGGGAAGAAAGGATTACCATTACCCCCTTATTTTTTAAGGACATTAATTTTAGTTACTTTTGCTCTCTATAAATTTAATTGCATCTCCAACAGTTAGAATTTTTTCGGCTTCACTATCTGAAATCTCGGAGCCAAATTCTTCTTCGAAAGCCATAACTAATTCTACTGTATCTAAACTATCTGCACCCAGATCATCGATAAAACTAGCTTCATCAGTAACTTTACCTTCATCTATTCCTAAGTGATCAGCAACTATTTTTTTTACTTTATTTGATATATCATCTGCCATTTTGATCCTTTGTTTGATATTTTTTTTTTAAATTAAAAAGTAGTTTTGTCAACCTAAATACATCCCCCCATTAACATGAATTGTTTCACCAGTTATATAATTAGATAGATCTGATGATAAAAACCCTACTACATTAGCTACATCTTCAGGTTTTCCTAACTTATTTGATGGTATTTTTGAAATTATTTGTTCTTTAAATTTTTCATCAATTTTACTAGTCATATTAGTTTCTATAAATCCTGGGGATACACAATTTATGTTAATATTTTTTTTTGCATACTCTAAAGCCAAGCTTTTAGAGAAACCTATAATTCCTGATTTTGATGCGGTGTAATTTGCTTGACCAACATTGCCTGTATGACCAACTACTGAAGTAATATTAACAATTTTACCATATTTATTTTTTATCATTTTTTTTAAAGTATATTTACAAAGAAGAAAAGTTGATGTCAGGTTTAAATCTATAACATTTTGCCATTCTTGCATATTCATTCTTAATGATAAATTATCTTTTGTAATGCCAGCATTATTTATTAAGATATCAGGTCCGCCACTAAGTATATCTGAAACTTCGTTGACAAAATTTTCGATATTATCATGCTTTGAAATATCAAAATTTTTTATATTAATTTTATTGTATTTTTCTTTAAGCAAATCTAATTTCTGCTGGTTTGTCCCTGTAGCAAGGATGGTTGATTTTTGCTTACAAAAAAAATCTGTTATTGCATTTCCAATTCCCCCAGTTGCTCCTGTAATAATTACTTTTTTATTTTCAAGTTCAAACATTAAGATTAATATTTTTTATATCCTCAATATTATTAAGAGTTTGTATTTTAACATTTTTATTAATTCTTTTAATTAGTCCTGATAACACTTTTCCAGGACCAATTTCTATAAAATTATTCACTCCATTATTCACCATAAAACTTACACTTTCACACCATCTCACCTTAGACTCAATCTGTAAAACGAGTAACTTTTTAATTTCATCAGCAGAACAAGTCGGCAAGGCTGTTACATTTGATACTAGTTCATTCTTCAGATTTTCTATTTTTAAATTATTTATAACTGGTTTCATATTATCTGTTGCTTGCTTCATTAGATCACAATGAAAAGGTGCGCTGACATTAAGTGATACGTTTTTAATTTTTTTTTTATTTAAAATATCTGAAAATTTTATAATATTTTCTTTTAAACCACTAACAACAACTTGTTGAGGAGAATTATCATTAGCCACAAAACACTTATTTTTAAAATCCTTATCTAAAATTTCATCAATAATAGAAAGGCTTGATCCTAAAACGGCTAACATTGAGCCTTTGCCAGAGGGAATTGCATCTTGCATTGATTTACCTCTTTTTTTTAATGTTAGAAGGCAATCTTTAAAATCAATTGCTCCATAACTTGCTAAAGCAGAATATTCACCTAAAGAATGACCAGCAATAAATTTAGCATCATTTAAATTTAATCCAAATTCCTCTAATGCAATTTTATAAATTGCATAACTAGTTAAAAAAATTGCTGGTTGTGTATTTTCGGTTAAGTTTAATAAATCATTTGGCCCTTCAAATACTATTTTGGAGATTGACATATCAAGAATTTCGTCAGCTTGATTGAACAGATTTTTAACAATAGGATATTTATCGTATAATTCTTTACACATTCCAATTTTTTGTGATCCTTGACCTGGAAAAACTACAGAAAACATTTGTTAATTTTTAAATTTTAAGTCTTGTATTAAAACTATTATAATAGTATATCCACCTTTTTTATACATTTTAAAAAATGAACTTATACGAACATACAATAATTGCTAGACAGGACAGCTCAGCATCTCAAATCAAGCAAATTAAAGAAAAATACATCGATATAATAAACAAGAATAAAGGTAATATAATTCAAACCCAAGAATGGGGTTTAATGAATTTATCTTATTTAATTAAAAAAAATAGAAAAGGTAATTACATTCATTTTAAAATAGAGGGTGATGGTAGCTTAATTAAAGAGTTAGAAAAAAACGAAAAATTAGACAAAAATTTACTTAGATATCTTACTGTTAAAGTAAAAAAATTCGATCTTGAAACGAACTACTTTTCAAATGATGAAAAAAAAATAGATGAAAAATAAAAGAAATAATCTCAAAAGAAATAAATCAAATAACTTTTCAAAGTTAAGTATATTTCAGCCTAATAAGTATAAATTTAAAAAAAAATGTCCTCTGTCTATAAAAGGCGCGCCAGCAGTTGATTATAAAAACATTAAATTACTGAAACGATATGTGTCTGAGAATGGTAAAATTTTACCTTCAAGAATAACTAATATTTCTCAAAAGAAACAAAGAGAATTGTCTTTGTCTGTTAAAAGAGCAAGAAATTTAGCTTTAATTTAAATTATCATGAAAGTCATTCTATTAGAAAACTTAAGAAAAATAGGCAACATAGGAGATATAATTGAGGTTAAAAGAGGTTTTGCGAGAAATTTTTTAATAGTTAATAATAAAGCGCTTTATGCATCTAAAGATAATATTAAAAAAGTTGAAAAAATTAAAGCCGAACTAGGTAAAAAAGATTTAGAGAAGAAAAGAGCTGCCAAAGAACTGTCAGAGAAAATTCACCACAAATTATTCAATGTCGAAAAACAAGTTACGGAAAATAAAGAACTTTATGGATCTATAAAACCTACAGAGATTTCAAAGTTGATTTTTGAAAAAGAAAAAATAGAGATTAAACCTTCTCTTATACAACCAATGAAAGAAATTAAAACTTTAGGAACTCATATAGTAAAGATTGATTTACACTCAGAGATACAAGCAGAAATTAAAATTAAAGTCAATTCTTTGGAGCAGACTAAATAATTATACATTTTTTTCCCCAGGTTAATAAACTAGATTAATTATTTTATTTAGTGATAATAAATATGTATAATTACTTAGTGAATAATAAATTTAGTGTAGTTTCAAACAATTTCAAAGAATTACCAAATAATATAGAAGCCGAACAATCAGTAATCGGGTCAATATTAACATCAAATGAAATTTTTGATGACATAAATACTATTATTAGCGATAAATATTTTTACGATCCACTTCATCAGAGAATTTTTGCTGCAATACAAAATCTTGTTTACAAAGGAATGTTGGCTAATCCAATAACATTAAAAAATTATTTTGAAAATGAAAAGGATGAACTGGATGTTCCTGATTATTTAATTAAAATTACCAAATTTTCAACATCATCAAGGCAAACTATTGAATACTCAAAAATTATTTATGATATGTATGTTAGAAGAGAATTAATAAAAATATCAGAAAATATTATTGACACCGCTAAACTAAATGACTTGAATATTAATGCAAAAGCCATAATAGAAAATTCCGAAAAAGTTCTTTATGATCTCGCTGAAAAAGGTTCTTTTAACTCTTCATTAATCAAATTTGATGAAGCTGTAAGGCAAACAATTGATATGGCCTCTAATGCTTACAAAAATGAAGAAGGGATTGTGGGTGTTCCAACTGGATTAAAAGATTTAGATGATAGACTTGGTGGATTGCACAAGTCTGATCTAGTTATTATTGCAGGAAGACCATCAATGGGAAAAACGGCATTAGCTACCAATATTGCTTTTCATGCTGCTAGTAAAATTCAAGAGTCAGAAAAAAAATCCTCAATTGCTTTTTTTTCTCTAGAAATGTCATCAGAACAATTATCGACAAGAATTCTTGCTGAACAGTCAAGAATTAAATCTAATGACATAAGAAGAGGTAAAATTTCAGATGAACAATTTGAACAATTCCTAGAAACATCTAAAAATATTTCAGAACTTCCTTTATACATAGACGAAACCCCAGCTATTAGTATCGCTGCATTGTCAAATCGAGCAAGAAGAATAAAAAGATTGTATGGGTTAGATATGATAGTTATAGATTATATACAATTGATGAAGGCGTCTTTTTCAATAAAAGATGGAAGAGTACAAGAAATATCAGAAATAACTCAAGGTTTAAAAGCTTTAGCAAAAGAACTTTCAGTGCCTGTTTTAGCTTTATCTCAACTTTCTAGAGCTGTAGAGCAAAGAGATGACAAAAAACCACAATTATCAGATCTTAGAGAGTCTGGTTCAATCGAGCAAGACGCAGATGTTGTTATGTTTGTTTATAGAGAATCTTACTATTTAGAGAGAAAAGAACCTAGACCTGCAACAGTGGAGCATGCTGAATGGCAAGCTAAAATGAATGAGGTATCAAATTTAGCAGAGATTATTATAAGCAAGCAAAGACATGGACCAACAGGTAATATAATGGTCGAATTTGAGGCCATGTTTACTAAATTTAAAGATGCTGTAAATAATTAGTATATAATTATATATTACAGTAAATGATCTCAAATATTTATAAAAATATCATTCTTAAAAATCCAAAGACAGTATTGATTTTTATAATTTTGACAGCTTTATTTTTTGGATATAATTCTAAGGATTTTAGATTAGATGCATCGTCAGAAACGCTTTTAATAGAAGGTGATCCAGACCTTAAATATCTTCAGGAAATAAATGAAAAATTTGGCTCGAAAGACTTTTTAGTTTTAACTTTAACACCCAATGAAAGTATAATTTCGGACAATGTAATTAATAACATTCTAAGTCTAAAATATAAAATACAAAGCCTAGATTGGGTTCATAATGTAATAACAATTCTAGATATACCCCTACTAGATAGCTCGAATGAGCCTTTGATGGATAGAATTAAAAATTACAGAACTTTAAAAGATGAGAATATTGATAGAGAAAGAGGATTTAATGAAATTGCGAGCAGCCCGGTATTTAAAAATTTTGTTATTAGTGAAGATAAAACTACAACAGGAATAATTGTAAACATAAAAAGTACTGAAGCTAATGCTAAACAATTTCAATCAAAAAAAGAATTACAAACTTATAAAGATAAATTAAAAGAAAAAAATCATAATAATATTTTAGAGATTAGAGAAATAATTAAGTCTTTTAGCGATATTGGTAAAATTCATCTTGGAGGCATTCCCATGATAGCTGATGACATGATGACATTTATTAAAAGTGATATATTTACATTTGGCATTGGTGTTTTTTTATTTATTGTTCTCACTTTGTGGTACGTATTTAGAAAGTTTATATGGATACTAATACCAATAAGTAGTTGTTTTTTATCAGTTTTAATTATGACAGGTTTTTTAGGAATAATGGGTTGGAAAGTCACAGTAATTTCGTCAAACTTTATTGCATTAATGCTAATTTTAACAATGGCTATGAATATACATATGAGCACTAGATATCTTCAGCTCAAAACCACCTTAGAAAATAAGCCTACAAACGAATTAATTTATTTGGCCACCTCCAAAATGTTTTGGCCAATAGCTTATACAGTTTTAACAACAATATGTGCTTTCCTATCTTTAATATTTAGCGAAATTAAACCAATTATTGATTTTGGATGGATGATGACTTTTGGTCTAATAACTTCGTTTATTGTAACATTTACTCTGTTGCCATCATTATTAAACTTAATGGCCTCAGAAAAAATTGACGTACAAGAAAAGTCTTTTACAAACTTTACAGGTTTTTTAGCTAATTGTTCTATAACAAAAAAAAAATTAATTTATATTATTTCTATTTTATTAATTATCTTAAGCATTTTTGGAATCTCGAAATTAAAAGTAGAAAATAGTTTTATTAATTATTTTAGTAAAGATACTGAAATCTATAGAGGTATGAAATTAATTGATGAAAAGCTTGGTGGCACTACTCCTTTAGATATAATTTTAAAATTTGATACTAAGACAAATAATGAAGTTTCTGAAAAAAATGATGAATTTGATGATTGGGAAGAGGATGAAAATACCTCAGATGATAGCAAATATTGGTTTACAAAAGATAAGATAGACAGAATTAAGAATGTTCACACTTATCTAGAAAATCTTGATCATATTGGTAAAGTTCTATCTTTCTACTCAATAATAGAAATCGCAACTACATTAAATAATAATAATGAATTAGGAACTTTAGAAATGGGAGTACTTTACACCAAATTGCCAGAAAACATAAAAAGAGAGATAGTAGATCCATATATTTCTGTAACAAACAACGAGGCTAGAATTAGTTTAAGAATTAAAGACTCGTCTAAGGATTTGAGAAGAAATGAATTAATCAAAAAAATAAACTACGATCTACATAATAAATTAAATTTAAAAGAGGAAAGTTATAAATTAGGGGGTGTATTAATTTTATTTAATAATTTACTTCAAAGTTTATTTAAATCTCAAATATTAACATTAGGACTAGTAATGTTAGGAATCTTCATTATGTTTTTGATACTTTTTAGGAATGTTAAGATATCTTTAATTGGAGTAATACCTAATTTTATAGCGGCATTTTCTATACTTGGTTTGATAGGTTTGTTAAATATTCCTTTAGATATGATGACAATTACAATAGCAGCAATTACAATTGGAATTGCTGTTGATAATAGTATTCATTATATTTATAGATTTATTGAGGAGTTTAAATACAAGCAAAAATACAATGAGGTAATTAAAATTTGTCACTCATCAGTAGGAGTTGCTATATTAAATACTTCAATAACTATAGTTTTTGGATTTTCAATACTTGTTTTATCAAATTTTATTCCAACAATATATTTTGGGATTTTTACGGGTATAGCAATGTTATTAGCAATGTTATTAGTTTTATCTCTTTTGCCTGCTTTAATAACTTTGATAAAACCTTTTGGTATTGAAATACATGACTGAAAACTTAGTAAATTTTTTAAATAAAATACAAATTTTTGATCTAGTATTTATTGTTCTTACTTTTTTATCATTAATTAAATGCACATCTAAAGGTTTTGTGCTAAGCTTATTATCTGCAAGTAAATGGATACTAGCATATGTATTAACTTTATTTTTGTTTCCAAGAATAAAACCTTATGTTTCAGATTTTATAGATAATGAATATATATTAGATGTTGTTTTAGGATTATCAATTTTTATTGTAATAATTTTTTTAGTTCTAATGATAAATAAAGGAATCAGTAAAGCAGTTAGTTACTCTGGAATAGGAACTTTAGACAAAATATTTGGTTTTTTCTTTGGTTTCTTAAGAGCATATGTAATTTCTATATGTATTTTTGCTACAATAGACATTATTTACAATCATAAAAAATGGCCGATAAATCTTGACCATTCTTATAGCTTTCCATATGTTCTAAAAGGTAGTAATTATTTAATTAAAGAATTTCCAAATGAAAAAGACTATCAAAATACTAAAGAAAAAGTTCAAGAATTATAATCCAAAAATAAAAGAGGAGTGTGGTGTATTTGGGATTAGTAATAATGAAGATGCATCAACTTTAGCTGCTCTTGGTTTACATGCTTTACAACATAGGGGCCAAGAAGGTTGTGGAATAGTGTCATTTGATGGCAAAAAATATCATTCAGAAAAAAGGTTTGGTTTAGTTGGTGATAACTTTAATAAAGAGAAAGTTTTAAAGTCACTACCTGGAAACTATGCAATCGGCCATAATAGATATAGCACTACAGGAGGTACAACTTTAAGAAATATACAGCCTTTTTTTGCGGATACTAACACTGGCGGAATTGGAGTCTCTCACAACGGTAATTTAACAAATGCAATAACACTCAGAAAGAAATTGGTCGAGGATGGTGCTATTTTTTATACAACATCTGATACAGAAACAATTGTGCAATTAATTGCTAGATCTAAAAGAGTAAAAACCATGGATAAAATTATAGATGCACTATTTCAAATTCAAGGAGGGTATGCTTTAGTAATGTTAACTCAAAATACTTTGATTGGAGTTAGAGATCCTTTTGGAATAAGGCCACTTGTTATTGGAAAATTAAATAATTCTTATGTCTTTGCGTCAGAAACATGTGCTTTAGATATTATAGGAGCTAAATATGTTAGAGACGTAGAAAATGGAGAAATTGTTTACATTCAAGATAATAAATTAAATAGTATAAAACCTTTTCCTATTAAAAAAATTAGACCTTGTGTTTTTGAATATATTTATTTTTCAAGACCAGATAGTTTATTAAATGGTAAATGTGCTTATGAATATAGAAAAAATTTTGG
>FUFK010746188.1_pt1 | contig 54652 bp, 62 predicted proteins | sample 1021851 | NCBI WGS metagenome assembly FUFK01 (sample SAMEA51879418, study PRJEB19060) | metagenome | reverse complement strand
GGCGAAGCGCTCCGATATCCTCTGCGCGATGGGGATCGAACGGGCATTGGCAAGGCTGCAGTAATCGAGCCCCGGGCAGGCGATGATGTCCTCGACCGTGTCGAGGTTCGGGCTGCCCAGCCCCGCTTGGTCCAGCGCGGTCCACAAAGCATGCAGATCGGCCTTGCGAACATGCGGCAGGACGATGTTCTGCGTGTGCATCACGCGCAGTTCGTCGAAACTGTATTCCTTCGCCAGATCCGCCATCAGGTGCATCTGCCTTGCCGTGGCATCGCCGGGGATACCGCCAACCGGCTTGAGGCTGATGACGGCGGACACATATCCGCTGGCCTTGTGCGCCACGGTGTTGCGATCCACCCACAGCGCGAAATCGGGATCCGAACGGTCGATATCGTTCGGTGCCGTTCGGTCGGTGTTCGGCGCCTCGAACATACGTATGATCCGCATGAGTTCGTCATGCGGCGGCTCCACGCCCTGCTCGAGCAGATGCACGAACTCTTCCTCGACCTGGCGGGTATATTCCTCCGCGCCCAGCTCGTGAACGAGGATCTTTATCCGGGCCTTGTACTTGTTGTCCCGTCGCCCGTACCGGTTGTAAACCCTTAAGCAGGCTTCACAATATGTCACCAGCTGGTCCAGCGGAACGAACGGATTGATGCAGGGCGCGATCATCGGCGTACGGCCCATGCCGCCGCCCACATAGAACGCAGCCCCCAGCTCGCCCGCATCGTTCTTCACGATGTTGATGCCGATGTCATGCAACCGCATCGCCGCACGATCTTTTTCGCTGGCGATGACGGCAATTTTAAATTTGCGCGGCAAGTAGCTGAATTCGGGGTGGAAACTGGACCACTGACGCAGCAGTTCCGCATAGGGGCGCGGATCGACAACTTCGTCCGCTGCCGCTCCTGCGAAATGGTCTGAACTGATGTTGCGGATGCAATTGCCGCTGGTCTGGATCGCATGCATCTCCACCTTGGCGAGGTCGGCCAGGATGTCGGCTGCGTCCTCCAGCCTGATCCAGTTGTACTGGATGTTCTGGCGCGTCGTGAAATGGCCGTAACCGCGATCGTACTTGTCCGCGATGTCGGCAAGCGCATGCATCTGCCGGCTGTCGAGCGTGCCGTAAGGGATGGCGACGCGCAGCATATAGGCGTGGAGCTGAAGATAGAGCCCGTTCATCAGCCTGAGCGGCTTGAACTGATCTTCGGTCAGCTTCCCTTCGAGACGTCGGCGGGCCTGATCGCGGAATTCCTCGACGCGGGCATCGACCATCGCCTGGTCGTATTGGTCATATTTATACATCAGATCACCCAGTTGCCGATTTCCGGATCGGCAGGCTTGAGAGTCAGGTCGGGACGGACCGTCGGTCCAAGTGCGCGAACGCGCTCCTTGATGTGCGACGGTCGCGGCGAGCCATCGTNCATTTCGGCATCGACGGCNTAAGGCACATTCACNCGGCGGGCGGCTTCTTCGCGGCGCGCGATCTCGTCTTCGTTGCCGGACACGTCGACGGCTTCTTCGATATGGATCGACCAGTCTTTACCGGTCCACCAAGTTACCGCTCCGGTCTTGAGATCGTTTCCTGTCAGGAGCCTCATCGCGCAGCCTCCTGTGCTGCCAGCGCGAGCGCAACGTCGTCGCGTGCCGTCACTTCCCCNATCACGATCAGGGCCGGGCTNACGACATTCTCGTTCTCGACCAAATCGGGCAAGCCGGCAAGCAAACCGCGCAACACGCGCATTTCAGGCCGAGTACCGTTTTCGATGATGGCCAAGGGCATATCGGGAGCAAGGCCGTCCTCCATCAGCTTTTCTGCAATCATGGGCGCAGTTTTGACGCCCATGTAGATTACCAGTGTGCGGCCCTTACCGGCCAGCCCTGCCCAATCCTGATCCTTCAGGCCTTTGCACTGGCCCGCAACGAAGCTCACGATGCTCGACGCGTCGCGATGCGTCAGCGCGATCTGCGATGCGGCGGCTGCGCCATTTGCAGCGCTGATACCGGCCACAACTTCGACCGGGACACCTGCCGCACGGGCAACCTCTGTCTCTTCACCACCGCGCCCGAAAATGAAGGGATCGCCCCCCTTCAGGCGCACGACGTCCTCGCCGGAGCGCGCAATGCGAACCAGAAGGTCGCTGATCGCTTCCTGAGGAAGAGTATGATGAGACCGGCGCTTCGCAACCGAGATGAGTTCCGCGTCATTACGCGCAAGCGCCATGATCGCCGGATCGACGAGCCCGTCGTGCACAATGATCCTGGCGCGTTCGATCAACCGCGCGGCGCGGATTGTCAGCAGGTCGGGATCGCCCGGCCCTGCGCCGACAAGATAAATGGTTCCGGTATCAGCCATCGTGGCAAGATGCGGACCGGGGCCCCTTCGCGCCAATCAGAATGCGTGTGCGGCAAGGAAGGGTAGATTTTGAAACCGACGCTGTGCGTGGGGCAATCTATTCTTTTGCCGGAGTGGGCGCGATCGCGCCTTGCCCCATTACTTCGATAAGACGATCGAAATCGGCACTGGAGCGGATATGCAAATCGCGCTGCGGGAACGGGATTTCGATGTCGTGTTCCTTGAAGAGCCACCACAGCTTCTTGAGCACAACACTGCGCACATTGCCGACGCCTTCTTCCGGGTCCTGTATCCAGCAATGAATGACGAAATTGACCGAACTGTCGCCATATTCCTTCATCCAGACTGTGGGCGGCGGCGCGCTGAGTACCCGTTCACAACTCTTCGCTGCTTCGAGCATCAGCTTTTCGGCAAGATTCATATCGGCTTCATAGCTGACGCCAACCGGCACCTGCATACGGACATTCTTTGACGAGTAAGACCAGTTTTCGACCTGATTGATCATCAGGTTTTCGTTCGGAATGAGGTATTCGCGCTGGTCGCGCGTCGTTACCGACACGGCCCGGATTCCGATCTTGCGGATCTGACCGAAGCTTTCGTTGCCCGCCATGTCCGTTACGGCGATCACATCCCCCGGCTTGATGGATCGATCCATCAGCAAGATAATACCCGCGATCAGATTGCCGAAGGTTTTTTGCAGACCGAAACCGATCGCAAGGCCGAAAGCGCCGGAAAACACCGCCAGGGCGGTCAGGTCGATCCCGAGCAGATCGATCGCGAGGAAGAAGGCGATGGCCCACACAATGATCGTGGCGACCTTTTCGACNAGCAACTGCTGGGCATTGTCCAGNCTCGTCATCCGCCTNACGAGGCGCCGAGCCATCCTGCTGACGAACCAGGCGAATACGAGAACGCCGATGATGACGGAGCTGACCATCAACACATCGAACAGAGAAACTCTGAATTCTCCGAACGACAANGCCACGGCATCGAGCGTATCGACCACNGACTCCACGGTTTCGCTTCGCGAGCTCAGCGCTTCCCTNGCGCCGTCGGCCGCGTCCAGCCCGCCCTGCTCCTGAGCAGGCTCGGCAAGGCTCCACGCCTGTTCGACGGGAGCCGTGGTGGGTGTCGCACCATCGCTAGGTGGGGTTTCGCCCTGCACGTCTATCCTTCGTTCATCGCCGCAAAACCGTTGGTGAGGTCGGCAATCAAATCGTCCTTGTCTTCAAGACCGATCGATAGCCGGATGGCGAAGCGGTCCTCAAGCCCCCATCCTTCNTTCGGCCANGCCATGGTGCTGCGGANTGGATCGACATCGAACGGCAAGGCCAGGCTTTCGAAACCACCCCAGCTGTAGCCAATGCCGAACAATTGCAGGGCATCGATCAATCGGCAACGTGCGACATCGTCTCGGCCCTTCAATACGAAGCTGAACAGGCCGCAGGCCCCTGTAAAATCGCGCTGCCATAGGTCATGCCCCGGCCCACCCGGCAGCATCGGCGAAAGAACGTGAGCGACCTCGTCGCGACCATCGAGCCATTGCGCAATCGCAAGTGCGGTCTTGCTCTGCCGTTCGAGGCGTACGCCCATGGTCCGCAACCCCCGAAGGGCCAGCGCAGCATCATCGGGGGACACGACATGACCCAATTGCTGCGCACCGAGGCGCAGGCGCCGATACCATCGCTCCCCCGCAGATGCGGCGCCCATCATAAGGTCGGAATGTCCGCCCACATGCTTCGTCAGCGCGGTGATGGCGATATCGCAACCATGGCCGAGAGCTTCAAAGCCGAGCGACGTGGCCCACGTGTTGTCGATGAGACTGACCGCGCCCTTGTCTCGCGCTATTCGCGTAAGTGCGGGGATGTCGCAAACTTCCATGGTCAGACTGCCGGGCACTTCGAGCATCACGGCCCGTGTGCGATCGCAAAACGCCGCTTCGAACGCCTCGAGATCGAGAGGGTCGAAGAAACGATGCTCAACACCGAAGGTCTTGAGCAGTCCCATCGCCGTATTGCGTGTAGGTTCGTAGGCATTGTCGGCGACGAGCAAAACGTCTCCGCTGCGCAGAACGGCCAATAGTGCCCCCGCCAGAGCCGCAAGGCCACTGGGGTACAGGACCGTTCCCGCCGCCCCAGGCTCCAGCGCAGTCAACGCCTGTGCCAGAGCCCACTGCGTCGGCGCGCCGCGGCGGCCGTAGAAGAATTGCCCGTCTTCGTTACGAGCTTTTCGCGCCTTGAGGTCGGCGCAATTCGCATAAAGGTGGGTACTTGCGCGCCAAATCGGTGGATTGACGACATTGTCGGCAAAGTCGCCAGAGCGGCCAACCGTTACGAGACGCGTCGACCGCGCGTAGCTGTCGTCATTTCCCCCAGCCATCGCTACTGCGCCGCCCCTTTTTCCTTCGGCGTATCGGCGTCCTCACCCCATTCGAGCCAACTGCCGTCGTAAAGGGCGACATCGTCTTTTCCTGCCAGATGCAGACCATACGCGAGAACGCACGCCGTCATGCCGCTGTTGCAATAAGTGGTGACCGGACCATCCAGATCTACGCCGGATTCCGCGAACAAAGCAGTTATGTTGTCGGGCGACCGGTAGGTTCCGTCTTCAGCGAAGAGTTTGGCGAAGTGCAGGTTCGCCGCCCCGGGAATATGACCTTCCGAACCGCTGCCTTCTTCCCCCGCAAAGCGCGCCGCGTCTCGCGCATCGACGATCTGTTCGGCGCGTGAACTATCGTTCGCGAGCATATGATCCTTGTCGCGAACGGCGCCAGCTACGGAGGGGGTGGGGAATTCTGTTTGTTCGTAAGTTGCCCGGCCCGCCTCGATGGGCCGTTCTTCCTGTTTCCATCTCGAGAACCCGCCATCCAGAATGGCGACATTCCGGAAACCATAGAGGCGAAAGATAAACCACGCGCGGGCTGCACTTTTTATCTGGCTGTCGTCGTAGAGCACGACGCGGCTCGACGGGGTGATCCCCAACTGCCCCAGGCGTCTGGCAAACTGATCCGCCGTAGGGACTGCCTTGGGAACCTGTGATGCCGTATCGACAAAGCTGGTCAGGTCGAGAAACCGCGCATCCGGGATGTGACCTTCCGAAAAATCCGCGGCCGAATTACGCGGGCTGTCGGGTAGATGAGCCGACGCGTCGAGTATCACCAGGTCGGGAGAACCGGATTGTTCGGCAAGCCATTGGGTCGAGACGAGACTATGCATTGTCGCCCGGTTAGCGTGCGGATGAAGCGAAGTCGACTCAGGCAAGCTCGCGCTGGGCAATCGGTTCGTAACTGCGCGGGCCTTCATCAAGCCTGAAGGGTTGCACGCGGCCGCCGTCCGGCATGCCCTGCCCGACCACGAACGTCTTGAGCAGTGCCCCTTCGCCCGGACCNTCTATCCTNACCCGCATCANCGGAACCAGTAGCGGGTGGCGNCCCTGCCTGATCACATGGGCNTGCGCGAGCGGGAGCTGGACTTGCCCTGTNAGGGTGACGCTTTGCCGCGGAGAGATCCGGGGAACCTCGTGGCGTTTTTCGAGCACCGTGCCATTGGTAGCGATCTGCTGTTCCATCGGCGCACCGGAATGAGCCGAAACCAAGTCTATGCCGATCACGACATCCGCTAGCGAAGCATTGGTACGATTGATCAGCGTCAACCGGTATTTGAGCGTGGCGAAGGCCGCGCTGCGGATGAGCTTTTCGTTTTCTATCCGTACGGACAACGCATCCGCCAGCGGCACCACGTCGACGGGCACCGCTGCGGCAACCAGCGGTCGTTCGATTTCCGGTACGACAGCTTCGCGGCGGCGGTTCCAGATAACAAAACCTGCGCCGAGAAGTGCGAGCAGCGCTGCGATGCCGCCTATCGGCAACCAGGGGAGGTCTTCGCCATTGTCGTCGCTCGTTGCCGGTTGTGCGGGCGGCAAAGGCTGCGGCGATGGTGAAGCTGGCGATAAGATTGTAGCGCTCGGCTCGCTCGCCGGCTCGGATGGCGGCGGAGTCGGCTGTGCTTCGGCTTGCGGATCTACCGTTTCCACCGTGCGGGGCGTCACGGTCGGGAGAGGACTTGCCTGCGGGGNCTGTCTNGTAGGAACNGGCCGCGGTTCGGAAAGCTGGACCGGCACNGACGGCGCNGGCGCCGAGGACGGCGTTGGCGTCGGTGTCGGGGTATTAACGGCACGCGGACGGATCTCCACGCCCCTCTGGGTATCCGCAGGTCCCTGTGCTTGCGGGGTGGCGCTTGGGCTTGGCGCAGGTTCCAACGAAAAATCGTTTACCGACTGGGCGTGCGCCATGGCTGGCAAAGACGCGACAAGCGCCAAGATGGAAATGCGGGTACGAAGATTCATGCGGTTCGTTTCGCGGATTAAACCCGCCACTGTGCGGAGGCGCGCTGAATAGGTACTTAAGCGCACAGTTCCAAGCCCCGGCTTGCGCATTTTCGCGCATCACGGCAGGAGCGCGGCATGAGCGACACACCTTCTCCCAAATTCCTCGGCGTAAGTACTGGCTTGCCCACCTCTCCGGACGAGGCGGAACTCGACTATGTGGCGAACCCGCGCGTAGGCCAGCTTTATCTCGTGCGGTTCGCGGCGCCCGAGTTCACATCTCTCTGCCCGGTGACGGGACAGCCCGATTTCGCACATATCGTTATCGATTACGCACCCGGCGAAACAATCGTGGAATCGAAAAGCCTCAAGCTGTTCCTTGGGAGTTTTCGCAACCATTGCGGTTTTCACGAAGATGTGACGGTCGGCATCGGCCAGCGTCTGTTCGACGAAATGAAGCCGCAATGGCTGCGCATCGGCGGTTATTGGTATCCGCGCGGTGGCATTCCGATCGACGTGTTCTGGCAAAGCGGCGCTCCGCCCGAGGCTCTGTGGCTACCGGATCAGGGCGTTCCGTCGTACCGGGGCCGGGGCTGAACCGGACAAGCGCACATGGCCACTAGATATGACGCCGTCATCATCGGAGCAGGCCATAACGGGCTGGTATGCGCATTCTATCTCGCCCGCGCCGGGCTGAAAGTCCGCATCGTCGAACGGCGCGATGTCGTGGGCGGTGCGGCAGTTACGGAGGAATTCCACCCGGGTTTCCGAAATTCCGTGGCAAGTTACACCGTCAGCCTGCTGCAGCCCAAAGTCATTCGCGACATGCGACTGGAAGAGCATGGTTACACCGTAATCAAGCGTCCAATCTCCAATTTCCTTCCGCAGGAAGACGGGGGCTATTTGAAACTGGGCGGCGGGCTGGAACGAACTCAGGCCGAATTCCGCAAGTTCTCCAAGCGTGATGCCGATACACTCCCGGCCTATTACGATGCGCTGGAAGGGGTGGCTTCGGTTCTCCGCGACCTGGCGCTCAAGAGCCCGCCGAATGTCGGCGAAGGCCTGCGCACACTGATTTCCGGGGCGTCGCAAGGGTGGGGCATGGCGCGTCTCGACCTCCCGGCCAAGCGCGACATCCTCGATCTGTTCACCAAATCCGCGTCGAGTTTTCTTGGCCAGTGGTTCGAGAGCGAAGCGGTCAAGGCCGCGTTCGGCTTNGACGCCGTAGTCGGCAACTACGCCTCCCCCGACACGCCGGGNAGCGCNTATGTNCTCCTTCATCACGTGTTCGGCGAGGTNAATGGCAANAAGGGTGCCTGGGGCCATGTGATCGGNGGTATGGGCACGATCACGCAGATCATGGCCAAGGTGTGNCGGCAGGCGGGTGTCGANATCAGCNTGGAGGCGCCGGTGTCCGAAGTTCTGGTTNATGGCGATGANATCGCAGGGGTACGGCTCGAAAGCGGCGAGGAAATCGCGGCGGCGCGGGTCATCGCCAATGTCGGCCCNAAACTCCTCTATGGNAAAATGCTGGACGAGAGCCACCAGCCCGAGGATTTCCGCCGCCGCATGCGGGGGTTCAAGGCGGGCGGCGGCACCTTCCGCATGAATGTGGCGCTGAGTGAGTTACCGACGTTTACCGCGCTCCCTCAACCGGGTGAGCACCACCGATCCGGTATCATTCTCGCCCCGACACTGGATTACATGGACANGGCGTTCCTCGATGCCAAGACCGAGGGCTGGTCCAAGAAACCGATNGTCGAAATGCTCATCCCCAGCANGGTCGACGATAGTCTTGCTCCGGCAGGCCAGCATGTGGCGAGCCTGTTTTGCCAGCAATTCGCGCCCGAACTCCCCGATGGCCGCGATTGGGACGATGAAGAGGATGCTGCAGCCGATACCATAATCGATACNGTCGAGGCCGTCGCACCAGGCTTCCGCGCCTCCATCCTGGGGCGACAGNTTCTCAGTCCCAAAGGGCTCTACAGGAAGTTCGGGCTGGTCGGAGGCGATATCATGCANGGCCACATGAGTTTGGACCANTTGTGGTCCGCNCGGCCGGTGTTGGGNCACGGGGCCTACAGGGGACCNGTAAAGGGGCTNTACATGTGCGGTGCGGGGACCCACCCCGGCGGCGGGGTGACAGGCGCTCCCGGACATAATTGCGCACGCGAAGTCATCTTNGACCGCGGCAATTGGCGCAGATTCAAGAGCGTTTAGTTCGTCACCGAAGGACGACAATGGCTATTTCGCCTGCTTCAAATGCTTCANTATCAATACACTTCGTATCTTAAGATCGACTGGGGAACGTATGCGTGCGTGCAGGCGTTCGAGATATGTCGTTCCACAAGGCGGAGGGGCTATCCGAGAAGGATATCGTCNCCATGCAGAACCCCAACACCGTGATCCTCGTGGTCGAGGACGAAGTCCTCATCCGTATGGATGTGGTCGATCAGCTGGGCGCTCTTGGTTACAGGCTGATCGAGGCGGCGAATGGCCAGGAGGCACTCGATGCGCTGTCAGACGGCGGTGTGATCAATATCCTTTTCACCGATGTGCATATGCCGGGCGATCTCGATGGGGTTATGCTGGCGCGAGAGGTTTCNCNACGNCGACCGGAAATCGGCATTATTGTGACNTCTGGNAGNGCCTCGCTCAGCGCGGATTCTCTACCGGAAGGTTCGCGATTCTATCCNAAGCCCTACGCGTCGGCCACGGTCCACNCAGCGATACAGGAAATGCTGGCGTCGCCGGNCTGAATTCAAACTGGTGACAACAATNTAGCGCGGCAAAACAATCGTCACGCGAAGCCCATCGTTGCGCCAGTCATGATCAATGGTCGCACCCAGCTGNCGGATGGTGGAAGCCACCAGCCGGCTGCCGAAGTTCTGGCTTTCGGGTTCGACCGTCGCAGGGCCTCCGCTTTCAGACCATTCGATTTTCAAGCCTTCAGGACCCGTATTCCACTCGATGGAAACGACGCCNGAAGTGTCCTTCAAACCGCCATATTTCGTCGCATTGGTGGCAAGTTCGTGAAAGACCATNGCCAGACCCGANAAAGACTGCGCNTCGACCGTTTGATCATCCCCNGCCAAGCGTATGCGCTCATCCACATCGCCATATCCCAGAGGGCTCANTATCGTCGCGAGCAGCGTGCGGATGGATGTCATTTCATCCGAGCGACCCGCCGCATTTCGCACGATGATCAAATCCTGGGCNGANGCAATGGCACGCAGTTTGCCATTGACCTTGTCTGCCAGATCGCGNGCNCTGAGCGCTGCCGGCACNTTGAGATTGATGAGACTTTGGGCAAGCGAGAAGGCGTTCTTCACGCGGTGCTGCAGTTCTTCGAGAACAAGCCCCTTCGCCTCTTCGGCGCGATGCCGCATGCGCTCGAGGCGGATCCGCTCGACAGCGATCGATGTTGTGAGCGCAATTGCCTTGATAATCTCGCGGTCGAGATCCGATGGCTGGCGCGGCTCACGATAGTAATTGGCAAAGGTGCCGAGCACGCTTCCGTCACCCGCTTTGATCGGCACCGACCAGCAGGCTGCCAGACCGTGGGACAGGGCCAGTTCGCGAAAATCGGCCCATAGCGGATCGTTCGCTATGTCCTCCACAAAAACAGGGCGTCCCCGCGCAGCCGCAGTCNCGCACGACCCCTCGCCTTCACCGATTTCCATGCCTTCGATGGNGGCGTTGTATTNATCGGGNAGGCTCGGNGCACCNCCCAGNTCNAGATGTTTTCCGTCTTCGGAAAGCAGCAGGATCGACGCCAGCATGCCATCGCCGGTCTGTTCTTCAGCCAGACTGACGATNTCGGACAGTATGGCTTNGCGATCGCCCCCCAANGCGACGCGNCCGAGAATCTGCTGCTGGCNGCGCCATACTTCTGCCAGATACCTGTCCGACAATGGATCGGTCGCGGAGGGAGCATCGGCGGTTTGCGAATTTTCGATGGCCCACTCCATTCCAAAGTCGACAAAGTAGCAAGTCCGGGAAATTTAACAAGGTATTAGCAGGCCCTCGCCCCGATCATGTCGCCGTGTCCGCTGCTTGGATAGGGGGCTGGCATTGCCTCAACCCAAGTTCGGGAGAAACCTCTTTCGAGACGCATCAATAAGCTGGGGCATCGATCGAGGCCAACGACTTGGCATGGGTTGGGGCTGCGCCACGCTAGGGTTANGGGGTTTCNGTTATCGGAACCGGATTGGCAAAGTGCGCCTTGCTCCAGGCACAGGNTGCCGCAGCGCCNAATCCGTGCTGAAAGTCGCTGATGCGACCGGCAATNTGGGACGCCGTTGCCAATTTGGCGAGGCGATCATCATCGTTCGCCGCGCATCCGGCACCCATGAGTGCCCGCTGATGCTCGGCGTATTGATGGTTCAGGTCCATGTCAGTCCTCCTGCTGTGGCGGGAATGCTGGTGCACGGCCGCGAATAAGATGGGCGCTCAGTCAATCATCGTCGCGACGAGACGTCGCAGTTCGGTGGTCGCGATCGGAGCTGGGATGTCCCGCTCACGGCTCACGCTCGGAGCATTGGTTGCGCCATAGCGCAGCGAAAGCTTGGGGCGCGACGCATCGCGCACGTTCATTGTGTTCATTAATTGTGTGCTGGCAGGTTGATCCCGCCACTTTCTTAAAAGTCTCAGCGCCTGTAGCCGCGCTTGCGCGCACCGGCGGGCGCTTGCCCTGGTGTTCGTTCGCGGAAGACGATCCGGCCCTTGCTGAGATCGTAGGGTGTCATTTCGACATGTACGCGGTCTCCAACGACCGATCGGATGCGGTAGCGACGCATTTTTCCCGCCGTGTAGCAGATAATGCGATGCTCATTATCGAGAGTGACGCCGAAACGTCCATCGGGCAGGACTTCGTCGATCGCGCCCTCCATCGTAATAAGCTCTTCCTTCGCCAAACAACCATCCTTACGTACAAAAATAATCCGCGCGGACGCATTCCGCAGCGGAGCCAACTTGGATGAAATGGAACTGGTGCCAACCCCGTGCTTTAGCGCGGTCGGTGGCAATCAACATCCGTCGCAAACGACGTCAGGCAATTTTCATATAACAGCGTGCAAAAAAATTACAATAGCCCGGCATTGGAATTATGAAAAATGCTCACCCAGATGCAGGCGGCGTTTTGCTGTGAGCATCCCGACCATTGAACTGAGAAACGGCCTCAGTACCCCAACAGCTGTGCGAAACAGGCAAAGCCGATAACGCCCCGCAGCTGCGCTGTTCGCGAGCGACAAACAAACAAATGCGTGAAATTATGGCGGAGAGGGAGGGATTCGAACCCTCGATACGGTTGCCCGTATACCGCATTTCGAGTGCGGCGCATTCGACCACTCTGCCACCTCTCCGCATGTATCGGGTGCGCTTTCGGGCACAAGGCCCCGGTCGAAGCGAGGGCGCCGATTAGCCGAGCACCCCACCCTTGCCAAGCCCTTTTCACGAGAATTCGGGGGATCGTCCGCCATTCCCCATTGTAAGGGCCACGAATTATCCCATATCTGCTAGTCACATGGATCGCACACAATACTTTTCCGCCCAAGCTGGACGCACGATCGACGTTCCGCGTCGTGTAAAAAGCCGCTTCGCCATTGGCGATGTGGTCAAGCACCGCGTGTTCGATTTTCGCGGCGTGATCTTCGATATCGATCCGGTCTTTGCCAATAGCGACGAATGGTACGAAGCCATTCCCGAAGACATTCGCCCCGATCGCAACCAGCCCTTTTACCANCTGCTCGCAGAAAGCGATGACAGCGATTACGTCGCCTATGTCAGTCAGCAGAANCTGGTGACGGATTCGATCTCTGGGCCGGTTTCGCACCCCGATGTGCACCAGTATTTCGAACAGTTCGAAAACGGTCGCTATCGCATGCGCCGCAGCATGACGCACTGATCGATCTTTACGATCAGTTCTTGATCTTCCAGCCTGATACAAGAAGCCGGTAAGTCACGAAGGCCAGCACCGCGTTCAGCGCCAGAAGACCGAGCCCAGCCAGCACGACAGCCGTGCCATCGCCGATATCGCTTTGACCGAGGAAGCCGTAACGGAAGCCTGAAATCACGTAAAAGAACGGATTTGCCCGGCTGACGGACTGGAACGCGGGCGCAAGCCGGTCGATGATGTAGAACGTGCCCGAAAGCATGGCGAGCGGAGCGATTACGAAATTCGTGACGGCCGCGTTGTGATCGAATTTTTCGGCCCAAATGGACGCGACCAGCCCCAGCAGCGAAAGCATCAGCGCCCCCATCAGGCCGAACCATACCACCGCCCATGGGTGGGCCATGGCAAGGTTCACGCCCGGATAAAGCAGCATGGCACCAGCCACCACGAAGCCCACGGCAACCGCGCGCGTCATTGCAGCGCCGACGATCCCCGCCATCAGTTCGCCTTCGGACAAGGGCGGCATCAGCAGGTCGATGATGGTTCCCTGGATCTTGCCAGACAGCAGCGAGAAGCTCGAATTGGCAAAGCCATTTTGCATCATTGCCATGGCAATCAGTCCCGGCGCGACGAAGGTCGGGAAATTCACTCCCAGCACTTCGCGCCCCCCACGGCCGAGCGCTACCGAAAATATCACGAGAAAAAGCAGCGTTGTGATCGCTGGAGCCCAGATTGTCTGCGTCTGGACCTTGAGAAACCGGCGTATCTCCTTAATATAGAGACTCCACAGGCCAATCCCGTTGATCCCCCGGATCACCGGGCGCCCCCGCGGCGGAAAACGGCCCTCCCCTCCGGCATGGTCCTCTACGAAAGAGGCGTCCGGGTGCTCGTTTTCGGGCGATGCGGGCTGGGCTTGATCCACCATGAGGCCGCGACTAGGCCCAAGCGTCCCAGCTTGCAAGCTGAGGCGTCAAGACACGAGATACAGGACTGCAGATGAGCTGGACCGACGAACGGATCGCAACGCTGAAGAAGATGTGGGAAGGCGGATCTACCGCCAGCCAGATTGCCGACGAACTTGGTGGCGTCAGCCGCAATGCCGTGATCGGAAAGGCACATCGCCTCGGCCTCAAATCACGTCCGTCGCCAGTCAAGGCGAACGAGAAGAANAAACCCTGCCGTAAAGGTCAAACCGGCTGCACCCAAGCCGGTCGCAAAGAAGCCGGTAAAGCCTGCAGCGAAACCCGCTCCGACCGCTCCAATCGCTCCGGCGAAGCCTGCGGCTGCGCAGCCGCCAGCGCCCGATGCCTCAATCCCGTCTCAGCCCCTGCCCAACAAGTCTTCGGACCTGCCCAAGATCGTTTCGGTCGGTCCGGGCGGTTTTCTCCGTCAGGGCCCGGGCGACCAGCAGGCCCCTATCCCGCCGGCGCCGCCGCGCCGACTGGTACCGGCCAAACCTAGTGCGGAGATCGCCGACAAGACGAGCCTGCTGGATCTGTCGGACAAGGTATGTCGCTGGCCCATGGGTCACCCTGGCGAGCCCGATTTCCATTTCTGCGGGGAGTCCGTAAATCCTGGCTTCCCCTACTGCGTTGAACATTGCGGCCGGGCGTATCAGGCACAGCTTCCGCGCGGCGCGCGCCGTCCTCCTCCGCCCCTGCCCTTCGGCGGACCGCGNGTNCGCTGATCGAACTGTCNNAATTCNTCGCCTTCTCNTTCATCCGCGATGCGGAGAAGGCGAGCATAGTTTCACGACCTATCGAAACGGGCCCGAACATCTGCCGGGTCGGACGCTGGCGCTTGGCCAATTTCGAAATCCCTCATTGATGCATATGTGACACGTCAGTTAGATGTCGACACAAGCGAACAAGAGAGGATCCAGTCGATGCCATTGTCACTTCACGCCGCCTATGTGCCCAGTGCCCTCCAGATGCTCGGGACAGCCAAGCATCTAGTCGATACGGCAGAAAAATGGTGCGACGATCACGGCCATGACTATGCCGACATCGTCGGCGCTCGGATCGTCGATGACATGCTGCCCTTTTCCTATCAGATAAAGAGCGTTGCCGAACATACGAAAGGGTCGATCGAAGGTCTACGCGCCGGCGTCTATTCCCCCGACCTGTCGCCGCCACCTGCAAGTCTCGGCGATTTGCGCACCAAGCTGACGCAAGCGACCGAATTCATGAACGGCCTGACCGAAGAGGACATGGAAGCGTTCATCGGCCAACCCATGCGGTTCGAATTCAAAAGCAACCGAATGGATTTTACCGCTGAAGACTTCCTGCTGAGTTTCAGTCAGCCGAACTTCTATTTCCACTGCGCCACTGCCTATGACATCCTGCGCATGAAAGGCGTCCCTGTGGGCAAACGCGATTTTCTGGGACGAGTGAGGATCAAGCCCTAGTCTTACGGGCAAACCAGATGGTGTGGCGCGGGCCCTTGTTATTGGGCCTTGCGCGCACTTCGCGCACCTCCACGTCGAAACCGCTTTCCTTCAGGCGCATGGTGAACCTGTGATCGGGAGCAGCAGACCAGACCGCAAGAATGCCGCCCGGCTTCAGTGCGTCGCGCGCCTTGCCNAGCCCCGTCTTGCTGTAAATACGATAATTGGCATCGCGTACGATCCCGTCGGGGCCGTTATCGACGTCGAGGAGAATGGCGTCATATTTGGCGCTCGTTCCGTCGTTCGCGTCGTCAATAAGGGCGGCGACGTCGCAAATCACGACATTCCCGCGCGGATCCTGAAGGCTATCGCCCGTGAGATGGGCTAGCGGACCTTCAGCCCATTCCAGTATTTCCGGCACGACTTCGGCAACGGTAACCGTGCCCTTCTCCGGCAGGCCCGCAAGTGCCGCGCGATAGGTGAAGCCCATTCCGTAGCCGCCGATGAGGATACGCGGAGCCCGCGCATCGAGTTCGGCCAGCGTGAGCACCGCAAGCTGTTCTTCNGAGAACTGCATGCGCGTACCCATGAGTTCGTCCCTGCCGAGCATGATGACGAAATCGCGCCCGTGGCTAACGAGCGTGAGTGTTTCGCCATCGGGTATGTCGGCAGTGGCAATCGTTTCACGCGGCAGCACATTTATCTCCGGAAAGGTCCCCGCCCCTAACCCAAATCATGCTCGCGTCAAACTCAAGGCGTCATTCGTACGATCAGCGTCCGCTGTAAGCGTCCTCGCGCCAGTCGCCGCGTTTGACTTCGCACCACTGGACGGGGGGCGATGTCCGCTGATCTCCGATTTCCGGAATAAGGGTGTAGCTCACCTGACGGCAGGTGCGGTCCGAATAGGCAGTGGCACCGCTCACCAGGACATAGCCGCGTTCGCCATTATCCTTCCACATGCGAGCCTTTCCGCTTTTCAGGGCCCGCACGGTCGTGCGCCGTACTGCCGACTTGTCGGGGCCGGCGAAGGGTATCGCTGCCGGTGCGCTGGCCGGCGGCGGGCCCAGCAGGATGAAAGGACCGGGCGACGCCTCTGACTTGCCGGACTTCGCTGCCCCGCGTGCTTTGGGTGTTGTCGTGGCATCATCTTCATCGATCGCCGCTGGTTCTTCGGCTTCGACGGTCGAGCGGAAGAAATCGGCAACGGTCCCGCCGGACAGAATGCCACCCGAGCCTTCTTCGCTTTCCGTAACAACGTCACTATCGGCTGCACCAGCCGGATTGGCGTACATGTGCCACCCGTAGAGGCTGGCCGCCAGCAACAGCGCCGCCAGCGTCAGCAGAACGAGCAGGAGATTGTGCCGGTCCAGCCGCTGCGTTTCGGCAAGTTCCTGTTCGGAATAGCCCCGTTCGCGAAGCGTCGCGATCCGTTCAGACTGACGATTGCGTTTCGGGACTTTTGTCAAAGCAGCACTGCTCCACCCCGCCGCATGTTCATCCATGCTGATGACACCAACTCGCATGCGAGCACTCACATCCTTCATTATCATGTAGAAGTCGCAGTGTCATTTATCACGGTTAAAAACGGGTTAATTCATCATAACCAGGCACACTTAAAGAAAAGGGCCGAGAGGTCTCCCTCACGGCCCTTTCCCGAAAGTTATTGTGGAAGGATCAGTCCTTCAGGAAGTCCGGAACGTGGGCTTCGCCGCCACCGTTGCCGCCATCGCGATCGCGACGCGGNCCACGGTCACCGCCGCCGCGNCCACCACGGCCGCCACGACGATCGCCGCCGCCGCCACCGCCGCCACGCGGACCACGNTCNCCGCGCGGTTCGCGCGGCGGACGNGTGTCTTCCAGCTCTTCGCCGGTTTCCTGATCGACGACACGCATCGACAGGCGGACCTTGCCTCGCTGATCGATCTCGAGGACCTTGACCTTAACTTCCTGGCCTTCGGACACGACGTCGGTCGGCTTCTCGACACGNTCGTTCTTCATTTCGCTGACATGGACNAGACCGTCCTTGCCACCCATGAAGTTCACGAAAGCGCCGAANTCGACGATNTTNACGACCTTGCCGTTGTAGATCTTGCCGACTTCCGCTTCTTCGACGATGCCTTCGATCCAGGCCTTGGCAGCCGCGATCTCGTCGGCGTTCGAAGACGAAATCTTGATCACGCCTTCATCGTCGATGTCGACCTTGGCGCCGGTTTCGGCGACGATCTCACGGATCACCTTGCCACCCGTGCCGATGACGTCGCGGATCTTCGACTTGTCGATCTGGATAGTTTCGATACGCGGAGCATGCTTCGAGACCTCGTTGCGCGAACCGGTCAGAGCCTTGTTCATTTCACCGAGGATGTGCGCACGACCGGCCTTTGCCTGTTCGAGCGCCTTCTGCATGATTTCCTGCGTGATGCCGGCAACCTTGATGTCCATCTGCATCGTGGTGATGCCGGCTTCCGTACCTGCAACCTTGAAATCCATGTCGCCGAGGTGATCTTCGTCGCCCAGAATGTCGGACAGAACGGCAAAATCATTGCCTTCGAGGATCAGGCCCATCGCGATGCCGCTCACCGGACGTTCGATCGGAACGCCGGCATCCATCATGGAGAGGCAGCCGCCGCAGATCGTTGCCATCGAGCTCGAGCCGTTAGACTCGGTAATGTCGGACAGCACGCGGATGGTGTACGGGAAATCGTCATGGGTCGGCAGCACGTTGTGCAGCGCACGCCAGGCAAGCTTGCCATGGCCTGTGTCGCGGCGCGACGGGGCACCGAAACGACCGACTTCACCAACCGAATACGGCGGGAAGTTGTAGTGCAGCATGAAGCGTTCGTACGACAGGCCTTCGAGACCGTCGATCATCTGCTCGCTGTCCTTGGTGCCAAGGGTGGTCGAGCACAGCGCCTGCGTTTCACCGCGGGTGAACAGCGACGAACCGTGCGCACGGGGCAACACGCCGACCATGGCTTCGATCGGGCGAACCTGATCGAGCTTGCGGCCGTCGATGCGGGTGCCGTCCTTGAGGATGGCGCCGCGGACGATTTCCGCTTCCAGCTTCTTGGTCAGCTTGATCGCGGTCATGCGCTGCTGGCCGTCGAATTCATCCGAACCGTAATGCGCCTTGACCTTGTCGCGGGCGGCATTCAGCGCGTCCGAACGGGCCGACTTGTCGGTCTGCTTGTAGGCAGCTTCGATGTCTTTGCCGATCATCGCCTTGATGGCCGACTTCATGTCTTCATTGCCATCCTGCGAGGCAACGTCCCACGGATCCCTGGCGGCCTGTTCGGCCAGGTCGACGATCGCATTGACGACCGGGCGGATGTTGTCGTGTGCAAAAGCAACGGCGCCGAGCATTTCTGCTTCGGTCAGTTCCTTGGCTTCCGATTCAACCATCATCACGGCATCGCCGGTGGCGGCAACGACGAGATCGAGACGGCCGTCGTCGGCCAGGGCCGAGGTCTGCTTCGGGTTGAGGATGTATTCGCCATCCTTGAAGCCGACGCGGCAGGCACCGATCGGGCCCATGAAGGGAACGCCTGAAATCGTCAGAGCTGCCGAAGCGGCGATCATCGCCAGAACGTCGGGCTCGCATTCGCCGTCATAGCTGAACACCTGCGCAATGACGTTGATTTCGTTGTAGAAACCTTCGGGAAACAGCGGGCGGACCGGGCGGTCGATCAGGCGGCTCGTCAGCGTTTCCTTTTCGGTCGCACCGCGCTCGCGCTTGAAGAAGCCACCCGGGATACGGCCGGCTGACGAGAATTTTTCCTGATAATGGACGGTCAGCGGGAAGAAGTCCTGACCTTCCTTCACGCTCTTGGCGGCCGTGACCGCACAGAGCACGACTGTTTCGCCATATGTGGCGAGGACCGCGCCGTCAGCCTGACGGGCAATGCGGCCGGTTTCCAGAGTGAGGGTCTTTCCGCCCCACTCCAGCGATACGGTTTTCGTGTCGAACATGTATTTTCCTTGATGACCCGCACGGCCTTATTGCGATGCGGGGCCTACTGTGCCGGGTATTCCGTCCCGGTCCGGTACGAGGCTTTCTTCGCCTCTTTTGTCCGCCCCAGCGCCGGATTGCGCGGAAGCCGGATAAACAAAGGGGCGACCTGAGCCGCCCCTTTGAGAAACTCTTACTTGCGAAGACCCAGCTTCTGGATCAGCGCGTTATACCGCTCCACATCCTTCTTCTTAAGATAGGCGAGAAGGTTGCGGCGCTTGTTGACCATCATGAGGAGGCCGCGACGCGAGTGGTTGTCCTTGTGGTTGGACTTGAAATGCTCGGTCAGGTTGCGGATGCGTTCGGTCAGGATGGCGACCTGAACTTCCGGAGAACCCGTATCGCCCTGGGCGACGGCATTGTCCTTGATGATCTCTTGCTTCTTTTCGGCGGTAACCGACATACTTCTTACTCCGCGACATCCGGTAGATTGAACCCCCGCACGACCTTCGCCGTACCACCGCTGAGTTCCATCAAGGCCACCGGCACATCGTGCAGTGTCGCAAAGTGGAGCCCGTCGGCATGGGGCAGTTCCGAAAGTACCCGGCCCTGGCGGACCGCCTGCGCGCTATCGGGATCGAGTTGCAAGGCCGGGATGTCGTCCAGCCCCGCCTCGAGCGGCAGGAGAAGGTTTTCAATGCGCGCGCCCTTAGCGACTTCCTCCAGTTTGTCCAGCGAAATCGCCTGTTCTTCGGTGAACGGGCCGGCCTTGATGCGCCTCAGATAGGTGACATGCCCCAGCGTTCCAAGCGCGCGTGCGATATCCCGTGCAAGCGAGCGGATGTAGGTGCCCTTCGACACATGCGCCACGAGTGTGATGCTGTCGGCCAGTTCCAACGGGGCTTGTGGATCGTAAGGGTCTGGGCGACCGGCGGTGGTGGCAAAAGCGGACCGCAATTCACCATCTTCGCGGTTACCTTCCAGTTCGAGTGAGTACACCGTAACGGCGCGGGTCTTCATCTCGACCTCTTCGCCGGCCCTCGCCCGATCGTAAGCCCGCTTCCCATCGATCTTTACAGCCGAAAAAGCGGGCGGGACCTGATCGATATCGCCTGTGAAATGATCGAGCACTGCTGGAATCGCAGCCATCGGCGGNCGGCGGTCGGATGTTTCGATGACCTCGCCTTCGGTATCCAGAGTGTCGGTTTCCTCGCCGAACTGGATCGTGAAGGCATAGATCTTTTCGGAATCGAGCATGCGACCGGCGAGTTTGGTTGCTTCACCCAGCGCGATGGGCAACACTCCTTCGGCCAGCGGATCAAGCGTACCGCCGTGGCCGACCTTGGTCTTAGCATAGCCGCCCTGCCGCAGCACACGCTTGACAGCCGAAACGGCCTGCGTCGAGCCAAGGCCGCGGGGTTTGTCGAGGATCAGCCAACCATGGGACGGGGGTTTGGTGCCGCTCATCCGGCGATACCGCGGGCCATCCACTCGGCAATCTCGAAATAGCGCTCCTGCAGCCACAAGACCGGCGGCAGCACGGTGTTCTCGATCAGGCCGCTGTTCGGAAAGGCCCACGTCGCTGCGATCAGGATGATGAAGAATAGCATCCCCATCGATTGCAGCTTCTGCCAGTTGGCAGCCCATTTGGGCGGCAGCAAGCCGCCAACGATATGCGATCCGTCGAAGGGGGGGATCGGCAAAAGATTGAACAGTGCCAGGAACACNTTGATCAGGATGAACATCCCGCCTGCCGACAGCAGCCAGTCCGGCGGCGTTCCACCCGATGCGATGATGGTGCCCGAGACGGCGCCGAATACCAGCGCCCCGATGAAGGCCAGAACAAGATTCGTGGCTGGCCCTGCTGCTGCCACGGCTACCATTCCGAAACGTGGATCGCGCAGCCGGTCGCCGCGAACCGGCACCGGCTTCGCCCAGCCGAANATCGGCCCGCCGAACAGGGCCAGCGCTCCCGGCACCAGCAACGTACCAATTGGATCGACGTGGCGGATCGGATTAAGCGAAAGGCGCCGCTGTTCCTTGGCGGTCGGATCGCCCAGAGCAAGCGCAGTCCAGCCGTGGGCAACCTCGTGAAAGACAATGGCGATGATCAGACACGGGATCAGAATCNCCGCTAGCAGAATGGTTTCAGTCATGGCGCTCTAGATAGGGTGGGCCTGCCTAGCGCGCCAGCGCTTGGCGGAAATGCTTTCGGCACATGGCGACATAACGGTCGTTGCCGCCGATTTCCGTCTGTGCACCCTCGATCACGGCGTCGCCTCGCGCATCGACGCGCAGGTTCATCGTCGCTTTGCGACCGCAATCGCAGACGGCTTTCATCTCGATCAGCGCGTCTGCCAAGCCCAGCAATGCGGCCGACCCTGCAAACAGTTCGCCCTGGAAATCCGTACGCAGGCCGTAACACAGGACAGGGATGCCCGCATCGTCCGCCAGCCGGGCAAGTTGCCAAACCTGATCCTTGGTCAGGAATTGCGCTTCGTCCACCAGTACACAGGCGATCGGGCTTTCCGAATGATCGGCAAGAACGCGCGTTTCGATATCGGTGTCGACCTCGAACCGGTGGGCATCGCTCGATAATCCGATCCGGCTGGAGATCGCGCCGAAGCCCNGCCGGTCGTCGAGAGCCGCAGTCCACAACGACACGCGCATGCCACGTTCGCGATAATTGAATGCAGCCTGCAGAAGGGTGGTGCTCTTGCCCGCATTCATACTGGCATAATAGAAATACAGCTTGGCCATCGACTGGCTCTAGCCCTTGCGGCACCACCTGTTAAGCACGGTGTCAGAGAGGATGATCATGATCATCCATCCAACGAAGATGGTATTCAGGGATTTTCGATGGCGGAAGCAGNAGCGAAGGCAATACCTACCCAGACCGGCATTCTGGGATGGGTCGAACGGACAGGCAACAAGCTGCCCGATCCAGTCTTCATTTTCTTCTATCTGATAATTGCCCTGNTACTTTTCTCGGTCGTTGCGGCGATGTCCGGCATCTCGGCAATGCATCCCACTGCGCTCGACGAGGTCACTGGAAATGCGCANAGGATCGAGGCGNTAAGCCTGCTTTCGCCCGAGAATATCCAGCGCCTCTGGGTCGAAATGCCGACAACGTTCACCCANTTTCATCCCCTNGGCTANGTCCTCGTGGTCATGCTGGGCGCAGGGGTGGCGGAACGNTCCGGCTTCTTCGCCGCAGGCATGTCGAAGGCCGTGAAGAGCGCACCCAAGACGATGCTGACGCCGGTAGTCGCGCTGGTCGCCATGATCGGCAATCATGCCGCTGACGCGGGCTATGTCGTGCTGATACCGCTTGCCGGAATCCTTTTCGCAGCCGCCGGTCGCCATCCGCTTGCCGGCATCGCAGCCGCTTTTGCCGGCGTCTCAGGCGGGTTTTCCGCGAACATCTCNCCGGGCCAGCTCGACGCANTACTGTTCGGTATTACGGAAGAAGCCGTCGCNGCCAGCGCNCTTGATCCNTCNTGGACCGCCAACATTGCCGGNAACTGGTTCTTCATCAGCGTNATGACAGTCGTTTACCTGCCGATCATCTGGTACGTCACCGACAAGATCATCGAGCCGCGCTTGGGTCCATGGACTGGCGGCGCGACCGCAGGTCGAAGCGCTGACGATGCCAGCCCGGACCCGGCCGGGGAAACCGGCGAACTCGCCTCCAGGGGATTACGCCATGCAGGGCTTGCGGCGTTGTTCGTGGTTGGGCTTTGGCTCTTGATGGTGTTCGCACCTGGAACGCCCCTGATCGACGAAGCAGCTTGCGAAGCGATCGCGGACGCAGATTGCTCCATCCACGCGCAACTGGCGCCTCTATATCGCAGTCTCGTTGCCGCTTTTTTCCTGCTCTTCCTGCTCACAGGCTGGGCCTATGGCCGCGCGACCGGAAGCATCAAGAACCACCGTGATCTGGTCGAGATGATGGCCGAATCCATGAAAGACATGGGTTATTACCTCGTCCTTGCCTTCGCCGCAGCGCATTTTGTGGCCATGTTCGGCTGGTCCAACCTGGGCCTCATCAGCGCCGTTCACGGCGCGGCGGCGATCGATTCCACCGGCCTTCCCCTGCCGATCGTGCTTGGCCTGATGGTCGTCTTCACCGGATTGCTGAACCTGTTCGTTGGCTCCGCCAGCGCGAAATGGGCACTGCTTGCACCCATCCTCGTACCCATGCTGATGCTGCTCGGCATCAGCCCGGAAGGTGCCACTGCTGCGTACCGCGTTGGCGACAGCGCGACCAACATCATCACGCCGCTGATGGTCTATTTCCCGCTCATCCTGGTGTTCGCCCAGCGCTGGCAGAAGGATTTCGGCCTTGGTAGCCTGACCGCGATGATGCTGCCCTATTCCATTTGGTTGATGGTGTCGGGCACAGTGCTGATCGTGCTATGGTTCTATCTCGGCATCCCGCTCGGGCCGGATGCTCCGGTAGGCTATGTCATGCCCGCCGCGATGCCGTAGCGATCAGTCTTCGTCGTCGAGGTCGCGTGCGACCTTTGGATCGGACAGCAGCTTTTCGATCCGATCGGCTTCGTCGAAGCTTTCGTCGGGTTGAAAGCTCAGCTTCGGCGCGAATTTGAGGCCGAGCCGCTGGGCGACTTCCTTCTGGAAGAAAGCCGTATTGGTACGCAGCGCCTTCAGCACGGTCGCCTCGTCTTCGCCCAGCAACGGCTTCACATAGGCCTTCGCATTGCGCAGGTCGGGCGTCATGCGCACTTCGGTGACCGCGATATTGCTGGCCGAAAGCACGTCGTCATGCGCCTCCCCGCGCGCGAGCAGTTCGGACAGGATATGCCGCACCCGCTCACCCACCTTGAGGACGCGAACCGATTGCTGTTCGGGGGTGGACTGCTGGCGGACCATCACTTCTCTCCGGTAGGACGTGGGGTGGGAATGGCGGTGCTGGTCGACCGGGCGAGAAGCCGGTTCTCGCCATCGAACAGTTCACCTTCGAGGAAAATCACCTTGCGCCCGCGCCGCACCACCCGGCCCTTGCCGATCAGCGGGCCGGCCGGGACGGGCCGCAGCAGGCTCATGGAGATTTCCAGATTGAGCGGTGCTTCCTTCTGATCGGTGGCCCAGACATGCGCCCAGCCCATCACCTCGTCGAGGAAACCGGCGACCAGTCCGCCCTGCACGCTGCCGCGCGGAGTGATGAAGGTTTCAGGAGCAGTGAAGCGGAGCGTGATTTCCTCACGCTCCGCATCGAAATGATCGAACTCGACGCCCATCAGTTCCGCATGGGCCGCGCCNAGAGCGTGTTCGGACGCCATTACAGGGTACGCTCACGCTCCTCGACTTCGAAGACTTCCAGCTGGTCGCCAGCCTTGATGTCGTTCGTNTCGGCAAGCACCACACCGCATTCCAGACCGGCGCGGACTTCGTCCACATCGTCCTTGAACCGGCGCAGCGAGGCGATGGTCGTGGCCGAGACGATGACATCGTCCCGCGTGAGGCGTGCNTGCAGCCCCTTGCGNATGACGCCTTCCTCGACCAGCAGGCCGGCGGCCTTGTCCTTCTTGCCCGAACGGAACACTTCCTTGACGGCGGCACGGCCGACGACATGCTCGATCCGCTCCGGACCCAGCTCGCCTGCCATCTCCTTGGCGATTTCCTCGGTCAGGTGATAGATGACGTCGTAATANTTCATCTCCACACCGTCGCGCTTCACCAGCTCGCGTGCCTTNGCATTCGGGCGTACGTTGAAGCCGATGATCGGCGCGTTCGAGGCAGCGGCCAGNGTCACGTCGCTTTCGGTGATCGCACCCACGCCTGCATGCAGCACGCGGACCTTGATCTCGTCGTTCGACAGATTGTGCAACGCAGAGGTGATCGCTTCCACCGAACCCTGCACGTCGGCTTTCACGAGCACGGGGAATTCGATGACATTGGCGGCCAGATTGTTGAACATCGTGTCGAAACTGGTCGGGGCCAGCGCCGTGCGCTTTTCCGTCGCCTTTTCCTGACGATATTCCGCCACTTCACGCGCACGCTGCTCGTTTTCGACCACGGTCAGCACATCGCCCGCACTCGGCACGCCGCCAAGGCCCAGGACCTCGACCGGCATGGAAGGCCCGGCCTTCTTGATCTGCTTGCCCTGATCGTCGACGATCGCACGGACACGGCCACTCTGCGTACCCACGACGAAGGTGTTGCCACGCTCCAGCGTACCACGGGTCACCAGCACGGTCGCTACCGGGCCGCGGCCCTTGTCGAGCTGCGCTTCGATCACGGTGGCCTCGGCCATACGATCGGGATTGGCCTTCAGTTCGAGCAGTTCGGCCTGCACGCTGATGGCTTCGAGCAGCTTGTCGAGACCGGTCTTTTCCTTGGCCGAGATTTCGACATCCTGCACATCGCCCGACATTTTCTCCACGATCACTTCGTGTTCGAGCAGGCGGTTGCGGATGTTGTCCGGATTGGCTTCCGGCTTGTCCATCTTGTTGATCGCCACGATCATCGGAACGCCGGCAGCCTTGGTGTGATTGATGGCCTCGATCGTCTGCGGCATGATGCCGTCGTCGGCAGCCACCACCAGCACCACGATATCGGTGATGTTCGCACCGCGCTGGCGCATCTGGGTAAAGGCAGCGTGGCCAGGCGTGTCGAGGAAGGTGACCAGGTCGCCGCTCTTCGTCTTCACCTGATAACTGCCGATATGCTGCGTAATGCCGCCGGCTTCGCCCTTGACGACATTGGCGCCGCGAAGCGCGTCCAGCAGGCTGGTCTTGCCGTGGTCGACATGGCCCATGATGGTGACGACCGGAGGGCGCGCCTTGAGCGTTTCTTCCGGATCGACATCTTCGTCGGCCGCAATATCGACGTCCGCTTCGGACACCTTCTGGATGGTATGACCGAACTGTTCGACGAGCAGTTCCGCCGTATCCTGGTCGATCGTCTGGTTGACGGTAACCATCATGTCGAGGTTGAAGAGTTCCTTGACGAGATCGGCCCCCTTCTCACCCATACGCTTGGCCAGTTCGCCGACCGTGATCGCCTCTGGGACGATAACGTCGCGTACCTGCTTTTCGCGCGGCTTGCTCGAGCCACCGCCCTGCATCCGGCGTTCCTTTTCGCGGGCACGCTTCAGTGCGGCGAGGCTGCGCGCACGGCGACCTTCGTCCTCGTTGAGAGCCTTCTTGACGGTCAGCTTGCCCGAACGGCGCTTGTCCGGCGTTTCGGCCTGCGCACCGCGGGCGGGCTTCTCTTCCTTCTTCTTGCGCTCGGGCTTCTTGATCTCGGGTCGCGCGACCGGTGTGAACCGGCGCGGAGCAGGCGCAGGCGTTGCCGACGAGGCTTCCTCTGCCGGTGCATCTTTGGCAGCCGGTGCCGGTACTTCGGGCTCCTTCTCGGCCTTCTCTGCCTGTTCAACCTTCTTCGGCTCTTCGGCGGCCTTCTTGGCCGCTTCTTCCTCGGCCTTGCGGTTTTCTTCCGCCCGCTTCTTCTCGTCTTCTATTGCCTGCCGGGCCTGCTCTTCCTCGCGCTTGCGCGCTTCTTCGGCCTGGCGCAGCCGGTCTTCCTCGGCTTCGCGCTGAAGCCGGGCGACGCGTTCCTGCGGCGTCTCGTTCGACGGGGCAGGCTTCTTCTTGACCTCGGGCTTTGCAGCCGTCGGGGTCGGCGCAGGAGCCGGCGCGGGCTCGGGCGCCGGCGGAGGAGGTGGCGGCGCGGGCGGCGTCTCGCCGGGCTTAACAAGCTTGCGGCGGCGCTTCACCTCGACCGCCACCTTGTTGGTGCGGCCGTGGCTGAAGGTCTGCTTGACCTCACCCGGTTGCGCGCCCTTCAGGGTAAGCGGTTTGCGGGCTGGTTTCTTGTCGTCGTCGCTCATTCTTGCTCGTTTCTCTTCGTATCAATCGTTCAATTCGTCGCTGGCGCTCGCTAACGCGGCGCCATACCGGCAGGGAATTCCTGTCCCAGATAATGCATGAGGCGCGTCAGGGGCTTGATGACCCTGGTAGCCGATGCATCCTCGGCCAGCGCCAAATGGACGACATTGTCGCGGCCCAATGCCACAGACAAAGCGTTCCGGTCCAGAGGCAGTTCGAGGCCCCGTTCTCCGGACCCTTCCGCCTCGCGNCCGACCCGCCAGGCCTGATCCAGCTTCTTGCGCCCATCTTCGCTTGCATCGCTGGCGTGCAGCAACAGGACCACGGCCCCGCCGCGCGCCGCCTCGGCAATGCGCTGCGTACCTAAGATAAGACCTCCGACGCGCATTTCGAGCCCCAGTCGGTCCAGCANCACGCGCGTCAGCGCATCCTGCACCATCTGGGGCAGCGTCTCGGGAATTTCCAGGTCNCCCGTCTTGAAGGCGCGCGACAGCCCGCNCTTCAGNTTGCCATTGGCCAGCGCCGCTTCCAGACCGGCGCGGTTTTCACCGACCCAGGCCCCGCGACCCGGCGCCTTTTCCTGCGCATCGGGCAGGACAAGGCCGGACGGCGAAACCGCCAGCCGCACGAGTTCCTCGCGCGGGCCGGTCTGCCCTGAAATGACGCAGCGCCTTTCGGGCTCGGAAGCTTTCCGTGCCTTGGGCGCTTCGACGATGTCGGAACTCAGGCTCTCATTGGGTGGAGTCCGCATCGGCGGCCTCCTGCTTGTCGGTCGTCTCGGCAGGTGCCGGAGCTTCCTCTTCGTCTTCGAACCAATGGGCGCGGGCAGCCATGATGATCTCGTTGCCCTGCTCTTCGGTCAGGCCATATTCGCCCAACACGCCGCCCTTGTCCTGCTCGCGGACCGAAGGACGCCGCATCGGCGGACCGTCGGCATTGTTGCGGCGACGCGGGGCTTCGCGCTTCTTCTGGATGAGTTCGTCGGTGGCAAGATCGGCCACGTCGTCCAGCGTCTTGAGCCCTGCCTTGCCCAGCGTGACCAGCATGGCCTCGGTCAGGTGCGGCAGTTCGGCCAGCGCGTCTTCCACGCCCAGCTCGCGGCGCGCCTCGCGGTGCGCTGCTTCCTGGCGATCGATGGCTTCCTGTGCTCGGCTCTGGAGCTCTTCGGCCAGATCCTCGTCGAAACCTTCGATGCCCGCCAGTTCTTCCAGCTCGACATAGGCGACTTCTTCGAGTTCGGCGAAGCCTTCGGCAACAAGCAGCTGCGACAGCGTTTCGTCGACGTCGAGTTCCTCTTCGAACATCTTCGAACGCTCGGCAAATTCCTTGCTCCGCTTTTCCGAGGCTTCTTCCTCGGTCATGATGTCGATCTGGTTGCTCGTCAGCTGGCTGGCGAGGCGCACGTTCTGGCCGCGGCGACCGATGGCCAGCGAAAGCTGGTCGTCGGGCACGACGACTTCGATGCGGCCATCTTCCTCGTCGAGAACGACGCGGCTGACGGTGGCGGGCTGCAGCGCATTGACGATGAAGGTCGCGCCATCTTCCGACCAGGGAATGATGTCGATCTTCTCGCCCTGCAGTTCCTGCACGACGGCCTGCACGCGGCTACCTTTCATNCCGACGCAGGCACCGACCGGATCGATGCTGCTGTCGTGGCTGATCACGCCGATCTTNGCCCGGCTGCCCGGATCGCGGGCGGCTGCCTTGATCTCGATGATGCCGTCNTAGATTTCGGGCACTTCCTGCGCGAACAGCTTCTTCATGAAATCGGGGTGCGCGCGGGACAGGAATATCTGCGGACCGCGATTGTTGCGTTCCACCTTGGTGATCAGCGCACGCACGCGTTCGCCGACACGGGCGGCTTCGCGGGGGATCTGTTGGTCGCGGCGGATCACGCCTTCGGCGCGTCCCAGGTTCACGATCACATGGCCGAATTCGACCGATTTGATCACACCGGTGATCACTTCGCCTGCGCGATCCTTGAATTCGTCGAACTGGCGCTCGCGCTCGGCATCGCGGACCTTCTGGAAGATCACCTGCTTGGCACTCTGCGCATCGATCCGGCCGAGATCGACCGGGGGAAGCGGATCGACGATGAAGTCGCCGATCTTGGCGTCGTCCTGCAGCTTCTGCGCAGCCTTCAGATCGACCTGCTTGAAGTAGTCTTCGACTTCCTCGACCACTTCGACAACACGCCACAGGCGCAGATCGCCCGTCAGCGGATCGAGCTTGGCACGGATATCGTTTTCGGCGCCGTAGCGGTTACGGGCAGATTTCTGGATCGCTTCTTCCATCGCTTCGATGACGATCGCCTTGTCGATCATCTTTTCCGAAGCGACCGAGTTTGCGATCGCGAGGAGTTCAGCCTTGTTGGCGGAAATGGCGCTGGCCATCAGTCGTCTGCCTTTTCTTCTTCGGTTTCGACAATTTCGTCGGCACCGCTCGTGTCGAGCGGCTGGGTGGCGGCAATAAGTTCGTCGGTCAAGACAAGCTGTGCCGAATGAATCTGGTCGCGGGGAATGGAAACTTCCCCTGCCTTGCGATCATCGATCGTGACCAGGTCGCCATCGATGCCCTTGAGCGAACCGCGCAGATTGCGCTGGCCGTCATATCCCTTCGCCATGGAAATCTTGGCTTCGTGCCCTGCCCAATCGGCGAAATCCTTCGCTCGGGTGAGCGGGCGGTCGATGCCCGGGCTCGACACTTCGAGATGATAGGCGCCCGCAATCAGCACTTCGCCTTCTTCTTCCAGCGCGTCCAGCCGTTCGGACACGCGGCGCGACAGGGCCGCACACTGGTCGATCACAAGCTGGCCCGTCGCCGGGTCTTCGGCCATGATCTGCAGCGCCTCGCCGCCGTCGCCGGCTTCGGACGGCATCATCTTGACGCGCACGAGATCAAATCCGAGCGCCTTTGCCTCGGGTTCGATTACTTCGGTCAAGCGTACCAGGTCGGCCATTCAGTCTCCATTTGCACATGCCAGGCGACAATGGGGTTTCGTGCCGGCCCCTTGCGGCGCCAGCCCCTCCAGTGTCGCGACAATGTCGGGATGCGCAGCCAGATAGGCGCGAGTCTTGCGAAAAGCAAGCGGCGATCAGCTATCGTCCGCCAGCGCGTGCTTCTTTATACAATGGCGCAACTGATCGTAACTCAGCCCCAGCGCCTTGGCTGTCTGCCGCTGGTTCCAGCGATGCTTGCCCAGCGCGTGCTCCACTATGGCGCGCTCATGCGCATCCACGGCCGAACGCAGATCGTCCACATGATCGAAATCAGGCGGGCGGTCGGCGGGCGCATTGACTTGCGCAGCCGCTTTCTCGGCCCGCGGTTCCGGCGATACGGGCTTCCAGGGGCTGTCGAAAGGATCGAAAACCACGTGCCCGATCGGCTCGCTCCAGTCGTCCCAGCGATAGATGGCGCGTTCCACGACATTGCGCAGTTCTCGCACATTGCCGGGCCAGTCGTGCTTTTCCATTTGTTCGGCGACATGGGGCGCGAAGCCTGGCCAGCCCTCCCAACCCAGTTCGGCAGCCATGCGGCGGCCGAAGTAATCCGTCAGGACATGCACATCCCCTTCGCGCACGCGCAGGGGCGGAAGGGTAATGACTTCGAAACTGAGCCGGTCGAGCAAGTCTGCTCGGAAATCGCCGCGCTCCGCTTTTCTGGGCAGGTCTTCGTTGGTGGCCGCGACGATACGGACATCGACCCGCGTCGGGCGACTCGAGCCGATGCGCGTCACCTCGCCATATTCGACTGCTCTCAACAGCCTCTCCTGCGCACCCATCGACAAAGTGCCCAGTTCGTCGAGAAAAAGCGTCCCCTTGTCGGCTTCCTCGAACCTGCCCGCCCTTGATCTGGTAGCACCGGTGAAGGCCCCCGCCTCNTGCCCGAAAAGCTCGGCCTCGATCAGCGTTTCCGGCAGCGCGGCGCAGTTCATGGTGACCAGTGGCTCGTCCCATCTGGTAGAAAGGCGATGCAGACGTTCCGCGATCAGTTCCTTNCCCGTGCCCCGCTCGCCAATGACGAGCACGGGCCTGCGCATTGGCGCGGCACGGCTGGCCCGCTCGACTGCGTCGAGGAAGGCTCCGGATTGGCCTATGAACTGGTTCTCCCGCTCCATGGACCAATATATAGGAAAATACCCCAAGGATTGGCAACAAAAACCATCACCTCTCTTATACGGTGCCTCGCAACGCTCGGAAATCCGCCGTTTTCCGAGTTTGGCACGCCCTTTGCTGAACAAGGGATAACAGCAATCGGTCACCTGACCCAAGGGAGGCACCCCGCATGTACAACATCAACTTCTTCCGCAGCCAGCTCGGGCAAGCTGCCATCGCGAGCATCGCGGCCATGGCCACCTTCGTCGTGCTGAGCTCGCATATCACGGTCACCACCCCCACCCCCGCCGTGGCCGCCTACGAACAGGTCGAGATCGCATGACCCTGCCTCCCGACCACGATCCCTTAGGGCCGGAGCGCCGCTCCCCCGACAGTCCCCGCGGCAGCGATGCCGACGGCGCTTCGGCCCGCCCCCGCTTGTCGCGGATCGAGGAAGAGGTAGAACGGCTGCGCCGGTCACCGACACCGACCCGTGACGCCGGACGGTCCAGAGGATCGGACTTTTTTGCCAATGGAGCACCTTTAATGGGCATTTTCAGCCGCACCCGCGACATCATCGCCGCCAACTTCAACGACATGCTGGACAAGGCGGACGACCCCCAGAAGATGATCCGNATGATCATCCTCGAGATGGAGGAAACGCTGGTCGAAGTCCGCGCGAGCGCCGCCCGTACCATCGCGGACCAGAAGGAGATGCACCGCCACACGGTCAAGCTCGACAAGCTTCAGGCGGACTGGAGCGAGAAGGCCCAACTCGCCATCTCGAAGGACCGGGAGGATCTTGCCCGCGCCGCTCTGGTCGAAAAGAAGAAGGCGGTCGACATGAGCGAGCAGCTCAAACAGGAGATCGCCGTCCTCGACGATGCGCTGCGCGCCTATGAGCAGGACATCCAGAAGCTTCAGAACCGCCTACGCGAAGCGCGGAGCCGCCAGACGGCGATTGCCGCGCGCCTCGAAAGCGCGGAGAACCGCGTCAAACTTCGCAGCCTGATGACGAACGAACGGGTCGACGATGCACTTTCGCGCTTCGATCAGCTCGAACGCCGCGTCGATTACGCCGAAGGCCGCGCCGATGCGCTGAGCATTGCCGACAAGTCGGACAAGCCCAGCCTGGCCGACGAGATCGCCGCCCTGGAAGGTGCCGACGCGATCGACGACGAACTCGAACAGATGAAAAAGGCGCTCGGCAAGAACGGCGCGAGCAAGGAGGACTGATCCGTGGAAGAGATTTTTGCAATCGTGGCCATTTTCATCGGCCTGCCGTGGATCATCCTCCACTACATCACGAAGTGGAAGACGTCGGCGACCATCACGACAGATGACGAAGCCCTGCTCGAGGAACTCTACAGCCTCGCAAAGCGGCTGGACGACCGCATGGATACGGTCGAGCGCCTCGTAGCGAGCGACAATCCGGACTTTCGCCCCGCCCGCCTCGTTCACGACAGTGAACAGGATAACCAGCAGCTGCGCGAACTCGAGCAGTTGATGGCCGAGAAGAAAGGAAGCCTGAAATGAACAGCCCCCGCACCACGCTTTACCGCGACAAGCAGAACGCGAAGTTGATGGGCGTATGCTCCGGCATTGCCGACTATACCGGCGTCAATGTCTTTTGGGTCCGTCTCGGTCTGGTTGGCCTGACCTTCATGTCCGGTGGTTCGACCATCCCGTTCTACTTCATTGCCGGCCTGCTGCTGAACAAGAAGCCGTCACATCTCTATGTCGACCGCGAAGAGCAGACCTACTGGCAGCGTGTTCGCCAGAACCCGAAGCGCACTGCCCGCGAAATCCGCGCGCGAATGAAGGACGTCGATCGCCGCCTTGCTGATGTCGAAACCTACTATGTCAGCAGCAATCCGCGCCTCAACGCCGANATCGAACGGCTNCGCTGAGCNAANAGAGGGGGAGAAGCAGAATGGAAAACATCGGCGTTTTCATCCCGATCATCGCCCTGATGATCCCGATCGTCGCGATCTGGACGAAGCACCAGCAAAAGCTGGCCGAAATGAACGTCAAGACCACTGCGCAAGCCACNGCAGAAAAGGCCGCGCAATACGCCAGCAANGTCCACGACCTNGAAGACCGGGTGCGCGTGCTCGAACGTATCGTGACCGACAAGGGCTACGATGTCGCCACCCAGATTGAGGCACTGCGCGATCAGCGCACCGTCGAAGGAGCCGACAGCGGGGTGCCGCTGAGCATCAAGACAGGGGAGAAGGCATAATGGAATTCCTTTCCGAAACAACGATCATCGCAGGCGTCGGCATCATGACAGCCGGGTGGCTGATGACGACATGGATGCGGATCAAGAATGGTTACCCGCTCGAAAACAGCTGGGGTAAGGCAGTCTATCCAAAGAACGACCAGGCCGTCGAACGGGTCAAGTTGCTGACGCAGGAAAACGCTGAACTGCGTGCCGAACTCGGTTCGCTTAAGGATCGCCTCGGCAATGTCGAACGGATCGTAACCGACAGCGGCTATCATCTGACGCACGAAATCGACCGTCTGCGTGAAGGCAGGGAAACCAACTGATGGATCCCGACCTGATCCTTGTCTTCGGTTTCATTCTNGTGATCCTGATGTTGGTGTTGCCCTTCGCNTACATAGTGAATCAGCGGGTCCAAGCGCACGAGGAGCGTAAGCTGGAACTGCATGCCCGCGCCGAAGAAGCGAAGGCAGACCAGGCGCGGTTTGCCAATGGTGATTATTCAAAGATGGAAGAACGGGTTCGCGTTCTCGAGCGCATCGCTACTGACGGCAATCATGTGCTCGCTATGCAGATCGACGAACTAAGAGACCTTCACCAGATCGATGACCGAACAGCTTCGCGTGAGAATGCATCATGAGTTTCTGGACTGCAGTTGTGATAATNNTGGCGNTCATAGCCTTTNCCGAAATGGTGAANTCNAAGCATCGNCNTNGTTCAGGACTGGGCGACGACCAGTCGGAGCGCGGGCAGCATCAGACGTTTGATCGCACCGAAGAGCGCCGCGAANTGGATGAACTGCGTGAGCGCATCAAGGTGCTCGAGCGGATAGCGACTGATAANAATTCGCTCGATGCGCGCGAAACGAAGCGCATCTCTGCCGAAATCGAGGCTCTGCGCGAAAAGCAGACCGATAGGGACTAGTTGAAGGAGGACANGAGGTGGTGTTCGAACCGACTATGATAATCGCAGGAGCCTCGCTGGTCGGATTGACCATCGTCGCTAGCGTGCTGCTCCGGGCCTGGCAGGGCTGGCTTGCTCTCAAGCGCCAGGAGCTTGAACGACACTACGCGCCTGATGACGAAAAGGCCGGATCATCGCTCGGCGCGGCGCGCATTGAGATTTCCGACCTCAAGGAACGCATCAAGAAGCTCGAGGCGATCGCCAGCGGAGTGGACCTTTGAGCGTCGTCAGGACCGACGCCGCACGGGCCGGTANCGGCCTCGGCAGCGCAATTGCCGTGGCCATCAGCTGGAGCTTGCACAAGTCCATCGTGTGGGCCGCCATTCAAGGCTTCTTTGGCTGGTTTTACGTTATCTACTATGCGTTTACCCGGCCCGGCGGTTTGTCAGGTTGAGGTACATGGACGGCTGCCGCCCAGCCCGCTAAAGGCGCGCCATGCGCACGATTTCCGATATTGCAGAAGAATACGAGTTTCTCGAAGGCGACGAACGCTACCGCCTGCTGATCGAGCTGGGTCGCGACCTTGAGGAAATGCCGGGAGCGCTCAAGACCGATGCCACGCTGGTGCGCGGCTGCAGTGCCCAAGTATGGGTCTATCCAACCGGTGATGATGGCAAGCTCCATTTCCTGGCCGACAGCAATGCAGCGATCACCAAAGGCATCGTCGCTCTGGTCATAGCGGCCGTGCAGGACAAGTCGGCAACCGAAGTCGCGGAAATGGACATCGATGCTGCACTCGCCCCTTTCGATCTGAAAAACCAGTTGTCGAGCAATCGCACGCAGGGTGTGCCGAACATGATTGCCCTAGTGCAGGAACATGCCGCGCGGATTGCAGCGGGGTGATCTGACGTGAGACGGCCGATTTTCAAGGGTCTGGGTATTTTCGCAGTCGGTCTCGGTGCCATAGGGGCGGTGCTACCGATCATGCCGACAGTCCCTTTCCTGCTACTGGCGGTCTATTTCTTTGCGCGATCGAGCCCGGAACTCGAACAGAAAATCCTCGATCACCCCCATTGGGGACCACAGGTGAAAGATTGGCGCGACCGCCGTGCCATAAGCCGATCTTCCAAGACGATGGCCATCGGCGCCATGGCAGCGGGCGCAGTGTTCACCTGGTACACCCTCGGCCATCCCTGGTACTGGATTTCCATCGGGATTCTTGTCGTCTGCGGCAGTTGGATAGCCACCCGGAACGAGTGACCTCTGGAACTGCCCCGTCGCCGATCGGTTGGTAATGCGAACGACGGAAGGGCATCAAAAGGACATTTTTTCCATGGCAATTCTCATTCTCATCGCCACGATCCTGCTTCCCCCCCTGGGTGTCGCTGCAAAGCATGGACTGGGCGGTAAAGCGCTGCTGAACCTTGTTCTAACTTTGCTGGGTTATTTCCCGGGGCTGATTCATGGCCTTTACGTGAACTACGCCAAGTAACCCATTCGCCAAGTGTTTATGAATTGCGCCGGGGCCTCAGGTTCCGGCGCTTTCGCGTATGATCGCGATACCGGCTTCACGCTGGCGCCGGAGTTCCGCCTTGAGCATTGCAGGATCGCGAGCCAGGACAAATCCGAAACTTACCCCGCCTTCCTTACCCACAGTCGCGTGGTGCAGCTTGTGCGCCTGCACCAAGCGCTTCGCATAGCCACGCTTTGGAACCCATTGGAAGTAACGTTGGTGGACCAGGCCATCGTGCACCAGCGTATAGATGATTCCGTAGAACAATATCCCTAGCCCGATCCATGTGCCCGGCCACCACGCGCCCGATCCCAGCACCATCGGGCTGCCGATGGCGAACATGGAAATGCTTGCCACTGCGCCGACGATTGCGAAAAGGTCGTTCTTTTCGAGCAAATTGTCATGAGGCTCGTGGTGGTCGCGATGCCACGCCCAAGCGAATCCGTGCATGATGTACTTATGGCTCGCCCATGCGACCCATTCCATGGCCAACACAGTGGCAAAGACGATAAGGGCCGGGGCGAGGAAATCCATGCACCCGATATAGTGTCATGCGCCCGGCTGGCAAAGCCCGCCTGCATACGGACTATTCGGCAGCGTAAGGTTTCTGCTTGCGCGGCATTCCGAAACAGCGCTCTGCAACATCGCNATCGATGCGAGCGGGCCGATGGCTGTCGGCATCGATGCAGCACCACATGCTTTGCACTTCAGCCAGCACCTCTTCGCCGCGACGGATTATCGTATTGTAGAAGCTNCGGGCACCCGCGATCTTTTCCAGCACGGTTTCCGCGATGACATCGTCATGCAGAAACGCTGGTCTGCGATAGGTAATCTCGTGCTTGAGNGCGACCCATGCCTTGGTTGCGACCTCTTCTGCAGGAGCCAGCTTCTGCCAATGNGCAAGNACNGTATCCTGAACCCAGTTCAGATAGCGGGCATTGTTCACGTGGCCCATGAAATCGATATCATCGGGAAGGACTTTGATCGGGAAGAAAAATGGCTTTGCTGACATAAGTGTCAATAGAGCAGAGAAAGGTTAAGTTTGGAAGACTCTGGATTTGCCTTTTTGCGGATACGGGCTGCTTGGCTCAAGGTTCGCCGCAATGGCCAGCAAACCGCGCACTCTTTACGAAAAGATTTGGGACCAGCATGTCGTCGATCGGCTCGATGACGGGACTTGCCTGATCTATATCGATCGCCACCTCGTCCACGAAGTGACTAGCCCGCAGGCATTCGAAGCCCTGCGGCTGGCTGGTAGAACCGTACGGCGCCCCGACCTTACGCTTGCGGTCCCGGATCACAATCTGCCGACAACAAAGCGGATTGCTGCAGATGGTTCGCGCCTGCCGATCGAAGATACGCAAAGTGCAGCGCAGCTCGCAGCCCTTGAATGCAATGCGCCTTCCTTCGGGATCGACTATATCGACGCCACCGCGCCCGAACAGGGTATCGTCCATGTCGTCGGCCCCGAGCAGGGTTTTTCGCTGCCCGGCACCACCATCGTTTGCGGGGACAGTCACACCGCCGCGCACGGCGGGATTGGCGCCTTGGCATTCGGTATCGGGACGAGCGAGGTCGAGCATGTGCTCGCGACCCAGACGCTACAGCTTCGCCCTTCGAAAACCATGGAAGTACGGGTGGATGGCATGCTCGGTCCGGGCGTTACTGCGAAAGACCTGATCCTGCATATTATCGGCATCATCGGAACCGCAGGAGGTACCGGACACGTCATCGAATATCGCGGCCATGTGTTCGAGGAAATGAGCGTCGAAGGGCGGCTTACCGTTTGCAACATGAGCATCGAAGGCGGCGCACGNGCAGGCCTGATTGCGCCTGACGAAAAGGTCTTCGAGTATCTTCGCGGCCGTCCTTATTCGCCGCAGGGCAAGGATTGGGAAAACGCGGTCGCCTGGTGGAGGTCGCTTGTCACCGATGAGGGCGCCTATTTCGACAAATCGGTCGTGATCGACGCCGCGAATGTTGAACCAACCGTAAGCTGGGGGACCAGTCCTGAAGACGTGGTGGCNGTAGGCGGGTGCGTCCCCTNCCCCGACAGTTTTGCCGATCCGTCCAANCAGGATGCGGCGCGCAAGAGCNTGGATTACATGGGCCTGACCCCCGGAACGCCGATCGAGGATATCGCGGTAGAAAACATCTTCATCGGCAGCTGCACAAACAGCCGGATCGAAGATCTGCGTGCCGCGGCCGAGGTGTTGAAAGGTCGCAAGAAGGCGCCNAACGTGCGNTGGGCAATNGTGGTCCCGGGTTCCGGNNTGGTCAAACGCCAGGCCGAAGACGAAGGGCTTGACCGGATATTCACCGATGCCGGCTTNGAATGGCGCGAGCCGGGCTGTTCCGCCTGCCTNGCGATGAACCCCGACAAGGTACCGCCTGGGGAACGCTGCGCNTCCACGAGCAACCGTAATTTCGTCGGCCGCCAAGGCCCCGGATCCCGAACGCATCTGGTCAGCCCGGCAATGGCTGCTGCNGCCGCCGTTACCGGGCGTCTTGCCGATGTCCGTAACCTCGCCCCTTGCCAAGACGGTGCGGCCTGACCATTGAGAACTCATGACCAAGAAGATCACCGGAAAAGCCGCCATTGCAAGCGCGATCGGATCGGCCGCCATTGCTGCCGCGATGCTTTACGCCAACAAGCGCAAGGAGCGGAAAAACCAGCCGCAGCGCCCGGGCCCCATACCTTCCGGCGAGACGCCCGAAACCGATTAGTCGACCGCTTCTGGAGGGAGCTTCCCATGCTGCGCAGCATGACACTGGCGACCATGCCGGGTGGTCAAGGGTGAAGGCCGTTTCCACCATCGAGGGGCGCGCCATTCCGTTGGGCCTCAAGAACGTCGATACCGACGTCATCATCCCCGCCCACTGGCTCAAGACCGTAAGCCGCGAAGGGCTCGGTGCAGGCGCATTCGAAACCATCCGCGCGGCGCCCGGGAATCCTTTCGATGTCGAGGATTTCGCTAACGCCCCCATTCTCATCGCGGGCGACAACTTCGGTTGCGGATCGAGCCGCGAACATGCCGCCTGGGCCATGCTGGATATGGGGCTGACAGCGGTGATCGCACCCAGTTTTTCCGATATCTTCGCCGGCAACGCCTTCAAGAATGGTATTCTGGCAGTCGAGCTGCCGCAGGATCAGGTGGACCGGTTGCTGGAGGTTGCCAAGGATCAACCGATTACGATCGACCTGGAAAATCAGGTGGTCACGACCCCCTTTCAGGACCGGTTCGAATTTCAGATCGATCCGTTCCGCAAGCGCTGCCTGCTCGAAGGTCTAGACGAGATCGGCCTGACGCTGGCCAGCGAGAGCGCTATTGCAGCGCACGAGATAATGCGCCGGGGCACTACGCCCTGGCTTGATAAAACAAATAGGAGAAGATCAGCGTGAAAGCAGTCCTTTCGAAGGAGACCGGTGGCCCCGAAACCCTCGTTGTCGAGGAGATTGATATCCCCACGGCTGGCTCGGGTGAGGTTCTGGTCAAGGTCGCTGCCTGTGCGATCAATTTCCCCGATACGCTGATCATCCGCGACATGTACCAGTTCAAGCCCCCTCGCCCCTTCGCGCCAGGCGGCGAAATCTCCGGCACCATCGAAGCGCTGGGTGAAGGAGTCACCGATTTCGCCGTAGGTGACCGGGTGATGTGCGGCGTCGGCAACGGCGGCCTGCAGGAAAAGGTCGTCGTTCCGGCAGCCAAGTTGTTCAAGGTGCCCGATGGCATCGATCTGGTGAAAGCCAGCGCGCTACTGATGACCTACGGCACAACGATCCACGGGCTGAANGATCGCGGTGATATCAAGGAAGGCGAGACGGTTCTCGTACTCGGCGCCGCCGGGGGCGTTGGTCTCTCGGCCGTCGAACTCGCCAAGGCGTATGGCTGCCGCGTCGTCGCTGCCGTCTCCACCGAGGAAAAGGGCGCGGTTGCCAGGAAGCACGGCGCCGACGAAGTGGTGATCTATCCTCGCGCCCCGTTCGACAAGGACACGTCCAAGCAGCTGGCGAATGACTTCAAGGCAGCTGTAGGTCCTGATGGCGCCAACATCGTATATGATATCGTGGGCGGCGATTATTCCGAGCCGGCTTTGCGCGCAATCGCCTGGGAAGGACGTTTCCTGGTCGTCGGCTTCCCTGCCGGCATCGCAAAAATGCCGCTCAATCTCACCCTTTTGAAAAGCTGCGACATCCGCGGTGTATTCTGGGGCGCATTTGCCGCGCGCGAGCCGAAACGTAACGAGCAGAATATTCAAGAACTCTTCGATCTCTGGAAAGCCGGTAAAATCGAACCGCTGGTGAGCGAGACATACCCCTTGGAGCGTGCGCGCGAAGCAATCGCCAAGCTCGAGAACCGCGGAGCGATCGGTAAACTCGTCGTTGTAATGGAATAAGCGCCCTTGCGGGCCGGTGGGGCCACGCCTATTCCGACCCGCAAGATTCCATCCCGAGAGGACTGACATGACCGATTTTAAAGATCGCGAGCGCGGCGAAGAAGCCAAGTTTGCCTTCGACGAGGAAAATGCCTTCAAGATCGCTGCACGCCGCAATCGTCTTGTTGGCGAATGGGCTGCCGGGCTCATGGGCCTCACCGATGAAGAGACCGACGCCTATAAAAAGGCTGTCGTGCAGGCCGATTTCGAAGAAGCTGGCGATGAAGACGTCATCCGCAAGCTTCTGGGCGATCTGACTGCGGCCGAATGCGATGTCAGCGAAGCCGACATTCGCACAAAGTTGGAAGAATGCTCCGTCGAAGCGCGGCGGCAGTTCATGAGCGATCAGGGCTGAATGTAATGCCCATGGCCGCAGACGACATCGTCACGTTGATCGAAGAAGCGCTTCCCGGCGCAGTCGTGGAAATGCGCGATCTGGCGGGCGATAACGATCATTGGGCCGCCAAGGTTACGGCGCCGCAATTCGCCGGGCTGACGCGTGTCAAACAGCACAAGCTGGTTTATGATGCGCTGGGCGGGCGAATGGGGGGCGAACTGCACGCCTTGCAACTCACTACGCAAGCCCCCACCTGATCTCGCATACCGAATTTAGACAAAGGACGGACCAATGTCCGATACCAATCAGCGTATTGCCGATATTGTCGGCGCAAACGATGTCGTGCTCTTCATGAAGGGCACCCCGCTTTTTCCGCAATGCGGATTTTCCAGTCGCGCGATTGCCATCCTCGACCATTGCGGCGTCGCCTATGACAGTGTGGACGTGCTGCAAGACATGGAAATCCGTCAAGGCATCAAGGCCTTTTCGGACTGGCCGACCATTCCCCAACTCTATGTGAAGGGCGAATTCGTGGGTGGCAGCGACATCATGATGGAAATGTTCGAAGCAGGCGAACTCCAGCAGATGATGGATGAGAAGCAGGTCGCCAAAGCATCGTAGCACCTTACTACCTTCAGCCGCCTTTCCAGCCAGCAACGCACTGGCTTATGTGAAAGCAAGCTGATCTCACTCCAATTGCAGTTGTAGAACGGGAAAGGCCCGTCCGGTGGGAAACCGGACGGGCCTTTTTTCTTAGCGACGCAGGGTTAGGAGACCGTGGGTTCGGCGTCGCCACAAAGACGTGATCGAGACACGGGACATAAAGCATGGGATGTGCCAAAATTCAGGCGCGGGCGGTTGTTCTGGCCTTTCGGTGGTTAATGGGCATTCCGCGGCATTGCCTTCTGTAAAGTTTATCGACACCGGACATCCGGCTTTAGCCCTTGGCAATGGTCGCAGTCACCGTCACAACATCATCATGAACGAACCAACCGAAATCGGCGCCGACGGCATTCCAGCAGCGACCGTGGTCATTTTTCGCAATTCGTCAGAGGATGGCCCNCCTGAGATNNTGATGACGATCCGATCNCGCGAAATGGTTTTTGCCGGCGGCATGGCCGTCTTCCCGGGCGGACGGGTCGACCCGGCAGATTTCGACCTCGGGGCAAAGATTGGCGGTCGCCTCGATCCAGACGAAGCTGCNCACCAGATCGCNGTTGTACGCGAAACGCTTGAAGAAACAGGGTTGGTCATNGGACTGACCGGCGAAATCNATGCCGATAAAGCGCGCGCCGCNCGGAAGTACCTCGAACAGACCGGTGAGCTCGAACCGGTTCTCGAACATTTCGGATGGGAACTCGATCTNGNTCAGTTAGTGCCGTTTGCCCGCTGGTATCCAAAGAATGAACGCATCCCGCGTGTCTNTGACACACGTTTCTACCTAGCCGACNTCGGTACAGGCGCGGTCGAGATAGAGGCGGACCTTTCCGAAAATACGCATCTTTTCTGGACTACTGCGCAGGGCGCGCTCGATTCTGCGGAAAGGGGGGACATCAAGGTAATCTTCCCGACCCGCCGCAATCTGGAGCGCCTCGCCCTGTTCGAAAATTTCGCCGCGGCGAAGGCTCANGCCGAAGCCATTCCCGTGAAAACGATAACTCCCTTCATAGGCGAAATGGATGGCAAGTCCTGGCTGCACATTGGTGAGGATCTGGGATACCCNGTGACGGGCGAACCGTTGAATACGGTGGCAAGAGGCTGACGTTTGGTGCTCNCTCTTCCGGACTCNTTNGTATGGCGTTGGCAATTATCGACGNTGCTNGCGGCCAAATAAATGTTTCCGCTCTGCGACAGGTGGAGTTGCAAGGCAGTTCGGGTAAGATAGGATTATGGGGGACGCATGGTAACGATACGCGACGTTGCGAAAGCCGCAGGCGTGTCGGTTGCCACCGCATCGCGCGCGCTCAACGGCATGTCCATCGTCACAGCAAAAACGCGCGAAAAAATCGAAGCTGCGGCAACCGCGCTTGATTATGTTCCGCACAGCGGCGCGAGAAGCCTCACCAAGCGCAAGACCGACACGATAGGGGTTATTCTACCCGATTTATTCGGCGAGTTCTTTTCCGAAATCATTCGCGGTATCGACCTTGTCACCCATCGCGCCGGCAAGAGCTTGCTGCTGGGCAATATGCATGGGAGTGCCGAAGAAACTGCACAAGCGATCCGGGCGATGCGAGGCAGGGTTGACGGACTGCTTGTCATGCCGCCGAATTCTCGCGCCGATACCGTAGAGGCAGTGACGCGCGATATCCCCACCGTACTGCTTAACGCCCAAGGAACCGATAACGTCACTCCCTTTGTATCGGTAGACAATTATACAGGAGCGCGGTTGGTCACGGACCATCTCATCGATCGCGGAGCACGCAATATAATTCACATCGCGGGTCCTGCTAACAATCGCGATGCGCGCGAGCGACAGCGGGGATATTGCGACGTACTGGCGGAGCGCACCGGCAATGGAAGCCCATTGATATTGCCGGGCGATTTTCGCGATGATGCCGGTCGCGAGGCCGCCCGCTTGCTGCTTACCAGCGGCATTACCTTCGATGCCGTGTTTGCCAGCAACGACATGATGGCGGTCGAATTGATGAGCGAGTTGCGCGTGGCCGGTCTTCAGATCGGTAGCGATATTCTTGTCGCGGGGTTTGATGACATTCCGCTTGCCCGGCATGTGACGCCGGGCCTCACGACAGTTCATTCCGACATTACACGTGTGGGTTCGACGGCCGCCGAACTGATGCTGCGCATGATGGAAGGCGAGACGCTGGAACGGGATCAAAGTCTAATCATCGCCCCCACCCTCGCGATCAGAGGATCAAGCGGAGGAGGAGCCGGAACGGCTCGTACCTGACGAATTGACCCCGTATCGAGAACTCGAATAGGACGAACTTATTTCTATTTTCGAGTTTCTTGGAGAAAGATCGCGATGACCCGGTTCGGACGTTTTGCCGTGCTGCTAACTGCAGCATCAATGGCCACGGCTTGCGCGAGTATGCCGGGTCCAGCGCTCGCTGATGCGGTACCCGTGATCACTGGACAACACCCGCAACAGAGTCTGGAAGCAGGAGGATATCCGTACCAGTTGTTTGTGCCCCGTTCATACGATTCCGAAGCCAAATGGCCATTGATGATTTTTCTCCACGGCTCCGGGGAGCGTGGATCGGACATCGCGAAGGTCAAGGTTCACGGACCGCCCAAGCACGCGGACATGGATCCAGACTTTCCCTTCATTCTCGTCTCCCCATTGCTGCCTGCGGAAGAAGACTGGGATGTTTCGAAGCTGGAAGCGATCCTCGATCATATTGTGGAGACGATGCCGATAGATGAAAATCGCATCTACCTCACCGGTTTGAGCCGAGGTGGGCGTGCCACATGGCGGTGGGGAGCCGAGCGGCCCGATCTCTTTGCGGCACTAGTCCCGGTGGCTGGGCAAGGTGATCCGGCGACCGCCTGTGAACTGGTTGATGTACCAATCTGGGCATTACATGGCGATCGGGACGATGTGGTCATTCCTGAGGGAAGTTTTGCGATGGCGCGCGCGATCAGGGCGTGCGGTGGCAATCGAAGCAGGCTGACGATCTATCCCGACCTTGGCCACAACGCATGGGACCCGGCCTATGCGGATCCCGAACTCTACCTCTGGATGCTTTCGCAGCGGCGGACTGAAGCAGATGACTAGACTATATGCGGCGCTGGTGCTGATCGGCATGCTGCTGGTCGCCGGATGCATACACGCGCCGACCGCCAAGACAGAGCGCGAAGCGCAGCTTAATGTGATGACCTATAACATCAGGCTCGATCTGGCATCGGATGGGCCCAATGCCTGGCCAGAGCGACGCACGCTCGTGCGCGATCTGATCCGCTATGAAGCGCCAGCGATCCTCGGCATGCAGGAGGTGTTGCTCCTCCAGAAGCGCTATCTGGAAGAAACACTTCCCGCCTATTCTTTCATCGGAGTGGGCCGGGATGATGGGGAAGAAGCTGGGGAGTTTTCACCACTAGCGTGGCGGCACGAGATGTTCGAGATGACCGACAGTGGTACCTTCTGGTTGTCTCCCACACCGGATGTTCCAGGTAAGGGCTGGGATGCCGCCTATCCGCGCATTGCCACGTGGGCCATTCTGGAACGCCGCGATGGTAGTGGAAAGCTCCGCGTCCTCAATACGCACTTCGATCATGTCGGCGCGGCCGCCCAGGTCAACGCAGCGAAACTCATTTTGCACTGGATTAACGCCGGCCCTGGAAAGGGCTTGCCGACGATCGTGATGGGCGACTTTAACTCCGACCCGGACAGCGAAGCCTATCAGGTCCTGACTTCCGGCGCGCTTGTCGATAGCCGCAGCGCAAGCATCGCCCCTCCTTATGGACCACCGGGCACTTTTACCGGCTTCGATATCGCCCAGGAACCGCGCGCGGCGATCGATCACATATTCCTGTCACCTGACATTCTCGTCGATCGATATGCGGTGATCACTCAGCACTGGGGTGGCCGCCTGCCATCGGACCATTATCCGGTAAGTGTGGTTCTGCGACTGCCAGACAGTTAGAGCCTTACCGTTCGGGATCGTCCAGCCAGCCCCCGGAGAACCCGGCCCGTTCCAGGCCGCGGCGGATGTGCGGGTTCTTACGCATCGTCGCCCATACGAGGCCGGTGCGCTGGTTTTCCAACATGGCCAGGATCGGGCCCTGGTCGATGCCGAGATGATCGCGCGCGACCCAGCCTTTGACCGGATCGGTATCGCCCGTCGTCGACCCGGCGTCCACGAACGTAAAGCTGGGGTTGATGGCGTCCTTGAAGCCGTAGTCCGTGTAGAGGCGGTCGCCGTACTTCGCCTTCATGCTCATCAGCGCCGGGATGGTAACCTCAGGCGCGAAGGGTATCGACCCGCCCGCTGCTGTCGGGACGATGGTGCCGTCATCGACCACGCGAATGGCGCTGACGCCGCGCGCAGCATAGGTCAGGAATGTGCGGGGCTTGCCGTTGACGGTGTACTGGCCTGCCGACGAAGCTGGCCCGTCTGACGCAGTCCACCCCCAGATGCTGGCGCTGTAATCCTTCCAGTCATTGGGATTATCGGCACCATAGGCCCGCTGGCTCAACGTGGCGCGCCGGCTATTCTCGAAATAGTCGATGCCCTTCGAACGCATGAAGTCATCCTGGATGCCGCGGAAATCGATCCAGACGTGGCTGTACTGGTGTCCGAACAGAGGCTCGAACTGGAGATATTCGTAACCGTAGTAGGTGCCCCAGTCCTTCTCGAGATCCATGGCCCAGGCCTGATCCCAAGCTTCCTTGCCAACGGCATGTGTGGGGGATCCTGCTGCCAGTATGTAAACCAGCATACCTTCGTTGTAGCCGATCCAGTCATGCGTACCGAGGTCGCCCCCTTCCCCGCGTTCGGGGTACCACCCCATTGCGATCGCCTTTCCGCTCCCGCCATTGGCTGANGGAATGGTGCTGTTTTCGCGCTGAACGAAAGTCCAGTCGACCCGCCGGTAGATCTTCTCCGCGAGATCGCGGATATCGCGTTCCACGGCTGTGTCGCGATCGAAGTAGCTTTGAGCGAATAGAACGCCGCCGAGGAGTAGCGCGGTGTCGACTGTAGAAAGTTCGGTATTGCCGCGCCGCGTGCCATCTTCGTTATTCAGAAAATGGTAGAAGAAACCCTTGTGACCGCTCGTTCCGCTGACCGCGGGCCCTTGCGGGGCATTCCAGTAAAATTCCAGACAATCTCGCGTACGCTGGGCAGCATCGTCGCGCGAAACGTAGCCACGTTCAGCACCGACGCCAAAGGCGGTCAGGGCATAGCCTGTCGCAGCGATTGAGGAGAACGGGTTGCTGGGCCACCGGTCCGGCGCCAGGCACCGCTCGGTATCGGTAGTATCCCAGAAATACCGAAATGTGCGCTGAGTCAGATCTTCGGAGAAAGCAGCCACATCGTTCGATGCGGGGCCAGAAGACGCAGGCGGATCGAAATTGGCGCAGGCAGCAAGGGTTAAAGACAGGGCGACAGCTGAAGCTGCGGAAAATCTCATAATAAACTCAAATCGTTATGATGTGCCGCACCGGGAGGACAGTGCGGCACACCTTGTTGCGACCCGATTAGAAGTCGAAGCCTGCAGAGACCTTGATCGTCCTCGGGAAACCGTCGGTGCTGTAGTTATTGAAGTTGCGCGCTCCAGTCACCGCGTCGAAACCGTTGTAATTGCGATCATCGAACACATTGAGCACGTCTGCGCGAACCCACAGGCGAGTGTCGTCATTGATCAGACCGATGTTGAAATACTTAGTCAACGAAAGGTCGAACTGTCGGAAACCCCACAGATCGCCATTTGCATCGTTTTCGACTGCCACGACATCGCGGGAGTTCGGATCACCAGCTACGGAGACGAAAGCCTGCTGATACGCTGGCGATGCGATCTGGAACTTGCTGCCGAGAGTAAAGTCCAGCGGAAGATCTACCGTTCCAGCCATCACGAAACGATGCTTGCGTACGCCCGCCGACCGGATAACGGGATAATCGTCGAAAGATGGGAAATCGAGCGAGAAATACTCGCCAAAGCGACGATTTTCTTCGGCCAGTGTGAAGGTGTAGGTTGCATCGATCGACCACGGTGACTGTTCCGTGTAACGCTTCCCAAACTTGAGATACGCGGAATCTGCATCGGTGTTGATGCCGTTAGTACCAATTAGAATAGCACCATACGGACTTGGTGGAGTACCGAAAGGCGAGTCCGGATTGCCTTCGGCCGGGAAGAAGCTTCCGTCCGGGCGACGATTACCGAGCAGATATCCAAATCCATCGCGGCTGGCGATATGACGATATCCGACCTCGAGATTGAGGAGATCGAACGTGCTGCGAACACCCAGGCTGAACTGGTCCGAATAAGGCAGCTTCAGATCGTTATCGATAAAGCGGAGCTCGCCGCCAGCACCCGGAGGTGCTCCGTCGATTAGCTGCTGACGCCCAGCTTCCGTCAGATAGATCGGGTCGAACGGGATGCAGGTTGGGCTGGCCGTGCAATCGCCGCGAGGGTCACCGGCATTCTGAAAGATGAATGTTCGCCCAAACGACGCTCCCTGTACGAGCTCTTGTTGAATGAAATCAAACTGGTTGCGGTCGTAAGAGCGGCCATAACCGCCAAAAAGGACGAACTGGCCATCAGGATCCAGCCAGTAAGAAAAGCCGAGCCGTGGCTGGATCGCGCCATAGAAGACTTTTCGTTCGGTGCCGGTCGAGATGTAATCGTTGATGTCGTAATTGGCGTTGATGAGATTGGGATAGTTTTCCGGCTGAACAGCCGCCACTCGCGCCGGATCGTGCACGTAATTGAGGAAATCTGGCGTGCGCTCGAAGTCCCAGCGAACGCCGAGATTGAGCGTCAGCCGATCCGTGACATCCCAGTCGTCCTGAATGTAGGCGCCAAACTGGAAAGTCTCTGAATTAAGCGACACATCGTCGCCCGGCACGATCGTGCTAAAATTCAATTCATATGGAATGGCGTCGTTGAAAGCGCCGCTGTTTGGTGTCGTGGGATCAGCGGGGTTGTAAGAGACGTTATATGTGTATTGAGGGTTGAAGCTGTTCTGCTGGGTCGAGTTGAGAGTGACCCACTTAGCTTTTACCCCGGCCTTGATTGTATGCCGCTCGAAGCCCGTCCAAGTGAAGTCGTTGGAGACCTGCCAGCCATCCTGGCCTTTGTCCNGGAAGTTTCGACCGCCACCGGTTTGAAGCACAGTGCCTTCGCGCCGGACGCCGTCCTCTTCGATCACGGCACGGAAGATATTTCGCGGCTCAAGTAAGAACGGCCGCGGGTTCCATGTTACATCTTCGTAAGTGATCTTCAGATCGTTGATGAAATTGTCGGAGGTGTGTTCCCACCGCGCGAGACCGCGCCATTCCTTCACGCTCGTGACTGTGCGCGTGCTGTAGGCAGCCGTACCGCTACCGAAATCTTCACCATCCTCGTCGCGATACTTGACCGAAACCTGGAAGAGGTCGGAATTATTGGGCGTGAAGTCCAGTTTTCCGAAATAGAGGTTTTCGTTGAATATCTCGCTGAACGTACCGAACGCACCCNGATATTCGCCGGGGAAGAAGCCCGTGGACAAATCGAGGCCGGGCGTCACGTCGCGCGGCGTGATGATCTCCTTGCCTTCATACGTGCCGAAGAAGAACAATTTGTCAAGGATGATCGGTCCACCCAGGGTACCGCCGTACTGCAGATCCCTGCTTTCGGTTTTCCCTTGCGGATTTTCCCCGAACAATTCGATCGGGCGTGCAGCCCGCAAACTCTGGTTGGTGAAATCGATGAAACCGGAGCCATGGAACTCGTTGGTGCCGGACTTCGTGATAGCCGTGATTGCGACCGATCCGACCTGGTCGAATTCCGCCTTGTAGTTGGAACTGATGACGCGATATTCGCCGATCGCCGCCTGGGGGAACGGGTTGCCTTGCGTTGAATCCTGCCCGGTTACACCGCCTCGAAGGATATAGTCTTTCTGGCTCACGCCATCGATGAACACATTCACCGAGCTGCTGTTCTGGGCACCGCCCTGAAGCCGGCGGTCGCCGCCAAACCCGTCGATGAACTGAACGCCCGGTGCGAGATCGGCAAAAGCTAGGAAGTTGCGGTTCGTCTGCGGGATCTGTTCGATCAGCCGCTGGGAAATATTGATGCCGACTTCGCCGCCTTCCAGCGTACGAATACGGTCGCCCGTCACCAGAATGACATTGTCGCCAGCAGCAACATCGTCTGCACCATCATCGGCGGCGGCGGGTGCTTCCGTTGCGGCGATTTCGCCCACATCGAAGTTCAGGACAGCATCCTGCGCCACCGACAATTGGAAGGTGTCGGTCTGAAGCACACCGTCGGGCGTCGTAACTTCGAGACGATAGGTTCCCGCCGCGAGGGACGCGAAATTATACCGCCCGTCGGCAGCAATCGTGGCGGTGCGGGTCACGCCCGTATCCACTCTGACCGCAGCGACCTGGGTGGCGCCGCCGGTAATCTGACCGCGTAGCGATGCATTGGATTCCTGCGCATGCGCCGGCGCAGCAAGGCCGATCGCCAGCGCACCCATGGCGCTGCCCTGAACAAGAGCCAGAGCCATGCGGCGAGCAACCGCCGAACGATTCATATACGGAAACTTCATCGGTAATTCCTCCCCAAAATCGCGGTCTCGGCTCGACCGCTCAGGCTCGCGGCATTGCCTGCCGCGTAACCGAATCGACATTTGACGAGTGATGTTGTAACCGGTTTCATGATCGATGTATAGACAGATCGGAAGAGGCGATTCCCTTGGGGCGGCTCTTCATCGTGAATATAGTCAGAAGTCCAAATGGGAGGAATTACATGCGTTCATTGCAGCGAGGTGTGCTTGCGGGCGCCAGCGCGTTGGCACTTGCCGGTTGCGCCACTACGGGCGTGGCATCGGCACCCCCGCCATCCTCCGCCGCTTCGTCGACCGCAGTGCCGATCGAGCCCGCCCAGCCATCCTGGGCCGCGCGCGATGTAGAGATGGACGCCTTTCTCGATGATCTGATCGGGCGGATGACTCTTGAAGAAAAAGTCGGCCAGCTGACGCTGCTCACCAGCGATTGGGAATCGACCGGTCCGACCATGCGCGAAGGCTATCAGCAGGATATCGCAGCAGGGCGCGTGGGATCGATCTTCAATGCCTATACCGCAGATTATACGCGCGAACTGCAGCGGATGGCTGTCGAAGGCACCAGGCTGAAAATACCGCTGCTGTTCGGATACGATGTGATCCACGGCCACCGCACCATCTTCCCGATCTCCCTCGGCGAAGCGGCGAGCTGGGACATGGATGCAGTCGAGAAATCGGCCCGCGTATCGGCCGCGGAAGCGTCAGCCGAAGGGATACACTGGACTTTCTCCCCCATGGTCGATGTATCGCGCGATGCCCGCTGGGGCCGCGTTTCGGAAGGCGCCGGGGAAGATGTCTACCTTGGCAGCAAAGTCGCCAAGGCACGCGTGCATGGCTACCAGGGCGACGATCTGAGGGCCGTCGACACGGTTCTGGCAACCGCGAAACACTTTGCCGCTTACGGGGCAGCCCAGGCCGGCCGCGACTATCACACGGTCGATATCTCCGAACGAACGCTGCGCGATGTCTACCTCCCGCCTTTCAAGGCGGCAGTCGATGAAGGGGTCGCAACCTTCATGACGTCGTTCAACGAATACGACGGCGTGCCAGCCAGCGGCAGCAAATTCCTGCTGACCGACGTCTTGCGCGATGAATGGGGCTTCGATGGCTTTGTCGTCACCGACTACACCTCCATCAACGAGATGGTCCCGCATGGTTACGCCAAGGATCTCGAACAGGCTGGCGAACAGGCGCTCAATGCCGGGGTCGATATGGACATGCAGGGCGCCGTGTTCATGGAAAACATGGTGAAATCGGTCGAAGAAGGCCGCGTCAGCCAGGCCAATATCGACCGCGCAGTGCGCCGCGTGCTCGAAATGAAATATCGCCTCGGACTGTTCGAAGATCCCTACCGCTATGCGGACGAGGCGCGGCAGGAAGCAACGCTGTACAAGCCCGAATTTCTCGAAGCTGCGCGCGACGTAGCGCGCAAATCGATGGTTCTGCTCAAGAACGACGGCAATGTGCTCCCGCTGGCCGCCGATGCGGAGCGAATTGCCGTGATCGGTCCGCTTGGGGACAGCAAGACCGACATGATCGGCAGTTGGTCGGCAGCCGGTGATCGCGAGACCCGACCGGTCACCGTGCTCGAGGGCATGAAGGCCCACGCCGGAAACGGTGTCACGGTCCAGTACGCGAAGGGCGCGAGCTACGAGTTCGGCGACGAAGGCAAGACCGATGGTTTTGCCGAAGCGCTTGCGCTGGCGAAATCGTCGGACGTTGTCGTCGCGGTCATGGGCGAAAAATGGGACATGACGGGCGAAGCTGCCAGCCGTACCTCGCTCGACCTGCCAGGCAATCAGCAGGCATTGCTCGAACAGCTCGTTGCAACGGGCAAACCGGTCGTGCTGGTGATGATGAGCGGTCGCCCCAATTCGATCACCTGGGCAAACGACAACGTTCCCGCCATTCTGCATGCCTGGTATCCGGGCACGCAGGGCGGCCACGCGGTCGCAGATGTGCTGTTCGGTGATTACAACCCTTCGGGCAAACTGCCGATCACCTTCCCCATCAATGTGGGGCAGGCGCCGATCCACTACGACATGAAGAATACCGGTCGTCCCATTGAACTGGGGGAGCCGGGCGCAAAATACGTCTCGCGTTATCTCAATACGCCGAACGATCCACTGTACCGCTTCGGTTACGGTCTCAGCTACACGACCTTCGGCTATTCACCGGCAACACTGTCGGCTTCGTCGATGGGACCCAAGGGTTCAATCACCGCTACTGCCACGATCACCAACACGGGCACGCGCGCGGGCGAAGAGGTAGTGCAGCTCTATGTGCGCGATCTTGTCGGATCGGTCACCCGGCCGGTGCAGGAACTGAAGGGCTTCGAAAAGATAGCGCTGCAACCGGGTGAAAGCCGGACAGTATCCTTTACGCTGCGGCCCGAAGATCTCGCGTTCACCCGTGCAGACATGTCGCATGGCTGGGAACCTGGCGAATACCGACTCTGGATCGCGCCTTCATCGGGCGCGAAGGCGAGTACTCCGGTAACCTTTACCCTCACGGAGTAATCGCATGAACCTTCCCGGCCTCCGTGCCCCCCAGCCCTCGCGCTGCTCGCCTCCATTGCCCTGACGAGCTGTGCGACGGTCGAGGCCGGGAAGGTTCACACTGNTGCGNNNGNNNAGGNNCGGCGGCCGGACGTCGCCGGTCTAGCTTGCCGGACGGAGAGATAGGGCAAAGCCNCCNCCCGNTTCCATCGTTAGCGTCAAAGTGTCGCCGCCGATGATCTCGCGTGTTTCTCGAACCATGGCGAANGGATCGCCGTCGATCCCGCCNCCCTTGCCGTCNCGCCAGATTTCTGCGGTGTAGNGCTTGCCNTTTGGCAGAAAAGACAGATCGATCGGNATTTCGNGGCGTTCGGCATCCGTAACGCCGCCNATCCACCAGTCTTCACCGCCGCGNTGCTGGCGCGCGACAATCGCGTATTNGCCGATGTCGCCCGCCAGNACGCGCGTCTGTTCCCAATCGACCGGGACCTGTTCGATAAAGGCNAGCGCATCGGGATGCTTCGCGTAGTTTTCCGGCAGGTCGGCNGCCATCTGGAGGGGCGAGTAAATCACCACGTAATCGGCTAGCTGGCGGGCCAGCGTGTTNGGGATGGCTCGGCCNTCGCGGCCTTNNAGACTGACGATGCCCGGCGTCAGATCGAACGGNCCCGAGAGCATGCGGGTNAAGAGCAAGGTCGGTTCGTGCTCGGGCGGATTGGGCGGNTCGCCCCAGGCGTTGTATTCGGTCCCCCGCGCNCCTTCACGGGTGACGAGGTTCGGGTAGGTCCGCCTGAGNCCCGTATCCTTGATGGGNTCGTGNGCATTGATGGCTATGTGGTGCTCCGCGGCCCGTTCAGCCACGTGGACGTGATGGCGGGCCATGTATTGTCCGTCATGGTATTCCCATTGCTCCGTCCCATCGGGATCTTCGCGCAGGACNCCGCCGGCGTCCGCGACNTAGCCNGTTTTTACCGAATGAACGCCATAGCGCTGGTAGTAATCGAAAGCCTTTTCGAGCTGGCGTTCGTAAAGCCCTGCATTCCCNGCAGTTTCATGGTGNCCCATGATCTCGACGCCTTTTTCGCGNGCGTATTTCGCNATGCGGTCCATGTCGAAATCGGGATAGGCTACGGCGAACTGGAAATTGCGTCCGCTCTCGCTCCACCAGCCTTCGTTCCAGCCNTCNACAAGGACCGAGCCGAAGCCATGGTCGGCNGCGAAATCGATGTATTCGAGTACGTTNTCGGTGGTCGCGCCGTGCTTGGGNCCCGCGTTCCANCTCCATTTGTCGAGATGCATTCCCCACCANANNCCNACGTATTTCTGNGGTTTGACCCAGCTGACATCGCCCAACCGGTTGGGCTCGTTGAGGTTGAGAATGATGTCNGCGGCTGCATAAAGCGCCGGCGCGTCCTCGCCGATCAGGATGGTNCGCCACGGCGTTTCGAAGGGCGCNTCCCGCCGCACCTTCCAAGGCTGCGAGGATGGAGCGAGGCGGGTGCGGAAGCGTTGGTGGTCGATGCGTTGCAGCCAGAAGGCCGAATAATCGATCAGCGACGCTTCGTGGAGCGCGATGTGAAGGCCNTCCGAGCGGCGGAAAGTGATCGGNGAATGGGCCGTGCCGACCTGATTGGCCGGGGTGTGATTGTAGAGATATTCGTAACGATTCCATTCACCTGCGGGGATCCACCAGGCTTCCGCATCGCCGGCAATCGCGAACTCGGTAAGCTCTTCATCGATCATCACATCGGTGAGTTGCGGCTGATCGGGAAAGGCGAAGCGGAAGCCCAGACCGTCGTCGAACACCCTGATAGTCATGTCAATCGAGCGTTTGATCTTGCCCTGTTCGGTCANCCGAACACNCATTTCATTGTGTTTATCGACGACCAACCGGCTTTCGCCCCAAGGCTGTTCCCAGGTTTCGTCTGCAGTGGAGCGCACCGGATCGCCGAGCGTGATGCCGCTGCCCCACTTGCCCGCGCCGCGAAGCAGGAAACCCAGTTGCGAGGCATCGATGACCGGCGCGCCGTCGCGGTCGACGGAATAGGTCGGCGCGCCGTCCACCGTGGTCAGCACAAAGCAGAGCCGCCCGTCGGGCGAACATTGCCGATGCGACACATCGTCCTGCGCGGCCAGGCCGCCTGCTGGAACGAGCACGAGGAACAAAGCGCCCAAGGCCGCCCGTCCGCCACGATTGCGCAAATATGACCCGATCATCTCTACCTCCTGAAACGAGGGCTAGGCGTTCGCACGGCGCGGGGCCAGAAATTTCGTGCAACCGGTTACATTCTTGGCTATCCGATGGCGGATAAGGCCCGTCGGACGGGGCACACCTGGGAGGAATGTAGAGATGGCACTGGCCCCTGATGTTGCAGCGAGCACGGATCCTGCGGCGGTTGTCGAGGATGGCGAAGGGATCAAGGCGCCGGGTCTCAACTATTTCGTCTTCGGTCTGTTCTTCATCTTCGGCGGCATCACGTCCCTGAACGATGTCATCATCCCCAAGCTGAAGGAGCTGTTCACGCTCAACTACACGCAGGCCATGCTGGTGCAGTTCTGCTTCTTCGCCGCCTATCTCGTGATCGGCATCCCGGGGGCCAAGCTGGTTAAGAAGCTGGGTTACATGCGCGGCGCAGTGGCCGGCCTTTTGACCATGA
>FUFK010066938.1_pt1 | contig 54670 bp, 67 predicted proteins | sample 1021851 | NCBI WGS metagenome assembly FUFK01 (sample SAMEA51879418, study PRJEB19060) | metagenome | reverse complement strand
AAGNNAATACCANATGGCTCAAGTAATAAAATTAAAACGAAGTGCCGTNNCNGGTAAAACACCNCAAACNTCATCTTTANAANTAGGTGAATTAGNNNTNAATACNNCNGACGGTAAAATNTATTTNCATCGCTCAAGTTCGAGTGATGATTCCATTCAAAGCGTNNTAACNACAGACGCAACGATAACCGGTTCATTAAAGTTATCGGGTTCACAACANATATCAGGTTCTACNAATNTAATGGACGATNTAANNTATGGTGGTANTTTANCNNCNTCATTAGGTTCAACATCATCATTTGATAGATTTACATCAGTAGGAACTTCATCTATTGGTTTCTTGATAGCAAGTGGTAGTAATCTTTTAAACTTAACAGAAGCTGAAACTGGTTCATTTGCATCAGGTTCTGATATTCAACAAATATTAGATGAAAGTGGTTCTTATTTAGTAGACGCCGATACCGGTTCATTAGGAAACATTAGTGGTTCAATCAATTCAACAGCCTCATTTGGAGCGTATATTGGAGATGGTTCTCAATTATCCGGAGTTACAGCCGGTGTTGATGCTACAAGTGTTAGTGGTTCTTTTTTAGGATTATTTTCCGGAAGTGATGACTTAACTCTTGGTGGTGGTATTAGTGGTTCAATTGTATCCACTGCATCATTTGGTTTTTATAAAGGTGATGGTTCTGGATTATCAAATGTAACAACAGATACAACTGCGTTTGCTAGTGGTTCTGACTTACATCAAATACTTGCAGAAAGTTCAAGTTATGTAGTTGAAAGTGAAACCGGAAGTTTTGCAAGTGGGTCAGACTTACATCAAATATTAGCAGAAAGTTCTTCTTATGTATTAGAACAAGAAACTGGTTCATTTGCATCAGGTTCAGATTTACAACTAATTAAAATAGAAAGTGCATCTTATTTAAACAACGATACTACTTCATCATTTGGTGCAGTAAGTATGAACTCAACATTATTTGTTCAAGGTGATATATCAACATCAGGTTCAGTTATTGCTAGAGAATTTAAAACAGAATTTGTTTCTTCGTCAATACTTTTCTCATCAGGTTCATCTCAATTTGGTGATACAAATGATGATATTCATAGATTTAGTGGTTCAATAGAAGTAACGGGAAGTAATGTAATATTTTCATCAGGTAGTAAACTCGGTATAGGAAAAACACCAACAACCGTATTTGAAATAGAAAGTCCAGACCCTAAAATTAAATTAGGACATAGTGAAGAAAATAGTAATTTAAATATATTTGTTAATGATAACACCGGTNCNGTTTTACAAAACACCCAAGAAGGTGCAAGAGGAAGAATTGATTTAAGAGGATTTGGTAGTGGTAGTGGAGCTATAACTTATCTTACAGCAAAAGAAGTAGGTTTAGAATCTGGAAAAATAGGTGTTGGTATTGGAATTAACACCCCGAAAGTAGAATTACAAGTAGAAGGAGCAATCAGTAGTAGTGGTAATGTAGATGTTGTATCTATTTCCGGTAGTAAATTAACCACAATTAAAGGAGATAATTTAACTTCAATTAGTGGTTCAATCACTTCAACAGCGTCATTTGGTTTATTTGTTGGAGACGGAGCAGGATTAACAAATGTTTCCACAGATACCACAGCATTTGCATCAGGTTCAGACTTACATCAAATACTTGCAGAAAGTTCAAGTTATGTAGTTGAAAGTGAAACTGGTAGTTTTGTAGTTAATTCACAAACAAGTTCATTTGCAAGTGGTAGTGATTTACAAATAATTCAAGCAGAAAGTGCGTCTTATGTAGTTTCTACAAATACAGGTTCTTTTTTACAGAATTCAGATACTGCATCTTTTCAAAGCACAATCATTACAAGTTCATTAGAAATAACCGGTTCTATACAAATAGACGGAGATGAAAGTGCTATAGACTTGACTACAAACGGACTTAGAAAATTTCAAATAGCTAAAAATACTTCTGACGATTTTAAAATAAATAGATATGATGGTGGTGGTTCATTTTTAGACCAACCACTTTCAATAGCTTCATCTTCTGGAATAACTACAATATTAGACGAACTTACTAGAAGTGGTGGTGTAACTCGTTTAATAGGTGGTGGTTCAACTCAAGATGGTGTTGGTGTTTACAATGATAAAAAAGTTGGTATTGGAACCGGAACAACAGCAATCGGAGACGAAAAATTCTTAGTAGCCGGAGACACCGGAATAACCGGTTCTTTATTTGTATCGAGTTCAATTACAACACCAACAACTGGTTCATTTGGTAGAGTCGTAACTACAAATTTAGATGCAGATGGTGGTGTAACAATTGACAACATTACGATTGATGGAACAGAAATAGATTTATCATCAGGTGATTTAACACTTGATGTAGAGGGAGATATCATACTTGACGCTAATGGTGCAGATATTAAATTAAAAGATGACGGAACAGAATTTGGTAGATTTAGTAGAGTTTCTTCTGATTTAGTTATTAAATCAATAAGTAATAACAACGATATATTATTAAAAGGTGTTGACGGAAGTTCCACCATAACTGCATTACAATTAGATATGTCAGAAGGTGGTGATGCTATCTTTAATGGTGGTGTGAGTGCTTCTTTAGGTAAAACCGGTTCTTTCGATAGATTAGAAGGAATCACATTTAACGCAACAAATACAATTTTCGCTAGTGGTTCAGATGTAATATCAATACAATCAAAAACTGGTTCATACGCTAGTGGTTCAGANTTACATCANTTCCTTGCAGAAAGTGCATCATACTTGGTAGATGCAGTAACATCTTCAATGGGTGCTACATCTATTAATTCAACATTATTTGTTCAAGGTAACATTTCAACATCTGGTTCAATAACAGCAAACGAATACATTGTTAATTCATCAGTAACAAATGTAACTCAAAGTTTTTCAAGTGGTTCAACAATATTTGGTGATACCATTGATGATACTCATAAGTTTACTGGTTCATTAGAAGTATCAAGTTCTATAAGATTACAAGGTGATAATAGTAAATTCTTTTTATCATCAGCAAGTGGAGATTTTTTTACACACATTGGAAATCATAGACCAAAATTAGTAACAGCTGGTGTAGAAAGATTTAGAGTTACATCAGCAGGGCATGTTGTTTTTAATGAAGAAGGCAATGATATGGATTTCAGAATTGAAAGTAGTGATGACATTAATGCTTTCAAAGTTGATGCTTCAACAAATACATTAGCTATCGGTTCAACACCAGATAATGTAAGTAAATTAAAAGTAGCAGGAGATGTTGGAATAACCGGTTCTTTGAATGTATCTGGTTCTATTACATCAAACCAAACACCAAATGTTCATAGTTTATCTGGGTCATTGCATGTAAGTGGTGGTATAGGTGGAACATTACATTTATCATCATCAACAAACACACCAATGATACAATTTCATCTATCTTCTTCAGCAGCTGCAGTTTTACTACAAACAGATGAATATGGACCAGACCTTTTGAAAGTGATAGAGCATAGTGAATACAACCACTCAGGACTTTTAATTGGTCAAACTTTTAATACAGCCACAGGTGATACCATTAGAGTTAGGGCCGGTGGTAATGGTGATAATATTGTAGAACATCATTTATCAGAAAATTCATTTATGGTAACTGATTTAAATGATGTAACTACAGCTCACGCAAAAATAGATTCATCAGGAATTCACACAAGTCACTCCATTGTGGTTGACGGAAATGTTAGTGGTTCAATCACTTCAACTGGTTCATTTGGGCATGTTGAAGTTGGTTCTGGAAATGTTGCAAATCTCGTAAGAGTATCAAATAATAGAGCTATGTTTGGATATGATGGTTCTAATGCAGTAGTTCAAGGTGGTAANTCAAAAGGAATAAAATTTAATACTGGCACTGATACATTTGGTAACAATACAAGAATGACTATTGCTTCAGGCGGAAATATCGGAGTAGGAACTTCACACCCGAGTGCATCATTACACATATTTGACTCTGACGGATTATTAGGAAGAGCACCTGAGGATTCAGCTCAGGATTTAATAATAGAGTCAGATGGTAATGCCGGTATATCTATTATTTCAGGTAAAGGTAGTATAGAAAGAGGTGTATTATGTTTTGGACACGACGACGATTCATTCGCCGCTGGATTAGTTTATAATGCACACGGAGACCAATTATCATTACAAACTCAACAAGCCTCCAACACAATAAGAATAGCAACCGGTAATAATGATGAAAGTTTTATATTTTCTGGATTTGATTTTAGTGGTTCACTAGCTTCAACTGGTTCATTTGGAGCTCTTATCGGAGATGGTTCACAATTAACCGGAGTTACGGCTACACCAGATGCAACATTAATAAGTGGTTCATTTGAAGGTGGTGGTTCTACGAATATTAGTGGTTCTATTNGTAGTNGAACTGGTTCATTTGGTAGAGTNNATNCAGNNGGAACAATTAAANCAANTNNTNNANTAGAAATAGGAAGTAATTCAAACTTCTTAACTACACAATTGAAAGTTGGAGACGGAACAAGAGACATTAGATTAAATGCAAATCATAGTTCTAATGCAGTAGTCGGTACCGTAGGAGCACACGATTTCAACTTAATGACCGGAAATACATTTAGAATAACGATTGATGGTTCTGACGGAGGAGTTCAAACATCAGGTTCAATAGTTCCATTTAGTGATAATGCAGTTGATTTAGGTTCTGCAAGTAAACGATTCCAAGATGTATTTGCAGTTCAAACAACNGTNGGNGCNGTATTTGAAACCGGATTAAGAAGTAAAGGAATCGGTAAAGAAGAAACCGGAACAATCGTAGTATGGAGAAATGGTAAATTAGTTCCTTGTGATAAATCAGAAGACACAATGGTAATGGGTGTTGTAAAACAAGGAAAAGACGAACCGATTGTAATGGGAGCGGAACCAGTGTTAGTAACGGGTGATGTAAAAGAAGGTGATTTCATCACAACATCAACCAAGTTAGGACACGGTAAAAAATTAGAAAATGGATATTTATTAAAGAAAGAAATGTTTGGAAAAGTTATAGCTCAAGCATTAGAAAATGCATCAGGANATTCAAGTTTAATTAAATGTATGATTAGGAAAATGTAAATATGTCAAAATCAATAATAACAGCCTCACAGATAAGTGGTTCTTTAGTAGGAACAGGTTCATTTGGAAGCGTTGCCATAGGAACTAGTTCACCAGGTTCTTACAATTCAGCAGGAAGAAATTTAGTAATAGTTGATTCCGGAGATTCAGGAATATCTATTGTAGCAGGAACTTCAAACGATAGTTCTATAATGTTTGCTGACGGAACTGGTGGAACAGCAGGATATAGAGGTCGAGTTGCTTATGACCATAGTGGAGATTTTTTAAGATTTGATACGGCCGCTACTGAAAGATTTCGTATTACATCAACTGGTGTTTTAAGTGGTTCAATTGCTTCAACCGGTTCATTTGGAGCATTAAAAGTAGTATCCGAAGAAGACGGAACAACCATTACAACAGACAGATTTGGTTTAACCATTGATGGTCAAGTNGGATNCTATCCTTTAACCGTNCAAAGTCCTTATGAAACAGCCGCAAGATTTATATCAACAGANGGAACAGCAAATATAGAAATCGGAGATAATTCTTCTACACAAAACCACAATAGAATTCAAGTTCGTGGTGATTTAATGGAACTTGTNGCAGCTAATTCAAAAAGAGTTGAATTATCATCAGGTGCTGTTGTAATCAATCAAGATAGTGATGATGTTAATTTTAGAGTTGAGACAAACAACGACAATCACGCTTTATTTATTGATGGTGGAAAAGACTCAGTATCCATAGGTTCAAATGCAGCAGACAACAATAATCACGAAAAATTAACAGTAGCAGGAAATGTCGGAGTAACAGGTTCACTGCATGTTTCCGGTAATATTTCAACTTCCGGTTCTATCATTGCAAAAGAATTTAGAACTGAATTCGTTAATCAAATTATTGCAACTTCATCTGGTTCTACTGAATTTGGTGATACCATTGATGATGTTCATAACTTTACCGGTTCATTATTTGTAAGTGGTAATATTNATTTNCCNGATACTGGTAATGCAAAATTTGGAGATTCAAACGATTTAAGAATTAGGCACGATGGTTCTAATAGTATTATACAAGCAGAAGGAACTGGAGATTTAGTCATAAGACAAGATACTGCTGATAAAGATATATTATTAAGAAGTGATGATGGTTCAGGTGGTATTGCTACTTACATAACATTAGATGGAAGTGCAACTAAAACAACACTACAAAAAGATTTAAGAGCAGATGATGATGTAAAGATACAAGTTGGAAGTTCAGGCGATTTTTATATGGTTCACGATAGTGGAACTGGACAAGGACAACTTATTAATGGAACAGACCATTTAGTTATTGTAAATAATGCAAATGACCACGACATAATTTTAAAATCAGATGATGGTTCAGGTGGAACAACGAATTACATAACTTTAGATGGTTCAACAGCAAAATTAATATTACAAAGACCTACATTTATAGGAAGTCATTTCGGAGCAGCAGATTCACAACTGCATGTATCTGAAAGTTTTATGGAAGCTCATATTGGTAGTGGTTCTTTAATGACAGTATTTGAAACCAAAGGAACTTCTGGTAATCCAGACTTTAAAATCGTAGACAAAGATAACAACAACGCAAGAGCCGCTTTACAAGTTCAAGGTAATGCTGGAGCTATTGAATGTTTATTCGTTGCGTCAGCAGGAAATGTTGGGGTCGGCACAACATCACCAGGAGCAAAATTAGAAGTAATTGGAGATGTTAGTGCTTCATTAACTTCAACTGGTTCATTCGGAGCTCTTGCCGTAGGAATTAGTTCACCATTAGGACATTTACACATCAATACAGAAACTGCACAAGCAACCATTGGTTATATTGATGGAGAAGCATCTCAAGATAAAGTATTACTTTTTAGACATTATGGAAATAGTGAAGCGGCAGGTCACTTACAATATGCAGGATTCATTGGTTCAGTTGTAGATAATGTTTTAACATTAGGACATTATGATAATAGTGCTTCAGAAATTCAAGCATTAAATATTGCAGAAGATGGAGATGTTGGTATCGGCACCACATCACCAGATACAAGTTTAGATGTTAGAGCCTCTGGTGTTCANGGNTTAGTAATTAATCAAGATGAAGCAAACGCCGATATATCATCAAGATTATTTTTNAAAGAACAAAATTCTACCATTNCACTATACAANACCGGAGATACATTTAGTTTTAGAACCGNTGCAACTATTNNTTCAACAAGNGGAACTGAAAGAGCAACAATNAATTCTAANGGACAAGTTTTAGCAACAGAATTTGTAGGTAATAGTGATGCAAATACCGGTTTAAGAGTTGCTGGTAGTGATGCTTTAAGTTTAAAAACCGGTGGAACAACTGCTTTATCAATTGATAGTTCTCAAGAGACAACACTTGCTGGAAATCTAGACATTTCAGGTTCTATGAATTTACACGGCTCAACGACTATCAATAATGAAATTAAAAGAAGTCATATTTTTATAAAAGGAACTGGATTAAATCAAACCGGAGACAGAAATAGAGTATTGACTATTGCAGGAAACGAGGTTTACGATACAACATCACCGCGTGGTCTTAGATTAACCATTATTGATGGGGTAACTCACCTACCTATAACGAGTTCAGATGCAGACTCTCACGGGGACGGAGCACAAGTTAATGCAATGGCCACAGCATTAAATTCAATAACATCTTCAAATTGTTTTGGTGTTCTAACATCATATGATTCAGCTACTGATGCTTTAACAAAAGAAATGAAAATGGCCGCACTAAATCAAGGTTTAACAAAATTAGCCGGTATTTGTCATAATGATTTAAGTTCAAGACATGCTTATGCTGCACTTTGGCAAATAAGAGGTAATGATGTAAATACTAGTGGTGGAACTTATCATAATAATACTGGAGTAATTGAAGTATTAAATTCTAATGATAGAGACGATAGAAATGCAGTTATCAGCACACACATAACTTCTTACTTTACAGAACCAAGTAGTTCAGCAATAGAAGGTGGTCATACGGTAAATGCATTACATCACCCGGTTGGAGAAGATATATCATTGTTTGTAAGTCAGTCCGGAACTATACATATGTCTGGTTCAGTTAGTAGATTACAACTTGACACAACATCTAATTATCCAAATTTAGTTTTCCCAGCAGACCATAGTGCTGATAAGATAAGATTGTATAATGGTGGTAGTGAAAAGATTGGAACATCAGCTCACACTTTGATATTGACAGCAACTTCACACTCATTTAAAGATACTGACGGACACGAAAATTTCAAAATTGGGCCTACCGGTAATGCAGAATTACTAGCAACTGGAAAACTTTACTTTGACGGAGGAACTCATACTTTTATTACCGAAACAAGTGATGATAATTTAACTATTGCAGTTGGTGGAACTAATATGCTTGACTTGATAGAGAGTAGTCAAGATGTTGTAAGAGTTAGAGATAATACATATTTAGGAGCTGGTAGTAGCACAGATGTCTATATGCGACACGACGGAACTGACTCCTTTTTAGAAAATGGCACTGGTGATTTAACCATTAGAAATCTTGCAGATGACAAAGATGTTATTTTACAATCAGATGACGGAAGTGGTGGAGTAACTGCATATATAACATTAGATGGTAGTGCTACGGAAATAGATATTCATAAAAATATGCAGATTGATACAAGTGCACAACTTTTTGTAGATGATATATATGGACAAAGTAATGGCACAAATAGATTAGTATTAGATGATGATACTAATTCAGAAGTTGCTAATGGAGTATCATTAACTGGTGTAAATCATATTTATTTATGTCCAGATGAAACAAACAACGGTACTGGAGAAGTAAGAGTTATCACTGGTACTGATAATGATTTAGATAGTGGCACAGCAGATGCAGTTGCAAAAATTACAAATGCTGGAGAAGCACATTTCAAAGGAGATGTTGTAGCATTTAGTAGTTCTCCGTCTGACAGAGAACTAAAAGAAAACATTTCTACGATAGAAAATGGACTTGATAAAGTAATGAAATTAAGAGGTGTTGAGTTTGACTGGACTGCTACATCAAGAAAAGGACAACACGATATTGGATTAATTGCACAAGAAGTTGAAGAAGTATTACCAGAAGTAGTTTCTGTTAAAACTTTAAGAGTTGGAGAGTTTGGGCGTGACGGAGATGAAAAAGACTTTAAAACAGTAAACTATGAAAAAATGGTTGGTGTATTAGTAGAAGCTGTAAAAGAACTTAAAGCAGAAATAGAGGAATTAAAAAAATGACTTTGACTTCATCAGGACAAATTAGCATTAGTGATATAAATGGAGAGTTTGGCAGAAGTGGTACAACTGCAAATAGTTCATTAGAAGATTTATCTGACGGAACTGTAGCTACTATTAATACTCAAAACGCTTCAGATGATAGACCAGACGGTAGTACACCTCACGNNATGTCTGAGTTTTATAGTTATGACCACGATTTAGCAGGTACATCTTGGAGTGTTGTAGATAACACTGGATTAGACTTACAAGAATTACCTGGTCAGACTGACGAATCTAATAAAGATGCACAGATGACTGTATCTAATGGTAGTGGTGGTACAAGTTTGTCTTTATCAACAACTGGTGGACCATTTGGTACATTTACAATGGCTACATCTGATAGTGGAGACCCAGGTTTTAATGGTACAGGTAATAGTGGTACAGGATTTATAAGTGTATCATCATCAAATAGTAATAGTTTATTTACTGGACATAATTCAGGTACAAGATTTATTAGAACTAGGTGGGCACACTCGCCTTCTAATAAAGACGGTACAGGAGCATATACATTGACACTGACTAATAATAGTGTTAGTGCAACTATTACAGGAGATATTAATTTTGCTGGTGGTCAATTTGGTTTTTGTATTTATGAAAACATACCAGTTAATTTAAAAGAAGGAACTGCAAACATACACGAATTAAATATTGGTGATATGATTATGTCTTATAACTGGGAGACTGGACAAGAAGAAGAAGTTGAGATACTACAAATAGAAAAAAGATTACACGATAACTTGTATAAAATTATGTTATCAGACCCTAATGATGAAACAGAGGGAGAAGAATTAAAAGAATTAATACTTACACAAGACCACCCAGTATATAAACAAGACGGTACTATGGTATCTGATGACCCAGATAAAGCTAAAGATAATTATAATTTAGATTCAGCTGCTATACAACCTAATGATTTACTAAAAATATTAGACGGTAAGTATTATGCACAAGTACACAGATTAGAAGGATTTCCAAAGAAACATTGGACATATACAATATTAACAAGTAACAAGAACTTTTATGCAAACGGTGTATTAGTTCACTCAGAAATAGGGGATTAAAATGTACGGAAAAAGAAAAGGTATGGGTAGAAAACCTAAGAAAAAACGTAATATGAAAAAAACACGTCAAGGTAATGGACGTGGTACAAAGAAAAAGTATAGGAGATAATAATGGACGTAGGTAAAGATACTAAATTTACACTATCTATTGAAACAGCTGTCAGTATACTTGTAACTGTGGGTATGATTATTGGTATGTGGTATTCATTACAAGCAGAAATAGAACTAGCTAAAGAATTACCAGAACCAGAGGTATCACGTATGGAGTATGACTTAAAAGACCAAATGATACGTGATTCTATATTAAACACAGAGGGTAAAGTAGATAAGCTTGAAGAAAAAGTAGATGATATTAAAGAAGATACTAGAGCTATTACAGAAACTCTTATAGATATGAATAACAAATAATGAGGTTTACAGATGAACAACAGATTTATATCATACTTGGTATTAATGCTCTTCTCATCGCTATCTTGGCTGCACTCACAATCAGTCAACTTAACTAGTTTTCAAGAAATACAAGCACTGAATATGCAAGAGTGCTCAGTAGTGCAAGTAAATGCTTCTTGGAATTTTAAAAATAGAGTAAAGATAGAAAAACTTGCTGACCTTTGTTACGTAGCAGAAATAGATTTAAGTAATAAAACTATAGGTGCTGTAGTACAGAAAGAGTGGGGTATTAAAGTAGTACCTACTATTATAATTCTTAAAGAAGGTAAAGAAGTTATGAGATATGAACCTGGTATTAGTATGAGGTTTGATGAAAAAGAAGTATTTGATAAGATTAAGAAAGAAATCAGATGATTAAAGTAACTAAATTATCTGGTAAGAGACGAAAGTATAATTTAAATGGCAAGAAAAAAAAGAAAAGCAAAAAGAAAAAGCTCAGGAAAAAAACCAAATCCTACAAATAAAGCACTATACTCTAGAGTAAAAGCAGCAGCAAAAAGAAAGTTTAAGGTTTATCCTTCTGCTTATGCTAATGCTTGGTTGGTTCGTGAATATAAAAAACGTGGTGGTAGATATAGCTAATGGCTTACAAAGGTGGTTTAACTAAGTGGTTTAAAGAAAACTGGGTAGACATTGGTGCACCTAAGAAAGGTGGAGGCTACAAAAAATGTGGTAGGTCTAAATTAAAAGCCGATAAAAAAAGAAAATACCCTAAGTGTGTACCAGCTGCAAAAGCTGCTCGTATGACTAAATCACAAATAAGAAGTGCAGTAAGTAGAAAGAGAGCAAGAGCACAGGGTGTAGGTGGTAAACCTACAAATGTAAAAACATTTGCTAAAAAAACTAATAATAAAAAGAGGAGATAAGTTATGCCTAAACATACCAAAAGAAAGATGAAGAAGAAGAAAAACGGTTTAACTAAAAAGCAAAAGACTTTACCAAAGTTTTTACAAAAAGCAATATTAAAAAAGAAAAAGTAATGCCAGTAAAAAGAAAAAGTAAAAGAGACCCAAGGTTAAAAAGAGCAGGTGTATCAGGTTATAATAAACCTAAACGTACACCTAATCACCCTAAAAAATCTCATATAGTTGTAGCAAAAGAGGGCAGTAAAATAAAGACTATAAGATTTGGGCAACAAGGAGCTAAGACTGCTGGTAAACCAAAAGCAGGAGAGTCTCGAAGAACTAAAATGAAACGTAAAAGTTTCAAAGCAAGACATAGAAAAAACATAGCTAAGGGTAAGATGAGTGCAGCTTACTGGGCTAATAAAGTGAAATGGTAAGGAGAATAAAATGAATATAGTAGTAAGTAAATTATTAACAAGCTTATTAAGTGAAAAGATTTTAAAAGCTGTGTTACTAAAACTTGGTGAATATTTCATTAAGAAATCAGAAAATAAACTAGATGATGAAATCTGGGCTGAAGTTAAAAAAGCATTAAAGTAAAGGAGAAGAAAATGAACTGCGAGTGTAATTGCTGTGGAGGTTGTTAATGCCTAAACAGGCTATTAGCATTAAGTCTTTTGATAAAGGATTTATAGATAAAATATCTCAACGTGATTTAACACCTGGTACATTAGCAGAAGCTAAAAATGTAGATGTTAGTGTGCAAGGTGTTATTAAAAATGGAGACGGATTTTCTGCTGCAGATGCAACATTAACTTCTGGCTCTGGAGGTACAGCTATATCTAATGCAAACCTATCCCTGTTGCCAGGGTATGGGATTTTTACGTTCAAATCTGATGTAGCACCTAAATCAAGCAAGAGCTCTGGTGAACACTTAGTATATACTAGTGGTACAGGTAAAGTATTTATTAATGACTCTGCTTCATCATCAGGCAGTTCAACACTAATAGAGTTTGATAGTGCTGCTGACATAGGTTCTAATGTAAAAGCTGTATATTATTATGCAGACGGTGGATTAAGAATATCTTCTACAAACTTTGAAGGTAATACTGATACAAGAAAACAAGCATTTATTAGACAATCAAGAAGTGATAGTAACACTATGTATAATACTACGCTTGGTGATAATATGCACTTATTTACTAGTGGATTAGCTGCACCTGTAGTTGGTACATTTACACAATTTACACCAGCTACACCAGACGCAACTTCAAACGGAAGTACAGTAGCTAATGATATTGGTTTAGGTATAGCAGCAGTAGGTACAGACGGACTGTGGCAACCAGGTAATTACGCAATAGGTCTTAGCTATGTGTATCACAACAATCAAGAATCTTTAATTACAAATTGGAGTTCTAACTTAGATATTACAGAAGGTCAATATCCTATAATACAAATATCAATAGATGATGACGTATTAGATACAGCTACACAAGAAAAGTTTATACAAGGTATGAGAGTATATCTTAGAAACTTAACTGCAGGTGATGAAGAATATGTATTGCTAATTGATGTAGACTTTGAACAAGGTTCTAGAATATCTTTGACTGACGAGTTTGATGCTTTTGCTGCTAAAACAGATTATGTAATAACAGATGATTCTAGAAATGACGAGTCTGATACTACAGCTTATGAAGTAAAACAAGCAAACATAGAAACATATTCTACTATAAATGGTTTTGCACCTAATGAACACGCTATACATTTTTACAATGATACGTTTGGATATAAGACAGCAGTAGTAGCTAATCAAAGAGCTTTTGTAGGTAATGTAAAGTATAAAGACGCTGTTAATAAAACAAAAATTATGGGAGATAGAATACAATATAGCCCTACATTAAGATATGATACATTTCCACAAACATACTTCATAGACATTGGGGCTAATGACGGAGATGAGATTGTAAAATTATTAGAATTTAGAGATAGATTATTCGTCTATAAAAAGAATAAACTATTTATTATAAACATATCTTCTAACACAGATGCTGGCTGGTATCTTGAAGGAGAGTTTTTAAATCGTGGTGTAACTAATCCTAATGCTGTTATCAAAACAGACATAGGTATTATATGGGCTAATGAGCACGGACTGTTTGCATTTTCTAGAGGTATACAAAAACTTTCAGAGTTTATAAAAGAGGAAACTTGGAGAACAAATCTTGATAATGATAATATTATGGTAGGCTTTGTTCCAAAAAGAAATCAAGTATTAGTTGTAAAAGATTGTGGTAATGTTGCAGACGCTGGATATATTTATGATTTACAAACAAAATCTTTTGTAAACATAGATGAAGATAATGTTCTTAGTATGGGTGGTGCAGCAGATAATAGACCTATAAGTAATTTTATATTATTAAATAATGAATTGTGTACTTTTGTAGATGATACATTAAACAGTGATAACAATAATAAACTTAAGTTCTTTGATGTTGATACAAATGTTTCTCAATCTATAGATATTCAAACACCAGCTTTTACACAAGGTGGAGAATCAGTAGATAAAAAATATTATTCTGTATATGTGACATATCAAAACAATGGTTCAGGATTACAACTCAAAGCAAAATATAATGACACTACGTATGATGATATATTTACTGGTAGTAATTTATTAAACTCAAGTTCATTGATTACTCAAGAGTATGTAATAACAACACCAGTATTTAAAAAATCTATACAACTACAAATAGTAGGAACTACAGCAACAGATTTTGAATTACAAGATATAACTATTGTAGCTAGAGCTAAGGGAGTTAGATAGTGAGAACTAAAGCAACACACGCAGCAGGTACAAGTAAAGTGCTCAGAAAAGGAGCAGTGAGCACCAATGGTATGAAAAATGGTGAAGAAATATTACAATACCACAACGGTAAACTAAAAGTAATTAGAAAAGAATTTGGTAAACTATTTGAAATGGAATACAAAAGAGCTGACCATAGAGAGTTAGAAACTTTTGCAAAGTTTTCAGATGTTAAAAGACCACAAAAAAATGCTATAAAAGTTATCAAAGAAGGTGTAAGAATAGCAGACGACAGAAAATTATTTGCTACACTGCCAGATACATCAGAAGCACAAGCTGAAACAGGAGAAGCAGTAGTATCTAGTGGTAACATTTTACCAAAACCATAGATTATAGTAGAAATGAAGACAAGTATATTTATAAATTAAAGAGGGATTACAATTATGTACGGAAAGTCACCAGGACAACAGGCAGTAGAAGACTATACTCTAGTACAACTAGAGGCAGATAGTGCTATGTCCGAAGCAAGATTCGACACAGCTACTGAAGGACTAAGAAGTGAAGGTATAATCAGAGGCTATCTAAACGATTTTAGAAAAGACGCAGCAGCAGCTTTGGCTAGGCTTAATAAAAAGAAAAAAGGAACAGGAATAGGTAGATTAGTCGGTGGACTTGTTGGTACAGGTATAGCTCTTGCAAACCCTGCTTTGGGTTTAGCAGCAAGAGCAGCGTTACCAGCAGCTGGTAGTTTATTAGGTGGAGCAGCAGCAGGTGGATTTAAAGATGTAAAAGTAAACCTTCCTGATAGAGTAAGAGACAAATTAGTTTTTTTAAAAAGCAAAGAAAAAGACGCTTATCAACAAGCAGAAGAATTTGAAGCTGCTATAAAACAATCTGATACAGACTTTGAACAAATGCAAGTTATAAAATCTGGAACATCTTTTATAACAAATCTTGGAACACAAGCTATTTTAGATAATATGAAACTAAATGTTCCAGTAGGTGAAGGTGCTGATGCTATAACTAAAGATGTATCTTTTGCAGAAGCTAGAAAAATTTTAGGTGATGATTACAAATTTATAGACTACATAGGAGACGTGCTTACAGTATCAGCAGGTGGAAAGCCAGAAGATACAATAGGTGCTCTTTCAGGAAAACTTACAGAAGCAACAAAAGCTGCAGCAAGAGATGATGTATCAACTGTTATAAAAACTGCTACTGATACTAGAACTGCTACTGATACTAGATTTGTAGAAGGTACTAGATTTGTAGAAGGTATAGGTTATACAGATATTCCAACTCTTGAGTTATCTGACATTTATGAAGAAGTACCAAATGGGTTGTTAAATTTAAATGAGGAGCAAAGAGATTTAGCTTTAAAAGGTTTAGATAAATTAAGAGGTGGAAGAGAGAACTTTAGTCTTCTTGATAGTTATTTAGAACGTGTACTAGCATTTGACGACAGGTATAGATTTAATAATATTGAAGGATATTTTGACGGTGCTCCTGATTATGTTAAAGGTGAATATAGCACCCTCCTAAGTGTAACACCTCGTATTTTAGATGAATACGATTTTGACGCACTAATAAAGGCAGGGTTAGAGTAATGGCTATAAAACCTTTTAAAATGCCAGACGTAGATGCTGCTTTCAAACAATTAAATCCAAATCAAGTTGCACCAGGTAATGCTGCTGGACTTGGTTCTGGTAATTTATTAGGGCAACCAAACCCAGTAACTGCAGAAACTTTTACTATGCCAAACCTTGTACCTGACCCAATAATAGGAGATGAACCTACAGGGGGCACAACATATGGAGACCCAGATGTAAACGGAGGTATGGGTGGTGAAGAAGATGAAACTGCAACAGAGCAACCTGGACAAACACCTTTAGAATTATTACAATCTTTCTTTCCTGATGCAGATGTAGCTGAATTAGAGAAGCTTACTCGATTCGTGTCTGTAATCCCACAAGACATCTATGATGCAGCTGACGCTGATAATGAAATGTATCAGCTTATGCGTCAGGAAAGAACAGCACAGCTTGAAAGTGCAAGAGATATGTCAGAGTCTTTGTTAAGAGATTCTTTATTTAGAAACTTAGAGCAAGCAAGAGGTATGGAGGGTAAGAGAGGTTTTGCTTTAGGTAGAAATATATATGGTGATGTAAGTGACCAGGCAGCAACAAGATTTATGGGTGTACAATCTGATTTTGGTAGAGGTTTATATAATATAAATGAAGAAATACTAGGTCGTGTAAGAAGTGCACGTCAATATCTATCAAGTTTAGAAGCAAGACAAAGAGGGGACTTAATAAAGTTAGCAGACTTAGCTGATTTATTTGACCCTAAAGATGACGATAACCAATTCGAAGGTTCAGATGACCAAGATGATTACGAACCAAGATAATAAACAGGATTAAAAAATGAGTAAATTGTTGGAAAATATGGCAGTAATAAGAAGCTTTGCAAATAATGCAGCAGTTCAAAAAGTAGCAAGAGCAGATACTTTAAATCAAGTATTTCAATCTATAGCAGAAATTCCAAACGAAGTTATAAGACAAGCTGGTGCTATGCAAATGGAAAATGAAAAAATAGATATGCAAAAACAACAAATAAAATTTAACCAAGAATATCAGTCTAAACAGTTACAATTAACAGAAGACGGTTTGCTTTTTGAGGCTTTAAAAGACAATAAAAAAGATTCAGTTTTAAACACTACCTATGACCCTTCTATGGAAGGAGCAGTGCAATCAGATTATATTGACCCTACTCAGTTTGATACTGATATTTATAAAAATTTAGCAACAAGAACTAATGCAGATTTTAAAAATCAAGCACTTTTTGTGACTGACTACAATAAAAAGAAACAAGAGTTAGGTGCTCTTACTAAGTCAGAAAACGAAACTAATTTAGAGTTTTTAGATAGAAAGATGAAAATGTACAAAGAGACAGAAAATTTTCTAGCAACTTATTCTAATAAAAATACTGACTTTTATAAAAATGAATTGAAGAGTCTAGAAGATGAAGGAGCAGATTTATTAGCACAAACAACATCTGAAGTATACATAGACTTTTTAGAAAAAAATGCGTCTGCTTTAAATTTAGAAATAAGCCAAGTAAATCAAATCTCACAAACTTTAAGATATGCTAAAAATAATCCAGAACAAGCTAGAGATATTACAAATAAATTTTTAGAAAATATTCAGTTAGATAAGTCTTTAAGTTTAACAGAACTACAACAGTTTACTCAGCTATACCAATACGTGATGTCTCCAGATTTTGATTTTAACTTTGACCCAAATGACCCTTTTGTTAATAGTTTAAAAAGCTCTATCATAAAAACTGGTGAAAAATTATTAGGAGCTACACCTAAAGAAGAACTACCTACAGAGCTAGAAAACTTTGATAATTTATTTACAGGCAAAAATATTGTAGCAAATGCTCCAGAAGGTTTTCCAAAAGATAGTCAACTGAAGTTTAACGTAAATGGTAAAGCAGTAATAGTAGGTAGAGGAGTGGTTGACCCACAAGCTTTAATGCCAGTGTATGAATATTTTGCTTTAGACCCTTCTAATAATACTGTAGTGAAAGTGTCACAACAAGAAGCATATGATTTATATAAACAACGTGATTAAGGGTATGAAACGTGAGTTTTATCCAAGACCTGTTAGACAGAAATAAAGAACAAACTGAACAACCAGAGCCTAATGTTGCAGGTTTTTTACAAAACTATGGCTTAGCACCTGAAACAATATCAACAGTAACAAAAGCTCCTCAAGACACTGTATCTAATACTACTGTAGATAGTTTTTTTAAAAAATATAATGTTGAATTACCTAGTAAAAAACGTGACAGAGATGTTGATTTACGTCAACAGCCAGAAGGGTTTTTTGATGCAGCTGCCGAAGGTTATGGTAGTGTTGGTTTGTTTATAGAGCCTGATGTTCCTTTCTTAGAGTTGGAAGGAGCTAGAAGAAAAGCAGGTAGATTTATAGGTGGTGGTACAGCTTTAGTATCTCAACATTTAATTTTAAATTATCTTACAGGTGGTATGGCAACCTATGGAACTGCTGCATTAAGTGTTGCAAAAAGTGGTAAAGCTGCAAAACAATCTGCTGCTGTTTTAAAAACATCAGGAGAGCTTTGGAAAGCTGGTAACAAATCTTTAGCATTAGCTCAGTCTGGTATTGGTCAAACTTATGGTGCTCGTTTTGGTTTCAAACAATTACAAAATTATAGATTAAATAAATTTTTTAACTTAGCAGCAGACGACCCATATGCAGCAGTTAACTATCTAAAAAGAGGTACGACTGTTAAAGAAGCTAGTATGTTTGTAGGATATGGACAAATAGCTACAACATCTCAACAACTTCAATCTGATGAACCTTTTGATATTACAAAAAACTTAAAAGCTATACCTTTTGACGCACTTGGTGGTGCTATTTATAATAGATTAGGCTTTAGGTCTTTACAACAAACTAATATATATAACAGAGTAGGTACAAGGTCTTTAGGAGGATTTGGTGCTGGTTTCTTTTCAACAGGATTAAATAGTGCCGATGCAACTTTACAAGAAAGACTTGCAAGTGGATTAATGTTTGGTGCTATAGGTTCATTAGTTAATGGTGCTACAATACAAACTACAAGAAATACTTTAAGTAATTCTTTAAGAGAGTTTGGTCAGATAACAGATGAAGCTTTAATTAATCAATACAGCAAAGCAGCTTTAGTAAAGGCAGAAGATATTTTTAAAAACTTATCTTTTAAATACAGTGGAACTTCGTATTATTCTAAATCAGGAAACTCTGCTAAATTAAATCAAATATCTTACAACAAAGAAAAAGATGCTTTTGAATTATTTTATGACACTTTTAATAAAAGTGGTAAACAAACTAATGTAAATAAAAAGGGTCAAGTAACTCCAAAGAAAGGAACTATAGAAGATTTTTTTGGAAGATATAGTGATTTGCCAGATGAAGTTATAAGAATTAGAGGTAATACAAAACCTAATGGAAAAAATAAAACATTTTTTAAAACAGATAAAGATGTAGCTACTTTTATAGAAAATAAAAAGTGGGGTATAGTGAGTGCTGTTAATGGTCCTTTTAAAAATGTATTACCTGTTAAGCCTGGTCAAAACGTAGAAGATGCTTTAATACAAGAGCTACTATCTAGAGGTTATAAAGAGTCAGACATAATGAAAATATCTACAGACTCATCTATGAAAAACGTATTTAATAGTTTTATTGTAAAAAATATTACAGACAGAGACGCTATTGATATTGCAAGATTGACAGGACAACAGTATGTAAAAACAAATAAAGGTTTGATAGAGCTTCAAAGAAGTAAAGTAAAGGGTAAAGAGTTTGCATTAGAAAGAGTTTTATATCACTCAAGAATACCAGGTACAGCAGTGGTAGAAGAAGCATTAGAGAGAGGCACAGTTTTAAAAAGCAGAAGTAGAAAGATTGCACCTGGAGTAAGAATAAGAAGTAAAAGTAGAAGACCAGCAAAAGGAGAACCAAAGTTTACAGTAAAAAATCCTGCTAAATTTGAAGATATAGATATTGAAATGGTCAAGCTAGAAAACGGAAGAGTAGTAGCTTTTGGTAGTAAATATTCTATAAATAAAAAAGCGACTACAAAAAATGCCAGATACTCTAGTGAACTAAAAGATGAATTAGATTTCTTAAAAATACTTGGTGCATCAAGATTAAAAAATGCTGACGACACAAAACTAGGTTTGTCTAACGCTATTAGAAAACAAGAAACTGCTTTAGATATGAGAAACGCTGACGGAAATGGTGCTCACAGAGACCTAAAACTTTTATTATTTGGTAAGACAAAAACAACACAGTTAACCAATGATGAGGCTACAACATATCTTTCATTATTAAAAGGTATGGACGTTGATGAAACATTTATTTCTAAATGGGTTTCAGGTATTAAAGGTATTGATGAATTAGTTGGTCAAGAAATGGTAGGTTTGTCATTACTTAATACATTGAAACTAGGACCGTTATATAGAAAGTATCAAGTTCTTTATGAAAAAACAGGCTATGCAGGATTTGAAAAGTTTGCTAGCAGTATGGTCAGAAAAGAATTTTTTGCAGACACTATAAAAAGTATGATATATGAACTAAGAATTTCACAAGAGGCTATACGTAAAAAAGTTTCAGGTGCTGGTTTGTTTGGTCTTCCTAGAAAAGATTTTGATAACATTATGTTTGGATTAATAGACCCTAAATTTGCATATAGATTACAGGGATACTCAAAAAAAACTATATTACAAGTTCAAGAAGCAGCTAATGAGCACCTTAGAATTATGGAAAAGATAGATAAATTAGCTATAGAATTTAAAGTTCCTGTTCAAAGACACAACCCTATAACAGGTAGAATAGAACCTGGTAAATGGTTAAGTGAAAAAAATTATATACCATTAACAGTAAGTTCTGATTTCTTCAAACTAGTTGATAGAAATTTAGTCTTTAAACAAAGAGTATTAGAAGATTTAAGAGTAAAATACCCTGGTTTAAAAGATGACGAGTATGAAGTGCTGTTTAAAAGACTAGGTAAAAACACAGACAGAAACGGTATTTATGGTGCTCAATATTCAAGAACATTTGATTTAGACCCTGTATATTTTATAGATGAAAATGGTCAAATAATTAGAACTTCTTCTAAAGATTTTAATAAACAAGTAGGAGACAGTATTGAGGGTACAAAAATTGCTAAAAGAGTAGAAACTTATGATATGAGATATGACAGAAGTATGGATAGATACGCTGGTAGAATAGCTAATGTAATTTCTTTAGCTAGATATTTTGGTGCAGATACAGAGTTTAGATTGTTTGGAGAACCTGATAGAATATTGTCAGGGTTTAGTCAGTACGGTAAGTTTTTTAATGATATGTTAAACGAAGTTGATGCTTTTTATGACAGTAATAAAGTAAAGTTCCCAGGAATAGACAAACAAGATTTAAAAAATATGATTAAAAAAGATGCAGACTTTTTAGTAAGGTCTGATGCAAATAATTTAATAAGTGAATATGTAACTTATGGTGTAAACTTTACAGCTACTGCAGGATTAAGTGGTTTGATGTCTCCATTACGAAACCTAGTTTTAGGTAACATACAAACATTTGGTACTTTTAGCAGCTTAAGATTCTTCCAAGTGCTCGGTCAAGTGCTCGGAGATAAAGCTTTTAGAAAACTTTACATTGGTTATACAAGAAAAGCTGGTGGATATTCTGGTGGTAGAAAACAGTTAGACACAACTTTTGGTGACAATATTGCTTCGAGAGGTTTAACTGTTGGTATGACAGGAGCTGAGTATGGTAACAGAACTCTTGCTGTTCCTGTTGGTAGATTAACTGCAGAAGATGCACTACAAACTTTATTAAATCCAAAATCTAATCCTCAAAAGAAAACTAAAGCAGCTGCATTATTAAGAGACACATTTAATATGGGAGATGATTATGTAGAGGCAGTAAAACGTGGTCACTTTACAGAAGAAGAACTTTTAAATATTATGATAAGGTCTCACGGTACAACTCAAGGTACAATAGGTAAGCCTTTTATACTACCTCTTATGGATAATCAATATCTAAAACCTTTTACTTTGTTTACAAGAATAGCAGCTATTGTTACTGATAATGTTGCAAACAATATAATAAAACCTGCAAGAGAGGGTAATCCAGCACCTTTATTGAAGTATGTAGTAGCTACAGGTTTAGGTGGTGGTGCAACATTTGAATTATCACATTGGTTATACAATCAACCTAAAGATTATTTTAGTAATTTACCAGAGACATTTTTTAACTACTTATCATACGGTGAATTTTTAGCAGGGTTTGGTATACTATATGATATGGCAAACTCTTTAGGTGACCCTAACAGAAATCCTTTTGATACATTTGCAGTTACAAGAACAGGTTGGGCTTTAGCTATGACTGTTCTTATGGGTGCTCAAAAAGCAGAAATGTATATGTTTGATAATGAAGACATAGGAAGTCAAGTTAAAAACGATATGAAAACTTATGACTTAATACAGCAAGCTGTAAAAGTTTCTGCGTTATCTAGCAACGCATATAATTTAGCACAAAAAATTAAAAGACCTAATTATCTAGAATATAAAAAATCATTACAAATGCAACGAGATTTTACAGAAAGATATGGATTACCTATGCCTCCAGTTATGGTTACAAGAGGAGACCAGAAAGAAGAAATATTACCAAGTCAACATAAACAATATTTAAAAGTTTTATTCTATAGTGAAGCAACTCCTCAAGAGTTTACTAACGCAGTTAGAGCAACTATAGCTTCAGAAACAGAAAAAGATTTATATAATGGTGGTAATAATATGCGTGGTGCTCAAGTATATCTACAAAACTATAAAGATATAATGAGTTATTTAGAAAATGATATGACTCCTATTACTCTAAACAAAACACCTAGCAAGCTTAAAAAGCAAACAGATTATCAGTTGTTCGAAAGAGAATTAAAACTTAGAGACCCAGAAGCTTGGAATAGGTTTGAATCGTTAGTAAAGTTTCACAAGTCACAATTAAGTTACTACCTAAGAAGCGATGAATTTAGAAAAGGCATACAAGAAGATATGCAGTTTTATAGAAATCAACGTTAAAATAAAGTATTCGCATACTCTTCAGTGCTCAGTGCTCTACCTTCACTCTTTGCTTTTGCTTCTTCAGGTGAATCTAAAATGCTCGCACTATCTCCGTCGTAACCTAAATCAAACTTACAAGTTGTTCCATATCTATTCTTAGCAACAATCAGTTGTGTTCCATACTCACCGTGCTCAGCGTTTTCATATTCGTATACGTATGGATAATAATTAAAGATAACTATTTCTGCATCTTGTTCAAGATTACCAGACTCAGCAAGGTCGCTGAGTCGTGGAATCTTATCTACTCTATGCTCAATATTTCGATTTAGTTGTGAAACGAGAATCACACAGCAGTCAATTTCTTTAGCAAGCCACTTGTATCTTCGAGTAATTTCAGCGATACGATGCCTTACATCTTGTTTGTCATAATGTGGAAACTCTATAAAACCAATATGGTCATCGATGATAACGTCTGGTTGAATACGTTTTGCTTCATTTAACGCTTCATCTAGTGTTCTTAAATTATCAAATAAATGTAATGATTTGTAATGTTTTTTTACAAATTCTAAACCTTTTTTAATTTCATCTTTATACTTATGAGCATTACTACGCATATCTCTGTTTTTTACTTTTGTGTGCATAGCAATAAACTTTTTTATAATCTCTACGTTAGGCATTTCTCTAGATATTAACATAACTTTCTTGCCGTCGAGCACCAAGTTTTTAACTACATTTAAAACAAAAGTGCTCTTACCATTACCAGGTCTACCAGCGACAATAGATATTTCCCCCTTAGTCATACCGACTATTGCTCTATCAACTCTACCAATACCTGTTTGTATTAAGTTCTTCTTTTCAAATATAGATTTTTCTAGGTCCTCTGTAATAGCACCCATACTTTTTTCATCAAGAGATATGGCTGATTGAAACTTCTCAGCCATTTTAGAGAGCAGGTTAATATCTGTTGATACATCTTTATATGAAGACAGCTCTCTTAATCTCTTTTCATATCCCATAATTTTTTCATATAGTTGTCTTCTTACATATAAATCATAAACAATTTTTGCGTGTGTCTGTAAATTAGCTGTTGTTACATACTCTAAACCTGTTACATAATAAGTTAATTTAAAACCTTTTTCTGACAAGTGATTACATATAGTAGCTACATCTATAGTCTTGTTGCTTTTATATAAAGCATACATACTTTTCCATATCTTTTCGTGGTCAGGAAAATAAAAAACTTTTGAAGTTGGTATATATTTTATGACATCTGTAATCATATCTTGATTCTTAATGAGCACCGAGAGCACTTCTCTCTCAGACATACCACTAAACATCTTAGTTGTTTCGTGATTAGGTAATGCTGGGTGGTAGCTTGTCAAGTCTGCTTGACTCTTGTTTTCTTTTTTCGTCATATTTTTTACTTTCGTTTCTTAAAATTCCTATAAAATAATACACATCATAACCTCTGTTTTTCAGACCTCTTCTCTCCCATATTTGTAGAGCATACTTTATTACCTCTGTTCTTGTGTCAGTACAAGCTTTCAATAAAGTATAAGCTGTTAAATCATTAAGTTCAGTTAGGAAATGTTTGTTAAGTAATTCTAGAATATCGTCATCAATATTCTTTTTTAATTGTATGTTTTTCTTTGGGTAGTTTTTTAATGTGTTTGACCAACCACAAGCTGGACAACGCATTAGTTAATATACCTGTAAGTTAAATATTCGTGTCGTTCATCAGCACATTTTTTACAATAGTATTCATCAAACTCTTTTGCAAAGTAATATGCTATGGAATCAGACTGGTCTTTCTCTGGTATTTCATTTTCACAGGACTGACAATAATATTTTACTTTTTTCTTTCGTGACATATCAGTTTTTTTGGACATCTTTTTTCCTCCATTAATACACCTCTGCCTAAAAATTCTCTTAGTGGAACTTTACCTTTTGGTAGTGTATAATAACGCCAAGCTCTTTTACAGTCAGGACATCGATAAGGTTGGAACTTTGTAGATTGATAAGCTACTTCGTTTTTCTTTCTTCTTTCGCTTTCTATATACTCGTCGTCAAACCAATCGTCGTCTTTAAAGTAAGCCTTTAACGTCTCTTTAGAATATACACTTTCTCTTAGATACAGTAAAGCCTTTTCGACAAACTTAAATATTTTAGTCGTCACATACTTCACAATTAGGATTTACCTGTGATAATTGTAAGTCTTCTTTTGTATAAGCTTTACCTGTAACTTTATCTTCATCGTCTACTATAACAAAACCTAATTGAAAGCATACTATAGCCAGCCTATCACGGAAGTTTTTTTTATCTTGTTCGTTTAAAGGCAAGCCGTTTTTTTTTATTACACTAATTTTTTCCACTATCAGACCTCACATAACTATATTCTGCAACTACTTTACCTTGTTTGGTTGCAATATGTTTTGTCTTAATAGGGTGACCCTCATTTCGTAAGTCCCAAATGCGAGCACTTAATCTGAAGCACCCAAACTTTTCAAGTGCTGTCAAAGGAGTAATTCTTTCTCCGTTTTTTAATGCAACTAATATCATATCATTTTGATTCATCATCTTCTCCTGATTCTATTCTATTGATTAGTCTTTGAAATGTAACCAGAGAACCTTTTAAACGTTTATATACTTGTTTATCATACTGGTCTTCTGTTGAGTTACACAACTCTTGTCTTTTATCTGCTTCTTCTACTACAAGTTCAAAACATTTTTTGTAATAGTCTAAGGCGTCACTTTTCTTTACTGGTATCTTCATTTTTCACTTCTTCCTTTTTGTTTAGCTCAAGCATAATTTTAGCAACATAATCGTTAATCAAAATATGATTCTCAACAAGTTTGGTTTCTATTTTAACCTGTTGTTGCTTTAACTCAAGTGCTCTGCTGTATAACCCTTGTACCACAGCACTTGATTCATTTAAATCAAACGTAGCTTGTTCTCCTTGGTCATTAGTTACAGTGACATCTAATGTTTTTACTTCTTTATTTTTATTTTTTTTTGACATCGTTTATCTCCTTAAGGTTGTCTTTTACAAATGTTAATAGTAACAAGAAATAATCTTGTCTCATTATTGCTAAATCTTCACCTCTGTCTTCTCCGACAAATTGGACGTGAAGTTCTGGTATAGGCTTCAAGTGCTCAGCAATTTTTTTTCTTTTCTTACACTGAACATACACATTATCTTCGATAATCATATCTACTTCTTGGTGTAAACCTCTGCTTCTACCGTCTGAGCCCCAGGTTCTTTCTGCTTTTAAATCAAAACCCTTAGCTCTTTCTACACATTTTCTTTCGTAAGTAGTCCCACGTCTTTTGTTTTTAGCTGACATTGAACTCTCCTTTTTGTACTACTTTTTTGTGCATATTTTCTTTTAACAATTCTTTATATCTTTCTTTACCTAGTTTACCTAGCTTTCCTTTTTTATCTAGCTGTTTATACGTTAGCAACACGTTCATAATTCTTGACATATATTTTTCTCCTGGTTTAGAGTAGAGGGGTAGGATATAGGTATAACAACAACAACGAAAGGAAAACCTACCCTCATCTACCATTGACGACACACAAATTTAAAACGGCAACTCGTCTTCTTCGACTTCTTGTTTAGGTACTGTTTTATTTACTGATAATACTTTAACAACTCTAGGTGTTTTCATCTCATTACCGTTTCTACCAGTCCAACTTTCTATTACTACTTCTACCTCAAACTTCATTGTATTTAACATATCTAATGTTAAAGGAGGTAAAAGCATTTTTCCGTCTTTCTCTTGAGTGAGCTTACACATATTCATAAACGCATAATACCCACTGTTAGAGCCCATATCTTCTTGTAAGTGAGGGTACAGTGAGGGGTCAGGTTTTTTGAACCTAAATAAACCTTTGTGTTTTACGTCAACTCCATTAATCTTAAACACTGGTTCAAAAATATCAGCCAAGAATTTTCCTTGGACTTCTTTATTTTCTTTTACATTTAAACCAGTTACTGTAGCTGTATATTTACCCTCGTCAATCGGTGAACTATTTTCATCTTTCACTTCATACCAAGCGTCTTCATTTAACAAATCATCTAATAAATCACTTACCATTTTTTCCCTCCTTGGTTTTTGATTCTTTATATTCTAACAGCCAGTCCATATAGTTATCTTGGTGTAACTTTTGAGCCTTAACTGCTTGTGTTACCTTGTCTCTGAACTCTTCATTTTCATCTTTTACTGTATCAATTACAGTCTTGAATTGTTCATCGGTTAGTGGTTTGGTTGTTGGTGTAGGTTTCTTAACTTCTTTTTTTTGTACGTTACCGTCTGTATCTTCATCACTAGCAATACCAACAAAAGAAGCTAAGCTATATCTTTTAAAATAAGTTATAGCACTACCCATAGATTGATATTTATTTTGTGCTTGTATGATTTGAGTTTCTACTTTACTAGAAATATATTCACCAGACGTGTGCATATATAAAGTAATTACACCCACGTTTTCATTGTCCCCACAAGGCATTTGAATAAAAGATATTCCGTGCTTAGACAAGATAGGTCTAAGATACTGAACTAATTTATCAAACGTAGTATACTTGTGAGCAAAGCCCTTACTTTCTTTAGGTAAGTCTTTGATTTCTTTTTGGACTTTTGTCTGAGCCAAAGCAAGTTTTGCTATTGAACTAGACATTTCAAAGTGTAANGCTGGTCGTGTTAGCATAGACACTTCTTCTTCAGATTTTTTTGTCGCCATATTTTTCTCCGTTATTGGTTATTATTGTGACCTATTTTATTCACGTTATTTATTAATGTCAAGTATATTCTTTTGGTACGGACACAAACTTCTGACTTCACAGTAAGCCTCACATTTTTTTCCCTCCCAAGTTTCTACAACATTACACTTTGGAGGTGTTCTTTTATCAGCTAAGTGCTCAAGCAATAGGTCTCGTTTGTAAGTATAAAACTCTACGAGTTCTTCATCATCTACTAAAGGAACATCAACAAAATAAATATTTCTATCTATTCCTCTATCTTTTGACATAGCAGTAGAGGCGTCTCTAATATTCATTTGCAGTTTTTGAGCCCTTACTTTATAGCCCTCTTGCTCTAACAAATATCGATACATATTTATTTGCAAAAGCCAATCACCAAAATCAGCTATGCTTTCATCACGATACCATTGTTTGATTTGTTTTATTTGACCAGCTCTTCCCCATTTACCACTACGTTTATAGCGAGCACCAGAGGGGTCAGGAACAAGCGTGTGCGTCATACCCAATACTTTCATCGCCTTAAAACTTCCAGTGTTTTTATAGTCGATAAGAGTTTCTGTTTCTTTATCATAAAAATCCAGAATACCTGTAATGTCTAATCCTTCAAGTTGGTGCTCAATCAAATACTTATCCTTCGACAAGTCTTGTTTCTCTAAATTTTCGTGGTGAATTGTTCCCATAAGTGCGTATGCACGTTCTTGAGGGTTGATATAATATTCTGTTGTGCGTTTGAGATATGATTCGCAAGTGCCTACCAAGAGTTCGGTAGTGCTCGGTGGTCGGTCGTCAGGTCTTTGTTCTGACATAGCTTTAAGAGTTGCTACAGACATACAGCGTTCAACCATACGACATTTTTCAAAGCAGTGCTCAAAGCTAGTTGTTTCTTTATCAGGGCAGATAAATCCAATAGCTCCCATAGTGTGTCTTTCCTTTCGGAAGAGGTTACCAGGTTGGGTGAGAGTTCCTCTCTTAGTTTCCTGGTAACTATTTCTTCCTTTGCTTTTCGTACACATAAAATACACACATATAACAAAAAAGGCAAGTATTTCTACTTGCCTTTGTTTGCAAAGGAGTCGATGATATGTCTTACTATATCAAAGACAATGAAAAAAGTCTAGCTAGCTAGAGAAACTAATGGAAATCAAAACAAGTGTTAATAGTGAGTGTTTGCCCTAGCTTGCTAGCTATAGTTAGTTTACTATCTTTGTTATCAACTTGTCAAGAATTATTTTTTTTCTCGTCACAAATTATTTTTATTTGTGCCTTGTTTAAATCAATTCCAGTTTGGTTGATGAACTTTTTCAGTGCACTTTTTTTATCTGTTGCTACGCACTCAAAAAAGAACCTACCGTTCTGATAGTTTTTATTTTGCTTTGCTAAAATAACAAAGCGTTGAGCACTTCCAAGACTCAACTTGTTAGTTGTGTATGTATCGAGCATAGTTGTAAATCCTCATATTGTTAAAGTTAGAGCATTTTATACAATATACAAAAGTTTTATTGTATAAATCAACACTTTTATTTTTCGAGTTTATCAATAGACTCGAGCCCTTTTTTGATACCATATATGACACCAATAAGTGACGTTATTGCTATAAAATAATCAAACATTTTTTCTTTTCCTCCTTATACCACTGATACGATTATACCACATAAACTCAAAGCCAAGCTTTTCAAGTTTGGCAATAAGATTATCTATTTTCTCTTGTAAATCAAGAGCTTGTTTTGCTGTTTTTATTTCATCTAACATTTTTGAATCTATAATATCACGTTCTATATTTTTATCAGTCATATCTTAACTCCTCCAATTTGTTTCTTTTTCAACAAACTTAATATTATTAAGTTCATCTTCTGTTTTGCATTGTTCAATTAAATGTACATTATGCCACATTTCTTTTAATACCATATCATCACCAATTTCAATCATATCTAAATAGTCATTGAAAAATTCAAATATAGCATTTTTTTTTAGTTGTTCTATATCCTTATTACTCATCTTGTGTTCCTCCAAAATAATTTTATTATTTCCCACATTAATATTACAATCATTATTGTAAGTAGTAGTTCAGCTTGTGTCATACAAGCCCAGTATACTACGTCTAAGTCTACGTCATAATACATCACTTATACCTCCTTGAGTATAGTCTTGTTATCGTTATCTCCAAGAGCCTAAGGTCGTGAAGAATCTTTGCTAATTTTTTTTGTTTACAATTCATATTCCCCTCCTATGTGGATATGTGTATAAAATTGTGGATAAGTATGAGAAACGCCCCAAAAGGGGCGTCTCTGTGTGTCGTCGACTAACTGATAACAACAACATAAATCTAGCTCTGAGCTTGTTGATTTAGCTTTGCTACCTCTTCTTCAGTCTTCCTGATAGCCTCTTGAGCCTCAGGTGTATAGATAGCATACCAAATTCCAAAGAGATTCTCTCCTAGGAATTTCATATCATCAGAGTTAGAGGGCTCTTTATCTTTGAGCACATCACTAGCTACAGCTAGTGCTTGTCCAAAGATTAACTGACCTCTAGGGGTTTTAGCAAAAGCTCTAGCTTTTGCTATAGATTCATCATTTACTTTTTTAGGCACTTGCCACCTCCTTTGAGTTTACTAAGTGTTTGGTTGAATTTACTTCAGCGTCGATAAGTTTCATATCATTTAGAGCTTTATCAAACTCATCTCGAAGACTTTCTACAATGTTTAACAGTCTTTCAGACTGCATAGTCTTGTGTTTCACTGCAACTTTTTGTGTACCTATGGTACAGTCGTTCATCTTATCTACTTGTTCAGAACCTACTTCTTCTTTAGAAGACTCGTTCCATTGTTTTTCTTTTTCAAGACCAAGACCCATTGAAAATATATTGAGCACCGTTATAAGCTCCAGAGGAGTACACATACTCAGTGCTTTAGATGTCATCATCTTTATCTCTTCATATTCAGGTCTTTTTAATAATTCTTCGTCAAGAAAAGCGAAGAACTCTATTGAATCAGGTTTTTGCATAGCCATTTGAACCTCCTATCGGTTTGGCGTTGTTGTTACGTATATAACTTAAGCGTTTCATTTTGTACTTGTCAAGGATTTATTTTCTACGTAGTAGAAAAAAAATACTTGCTAATATAGGTGAAACCCAAATTGTCAAAAATAATATTTCAATCAAGGTCTTCACCTACAGTCCACAACTCCCCAGTTTCAGGGTCTGTAACCCCAATATAAAAACTGTTTTTCATAGGGTTATGAGCCTCAACACTAGGTCTAAAACCTAGGTCGTGTATATTATTTACAGCTGTGTTCATTTTCTTCATCTCTCTACGAAGAGCTCTTTCTCTTGTAGATAACTTTCTATAAGGTTTATCTAGTTTCATTTCTTTCTCCTTTTTAGTTTCTTTTTTTGTTCGTCGGTCAAATTAGTCAACTCGTATTTAGTCTTTAGCTGACGGTTAAACTCAACCAACAGTTCATCATATTCTAGGTCGCTTAATAACTCAGCGTATTGAGCACGCTGGTTTTGATGTTCGTACATTTCCTCAGGACTAGCTCCTGGCTTTAGTAACGGAAACATTTCACGCATTAGTACACTCTCAAGCACCCAGCTACCATTTAGTTCTACGTCTATAACTTTCTTCTTACTCTTCATCAATAGCCTCCACTTTGAGCACCTTAACAATCTCCTTGTTATCATAGCCCAGTCCAGCTTGTGTTCTGTTCCAGAAACTTTCGTATCTGTCTTCAACATCATAACGAGTTTTGCAGTCACTAAATAGTTCGTTCTCTTCAGTGTCTATAATCTCTTGTCTTATACCACTTTTATCTCCACAATCACGAGGAACACTTGGATACCATAACGTAGTTATGTTTGCTGTTAGTTTATTATCGTCGGTAATAAAGCTTTGGTAGATATTGGTTTGGTATTTCTCCTCTCTCAATACACTACCGTTAGCAGTGCCCTCTCTTTTTTGTAGTCTTTTAATACAAATTGCTGTTACTCTATATATCATCTATAACCTCCTATAGGTTCTTGCCATTTATCTTTATCATAATCAGGATAAGTATCGTCCCACCAGTCTTGATAGAGTTCGTCGAACTCTTCATACTTGAGACTGTTTGAGAGACGTTCGTCTCGAAGAACCTCAGCGTCTTCTTCAAATACTTTGAAGTCTCCAGCTCCAGCATTAGGGTGCTCAGAGTCTTCTATCCAAGCAAGACCGTCTTTCTGATTATCCAAGATTTTTGTAACCTCTTCTTCAGAAGAGGCTATAATGTCCTGATAGTAGACCTTGGTTACTTTCTCTTCAGCAAAGACTCTGAAGACCTTTTTATTGAATCTGTTGTAATTGATATTTTCTGTATTTATTTTACTCATTGATTACCTCCAATATATCGTCGACATATATCGACCCAATCTCGTCGAACATACCAACCTCAGAGCCCTTAACGTCGACTAAGAGCACTGTCTTGTACCCTCTACCTTGTTTGATAGACTCCATAGCAACAGCATTGGTAGGTATACCAAGCTGTCCAGTGATTAACTTTGTTCCTTTTTTGATGTTCTTAAATGATTCTTTCATCTATTCGTCCTCCTCGTTGTAAAAGTGTAAGTGTTTCACTACTTCCATTAACTGGAAGATAGCGTTTAACTCCTCTTCTCCTTGATATTCCATAGCCTCTTCGAGACCTCCAGTCTCCTCGATTACTGTCAAGCAATCTTTAAGACTAGTTAGAGTATGTCTAAAGACATTACTAACATATCTAGGGTGATTAAATAACTCTCTATCGATTAAACTACCGTCTTCATAAGCCATAGTTTTCTCCTTTTATTGTTGTTGTTAATAAATTTTTGCCCCTATCTAAACCAATCTCTCTACGGCTAGTGCTCAACCAAGAGAAAGGGAACTCAAGGGGCGTTAGTTTACTTCGAGCTATTTTTTGCACTACTTAAGTCCTCCTACTACTTTGTAGTAGATATTAATCCCTGAGGGGGATTCAGCCTCTTCGTGTGAATATCTCACACCAAAGGTGACGAGTTTTTCGTCTTCATCTAACTCTTCTCCAGAGTTAGCATACGTCCAGAGACTTCCAGTCTCAGCATACGTTGGTTTTATCGGCACAGAAACCCAGTTAATGTTCAGGTTTCTCTCCAAATCTATGTTGTAGTGTTTGCATATCGAAGATATGCAGTAAGACAACTTGTAAAAGAGTTCTTCATTTATCTGAAGTATACCACCAAAATCTTCATCTAGATTGTGAGGTAATCTACCAAAGCCAAGGTCAGAGACACTGAAGTCCTCGTCCAGTTTAACCTCAACGGAATTAATGTAATGCTTTACTAAAGAACTGATAGTCATTTGTTTCTCCTTTATTTGTTGTCGATAAATGCTCTGAGCATATTCTCTAGATTACTTCTAGAGTTGTCTCCAAATTTGTCTCCGTATATCTGAATCGTAGATTCAATAGCGTCCTCTTCTGTATCAGAAGTAACCAAACAAGTATTGAACCAGTCCCACATCTCAAGGCTTTCCTTGAGTTCATCTATTTCATCTTTTAAAGAACTTATTGAATCAAGTAATTCTTGAGGTCTATCCTCTCCTGATGAAATCAGCCTGTTATAGTCCTCAGCTCTTTCAATAATATCGTCTACCAGTTTCTCTGGTAGTAGTAAATGGTTGTCATTATAATCTGGCATTGTTACCTCCTAGGTAAAGTTGAAAATTTGTTGTGTTGTTTGCTGTCATCTCCTATTAACTTCGTAAACTTTTTCGGTAATTGTCAAGAAATTAATTTACGTAGTAAATAAATTACTTGCTGAACCTCGTACACACGGACACAGGGGGCAAGCCCTTTCCCTCCCAAGGGATTTTGTGCGTGCATACAAATTCAAGAGGTTAGGCTCTTGTAATTTGTCCCTCCGTGTACGTGTAAAAAAGCAGGTGCTTCTTTTCAAGAAGCACCGTGCTTTTTGAGCACCAAGTCTAATCACTGAGCACCCCACTAACTCCAGTTACAATAGTCTCGAGATTGTCATTGTAGCCGATGTAAACATCGGAGTCAGTAAATTCCTGGAAGAACTCTTGGTTCTTCTCTGGTTTAGCTAACGAGTAAAAGCTAGCTCCCATACCACCACCAAAACCGAGACAGTAGTAACGGAAACTGAAGATGAAGTCCCTGAAGATACTTGCTGAAGAGAAAGTCATCATCTTGGTTTCATTGATAGTTTCGTCTGGTCTCTTGCCGACGAAAGAGATACAAGAAACCAGGTCTTTGCTGTTGCTAAAGTTGGTTGTGCCGAACTTAATCTCAGTAGAATATCCTCGAGATTCAAGCTGTTTAGCAACGGCAACAGCAACACAGCTAGACTGTAAAACAGTCTCTGGTCTCTCATCTCCTAGCCTTGCTAGGTCGATGAAGAAACGAACAGTCATAGACTGGTTGTTCCTCTTCATTGACTCCATAGGGTCAATGCCAGACATAGCTTTGTCTATGTTGACGAGATAGCCAGCTAAATCAGCTCGACGTTTACGTCGGCAATCTTGACCAATAGAGCCGAGTTTCTCTAAAGTGTCAGGGTTAGACTCCAGTCTAGACTGGACGTTAGTATAGTAGTCGAATATACTCTGAGTAGTAAAGCCTCGGTCTACTATCTCTAGCTGGTGCTCTCTTCCTCTGATGTCGAGGACATCAGAATTAGTCCAGTCCTCTTCATACTCTGTCGAGGTATTCGTCCAGCAATCATAGCCCAGAGTGCTAAAGTCGACACCATTAGCTCTTTCACCTTGTTCTACCAACGATAGAAAGTCCTCGAAACTCTGGAACTCAAACCGTTTACTGTCGGTAACGGAACGACTGAGCACTCTGTGAGCCTCTCTGGCAAACTTTGGTTTACCGTCGATAAACGTCAGCTTGTCTCGGAGAGCTCGAGAATCGAGCTCTCTAGTCTTGAAGTCGACGAGTTCAGCGATATTAGATTTAACCTTAACCGACATACTAAGCTACCTCCCTAAGAAACTGACTAGTGAAGTTGTAACTAAACATATCGAGCTTAGAGTCGTAGTCTCGGTTAACTCCTATCGTCTTTAACTGGTCGTCGGTCCAGTTCTGAAGATACAGAGCAACAGCTAAATCAGAACTAAAGTTCTGTTGTCTGATTAGCTTAGCTCCTTGAGCATAAGCTCTGACTCCTAATAGCTGTCGAATATTACGTCTTGAGTCGTCGATACAACTCTTGATGTAATCAAGCTTTAGCCTTAAGGCTACTACCTCAGTGTCAACAGGTAGAGTCATATCTCGATACTGTATGGACTCTGGGTAACTTACTTTCTCGTCGGTAAGTCCCATAACGAAGTTAGTAATTCGTCTATCTTGTCCCATATAGAACTTAGAACCGACGAATCTATCCAGCGTAGCTGAGTCCAGTTGTTTTCTTTGGTATCCAGAAGAGCCCCCTGAACCATTTCCCCAGGTATTTGCTGTGCAAATAATGTAGCAATTCTCGTTACGAATTGCTTGCTCAGCTCCTCTTCTCAATGGACAGCTTATTAGGTCGTTAGCTAATAGACTGTTGAGCCCTACTAGGACATCAGGGTCGGCATTGTCGAACTCGTCGAGGAGTATAACTCCTCCGTTCTCAACTATGTTGAGGAATTCAGTGTCGAGGAATTCCCCAGTCATAACCATACGACCAGAGAGATGAGCCTCGGAAACTCCACTACTTAGTGAGATAGAGTAGAACTCTTTGTCGACGTCAAAGCCTAGTTTCTGAGCTATTGTCTCGGCAATAGTCGTCTTACCAGAACCAGCTCCACCGACGATAAGAGCTTGTCTATTCGTCTCGACAATAGCCTGAAGTAACGGTAATTGCCAGTGCTCAAGCTTATCACTACTCGACGGTGTAGTGACTTGATTAGGTTGCTTTGCCGTCATTAAAGCCTGGTGAATCATCTGGTTCACCTCGTCTTTGGTTACAGTATCGTCACTACTGTCTGGACTAGACTGTTCAGTGTCGTTACTACTGAGCTCCTCAGCTTGCTGAGCTAGGTTAACTCTCTCGACGTTAGGTTTACTAGTCGACGGTGTAGTAGGACTACCAGACGGTGTAGGGTTACTACTCGACGGTGTAGTACCTCCAACTGTCGACGGTAAGTTATTGTCCTCACAAAGCTCCTTGAGGTTCTTCGTGATACTAACTACGTCGGCTTTAGGGGCTCGCTTTATAGCGTCCCTCAGGTCTTTGACCTGGTCTCGACTGAGGTTACCATTGTCACTCAATGTCGTTACTAATTGCCTAGCAAATGGTCTAAGCTCTTTTTTGAGGTTCATACCTCCAATGTCGTCACTATTGGGTGACGCTTTCAATGTAGTTTTCAACATTTTGAAAACTCCTTTCCCCTCGGTAAAGAGGGCGTTGTTGTTGTTGGTTTGCCGTTATAAAACCTGGCTTGCAATCTGGTTGACAAATTCCCTATCCTCGTCGGTCATAGAGTCCCAGCGTCTGAAATTTTCCAGGTCGGTGAAACTTGCTATATCGTCAGGATAGTGACTAGGTACAGCGATTGCCTCATCTTCGATGACGATGAGCTTGAACTCATCTTTGTCGTCGATAAAGAGGGGCTCAGCGTTAAGCTCAGCCCTCTCACTTACTACGTCGGTTAAGTCTACAACGTCGGTTGTAGTGTCACCAATGTCGACACTATTGAGCTCAGCTTGAGCACCAATCTCGTCGATATTGTTTGCTACATCGATACAGTAGCCGATGAACTCCCTTACTGGGTCTTTGTCGTCGGTAAAGCCCATTAAGCTGGTGAGCTCCGTTACTATATCGTCGGCTATAGTGATTCCTGCCTCGTCGATAAACTCGTTACAATAGGCTGGGTCAATCTGGCTAATGCCGTCGGTATTAGTGCCAAACTCGGTTACATTGAGCACCAAATCCCTTATACCGTCGGCATAAGAGCTCTGGAGGAACTCGATAGCGTTGTTTGCACTGTCATTATCGTTACAAAATGTGTTATTTTTCATTGTCTTTTTTTTCCTTTTTCGAGACGTTACGTTACCCCTCAGGGTCTCCCTCGAGGTGTCTCGGTTTGTCCTCGAGAGGTATATAAACGTATGGAGACTTTTCGAAAGTGTCAAGCACTAATTTGCTTTATCGTCGGTAAAGGAGGGTTGTTTTCTAGCTGGAACGAGGACAAATTAGAGGAAAAAGGTGCTCAAAAAAAGTGCTCAGTGCTCATTAAAAACCGACTAGCTGGTCGGTTTAAGTCATTGGTCTAAGTGCTCATATTGCTAACGTTACCGACGGTGCTCAACGAACTTTTTCTAACGTAATCTAGGCACAGGGGGGGCTTTGCACACAAAAAAAGAGGAGCACACATAGTTACGTTATTTTTTAGGTTTTACTAGGTCTCTGTAAGTATTGATATTGCTAGAGATAGAAATTCTGATAACTATATAACTATACTAGCTAGTAGGTTGGTGTAGTTATCCTAACTAAAGTTAATGATTAAAATAACTGATGTCAAGACCTTTATATTACGTTATTACATAAAAATTAAAAAAAAATATTGACAACAATCAATAATAGTGTATAAACTACAATATGGCAATACNAAAAAAACAAAAGCCGACCAAAAAGGATTTAGTTTACAATATAGCTCTCTTAAGACAAGAAATGTTCAGAGTGACAGAAAAATTTATGTTACTTGAGTCAGTCATATATAAATATATAGAAATGAAAAAAGATACCGATAATTTTAATAAATATTTACAAAATGAACTGGAGAACAGAGAAAATGAAGAAGAAGCTAAAAATTCCTGATAGTCCCTTTGACCTAGAGATAAATGACCACAACTATACGGTGCGTTTTATTGAAGGACGTAAAGCTGAGTATGGTAGCGATGACGCTGAAATACTTGGTGCTATATCTATGCGTAATTGTGATATAATTATAGAAAGAGATATGGTAGACTCAAAAATACTAGAAGTGCTTATACACGAAGTGCTACACGGTATTACCTATGGAACAAGCCTAGGATTAACAGAAACACAAGTACAAGTATTAGCCAATTCGTTATATAGGCTAAATTTTGGAGAATACTTATGGACACGTATGGGAGGAGAATATGATTCCTAATTATGACGCTATAGTTAAATCAGCTAAGCTATTATGTGACAGTAAGAACGTCGATTATGCTCAGCTAGAAGAACCATTTAGTAATTTTGAAATGGTAGAGTCTTTGAAAATATGTAATACAAGTACAGGTATACTTGTTCGTATATCAGATAAGATTGCAAGAATAGCAAACTTACTAGAAAGAAATGGTGAGGCTGCTGTTGTAGAAGAAAAAGTAGAAGACACTATGTTGGATTTAATAAATTATAGTATAATTTTATTAAGCTACTATATGTACAATAAGGATTACGATGATAGTACCAGGTAAAATATTAGAACATAATACAAAAAAAAGAAAAATTAACTTACATTGTCTTACAGATGTGCACGTAGGTAGTAAAGCTTTTGATAGAGTATTGTTTTTAGAAGCAATCAAAACTATTAAGAACGACCCTAATGCACTTTGGTTTGCAAATGGTGATATGTTAGAGTTTATTCCACCTAACTATCACATACCAGAGGGTGACCAACTGTTTGATAATAACGAACAATACTCACAATACGTAGAAATGATTAGACCAATCATTAATAAATGTATTTTTATGCGTGGAGGTAACCACGATACGCTACGTTCTGTTAGATTAGCAGGTATTGATATAGTAAGAGTAATGTGTGACGACCTAGAAGTGCCTTATTTTCCATTTCCAGGCTACACAGTGCTCAATTATGGCACTAATAGGTTTACATTTGCTAGTGGTCACGGTAAAAGTGGTGCTAAAAACGGAGATATGGAGCTAACAAGACTTAGAAACATATTTCCTGAGGCAGATATGTACTATTTAGGACATAATCACCAGCTTTATGCTAAACCTGTAGACTCTTTTGAGATTATGCAAGACAATGAAGAGGTAAAACGACAATGGTTTGTTAGAGGTGGGTCATTTATAGGCTATGCAGAGTATGCAAGGTATGCTATGTTTGAACCACAGACAAAAGGTTGGGTAGAAGTAAGGTTAAGTGATAAAGACCCAGAGTATATTGTACATCGTAAATGAAAAAAAGAATTGTAAAAGGCAAGGAGCACATCTTATACGATAATATTGACGAAGCCAGGGTGGCTATACCCAATATCATAGTACAAGATGACTGGAGAGAAGCCAAAACAGCTGATTGGATTATTACAGATGACGGAAAGGTTTGTGAAGTTCTAGAATCTGGCACGTTGAACGGTCAACGCTATGTACGCACAGTCGTTGGTATGTTTAGATGTGCTTCTTCTATAAAAATAGAAGGAGATATGCGTGCTAATATATATAACTTCCAAGGTTTGAACTCTAATACAGTTACAAAAAATAGAATAAAGCCTACTAGGCAAGAACATTTGTTTGCAAAGTATGTAATAAAAGGTGACAATGTTATAGATGCTTTTAAAAAAGCATATCCAAAAGCAAAGTCACCTTCTTACATAAAAGAAAAAACAAATTTGTTATTAAGAACAGAAAGGGTACAAGAGTTGATAGATAAAGAAATACAAAAATTGTTAGAAGAAACAGATATTAGTCCTAAATATTTATTATTAAAAGCAAAAGAAATCGTTGATAACGAAGAAGGTAGAGATAGCGATAAACTTTCTTCATTAAAAATTTTAATGGAAATATCTGGTATGCTAGGTAAAAAAGAACAAAAAACAGAATCAATCCAGTTGTTTCAAGGGTTTTCACCTGAGCAGCTAAAAGTGTTAGAGGGTGGAGATGTCAAAAAAATCGCAGAGCAAACTCGTGAATTGCCTGATGTGCCAGAAGAAGACTGAGTGTGTAAAGAACGCTAGGTTCGCAAACTTTATAAATTATTTCTTTGAAGGTGTTGTAGCAGAAGTAGAGCAAGATACATATATGGTTATTGATTGTCCTTGTTTTGCTATCTATGATGAAGATGATGAAATACTTGGAATATCAAAACAATTTGTAAAAGACCACGGAGACGCATAATGACAGTATCAGAAAAAGAACTATTACTACATAAAGCATCTAAAGATTTAATACTGTTTGGTAAATTATTTTTACCAAATGATTTTTTACATAAATCTGAATCACCTCCCTTTCATTATGAGTTAGGTAAAAAATTAATTAGCACAAAACCTGGGGCACGTATTTGTAATGTGCTACCAAGAGGTTTTGGCAAATCTGTATTAATGAAAGCAGCCATAATGCACAAACTATGTTTTACTCCAAAAGACCAAGCACAGTTTATGGCGTGGGTTGCAGAAGAACAAGGTCAGGCTATTGACCATTTAAAATATATACGTTCACATTTAGAAAACAATGATGCTATAAGATATTACTTTGGAAACTTATGTGGTGGTGATGAAAAACTACGTTGGACAGAAAAAGACTTAGTAACTACAAAAGGACATAGAATAATTGCAAAAGGTACATCACAAAGACTTAGAGGTCGTTCTGAAGTAGATTCTAGATATACTGGTATAATACTTGACGACTTTGAGTCAGAGTTAAATACAAAGACAGCAGATAGAAGAGATGAGATTAAACAATGGATTGTATCTACAGTATACCCAGCATTAGAAGAATCACCAGGAAAAGAAGGTTGGATATGGTTGTCAGGTACTATTGTACACTATGACGCTTTCTTGCAAAACATACACGACGGTTACTTAGATTCACAAAAAGCTAGAAAGAAATATCCCTGGGACGTTACTTTTATTAGAGCTATTGAAAATGGTAAAGCAGTATGGAAAGAACAGTTTCCTTTAAAAAAGTTGGAACAAAAAAGACAAGAGTTTATTGAAGCAGGTAAGATAGATAAATTTGCACAAGAGTATCTAAATGATGCTAGAGATGTAGAAAGTGCAACATTTCAAATGGACAGACTACGTTATCATAGACACGAGTTTGTAAACAATAAAGGTTTTGCTTGTCTACGTAATGATACAGAAATCATACCAGTAAATGTTTATATGGGAGTAGACTTAGCACATACAGCTACAAAATCATCTGACTATCAAGTTATTATGATTATGGGTATAGACGCAAATAAAAATAGATATGTAATAGATTATTATCACGATAAGATACCAGCTTTTGATATGCCAGATAAAATATTAGAATATGCAAAAAAATATGCACCTATTAAAAGAGTTGCCGTAGAAACAGTAGGTGCTCAAGAAATGGTACGTGATATGGTAGAACGTATGGCTGTAAGAGAAAAAAGATTATTACCTGGTATTAATAAAGGTGTAAGACCACCACACGGTATTAAAAAAGAAGATAGATTAGAAATGACATTAGGTTCTATAGTAAATGGTAGAAAGTTATTGATAAGAAAAGAACACTCTGAATTAGTAGACGAGTTGTTTCAGTTTCCAAAAGGTAGACACGATGACTTGCTTGACGGATTGTATTATTCAGACTTCTATGCAAAACCACCCAGAACAAAAACTATGGAGATAGATAACAACGAAAGACCTGATGATTTTATAACTAAAACAAGAAAACAAATAAATTGGGTGACAGGACTAAAAGTATGAGATTTCGAGTAATAAAAGGTGTTAATTTTTTCAGGGGTATGTATAGTATAAAAGAATACATTGACTACTTAAAAAGGGTAGAGGGTTATGCGAACAAAGTAGGGGACAAGTTTTTTCCCTATGATTCGCCTGAAGGTGGATTAAAAACTATAGGGTATGGATATAAAATTAAAACCCTTGAAGAACAAAACACTTTAGAAAAAACAGGATTATCTTCAACGGAAGTAGAAGAGATACTGCAAGAAGAGGCAGAAAAATCTTATCGAGGTGCTCAAAAATTTTGTGAGCAAAAAAATATAGATTGGGAAAGTATAGATATTAGACTTCAATTTGCATTAGCAGACTATGTCTTTAATGTTGGTAGTCTAAGAAAATTTCCAACTACTGTTAAATGTTTAGCTGCAGGAGATGTTGAAGGTGCAGTAGCAGATGATAAAGGTAGACCAGGCTTTAAAGAATACGAAAGAGTTTACCGTGATAAAAACGGAGTAAGAAAACCATTAGGTAGAAACAAAGAGTTCTACAAAGAGTTTTTAAAACCATATTTAGTTTAGGAGAACAATATGATGTATCAAGATAAAATGGGTTTATTTAAAAAAGGTAAAAAGAAACTAAAAAATAAACTCAAAGAAATCAAAGGAAGATTCAATATAGATTATGCTAATCAACAAATAGATACTTTAAATAGACAACAAGGTACTAATGTAGATTTTTTAAGTAGAGAAACTATGCAACTACAAAAAGCTAAAAGAGACGCTAGAGCAAGAAGAAGAGATTTCCGTGGCAATTAGAGAAGACGACAAAGCAAGACTCAATAGAGAAATATTTAGAAAATACGCTGACGCAAGAAAAGACTGGGACGTAAATGCAAGAGAAGCTATAGACTTTACTCTTGGTAATCATTTTACTGCAGAAGAGTCAGAAGTATTACAATCAATAGGACAAGCAGATTTTACGATAGATAGAATATATGCAGCGATAGATAAGTTAAAATCTTTGATGACATCTAGACCTGTAAAGTATGGGATTACAGCACGAGAAGATTCTGATACCAAACTAGCAAATGTTTGGAAGACTCTTTTAGAGTATATATTCGATATATCAGACGGGCAGCATCATTTCAAACAAGCAGTTCACGACTACGCAACTACAGGGTTAGGTTATTTTTATGCGTATATAGAACCAGAAGCTGACTATGGAAGAGGAGAAGTTAAGTTTACACACTTAAATCCTTTTAGGGTATATGTAGACCCTGCATCTAGAGACAGATATTTTCAAGATGCTGCCAGTATAATTATGTCAACTATCTTAACACAAGAACAGTTGATTAATTTATATCCAGACGTACTACCTTTTCTTAAAGACATAGAAACATTTAGTCAACAAGATGTGTACGATGATTATCCTAATTCACAAAATAAAAACACCAACACTGTATTTACTCCAGCTGAAGTAGATTCAAAAGATTATGATATATCTATTACAAGTAGATATAGAATACTTGAACGTTTTAGTAAAGTAAGAGTACCATTTTTTAGAGTTGCATCTATCAGAGACGACGCTGAACAAATAATGAGTGCAGAACAGTTTGGTGTTTTTATGGAACAAAATGAAAAAGAATTTAATAATGGTATCTATCAATTTGTAGAAATACCTCAAACAAGAATTAAAGTAACAGCATCTATAGGACAAGTATTATTATACGAAACAATTTTAGATACTGATATATATCCTATTATTCCAATACCAAATATTTGGACTAATACACCATATCCTAAATCAGATGTAAATAAAGTAAAAGATATGCAAAGACTTTTAAATAAATTATTTAGTTTAGCTTTATCTCACGCACAAACAGCAGCTGGTTTAAAACTTATGATACCTCAAGGTAGTGTAGAAGATTTATCTCAAATAGAAAAAGATTGGGCTAATCCTAATGCTGTTATTGAATATGACCCAAGTTATGGTGAACCACATTTAGCTCAACCACAACCATTGTCTGGTGAGTTTTATGCTTTGATTAATCAAGTAGAAAGATATATAGATTTAAATTTTGGAGTGCCAGAATTGTTACAAGGTTTTAAATCTGGTGCAGCAGATAGTGTACGTGGTACTATGTTATTAGCACAAATGGGTGAAGGTAGAGGTGCTAGTAAACTTAGAGATATAGAAATGTCACTACAACAATTAGGTAAAGTATTATATCAAATGTCAAAAGGACATTATACTTTTGAGAAAAGTTTTAGAATTGTACAACCAAATAATGATATTACAGAGTTTACAATTAATAATCGTTTGTATGATGATAAGAAAAAAGAAATACTTACAATACAAAATGATATAACATCAGGACAATTTGATGTTAGAATTATGGCTGGTTCTACAATGCCTTCTAATAAATATGCAGAATATCAAATGTATATGGAAGCATATCAGTTAGGATTAATTGATAAAGTAGAAGCATTAAAGAAAACAGAAATATATGATAAAGAAGGTGTGCTTCAAAGAACAGGAGAAGTACAAAGACTTCAAAGTATTATTGGTCAATTACAAGACCAAATTAAAGAGCTTTCTGGCGATTTACAAACAGCACAAAGAGAGTCTGTATCTGATAGAAAACGTGTGGAAGTTGAGAAGTTCAAATCGAAACTTAACAAATCACAAGTAGGTGTAGATGCTCAGTTGAAAATAGACGCAGAAAAACAAAGACAAAAACAAAATCAAGAGGTGACGTCCTCGTTAGAGAACTTTCAGAACCCTGAAATAGTATTGGACGAATAGGAACATCTCGGAGGAGTTAAAAATGGCAGATGTGCAAGAAAAAATACAAGAAGAAACTTTAGAAGGTTCTGAAACTTCTGAAAACAATACCTTAAGTGAGCCTGAAATCATAGAAGATTCGAGTTCTGACGTACCACAAGATGATGAGTGCGTAAATTCCAGTCTATGTATGATAAAGCTCAGGCTGAGTTAGGCAAATTAAGACCAGTAGCAAAGCTATTTCAGGATAATCCTGAGTTGGTTGACGTTGTTAGAAACCACTTAACAGGGGGTAAAGGACAAGATAAAGAACAAATACAAGTTAAATCAGAGGATTTTAATCCTTGGGACGCATATACAAATCCACAGTCTGAATCATATAAAATGAGACAGCAAGAGATTGATAGTGCAGTAGACGACAAAATGAAAGCATATATGGGAAGATTAGAACAACAGAGACAACAAGATACCTTGAAGTTTCAAGTTCAAAATGATTATAAATTAAGTAATCAAGAAGCTTCCGAGTTTGTAGATTTTGTTACTAGACCTAAAGAGACACTTCCTCTAGATACTTTATTTAAGGTGTGGAGAGGTGATACTCCTGAAAGCAAAAGCTCACAAAACATTGACAGCGTTAGAAAGGCTCAGGATAAACCTAAGTCTGCTGGTTTAATCCAAGGAGGACAACCAGAAAGACCTAAAGCTGATGATGATTTATGGGGTAGAATTATGCGTGCAGGTAACACTTCTAGCATCGGAAGTAATATTAAAAAACAATAAAATTCTTTAGGAGGAATTTAAAATGGCAATTACAAAAGGCACAATGAACGCTATACCTGTAGCTAATGAATCATTAGGTTCATTTAATACAGCTGTAACTGCTGCTGACTATGGACAAAGACCAGACCAAAGACGTAGATATAATTTTGGTGACAGAATCGCTGAATTAGCACCAGAAGAATCACCGTTTTTCGTTTATCTTAGTCAAACTGCTAAGCTTCCTACTGATGATAGTTTGTTTCGTTATCTTGAAGATAGAACAAAAATCGACTACACCAGTAGAGAGTTCCAAGTAAAATCAGACTTCGGTGGAGTATCAAGCTTAACAGCTGGTACTACTTTTACTATGGAAGTAGAGACATTAGACAGTACAGCAGCATCAGTTGACTTTTTAGTTAAAGGTATGGTACTTGCAGTTAAAACTGCAGCAGCATACGGAAACGCAATCTTAAGAGTAGAAGACGCACCAGCAGACCACGGTGCACACAGTTCTTTTACAGCTAAAGTAATTAGTGTTTCTGCAGCATCAGGTTCAGACGCAGTAGCAGCAGAAGACAGATGTCAAATTATTGGCTCTGCTTATGCAGAAGGTACTGGTTCACCTGACGTATTTTCAGACAGCTTTGATGACAACTATGGGTATACCCAGATTTTCAAAACAGCAGCTGAAATTACAAATACAGCTATGGCTACAAATATGAGAGGCGTAGCTAATGAGTTTGAAAGAGTATTAGCACAGAAAATGAGAGAACATAAAATCGACATTGAAAGAGCTATGCTTTTTGGACAAAAAGCTAGAGTTGGTGGTATTCAATACACAGAAGGTCTAGTTGGACATATTATTAAAAACAGTACATTTGTAGACGCAGGAGCAAGTGCTCCTTCAAATGCTTTATCTTATGAATCAGGTAAAGCGTATGCTAAAACATACACTACAGGTGAACTTACTTATGACAACTTGCTTTCTGACTTTGAAGTTCTATTCGACCCTGCAAGAGGTGGAAGTAATGAAAGATTAGCATTAGCTTCTCTTCCTGTTATTTCATACTTCAATAAAATGGGTGGTACTTCTTTCTCAGAAAACAGCACAAATGGTTCACAGTACAGATTAAATATGGACGAATTAGCAGGTAGCTTCGGACATAAATTAATGGAAATTGATACTGTGCACGGTTCTGTTTACTTAGTGAAAGAGCCTCTATTTAGAGGTCACTCATCTGGATTAATGTTAATGGCAGATATGAGCAAATTATACTACAGACCATTAGTTGGTAATGGTATGAATAGAGATACTGAGGTTATCGAAAATGTACAAGGTGCAGACGAAGACCTACGTAAGGATATGATTATTACCGAAGCTGGTCTTGAAGTATGCTTACCAGAGTCTCATTATCTAATTAATTTAGAAGGAGTATAATAATGGCTAAAGCAAGAATACTAGAACAAAATAGTGGTGCATTTGGAAAAGAAGTGTACCCTATTATTAAAGTACAAGACTCAACTTCAGTAGTTGAATTATCAGTAGACCAAAGTGGTTCATTGGTAATCTTAAGAGCAAATGGTGGTAATAGATTAGTTAACTTACCTGACGCTGCTGACAATGCTGGAGTTTATTATGAGTTTATGGTTAACGAAAACCTAGACGGAACAGTATCAGTACAGTCTTTAGACGGTACTGACTTTTTCTTAGGTTTTGTATCTGACGCAGAAGTTGATGCTCAAGCAGAAGTAGCATTTAATGGTACTTCTCACGACCAAATGGTTTTTGCATCAGGTGCTGGTAAAGGTGACATACACGTAAAGTGTATTTGTGACGGAGACAACTGGCTAGTTATTGGACAAGCTAACGATATATCTGATATATCTGCTGGCACAAGTTCAAGCAACACATAAACCGTATAGTACAAGCTACTGGGGGCAGGCATAGCTTGCCCCAAAAGCTTGAAAGAATTTTTAACATATAGGAGAAAAAAATGGCAAACTTTGATACAGAAACAAAGGTTATTATAAAAGAAATAGATGACAGAGCTTTTACAGCTACTGGCTCTTTAGCTAAAGAAATTAATGACCATATTGAGACTATCGATGACGCTAAGCTAGTAGATATAAAAGCAGTAAAACTAGACGGCACAAGAATTGCTTACATAGTTGTTAGCAAAGTATAATGGCTAAATGTCAGCATTGTAATACACCAAATCCAGAAGGTCATTTTAATTGTAGGTCTTGTGGTAAGAGAGCACACCCTCCAAGGTGGAGCACTCAGTTTGTTGTAAGAGATACTCCTATGGCAACAGCAATTAGGAAAGACCTAATTAATTTTAGAGAAGTAGATATGGCAGAACATATGAAAAAGACTAAAGAAAAGAACGACCCACACGTAGAAGTGGATAAACTATTTAAGGATAAATAATGGCAACATTTGGAACACAAGTAGAAGACTTAACAGGAAGTTTGAGTGACAATACTGCACTTACTCAGTGGCTAACTGACGGTGCTCGTATGGTGCTCGATAATTTACCACTAGATAAGTTAGAAAGAGTTACAGAACACGTAGATTTTACTAATTCTGTTTCTAGTCAAGGTAAACGTATACATCAAGTATTAAGACAAGATGCTAGTAATGGTAATAAACAAATGCCTTGTAGAAAATTAAGTCCTGCATTTTTAGGTAAAGTAAATGATACAGATTATATGGAAGCAGCAACTACAAGTGACCCTGCATACATATTACACAATCATCTTATACAGACTTTTCCTGCTAGTGCTTCAGGTTCAGATAGTAGAGTAATATATATAGATACTAGTATTACTGTAGCGTATGACGCTAGTCCTGGAAGTATAGAGGATTTGCCACAAGAAGCTGAATCAGTTATTGTATTATATGCAGCAAGAAATGGTTTAGAAAGATTAATTAGTAATGCTAATGTAGATGAAGACCCAGAATTAGTAGCATCTTTGATTGCTCAATATCAATTAGTTGATAGACAGTATAAAGAAGGTTTACAGATATTGGGTATAGATAAACTATATATAGAAAAAGATTTACCAGATAGACGATGAGTGTAAAAACAAACTGGACACCACAAGCTATATCCCCTAACACTACTTGGGGTAAAGAAGCTATAACTCCTAATACTACTTGGGTAGAAGAAGTTATAGCACCTTCTACTATATGGGCAGAGGTATTAGAACAGTTTCAACTTTGGAACGACGGTAACGTTTTTTGGCAAGATGTAAATAGTAATTGGGAGGACTTATAGTGGCAGCTATAGAATTTAACGGTAAAAAAATATACTCTAGAGTATTGCAAGCAGTACCAGATGTATCAGAAAATTATGTAAAGAATTTAATAAATGAAGCATTGGTTGATTTAGGACAATATGATTTAAAGACTGAATATGCAAAGGCTAATTTAAATAATGGTCAGATGTGGTATGGTTTAGCAGATGATAGAGCAGTAACAATTAATAAAGTATATAGATGTAGTATCTTGACTGATGAAGGAGAGTATGTAAGAATACCAAGATTACTACAACAAGATATTAAAATTACAGATACGGAGTAAAAAATGGCAGCAGTAACAAGCACTTTTAAAAATCCTGAATCTACTTTTGTATGGTGGATTGAGGGTGATAAAATAGCAATAGCAACAACAGAGGGTGATGCAGATACAAGAAATACACAACTTGGTCAGTATAAAGCAGCTGTTATAGGAAGTGGTAGCGACTATGTAGAAAATGGTATGCTTATATCTTACTATGCAGAACCTGATGAATATACAAGTATGACAGCAGAAATAGATATTGATAACGCATTTCACCCTGCAATTATATGTTATGTAAAAGCAAAAGCACTTATGGATAAAGCTGCTTCTACAAATAATCCACAACTAGCACAAATTAAAATGGCAAATGCTCAAGCACTTATGGCTGAATATAAAGAAATGGTAAGAAAATTTGGAGCAAAAAGAAGAGATAAAACTGCAGGAACAAGAGCTGTTGTTCCAGCTAATATGAGATAGGTATGGCAACGTTAACAAGTAGAAAAGTATCAGATACATATAAAGATTTATTACAAGTATCAAATAGTAACAGTGGAATCACAGGGAGTTTAACAAATGTTGAAGACGGAGAGGGTACAGCTAGTGTATTACAACTTAGTACAGGTGCTGTTAATATTACAGGAGCAGGTACATTACAGTATGCTGGTACTGCTATTACTGCTACAGCAGCTGAGATAAATGTATTAGACGGATATACTGGTAGTGTTACAGAACTAAACTACCTAGATACATTACACGCTACAGGCGTAACTGCTACTGAGTTTGATTACTTAGACGGAGTTACATCAAATATACAAACACAATTAGATACTAAAATTGAAGCTACATTAACGACTGAACAAGTTCAAGATATAGTTGGTGCTATGTTTACTGGTAATACAGAGACTAGAATATCAGTTTCATATGAAGACAGTGACGGAACTATAGATTTAGTAGTAGACGATATGACAGCTCACCCAAGTATATCAGCAGCTAGTTCTTCTAATAACAGTGGCAGAACATATATACAAGATATAACATTAGATTCTAACGGTCACGTAACTGGAATAGCTACAGCAACAGAAACAGTGACTGATACAAATTTAACCACCGAAGAAGTACAAGACATAGTAGGAGCTATGTTTACTTCAAACACAGAAACACGTATTGCTGTTGAATACCAAGACGGTGACGGTACTATTGACTTAGTGGTTGACGATATGACAGCAGACACTAATACATTTAGAACTGTAACTGCAGGTGGTAATACTTTAGGTGCTACAGAAACATTAGCTTTTACAGAGGGCTCAAACATAACTATAAGTGAATCTGGTGGTGCTGTTACGATAGCAGCTACAGATACTAACACACAACTATCTACTGAACAAGTTCAAGATATTGCTGGACCTTTAGTTGCAAGTGGAGGTACAAAGACTGGTATATCAATAACTTATGACGACACTAATGGTGATATGGACTTTGTTGTTGACCACGATGCTGCTTCTAATTTTGTAGCTAATGAACACGTAGACCACACATCAGTAAGTATTTCTACAGGAACTGGATTATCTGGTGGAGGAGATATTAGTTCAACAAGAACTTTAAGTGTAGATGCAGCACAGACAGGTATAACCTCTGTAGTTAATAGTGGTTTAGAAATAGGTCGTGATGCTGATAATAGAATTAAGTTTGGTACAGATAATCAAATAATTTTTGAAGTAGACGGTGGAGACAATGTAATATTTAAAGCTAGTGGAGAAATAGAGGCTAGTTCATTAGACATATCTGGAGATGCAGATATAGACGGAACACTAGAGGCAGACGCTATTACTGTTGGTGGTACTGCACTGAATACAGTTATAGCAGGAGTTACAGTATCAAATGCAACATTAGCTGCTACAGTAACGGTATCAGATAGCACAGCAAATACAAACTTTCCTGTTGTATTTCACGATGAATCAAATGCACTATTAGATGACACTGCAGCATTAAGATATAATCCAAGTACAGGAACATTATTAGCTCCTAATTTAGTTGTGGCTGGTACAACTACAACTGTAGATACAGTAACTATGGAAGCATCAAATGCTATTGTATTTGAAGGAGCTACTGCAGATGCAAATGAAACAACATTGTCTATTGTAGACCCTACTGGTGATAGAACAATAAATTTACCAGATGTATCAGGTACTATACCAGTATTAGCAGCAGCATCTACTACACAAATTTCAGCTACACCAGAAGAATTAAATATACTAGACGGTGCAACTGTCGTAGTAGGAGAGATTAATGCTTTAGACTTAGGCTCTACAGCAGTTGGTAATGCTATTGCTTCTAAAGCTGTTGTACTAGATTCTAATAAAGATTATACAGGTATAAGAAACTTAACTATTACAGGAGAATTAGACGCAGCTAGTTTAGATATATCAGGAGATGTAGATGTAGACGGTACTCTAGAAGCTGATGCTATCACTGTAAACGGAACTGCTTTACCAGTTGTAAGTAGAATTATAGCTATAGACCACACTACTGATTCTTTAACAGTTCCAGTTACTGGCACAGATAAATTTATATTTGTAGATGCTGATGACAGTAACAATCTTAAAATTGGTCTTATACCTTCAGCATTAACTAGTGAGCAAGTTCAAGATATAGTTGGTGCGATGTTCACAACCACTAATACTGAAACTGGTATTACAGCAACATATCAAGATAGTACAGGAGATATAGATTTAGTTGTAGGAACTTTAAATCAAGACACTACTGGTAATGCAGCAACTGCTACAGCTTTAGAAACAGCAAGAAATATTGGTGGAGTTTCTTTTGACGGTACTGGTAATATTAATTTACCTGGTGTAAATACTTCAGGTAACCAAGATACTAGTGGTACTGCAGCTAACGCAACACACGTAACTGTTACTGACAATGAAAGTACAAATGAAGATAATTTAATACCATTTATAGAAAATGCTTCTGCTACAGGTAATGTTGGTCTTGAATCAGACGGTGACCTACATTACAACCCTAGCACAGGTACAGTTACAGCTACAATATTCAAAGGTAATATTGATGCTGTAGACGGAGATTTTGACGGCACACTTGAAACAGATGCTTTGACTATTGGTGGAGTTACATCAAACGCATTTACAACTACACTTAAAAATAAACTTGACGGAATAGAAGCTAGTGCTACAGCAGACCAGACAGATGCAGAAATAAGAGCAGCAGTAGAAGCAGCTAGTGATTCAAACGTATTTACAGATGCAGACCATACTAAATTAAACGGTATAGCTTCTAATGCTACTGCTAATGCTGGTACAGTGACATCTGTAACAGCTGGTGACGGTATGACACAAAGTGGAACTAGTTCTGTAAATCCTACTTTAGATGTAGTTGGTGGAACTGGTATTACTGCAAATGCTAATGATATTGCAATAACTGCTGCACAAACTGGTATTACTTCTATACTTAATACATCTTTAGTTGTGGGTAGAGACGGTGATAATCAAATAAAGTTTGGAACTGACAATCAGATTATATTTGAAGTTAGTGGTGGAGACAATGTTATCTTCAAAGCAAGTGGTGAGATTGAGGCATCAAGTTTAGATATTAGTGGAGATGTTGATGTAGACGGAACTTTGGAGGCAGATGCTATTACAGTAAATGGTACATCACTACCTAATGTAAGTCAAATATTAGCTACTGATGTGACTACAGATTCTTTGACTGTTCCAGCTAGTGGTGACAAAGTAATCTTGATTGATGCTGATGACAATGATAGTCTTAAAGTAGCAAACTTCCCAAGTGATACAGTAAGAACAGTTACTGCTGGTGGTAATACCTTAGCTGATAATGAAACGCTAGCATTTACTGCTGGGTCTAATATTACTATCTCTGAATCAGGAGGAGCTGTAACTATAGCAGCTACTGATACAAACACTCAGCTTTCAAATGAACAAGTACAAGATATTGTTGGAGCTATGTTTGATTCGAATACTGAAACAAGAATAACAGCTTCATACCAAGACAGCGACGGAACGATAGATTTGGTTGTAGATAATGATTTATCTAACTACGATAACAGTAGTTCAGGATTTTTAACTGCACACCCTAACATATCAGCAGCTTCAACATCTAACAATAGTGGTAGAACTTATATACAAGACATTACTCTAGATAGTAATGGTCACGTAACTGGTATTGCAACTGCTACAGAAAGTGTAACAGATACTAATACAAACCAACTAACAACTTTTACTCTTACAGCAGATAGTGGTAGTAATCAAACAATAGCACACGGAAACACTTTAGATATTGCAGGTGGTACTGGAATATCAACTTCAGTTGGTGCTACAGATACAGTTACTGTAACTTTGGGTAATCATAGTGCAGATTTATTAACATCTGGTACTGTTGATGCTGCAAGATTACCAACTATTGATATTTCATCTAAGACTAACCTAAGTGCTGGAACAAACATTTCTCTCAGTGGAGATACTTTAAATGTTGATGATGCTTTCTTAAAAAATGATGCTGATGATACTACAAGTGGTACTATAACTGCTGGTGGATTTACAACAACTGGTACTGTTACAGCAGGAGCTTCTAATAATAACATTAGATTAAGAACAGTAAGTAATGCTTCTAATATAGCAGATACTTTTTCTGGCAACACAGACCAATCATACATTGATTTTCAAATAAACAATAGTAGTAATGACCCTGGTTACATTATGCACGAAACTAGAAGTGGTGAAGCAAATGAGGGAGTAATCCACATTTGTCCGTCAGACGATAATGCAGACGGAGATTATGTTTCTATACACGGAACAAATGATGCTGATAGTTTAAAACTACATACATCTGGTAAAATAGAAGGTGTTTCAACATTAGTAGCTGCAGATTTAGATATTAGTGGAGATGTAGATGTAGACGGTACATTAGAAACTGATGCTCTAACTATTAATGGAAGTGCAACATTACCATTTTCATCAGATGATAGAGTTAAGTTAGACGGTATAGCTACTAGTGCTACTGCTAACACAGGAACTGTAGATACAAGTGGTAGTCCTGTAGACAATGACTTTGCTAAATTTACTGATTCTAATACTATTGAGGGTAGAAGTGTATCTGAAGTAAGAAGTGATTTAGGTTTAGGTGATTTAGCATTAGCAGATGATATTGCTGCAAGTAAAATAGTTAGTGGTACTATTGCAGATGCTAGAATAGCTGCATCAAGTATTACACAACATACAGACTCAAAATATTTAAGAAGCGATGCTGCAGATACAGCATCAGGGGCAATAACATTTACAGCAAGAACTACTTTTGATGATAGTGGAGCTGACGGTGTTTTATTTAAAGCATCAGATAATGCAAGTAATTCTTCAAGAGCATTTTTTGACGGAACTTCTACTTCTTGTATATTCCAAGAGGGTAATGATTTAAGTTTTAGAAGTGGAGCTACTACTGGTAGTTCAAGTGGTACTGAAAGATTTTTTATTAATTCAAGTGGTCCACAAGTTCCAACTGGCTCACAACTTTATGTAGATGATATATATGGACAAAGTAATGGAACAAATAGATTAGTATTAGATGATGATACTAATTCAGAAGTTGCTAATGGAGTATCATTAACTGGTGTAAATCATATTTATTTATGTCCAGATGAAACAAACAACGGTACTGGAGAAGTAAGAGTTATCACTGGTACTGATAATGATTTAGATAGTGGCACAGCAGATGCAGTTGCAAAAATTACAAATGCTGGAGAAGCACATTTCAAAGGAGATGTTGTAGCATTTAGTAGTTCTCCGTCTGACAGAGAACTAAAAGAAAACATTTCTACGATAGAAAATGGACTTGATAAAGTAATGAAATTAAGAGGTGTTGAGTTTGACTGGACTGCTACATCAAGAAAAGGACAACACGATATTGGATTAATTGCACAAGAAGTTGAAGAAGTATTACCAGAAGTAGTTTCTGTTAAAACTTT
>FUFK010040726.1_pt1 | contig 54674 bp, 97 predicted proteins | sample 1021851 | NCBI WGS metagenome assembly FUFK01 (sample SAMEA51879418, study PRJEB19060) | metagenome | reverse complement strand
AGTCTTTTACAATAGTAGTATCAAAAGGAATTAGAAATGGCCCAGATTAATTTTCCTACTGCAACATCTAACGGACAAACGTTTGAAGCAGATAACGGTGTTATTTACACCTATGTAGGCACACCACCTAATGGATTCTGGTCTGGATCTTTTCAAGCTACTGGACTAACTACACTTGATGCTCGTTTTCTAAAACTTGATTCAAGTAATGATCCTCTTACCGGCGGTTTAAATGTCACTGGAGGAAGTGATACAACAAACACAGGCGCTACCCTCTTGATTGACGATAGTGCCACTACTGGACCTAACGTCGGTGGAATTGTTGGATTTAGAGGAAGTGATGGCACCACACAACGCACTTATGGCTTGATCAAAGGTGGAAAAGAAACTGCCGGGAGCAACTTCAACGGATACCTCTCTTTTCAGACCAGAGAAAACGGTCAAAGCAATACCACGGAACATGTTCGCATCGATTCCAGCGGCAACATGGGCATCGGGACAGATAGTCCTGACCAAAAATTAGATGTAAATGGTGGAAACTTAATTGTTCAAAGTAGCTCTGGCAACAATATCACACTTAAAACGTCTGTCGGTAATGCCAACGATTCACACTTTAAATTCCAAAAATCTAGAGGTGGCTCAAGTGCCATTGCAGATGTTATAAATGGTGATGACCTTGGAACAATCTCATGGGGCGGTTATTACAGTGGAGCTTTCCAAGATACTTCCACAATTAGGGCTGAAGCCAGTATCAGTGGCAGCTATAGCGATAGGCTTTTGTATGACAGCGACGAGCACTTAATTCGCACTAACAATACTACCCGTGTGACTATTAACTCTAGCGGCAACGTTGGTGTTGGAACGAGTAGTCCTGTAGCAAAACTAAACATTTCTTCTGGCGACGTAGGATTTATTCCAGGAGTGAACGCTGATGAACTATTTCTTGAGAATACAGATCATTGCGGAATGACGATTGGCTGCGGGCCTAATAAAACAGCCAATATTTACTTCGGTGAGCAAGGAGTGGGAGTTAGTCGTGGCGCAATTGTGTACAACACACAAGGCGATTCCCTCGCCTTCAGCACTGCTGGGCTTACAAATGAGAAAATGCGCATCGATTCCAGCGGTAGAGTTGGTATTGGGACGAGTAGCCCTGCAACGCCTTTGCACGTTGATGGAACAACTGCCACTCCTGTTATTTTTGAAAGTTCAAACAGTCAATCTCTAATTAACTTTAGAAATTCATCAACAAGCCTCTTTTTCATGGGGGCATCCAGCAATAACTGGAATGTGCAGACTAATGGTGTTGAGCGCCTTTCAGTTACAACAATCGGCAACGTTGGTATTGGGACGAGCAATCCTCTAAGTACGCTCCATGTGAGCGCAGGTTCCCCGGAATTAATTATCGATAAGGAAAACGCAGTAAATGCAACTGGTGGCAATACGGAAGTTGTTAAGATTACGGCCAAGGGTCAAAAAAATGGTGTCGCTGGGCCTTGTGGTTCAATTATTTTCAGGCAAGATGATGCTACATGGTCCTCTAGTAATGAGTTCCACAAGCCAACAAGAATAGAGCTGTGTACTCAAGATGCAGGGACTACTGATCAGTCTGAAGTACCAAGATTAGTTGTTGATCGTGATGGCAAAATTGGTATAGGTACGAATAATCCGGCTAGAACCTTTCATATCGAATCGGCCCTAAACAACCCTGTCCGTATTAAAACCAGTGCTACTTACTCCAGGATTGAGTTTGAATCGTCTACTTCTACTCATCCCAGTAACGTCGCTATAGGTGCCAGTGGTGACAGCTTTCGGATCTTTACTGGCACTAATGGCAGCAATAGTACGAGGATGATCGTCACTTCTAGCGGCGATGTTCGATTGGCCAACCCAACTGCTGATCCAGCTTACGGAAGTGCTACAACTGGAGTTCAAGTTAAAAGTGGAGTTCTTATTATTAATTCTGCCGGATCTGGAAATGTTATTGGAAGAAATACTAATGGTGGTGCAATCTTTTTTCAGCGCAGTGGATCTATTGTTGGCAATATTTCTGTTAGCACGACCACTACTAGCTATATCACGTCTTCCGATTATCGTTTAAAAGAAAACGTTGTTGATCTTAATGACGCAGTTAATCGAGTTAAGCAACTTGCCCCGAAACGTTTTAATTTTATTGCTGATGGTGAGACAACAGTTGATGGCTTTTTGGCTCATGAAGCACAAACCGTTGTACCTGAGGCAGTCACTGGAACAAAAGACGAGACGGAAATAATCGGCACTCTTACCGAATGGGATGGCACTGTTCTTAAAACTAATGTTACTGAACCTCACTCACTGAAGAATTAACTTGGGAAGAAACTACCATTAATGAAGACGGTGAGGAAAGTACTGTAATTCGTACTCGTACTTGGACACCAACTGGCAACCAGCCTGTTTATCAAGGCATTGACCAAGCTAAATTGGTGCCACTGCTGACTGCCGCATTGCAAGAAGCACTAGTTAAGATCGAAACTCTTGAGCAACGCTTGGCTGATGCTGGTATTGAGTAATTATTAAAGCAAGGCTTACAGAATAAAGCCCCTATACAGGGGCTTTTTTGTTAGATTAAAGCTTGATTATTTAATATAAATGGCCTGCAAGCAATCTGAACTGGTAGAAGCAATCAACTCTTATGCTGCTGCCCGCACAACTGGTGATGCTAAACTTCAACAGTTTTCTGCTAGTTACCTTCAGCAGTTGGTTGGAACACTTGAGTTTAGTCCTGAAGACGAAGTTAAAGAAGAAGAAGAAACTGTTGAGTAATTAGTCCCCTGGATATTGCAGCCCAAGAACATCAAATGATGCTCTGCTGTAGTGCCTGCGTGCTTGATAACCATTTGGTAAATAACGGCCATTCACTCGTTGACCCACACGGTCGACGGGTGGATTGCTTTGACAATATTCGTTCATCTTGTTGTTATGCCACCAGTGCCCACTAATCGACCACGGGTATTTTTTACTGGTATGGCTCTTGCCAACTTCTATAATTTTAGAATCATACTCACCTTTCTTTTGCAGATAATCAGAGAAAGCCTGATGATTATAACGACCGGTTACTTGAATCCAACCAGTTCCAGCAAATTTAACGCCGTCACCTGGATAAATATTGCCTAGATCTCTACGCCATTCGTAGTTTGATCCATCATGAATTTCGACGTCATACTTAAGTCCTGCGCTTTCATGGGCACACTGGCCAAGAAAATATGCAATGCTCTTAAGATCCATGTCGTAGAGATCAACACAACGAGCAAAGTCATCCATCAATTCATCTGACAAGCTGCTGGATTTACATCCCATGATGCTTGCCATTTGATTTTTAGTAATTGGCCACTGTTTTTCTGGAATAGACTCAGCGGGTTGTTTAACCTTATTTCGGTATTTCAGAACCCAATCACTTTGATCATCAAGATATACAGCGCAAACATTGCCTTCTAACCCAGAATATAATTCTTCAATGGCACGAATTTGATGCTCTTCTTCGTTGTAATACTTGAAAAAGTTTTTAAATGTTTCCAAGGTTAGTTTGGCCATATTGATTCTAAATCGTATACCACAATTCTAACTTGTAGAATGTAAGCAACCCTTGGATGTAATTAATGACGAACGAGGAACGCCAAGAATTTTGGAATGCAATTGAAAGTGGTGATAATCCACTTCTTTCAGTTATGCATGGTTTGGTGGAAAAGTGGGGCTTGCCTGCAATTATTATGTCTCTCGGAGACATTGCTGCTGTCCTGTCAGAAGATGCTATTGACGCTGAACTAACACCAAACCAACGTGGATTAATTCTTGGTGCCTGTGCGCAGGTGTCCTCTCTTAGTGATCAAATGCATGCCGAGATGGAATTCCTTGCCTCTACTGAATGATGTCTCCAGAAGAACTTACCAATTGGGAAAAAGTGAAAGAGTATTTTGAAACTCTTCCAGAAGAGAAACGAGATAATATGTTTTACAAGCGAGCAGTTGCTATCTGTGCTGGCAAAGATGATCCTTTAGAGCCGCTAAAATAGGGTAGTAGCGTAAGCAATAGCATGGCTATCCGTAAAGCGGGTGAAGTTTTTTCTGGCTATAACAAGCCAAAACGTACACCTAATCATCCGAAAAAATCCCATGCAGTACTTGCAAAAGTAGGCAGCACTGAAAAGTTGATTCGTTTTGGTCAACAGGGCGTAAAAGGTGCTGGTAAAAATCCTAAGTCAGCCAAAGATAAGGCACGCAAGAAGTCTTACTACGCTCGGCACAATGCACAAGATTCAAAGCCCAGCAAATTGTCTGCACGCTATTGGTCACATAAGGTGAAGTGGTGATGGATTATTCTCAAAGACAAGCCCAAGCAATGCTTGGCAAACATGTGACTTATCACAAGGAATCATGCCCGCTTGCAACGACAGATGTGCATGAAAATACAAAGAATAGGAATTGGACCATTGAGAATTTTAATTACGGTCCCTTGAATCCTGACTATCCAAACGAAGAGTTTTGGCAACAGAAAGCAGATCTGTTTAAGACAGACATCTGTGAAGCAATGTCTGCTCGATGCGGCAACTGTGGAGCCTTTGATCAAACTTGGAAAGTAATGTGTTGCATTGGCGGTGGTATTGGAACAGAAGAAGAGCCTTATGTTGATCCACGTCGTGTTATTGAACATGCNAATCTAGGTTATTGCCAACTGTTTAAATTTAAATGTGCGGGTGATCGCACCTGTGACGCTTGGATTCATGGTGGTCCAATTGAAGATAAAATGTCACCAGAGGAAGAAATGAACAAATCAGCTGATGAATCTGATGTCAACGGTGAAATGTCAGAAATTATTGAGCAGCTTCATGGCGCATCTGATAAACACAAAAAGCAAGCCTTGCGTCTAACTAAACTTAAGGAGAACATGTGATGTCTGCTGAATCCAGATCGAAAGCAAAAGCAAAAGCTAAATCCCGAGTCAATGAGGCAGGTAACTACACCAAGCCTGGTCTACGCAAGCAGATTTTTAATCGTATCAAAGCTGGTAGCAAAGGCGGAAAACCTGGCCAATGGTCTGCCCGTAAAGCCCAAATGATGGCGAAAGAATATAAAGCAAAAGGTGGAGGCTACAAAGACTAATGGCTAAACGTGAATCTCAAAAATCTCTAGACAGCTGGACTAAAGAAGACTGGGGCACTAAATCTGGCAAGAATAGTACTCAAGGCAAAAATGCTACAGGTGAACGTTATCTGCCTAAGAAAGCACGCGAAGCATTGTCTGATAAGGAATATGCCAGAAGCACTGCTAAAAAGCGTGCAGCAGCTCGCAAAGGTAAACAGTTTAGCAAGCAGCCAGATGATATTGCTAAAAAGACTGCTAAGTATCGTCGTTAATTTTATTACAATTAGAACAGCACTGCAGATTATCAATGCCTAACAATAATCGCTCTAAAGCAAAAGAAAAAGCTCAAGCTTTCTTTGATAAAAAGAAGGAAGAAGCTGATTCTAAAAAGAAAGACACAAATAAAGACGGCAAGATTGATGTAAAAGATACGGACACTTCAAAGATGCCCCCGCAACTGCGTAAGCATTTTGAGAAGAAAAAGAAAAATGCGTAAAGCTGGCGACCGACTCAAAGCAGCATTTGAAAAAATGTCGCACCGCAAAAAGGGTGGAACAAAGGGGACTTTTACTGCAGCCGCTACGAAAGCAGGTCATCCAGACACCCCTGCTGGACGAAAGGCATTTGCGAATAAGGTGCTGAATGATCCTGATGCCACACCTAAAATGAAAAAGAAGGCAAACTTTTACAAGAATATTATTAGCAAATAATAAAACGGAGCACGGCTAAGAAGCGGGCTGCTGCCTGTAAAGGTAAGCAATTCAGTAAGCAGCCTGATGATGTAGCCAAGAAGACTGCAAAGTATAGACGTTAAAATAGGCGTATATTGAGGCCAAGTAAATGCTTAATAACGCCAATAAAGCTGACGGCTATACCGAGGTTTACTATAACTATAAAAGCACAAAGTTCTTTACTGATGCGGTTGGCAATCAATTTCAAGAGTTAAGCATCAACCTTGATGTTTCGAATAATGTTCTTACTCTTGACGCTCTTAGTGTCAATACGGCAGATGCAACTGCAGGTGGAGCACTGTCTTACGATCAAACCACAGGTGTGTTTACATTTGCACCCAGTTCAGGTGTAGGTGGAATTGACCTGAGCGATTTAAGCGTAGCTACTGCCGCAGCTTCAGGCAGTGGATCACTGTCTTATGACGACACTACAGGCGTCTTCACTTTTACTCCGAGTGAGGAAGAAAGTAAAAGCATTCAAACTGTTTCCACGCTGCCTACTACAGGCCTCGCCTTTGGTGACATCTGTGCTTTATCAACAGACAATACTCCTTATTTTTACGACGGCACTGCGTGGAGAAAGTTCTATCTGTATGACGTTCCTCCAGGCCCAGGAGTTCCTGACACCGATTGGGATCGTGTTCTTCTTAGGATTCCCTTCAACGGTGATGGAGATGATGTTAAGACCGGCTTAACGCCAAATTCAGCTGGCGGCTGGGACATCGTTGGCTCTCCTGTGAAGTATGGAAGTGGCTCTCTCCGCATACAAGGTAGCGACTACATTGGTTATCCAGTCAACTTTGCATTCCTAGAAGATCAATTTACTATTGAGTTTTGGATTTACTTTGATCAATTCAAAGGCACAGGCGTTCCTAGAGGTATATTCAGTAAACAACAAACTACTTTTATTTACACATGTGCTGGCAATACCACTTCGGAGACTGTAACGTTTGGAACGATCAATTATTCCAACGCCAGTGAGAAATTGGAATGGTCGTCTTTAACGATGTCAGCCCAGACTTGGTATCACCTTGCTTTCGTTAGAAATGATGTGAGCGGACAAATTACGCTTTATGTAAATGGCACATCACAAGGATCTATCAACGGAAACAACTTGGTTGATTCCTCTACTTACGATTTGATTATTGGTGATGATCTTGAATCAGACGTTGACTTCTTTATTGATGATCTAAGGATTTCTGATATTGAACGCTATACAACAACCTTTACCCCACCATCTGCCGAGCTTCCTACGAGCGCGTAAAAGGGATCCCCCACCGATGATCAGTCGGCAGGGGATTCAATTACATGGGTGGAAACTACAAAAAACCCCACAACTTTGGTTCCCGATGGCACCCCTGACGTAGTTCTTCTTCGGGGATCACTATTATATTAACGTCAAAAAAGCAACGTTTGCATCAATAAAAAGTGTTGTTTTCGTCACACTTAAAAATTAATTAGAGGCCCAGAAATTGACGTTTTTCGAAGTGTGGTGTAGACTCAGAACCCGCGCCAGTACTACGTTCTTACCATTACACAACACCCGCTGGGGTGACCCCTCAAGGTAAACCCACAAAAGCGAGCAAGTCAAGGTAGAACGGTATTGGCGTTACTTATATCTGACTATGCTCACAACACAAGAACTGATGGAAGCAGTGGCGGGCTATCAGCCTGTTGCTCCTGCCACGCTCAGGGGATGGCAGTACGCAATCAGAGGGTTTGAAGACAAGCCGGTTGAAGAAGTGGACAAAAAATTTGTCAACCTTCGACGAGCACAGCTGAACAATTTGGGATACAAGCAGAGCTACGTGAGAACGCAACTTGGCTACTGCGGAACCATTTGGCAAATTGGCTACGAGCAAATGGAGCTTGTTGACGACAATCCGTGGCGAGGATCGTTGAAGGGATTGAAGCGAGGAAAGAAAAAATATCCGTTTCTTCCTCTTAGTTATTACGAAGAGGTTGGACTAACAGAACATCCACTCTTTATGGGACTGTGGTATCACGGCTTCAGAGTGAATGAGCTGGCCTGCTTGAAACCAGAAGACATTATTTTAAATCACCCATGCCCACACTTCAGCATTGTCGACAATGAAGTACGTGGAATCAAGAATGAGCCAAGCAGGCGGGAGGTGCCCATACATCATATGTACCGTAGATTTATCGAAAATTTCCCTTTTAACACTAACCCTAAGGCGGGTGATTACTTTAGTCGTTATATGAAACGACGCTGTGGTCACTCAGCTCACGGCATTAGGCACAACATTGCAACACGAATGCGTAAAGCTGGAATTGAATACAGCATTGCTGCATCGATTATTGGTCATGTTCCTGCAGGAATGACGGCTCAATACGGCCACATCCTGCTAGAAGATAAATACGAGCAACTGCAAAAACTACAGTAAACCACAGTTACCACACTAGTTCCTATAAACTGCTTAATTAAAACATAAGTAGAGAGAATAAAAGAACAGATATATAGAAACTTGCGTGGTTTAGTGTGGTTAGCGTGGTGGTTAGAATAAGGACAGTTATTGATACATAATCATGGAAGTACTTGCAAGCCCGATCTTCTGGATCGTTGTCGCTGCTGCCAGTGAAATTATTGCTCTTACGCCTCTGCGCTCAAACAGTGTTATTCAGCTGTTGCTTCAGGCGCTGAATGCTATTAAGCCTTCTTCTGTAAAAAAGGGCTGATACCCCCTGATGGCAAATGGTTATGGCGTTATAACAGTCGTAGCATTGCTGAGGATGTTAAAAGAGCAATAGATAGAGAAAAATTTTATTCTACTCTTCCACACAAAATTGACAGTGCTGTGGAGGAGTATCTTGCTGCGACTGAAGAAGCTTACGAAGCTGAGTGGGAATTTTGGGAAAAACAAGAAGGTGAAACACCACTAGGTGGAGAAATGGGTGTTTCATTTGTATCGGATAGAACGAATACTTTTAAAGACTCTAGTGACAATTAGACTGTAACCAAGTTGCTAATAACAACTCTATGGGTTACGCAGAAGACTGGAAGGAACTTATGTTCTCTCTCCAGTGCCTCAATAAAGGCTCCGCCAAGCGTCAATTCCGTCAAGAACTTAAATATGCTTTTGGCGGTCTTTGTGCTTACTGCCGTGAAAACAGAGCCACCACTCTTGATCACATAAAACCCAAATCCGCAGGAGGTAGTAGCCTTCGATCTAATTTACTTCCATGCTGCCGAAGTTGTAATCACGACAAAGGTAGTGAAAATTGGCTAGTGTGGTATCAACGGCAAGAGTTTTACAACACTATTGCCAAAGAATTAATTGAAGAGTGGATCGCCAACGAACGTATTGTTGCAGAGGATTTAGAGAATGAAGGATTTGACGATAGAACAACGATTTGCACTACAGCGTGCGCGATATGAAGTATCTCGTATGAGTCGGCACGAACTAGAGCGAACTGCAGTCAAACTTCTCAAGTCCCGCATGCAGCAAAAAAATGGCGTCCAGAATGTACTTCTTCAGAACGGCGTTGTCTTCAAAATTGAAGAGAAGCAAGAAGGGTTGCCTGAAATTCTTTCAGAAGAAACATTTATTGAACTACTACAGATGCAGTCAGAAGATGACAGCATGCCCACCGACATTATGGATCCAGGTTGGGAAGACGATGATATCGACAACGATGGTCTCATGATGATGTGATTTGTATTAGACTTCAATTAGTTCAAAATAGATAGATGGAATACGTAGTTAGTTCTCTCGTTGCTATTGCACTGAGTATTCCCTTTGCTCACCTGCGTACTAAAAAGCTTGAAGAGAAATTCAATAATCTTGAACAGCGTGTTGAGCTAATTGTTGTGGAAGATAAAGACCGCTTTGAGCGTCTTGAAGGCGTGGTGCAGGTGATTGATCGTGAAGTCCCAAAGAAAATGGTCAGTGTCCTTCAGCCTGTAGCTGTTGCAGTTAAAGAGCTTCAAACAACGATTGGTCTCCAGTGAAAGCAAAGATATCTCTGAGAGACATATTTAAGTGCTATCAAGAGCCTCATCAATTAGCAGCTCTAAGCATGCTAGAAGAGGCCATGCAGGATGAATTACTGTCACGTGATTCAGATTGGATTGTGTGTTTTTATGCTGAGCCCAATGCAAAAGAACCTCTTACAATGGAGGAGAAAGCAATGGTAAGAAGTAGTGGCAGGGTTCCGCACAGAGAAGACTGACTTACGTCGTGTTTCTGATCAAGATAAAGATTCATTGACACGTACAGGTGCCGTAAGTAAACAACGTCAAGCTCTTAAAAGAGCTCGTGCTTGGAATGGTAGGCAAGCTTATGCAGCCAATGGTCCAAAACGTACAGAAATCCGTACACCTGGCACTGGCGGGCAGAGTCCAGGCATCGGTATTCAGCAAGAACGCTACAGAGAAATTGGTCAAGACAAACGAACTAGTGAATCGTTTAGACCTAAAATGAGTGACGATATCTACGAAGATCTTTATTCATAAAAAAGTAGAAAAAAAGCCGGCGTTAGCCGGCTATTTCATTTGGTATAAGCAACACCACGATAAACAAAATTACCGTGGACATCACCGGTAATCCAATTGGTGTTCTTGGTAGGCACTCCACGGTAAGAGCGACTGCGAAGATGGTTGAGTTCACGTGCTTGCTCGTTGGCAGCACGACGGTTATCTTTGTGGACTTTCATNAGACCACGAATCATTACATTAGACATTGGAAACCTCCATAGTGTTTAAGAAATTTCCCGTTCCTTCAGGCTCTGCCCTACTTGCGTCCCTTTAGGGATGAACGATGTACTTTAATTGTAGCTATTAATACTTTTAGCCGTCCATAAAAGTGAGCTCAAAAAGAGCAATCTTTAACTTTTTATAGATATCGGAAAAATGATCTTTCTCTACAGGTGAACCAAGAGGATGAGCCTCTTGATATTTATCTAGAGTATTAAGAAGCATCTTGATGGATGCTTTATCAAATTCAATAGGGATTGTATTTTTAGACATTATCAGTCCAATCAAAAGGGCATATACCTATTACTTTATTACGTAAATATCGAACAAGAAACCAGCGTTCTTTTTCAGGTAGGTTTTCATCAGCAAGAATTTCATGAGCACGCTCTTGCCATCTTTCGCATGACATATGCCAGTCATAGGGTCCAGCACCATGCGTAGCAATTATGAGAGCAGCAATGATATTCATTTGTCGTTACGACCATATAATTTGTCAAGCTTTCTCTTCTGCTCTCTGAGCAAATGCTCAGCATTAGAAAGTACAGGCCACTTTTGCAGCCTCAGTGATTTTTGAAATCGCTGCCAGAAATGTTTCATAACTCAATGTTACGAAAAATCCAAAGTCCACGGCGAACATTAAATTACGGTTTAGCTATTGTCTTCAATAAACTGCAACTCAAGATGTGCTTTGTTTAATTCAAATAACATGTTTTGAATTGCAATCTGATCATTAGCATCACCACCTGGCCACTTCTCTAAGTAGTGACGCATTCCCCTGACCAGCAGTTTTAGTGCCGGTCCATCGACTTGAAAGTTAAACAGATGACTTTCAGGGTTATCCATAATTTACATTGTATCAAGATGAACTTGATATCTCAATGTGTATCCTGCCATGACGCGCCACTGTCAGCNGAAGCTGCAATAGGAACTCGAAAGTTGTAATACTGTCCAGCAAGTGGAGCAGCATTTTCTAGAAGCTTTTTAACAGTATCAACTTGTTGGGGTATAACGGACAGTTGAACTTCATCGTGCACATACGCACAACGAGTGTAATCTCGATTGTAAACAAGCCCTGCATCGTCTAGCAGTTGCTGTCCGAGAACCACCCAACGCTTGGAGATGACTGCTCCAGCGGATTGCAATAAGTAGTTGAGTGAGGCATGCTCAGCCCGGCAGAATACAGGACGCCCATCAAGCCCCCTAAGACGACCACTATTGCGAACTTTTTGTTTGACTGCATCAATTAATGGCTCCAATCCAGGGATAGCGGCAAGGAACTTGCGACGAAGCTCAGTGCCAAGTTGTTTCTTTTCAATATCAGGTAGCTCAGGACGCAAGCTGTGTCCGAGCTTTGCATCACCCGCGCCATAGATGAACGCGTAGGTAATGGTTTTTACTTCTTTACGAGTGCAACCCACACGGTCAGCATTCTGCTGNTGAATATCGCCGTTGATAACAACGTCGGCAAAAGCACCGTCATCGAACCTGCTGAGGTAATGCCCAAGCGCCCGAAGCTCTAAGCCCTCAAGGTCAGCGCCTACCATGACGTGACCTGGATGAGGAATGAACAGTTGACGTGCCCAAGGTGCAGATACAACCTGTCCGAGGTTGGGACCACGGTGGACATTACGCCCTGTTTGTGTAGCAAGTGTGCAGCTGTGATGGATGCAGCCGTCCTGCTCAATCGTATTGAACCAAGAGTTCGCACCCTCAGAAAGCTGTCCCAGCCACTTCTGCAGAGTAAGTAGACGGATAAACATCTCGCACTCCTCGTGCAGCAGAGTGTTGCCATCTTGCAGTGCCTTATCACGTACCTCGCTCAGCACAGCCTCATCGACCTTCGGCTTACCACTATCGGTGAGCTTGGTGAAGCGAGCCTTGCGGAACGTTTGCAAAGCCCAGGCAATGTTCTGACGGCTGGTTGGGTTGAACTCCTCTAGCTTGGTAAAAGGCGCACCAGCTACATAACCTTTGGTTTTGTTTGCACGCTTTGGTGTAAATACCTTGCCAGGAACAAAAGGATAGCGAGACTTGATGATGCCCATCAGTGTCTGCATTTCATTTGTGAGCTCATCACGCACCCGCTCTGCGGCGTCCATGTCAAAACGAAATCCAGAGGCCTCCTGCTGTGTCATCAGCAGTGCCATATCCATTTCAAGTTTTACGCAATCAATCATCAGCATCCTCAGCAATTTTGTTGAAACCAAATTTTTCTTTGATCCTTTCTTCCTTTTTAATAGCTCGTTGTTTGTGAGCTAGTTTTGCAACAGCTTCCATAACCTTAAGCGTATCTTCTACAGATGCACTGTCAGGCATGCGCGTATCTATCTCATTAAATAGTGGAAAGAAAAGCTCACTAGCCGCTGTAATTTCTTCAACGGTCAAAGGATCTGTAGCTTTCAAAGTAGTCTCGGTCTTGCTCATTATCTTCCTTTTTATTAGTATTGTTCGGTTTGATATCTTTACGATAATCAGATCTATGCTCTGATGGGGATTTACGCGGTTGCATAATCTTGCATACGTCGAAGCATAAGTTCGTAAATCTTGAGATTTACTTCAGTATCTTGGATACAATAATCAAGCATCTCAGGCGTGTATGTTTTCCAAGCACCGTCATGCTTGCCAAAGTCGCCTTTGAAACACTTGAGACGATAGCCCCAGGCTTCCAAACTATGACTGCCATAGCGTCTTTGGGGAAGGCCAATGGGGCGACGTTCGTAATCACGCTCTTGGAGATGTGGATAGAACAAACGAGAAAGTACAAGGGTGTCGATAACTTCGCCCTGGAAATCAAAGTCGTATTGCTCTTGGATTAAAGGGATGTCGTAACCAGCGATGTTATGCCCAATAAGCACATCGGCTCGACGAAGCTGTTCAATACCTTGGTCGAGGTTGTTGCGCGGCGCATCCCACACGAGTGCATCTGAGGAATTGCTCAGATCTCTGGCAACGATGCAGTGAATGCTGGAGCCACGACGAAGGAAACCAGTGGATTCAAGGTCAAAGAGTAGAGTGGTTTGAGTCATCGATTTGTTGTTGATATTGTTCAGCGTCGAAATCATGGCGTTCTGCCGGGCTGTACGTGTAGAGGTCTTTGTTCTGGAATTGCTCTTCTTTTTCGTCAAAACGGGGAGCTTGGTTGTTGGTTGAGAAACGTTCATCTTCGTCTTCAAAAAATGGTTCAATGGATATAGATAGTTCGCGTGCTAGTCGAGCACTGCGTCGAAATTCGTCTTTGTAGTAAGGCTCCCACTCGTGAGCCAACACAATAATTTTGCGAATGCCCATCAGGTATAACTGAAAGACAGAGGCAGAAAAAGGATAACGAGTGGAATATATAACAGCACCTGTAATAGGTGTGCCACGCTTGCAAGCAGTGGCTATTGCATAGGTTACACAGTCAATTTCAACTTTGCAATCTGCAAGAATACTACGGCCATCACCAACGATCTCTCGATCGCGCACAATTACACATCCACCAGGAGCAATAGGATGATTAGATCCGGTTTCAACCTGCTTGGCTAAATTGATAAAGTAACGCTCTTTATCATGAATAAAAGTTGGATCATGCTTAGGTGCAGGCATCAGTCTTCTAGCTTAGAAATCAATCGGTCGAGATACCACTTAGCTTTCTTGGCGTCTTGAACAGAGTTTTCTTTGAGCCAAAGCCGCAAGAGATACTTAAGGACTTGTCCCTGAAGCAATCCTTCTACAGGTGAAGGTGCGTCTTGAATGGCTTCTTCAATAATGTCGATCGCTTCTGTAGATCCACGTGTGTAATGCGAAGGACTATTTACAGCGTCAGACTTGTTATACATACTAATGATTTTGCTGTCATCCCAGGATTCAAATTTTTCTAAATCCTTTTTAAATTTTTCGTAGTCCATATCATACATTGTTCTGTTAAAAGTATAGACTTAATTTACCCAAACTGCAGCCGGTGTTAACCGGCCTTATCAACACCTAGAGAAATACAAGTTCCTGTTATTTAGTAAGACAAGAGTTTCATGATCTTGAACGTGTGGTGCAAGTACTTCAAGGACAACGCTGTTGCTGAGAGAAGTGTGCTGAAACTCGCATGCATATCCAGATGCTGTTGGTTTATGAATACTACGAGGGTCATACCAAAATTTTGGCAAGAAACAATCCCATGGCTCAAGATTTTGGGATACCCATGCATTTAATTCTTCAAGACGTGCTGCAGTCTTAATTATGTGTGCTTCATGTGCGAGAGATGTAGGCACATAATGCTTATCACCAGCTTGCAATGCATGCTTCCACATAATTGTTCCATCACGATGTATAAGACGTGAAGGAAAGACTTCGTCACCAGATGGAAGCGTAATAAAAGCAGCAGGAGATATTTGCTTATGCATCAAACTTCACCACGCTTTTCAGTGTAATACTCAAGATCACGTGTCCAGCTGTCACCAGCAAACTCGTTAAAGCAGACACGGCCAATATCACGGAAAGTGTTATGAAATAGTGAAACTTTATCGATAGAGGTAATGGCTGCATCAACTGGCGGTCCATACACAAGAATATTCCAAGTAGATGGACACACGGGTTCAAATCCACTAGGTGTTGCTCGCAGCTGCTTAATACGTTTGAAGGGGATGCAAAATGGATAATCCAAAATTGCAGGAGCAGCNCTCATNATTTCTGAGGCACTCGTNAAGAATACAAAACTATTGATGTAATGATTTCGATACTCATCAATTGTTTTGTTCAACCAAATTCGAGTGGTACGCACTGCGCCTTTGGGAGAAACAAACACGTTGCCATGCCAGTGCTCTTGCAAAGGGTTAGTATTAACTGAAGGAACTGATGTTGCATCAACAAGAACTTGCTGAACAGGGTCAGAAGTAGGATCGTAATCAATACCACCCATAACAGTCCGCGCACGCTCAATGATTTGAGGTGTGGGATAGAGCGGAAGTTTAAGTCCAGCTACCTTAAGCTTGTCCTGTAAATTCTTCTGCGATCGTTCGGAGGCTTTCTTGGCTCCCTCCTGCTTCGACACTAAATGTTCTTGTTCCAGCATCACTGATCAAAGTAATTAATACATTATTAAACCAGTCATTTTCGTCAATTTCTTCAAGCAAAGATCGAAGGAACTTGATAGTATCTTCGTCTTCTGCCTTTTCAGCAGTGTAAATATCTTGTTCAATGTCATAACCACTCATATAAGTGGTTGAATCATTTTGAAGATTAATAATTAAACTGCCTGCACCTTTCGTTAGTACACCATTAGATGCAATATTGATTAGATCAGTGAGGATCAATTCAGCAGTAGCAGCAAGAAACTTTTGCTCTTGAGTCTTCTCTTCGCCGAACTTGTCGGACTGAATAAGATGCTGAAGTAAGTCTGTTCGTCTTGACATAACTAAATGACTCTTGTAAAAGTGTAAATAAATTAAATGTTATCTGTGGGGTTTTCAGCATCATTATCAGTAGGTAACTTAAACATGCTGGAATCGTCTGGATTAAGTTGAGAGATGTGAGCGCCAGAGAGAAAATCAGTGACTAAAGCTTCAAACCGATCACCAAATTGTGTATCCGGATTGAGAAGCATTCCATTACGTAATTCAGCATCTAGTTTCTCTGCTTTTTTAGCTTCTTCCTTGATTGCTTCTTCGAGGACATACTCAGCAATTTGCTGTTTAAGTGTATGGATTTGACAAGCAAGTTCAAATGACTCTAAATAAGTATCATTATCTACAAAAACACCGATGTTTTGAGGAATCAAGTGGAAAGGATTACAACAATATTTATTACCGCAAGTGGTCTTAACACCTGTGAATCCAAGATCACCCCAGGTTAACCACATAGCAACACGTTGAGGATGATGCTGAGTAGATGATGAGATGCCTGGACGCCGCCAAGCAAACTGAGCTTGTTTAGTTCTGGGATTAATAACTCCATTCCAATTCCAGCATTCATCAGGGGAACCAATGTCAACTTGACTCCAAAACTTAAGAGCTTTTGGTCGATACTTTTTGAGTAAACGGTCTACATCAAAGGAAAGCATTCCTTCCCGTGCTGAGGCAACGCAACGAGTACAAGCCTGATGGCTGTCGTAACGCATTGAATGAGAAGAAAAACGACCAAGAGAGTGGCCGCTGTAGATACAAAGTTCTCCTTCTTCGGCAGTATTTGACATCTGCTGATTACGACGACCATAGGCATGACCGCCACGTTTCTTGCTGGGCTGCGATTCAGGCATATTAGAAATCACCTTCAGGTTTTACATAAGAACCACCAAGCTCTGGATATTGTTCGTCAACAGGCAAAGCTTCAATCAAATGATTAGTAGTGTATTCATAGCGTGTGCTGTTCTCATACTTTATACGAACAAGCTTAGAACGTGAGGTGTAGTACTCAGGCTTACTAACTACAAGAGCGGTGTTGTCATTAGACAGCACACGGACACGCAGTCCGATATGGATATCAGATGTTTTCATTTTAAAGTTAAAAAGTAGAATTATCAGAAGTCTTTGAGGATGTGATCTTCAGTGAGAGGATCATCCTTGGGACGAACCCAAAGTCGGACTGACTTAGTTTTACCAGTAACTGCATCTTTTCGTGAGGTATTAAGTCGACGCCATCCAAGAGTTTGGAGAACATCAGCAACACGACGTGCTTCACGTCTACCTTGCGCACGTGGATCAAGATCCAGTGCTTGTGTTAGAACTTCAGCAGCAGTAACTTCAGGCTTCAGTGCCACGTAATTACTAATCTTTTCCATCCAAGGATCAGGATCACCAAACTCTTGAATGTACTCAGAGATCTGAGCAATTTCACCACTATTGAACTCATAGGATTCGCCATTGCGGTAAGCCTGAATAGCAGAAGCCCACAGCATGTCTCGCTCTTCTTGCAGCTGCTCCCAAGGAATAAGGAAATTAGCTCCAATTTCAAGGGGAACAAAACGACGGTTACCAGTGCTGTCAACAAGAAACTGGTTACGATTGGTCGTACCGATCATTACAAACCTGCGCAGCAAACGCTCAGGCAGTGATGCATAAGGACGACGAACCTCATCGCAACGAGTAGTAATCAAGTTCTTAAAGTTCTCAATGTTGCGAGACTGAAAGAAGTGATCGATCTCGGGAAGNTCNAGNAGCCAAGCAACGTGAAGTCNNTACTGCTCTTTCATGAGAGTGTCGAGAGGAGTAGACACCTCAGCGAAAAGCTTCTCAGGAACAAGGCTTCTACTGAATTGAGATTTACCTACACCTTGTGCGCCTACAAGAATGGGCAGCCAAGACATAGAGCATCCAGGGTTATAAGCACGAGCAACGGCGCCAATCATCATGCGCTGCATGGCAAGAGTTGCAAGCTTGTTCTTGTTGCCAAGAAAAATTTCGCCAATACGATTCCAATCTTTGTGTGGGATAGCTTGCGCTGAACAAGTATCGAGATAACGACGAATTGGACAGTACTTGTGCTTGAGAGCGGCATACTGAATAGCAGACTTGATACGCATCTCAGGGATAAACACACCGTGCTCACAAGCAAGCTTGGTAGTCATAAGATCAAGGTCATTACCTTGAAGCTCAACAGTCTTACCAGTGCTGTCAGTGTATTCGATAGCTCCAGTCAGCTCATTTTTTCGAAGCAGAGAGAGGATCTCAAGAACTTGCTTAACATCACTCTCACGNTCTTTAGCTGCATCACTGCTTGATTTTTTAGGACGACCTCTAGTCTTTTTGACNGCCTGAGATGCNTCAGGGATTGGTTCAAATTCNGGTTCCACTTTTACCTCGATAGTATTGATTACGTCATCAAAATTGGGAAGCTGATCGAACTCTGTATAGCCGACAGCAGATCCAACGGCACCGAACTTAAGTTCAGGTGGTAACTGTGATGTCCAGTTACTGTCTTGTTTTTTAGCAAGCGAGTATAACTTAGCAGGTCCAGATTGGTTACCGAGACCACGCCATTTAAATGGCAGAATATTCTCACGTTTTTCACCATGATGACCACGCAATACCCAATCAACCCAGTCATCAAAGAGGGGCTGCCCTACGGCTGCGCAGGCGGCCATAACTGGCACGTAACGTGATTCATACTCGCCATCTTCAGAAGGCGTCAGGAAGTTACGCAGAAGCCACTGACAGCGATTTACATCTTGATCAGTGACCTCAGCAGAGACAAAATCAACTGCTTCTTCATAGTCAATGTCATTAAGCAAGAAGTCAGGAACTTCTGCACCGGCATTGAACTGCCACTCTGCATTGGTGTTGCCATACCAGAGACGCTCACGCTTTTGACCGCAGTTGTCTTCGAGAGATTCGATGCCAAGGTCAGCAAGCAGCCGGTTGACGACAAGCCAGTAAGCACCCTTGTGTTGAGCTGCTGTCTGCAACTCGATAGCAAGGGGAAAGATGGCACGGAAGCGGTGGCACTGCTCTGTATGGCTAGATGACGTGTAAGTAGCAGCACACCAGTCACGTGCAGTCTGCATCTGCCAGAAGCGACCAAGCGTGGTGTCACCGTCGAAGTCAATGACTACAACGTTGCTACCGACGGCGTTGTCCTGACGACGATGCCTGTCAACAAAATGTGTGGCACACCAACCGTAACCTGCAGAGACCCAACCCTGCAGCCATTCAAGTGATTCATTGATATTGAGCCAGTCATATGCAGGCTGACTCTCTTTATTCTTACAAGCTTTATTAACTGATATCCGCAACTTGATCATCTGTATCTGGGTGCATATCGTGGAACATTTTCGCCCGCTTCAGGAAGCGAGATTCATAGAGATCTAGTTGATCTCCGTCAATAAATATACCTTGTGTTGTCTCTTCTGTGGTGACAATGATCAAAGCTACATCACACTTGAAGCCAACACGTTCGTTGAGTGCATAACGATAAGCACCCAACTGCTGTGCACATTTCTGGAACTTGCGCCAGCCGCCATAGCCAGCTCGATCACCACGGTCAGGTGAAGATGCACAGTAAGGACCGTTAGAAGTCTTGAAGTCAGCAATGACATTCAAGCCACCGATGGTGCCAATCAAGTCAGGGCAGCCGGCATACTTGTGCTCGGTAGACCAGACGTAGGCAACTTCACGATCATCACTACGGAGATCATTCCAGTCAGGGCGAAGTGGACGCTCAGACCAGTAGATCTCATCGAACCAATCAAGGTATTGGCTCATGCCATTCCAGAACGGCATATATTCTTCGGGACAATTGATAGGAAGTCCACGGATATGATTTTCACAGCACTCGTGAATAGCNGTNCCNCNNGTAGCNGCAGCTTCCATAGCNCCAGGATTCTTCTCGTTCCAGGCACGCAGGCCTGCTTTAGATTTTTCCGATTCAGTGCCGGACAGAACCGTAGTAACAGATGGCAGGTAAAGACCTGAGCAAAGATACTTGCGGTGTCCAGCAGCAGTCTGAATCCTAAAAGGTTTGTCAGTCATGATATATATTTGTTTTAAAAAAGCGCCACTGAAAAATTCAGAGACGCTCTAGGTGATCACAGTAAAATTAGGGTAATCAAAAGTCAGAAGCATCTACTTGTTGTTGTTGAAAGTTCTGACCAAACGTTGACCCCTGATCTGGAGCTGTGGCTGATGGTTGAAACATCTGATAGAGAGTTCCTACGGCCTGGCCGACTGCATCAACAACATTTGATTGGGCATCAACTTGGCTACGAAGAGCAGCCACTTCCTGACGGAGTGCGATTACATGATCCATCAGGGATGGGACCTTTACCGGTGGAGCTGGAGCTGGTTCAGGCGTAGGTTGTTGAATAGCAGCTTGGTGAGGTGATTCAGCAGGTGCTTGTCCAGCCATAATTTGTGCAAGACGTGCTTGCATTTCAGGTGGCAGATTTTCGAGTGCGTTAGACATAATTAGAATTCAGTGTTGTCTTCTTCGACAGTTTTTTCAGTAGTGGTAGGAATGACAGTAGCGCCACGCTTATCTACGCCACCAGCCGGCAGACCTTTCTCATCAGTTTGACGTCCATCAAAAGGATCCTTTCCTTCAAAGTAGTTGGGGAGCCATATACTATTTCTATTCGATTCCCATTCGGCAACGATTTTTGCCGGCACTTTACGTACCTTAGGTAAGATCGAATACGTCGTTTCAAGGCCGCTTCCCTTGCGCGAGATTTTAATTGAGAAATTAGCGAGTCCATCTTCAGTCCAAGTGTAGTCTTCAACCTCTTGAAGAATCTCAGTCAACTGATCGCGAATGGATTTCTGTTCAATAAAGAGAACTTCCATGCGACCTCTTGCTGCGGAAGTGGCAACCCACGCAAGGAATCGTCGGGGCTTGACAAAGGTTCCGTCGATTTTGGGACGGTCGGGNTTGGCCCAGTCGGTTTCTCGGGCAAGGTCTTCTGGTTGTCCAGGATGACTCCTAGTAACCACATAGCCATTAAAACGAAGCTCACCAGNTTTCGNATCNCGAACTTCGGANGCATATTGCCATCCAACGATTGCGTGTCCGGTTTCGTAACAACCGAGCAATCTGAATTCTTCGCTTTCTCCATCCTTTAGTGAACTAGGTTTCCAATAGGGTTGAGGTTCTTTAGTTTCAATCTTATCTTTTGGTGCCTCCGTCAACTCAGGAGGCAAGACTTGGAGAGTCATTATCTATTATTCATTGACTCTCACAATATAAGAATATATTTCTATTAATGTGACCTAAAAACACAAACAAAAAAGCCGGTGTTAACCGGCATCAGTAACTGAATAAATGGGTGCTGACCACCCAGGTTTGTTTAGATCAATGTGGCGTTGGCGATCAATAATCCGGCGTTGGATCAACTTCTGCGTAGCCCGCTGCTGAACCGTTCGTTTGTGGGTTCTTATTAGAGCGTGCTTTTTCTTTTCTAGTGCTGAAATCGCTAGCAACGATGGCGCGGTAAGGGCTGTCAGAATCATCTTTGCGATATTCACGGATGTAACCTTGAACACAAAGAGCGCGTCCTTTGCGGATTCTTTCAGAGAGTTTCTTTTTGCGAGTTTCATGAGTTTCAAGATATAGCCAAGTAGTAACATCAGAGTTATCAAGCGTGCTGCCAATCTTTACGGCAATTTGCCCATTTTTTCGTTCTTTGATTTCATCAGATCCGAAGAAGGCATTGCCCAAAACAACCTGATTGCAGTACATGTCTTGAGGAACATTAGTTTCAAGAGTAGTAATAATTAGATCAANAGGTTTAGNNGTATCGTCACTAAANACCAAATTGCCTGTGATCAACGCCCTCGTGCCTGGCTTCCAGGATTCAAAGGCGGTGAGCTTTGCTCCGGGCCGGTCGTAACAGAGCACTCGAAGACGCACCTCTGCATTACCACTGCCACCGGGCACAACAGCAGTAGCGCCGCGATAGTCAAGCCCGTAAGCGTTGATTTGATCTGCGAGGTGTAAGGTGAGTTCAACAGTTGCAGCAATAAAATTCATTATGACTGATCATCTTTAGTCAGTCTCCAATATAAGATCTATTCCCACATTGCGCGAGCAATAGTTGGTACTTCGGTGTCAAGAATTTCACCGACAGATCGAGCAATCTGCATGTGTTCCTTTTGAGTACCGTTTGATCCTCTAAGGTCTACGTAGTGCAACCAGCTGCGAATTGTTCCCGACATATACAAACGGGTAACTGTGTTTAGCGGTAGGACAGATCGAGCACATTCTTTGGCAACATTCGAATGCAGCATTGATTCATACAACTCAACGCCTTCACGGAAATAGTCATCAATGCGTTGCTTGTAATACTCTTTTGTTTCTCCAGGCAGGTCGTCTAATGAGTTTTGCCTGTTGACTTTATCTTGACGTCGTAGCTCAGGCAATACTGTTGCAAAGCTATCCGTAGGAATGGCGTATCGCTGTGAGAACTCTTGAAATGTGAAACTACGGTGACGCAGGATTTGCGACGAAATAGCTCTAGTAGTGTGGATCTCGACGCACATGCTTGCCATCTCAAAAGGAGACCAGTGCTTGTGCTTGATGAGATATCGAATAAGTCGTTCAACTTTAGGATTATCTTCGTTATTTGGGTTAGAAACTCTGGCAATTTTGCCAACAAGAGCTTCTGCATCTGGAGTAATCCAGACAAGTTTAGCTGAGTGCATGTTTAGCTATAAGTGTTCTTATTTGCTTTACTGTCAGCTTATCCAGCTGTTTAGAGATATGCGACAATAAATGATCTTTATATTCTGATTTTCTCATCCTTGTTTAATTTTTCCAAAAAGTTTAGGCTTGATTTTGCCGTAACCATTACGAATACGTGTTACTCGACCTTTGTCTCCAAGCTTATCGAAATAAGCGTCAAAGATGTCAACCATAGTATAGGCGCGGACAACGTCAAAAAGCTCCTTACCTTCGTAGGTATAGGTAACAATATGGATATCAGTTGGTAGTTGAGAATCATCAAAAGTGTCAGGAGCAATTTCTTGCTCCACAACTTGAATTTTGATTTTATCTTTAGCAGAGAATTCAATATTAGGCATACTGGGGAAGGTTTACATTATTAGTTTCGAAGAACGCAGGCATACGAGAGGCACGAGTATCACTCAATCCTTCTGCTTTGCCGCGGGTGTAAAGCGAGTCTGAACTAGCCATCCAGAAGTTCTTCGAGAGATGCCTGTTAGCGTGCTCACCTTCGAGGGATTGAAGAACCCAAGCAACCGTAGCTCGCCTAAGTTTATTGAGCTCTTTATCCGATTGAAGCCCAAGGGATTCACAGACGAGCGTGTTAGCGGCCACGTGGGTCTGTTCGTCTCGGCTGATATCGGCACTTGTCGTGCGCAATCCAGTGTCTCCGAGGAATCGAAAGATCGGTAGGAGAACGAAGAAGACGGATCTTTCCAGTACGACGGCTTTAAGGACTGGATGACGGTCAAGTTCCAACCAAGCTTTACAAATGCGCTGAGCCTCTGCTTCAAAACGATCAGGGATTTTGTGCACGTCAGCAGCGAAATTGAGGGCAATATCATGGTTTTCTTCGTCAACAACATTGGAAAGCAGAAGTTCCTTGCAGCCTTTAACTTCGGGAAGGTCACCCTTCATTGCTTCAGAGATGAAGTCGCCAACAGGGATCTCCAGACACCGAAGTGCAAGAGCCCGTTTGATTACATCTTCACCGCCTTCAAGCAAATGGCCTGCAGACACTTGAACAGGGGTCCAAGTACGCTTGCGTCCATGAAGGTGGAGATAAGGAGTTTCAGCTTTCATTGGTATAGGAGATAGTGTTTATTCTGCGCAACCAACACAGGCTGCAGGATCGTTAAAGATATCGAGAGGCTCATCACTGTCGATATCATCGAAACCAAACATGGTGCCAAAGTCGCCATCAAGTGCGGCCAAAGCATCATCTTTTGCTTGAGTGTTTTGCATGACTTGGAGCGAGTAATACATACTCGTCTGTGGCGATTGCAGCCAGCTTTCAACAAACTCAGGCGTGTAGATAACTACATCGCTCCAGGTATTGAAACTATAGCCATGCGCCAATCCTGTTCGTGAGACCATTTCCATGATTCCATCGACTGATTTCTTGTAAACATCGAAGCCAACTTCTTCAGCTGTTTCGACATTACCGTAATCGTAGGATTGAACACCGAATGTGGAGCTGTCCCTATCAACGTTACGCCCAATGGGTGGAGCCAGTTCGGGAGTAGTTGTGTAGCCTGCTCGGTCTTTATAACGATAAGAGCATGAAGCAGTAGGTGCGATTGCGAACGCTCGGTCCATGTTGGCCTTGCGTGCAACCTCAGCAGCTGCATCGATTGCATCTTGAAGTGCTTTAACAATTTTACGAGAAGCAGGAGTCACGATAGTGTCGTAATCTTCATACAGATGTTGAGTAATTGCTTCTCCAAACTCAGCGTATGTAACTCCTTCCAGGGCAAGCAAATTAGCTAGACCAAGCATGCCTAATCCAACTTGACGATCAACTTCTTGAACAAGATATTCGCCAGTTTTTTCGACTCCAGTCTTTTTATGCAAATCAACAAGTTCTGTCATTCCTGCCATAAATGCAGATACAAGATCTTCAGGACGACATGCGCCCAAGTTAATATGCTCTAGCAAACAAGTACCACGGCTCTTGAGAAAAACCTCTAAGCACACGTTCGCATGAATACGTTCTCCGTGCTGATCATGACGAATTTTGGCAAGCCAGATATCACCACGAGCAATACCTTTTAGGATTGCATTCTGAACATTTTCATCAGTCTTAGCCCAAAGGTCAGCAGTTAAGTTGACACAACGTTTGGCCCAAGGGATTTCATGACGAGGAAGCTCGACAAACTCAAGAATGTCATCATGGTTGATATCAAGGTGCAAAACGACAGCACCGTTTTTGTATACCCCGCCGCGTCGGAGCTGCTCATTTAAACAAGAATAGATTTTCCCGAACGAGACAGGACCAGAGGCAACAAGCCCTTTGCCATTATCTGAGCCTGAGGGCCGAAGCTTGTAGAGATGGACGGCAACACCTGCACCGAAGCGAAGGGCATGGGACACGAAGCGCCAGGAGGCTTCGATACCGTCAGGTCCTTCCATACTGTCTTCGACAACGAAGACGGTGCAGCTGACTGGAAGGCGTGAAGTCGGATCATCGATCCAAGACTGNACACGACCCGTNCGAGCAATGACATTATTTTCCATGTGTATCGTAATCAAAAGTGAGCATTGGTTCTGGAACGCAGGAAGAAAGATCCGGCGGTTCATAGTTAGGTCCTTTCAAGACCTTGCCATCTTCTCTGTAGATTGGCATTCCGTGTTCATCTAGTTTACTCATATTGGAGTTAAACACGAGGGTCATAGCCCTATCTAAATCAATGCTGAAAGCAGCGGCAAACTGATAACAAACAAAGACAAGATCAGACAATTCTTTAGCTAGATCGGTTCTCCTGTCTGGGTTTTCAGGATCAGCAAAACATTCATCAGCTGCCTCAATGAATTCTGCAGATTCTTCACGAATCAAATCAATCTGCATATTCCATAGGTCAGAATTGATGTGACCATATGCAGAAAAATTAGAAAGTACTTGTTGATTAAAGACTTCACGAAAGGTCCGTGCTTGACTACCTAGTGACATTATTTATCTCGCAGTGTGATACGACCTCGGCTGAGATCAAAAGGGGATAGTTCGACAGTTACACGATCACCAACCAGAAGCTGGATCTTGCGCGTGATCAAGCGGCCAGATGCACGGCAGAGACACTGATGACCTTCAGGTTCATCGAGCTCTACATTGAAATATCCGTTGCCGCTTTCTTTGTAAATCTTACCCTTGGCTTCGATTACGTTTGCTTTCTTGCTCATTAGTTTTAACAGTTGAATATTTCCGGTAATACTTCTGGAACAATTCCCGAAGAAGTTCTACATCAGCTTTAGCTCCTGCCCGTTTAAGCAGAGGAATGCAATCTTCTAATTTATTAGAAAGGGACAGGAGATCTTGGCTAGTCATTTTCAAATTATCTCATTCAGAGTGTGCATAAGTATAGGCTTCAATCGTTGAATCAAGATTTTCAATAATGCTATTTGCTCCAACGAAGCGCTCAACTGGTTCGGCTACTCGATCACAGAACTCATCTTCACTTTCGTCGTCAAGTTCACAAAAGATATCTTCGTGAATAACAACGAGCGTGGGCGTAAGTTCTACACCGAGCTCTTCAGCCAATGCAGTGCGCTGCCCAGAAACAGTTTTCATTGGAACATAATCGATCTCTGCTTGATCAGGTTCAGGCAGAGTGTTGACAAAGTTCTTAAGCCGAATGCAGGGCGGGCAAGCATCTTGTGTAAACACATAGATATGATAATTTTTCATCATATTAATTAGCAGGAGTACCGTCAGTGAAATAGAAACCACCAATACAATTATCTTCATTTGAAGTAACTACATGGCGACTGTGTTGATAACAACGCATACCAGAATGATATGTAATCATTACTGGCTCACCGCTGCGGACAGTATCAAGCACACTACAAATGATAAGACGAGTAGCTGGAGGCTTTCGCTTGTATTGAATTTCGGCGTCATAACCATAGTGAGGATCTTCAGTGAGAGTCACCGGGTTGAACACAGTCCGCATTGACGGCTGTGAAACCACGATAGCCTCTATTTCAGTTTGTAGTTTGATCATTGGAAGGTTTAGAAGAGATGATTCGACGAGCATCAGGGCACTGTTCGAGAGCAAGCTCGATAGATTTCCTGACGTCAGTAGCAGTTACTTTATAGTCTTGTTTATCTCCACCTTTGTCTATATAGACAATGTCGTAGGTTTTCATTTTGCAAGTTCTATTTTTACTTCAGGCAGATACTTTTTCTCAGCAAGGTATTCTTCGACTTCCTTGCGTTGTTCCACAGACAGATAACCAAACATGAGGTTGAGTATCTGGTTGATATAGAACGTAGGACTTTCTGGTGAATCTTGGGCCAGTGCTGCGTGGCACAGGCATACGACATCGAGAACGTCATAGTCGTTGATGATTGCAGTTCCGCTCATTTGTTTTTGGATTCAAGTAATTCCCTGTAGTCATCAGGGTTGTCAGCAAAGTGGTCAAGCATTGTGAGGAATGTTGCCACTGATGTTTCAGCAGGAATGACTGGAAGATTGAGTAGTACGGCGCTGATGTTGCGCCGCACATTCTTCAGCCGAGCAAGTGATTCAGCTGTATGTCGTTGCATCAGAAAGAAGTGCTTTCAGGCTGAGTAACAGTCAGTTCTTCAACTTCACCATCGAGAAGCGCTTGAACATTGGCAACAACATTACGAGCAATGGTCTCTTTGGCTTGAGAGTCACGATTGGCACGAGCCTCAACAAACAGGCTGTAAGTGTCATTACAAGTAACTTTGGTCTGTCCATTACGAATAGCTGCGAAACAAGGACGCATCTTGCTAGTGCCTTTCCAAGAATCGATAGAGATCAAGGAAGACACAGAGCTGTCGTTGACGAGGCCCTGAAGGCTTGTAAGCAGGCACTGTGACCAAATAGTCGTAAGACCAGAAGTAAGCATCACAGAAGCGCCTTGCTGAGTTTTGAGAAAGACATTCAGCTTGGTCTGGTTGAACTCACCAAAGTCTTCAACAATGCTGATGCCAGACAGATAGACGTTACCAATGCGAGTCACAGGCTTGCCGTTGGCTTGAACAAGAGCTTGAGGCGTAGCATTGTCACCGACGTACTGGAAAAACACTGCTTCAGAGTCCTTGACCAGTCCAACTCCAAACATGAAGTCAACAGTTACATCTCCAGTAGAGACGTCAGCCACGAGAGCGTTGACATCGTTGTTAGCAGGAGTAATTGTCATGATTGTAAAAATGTAAATGAACGATGTGTCGTTTAACGACAATGAAACCAAAGACCGGCGTTAGCCGGTGTGGTCTTTATTTATTCCGATCGGGATCTAGCGCTGCTAGTCGATTAGCTCGCTTCTGGCACATAGAAGCCACAGCAGAAAATAGTTGCTGCTGATCTACATCACGAGTATTTACTAGCGCACACAAATAGTTGTCAATGTGCGGAAGAAGTTCTTCGATAGTAACTCTCATACGTGTGATAGTTGACCACGAAGTTCAGCAAGCTTTGCAGTAGCAAGAGTTTCAACAATTGTCCAACCAAGCTCACCAGAAATAGTTTGTTGGTCGCAGAAATATTCAACAGTATCTTCGATCACTTCAGTGATCTCATTCAATTGTGGTCTTGAGATTTCCATTCAACGTGGAGATATATTCATCGCCCTTTCGGACACTATTAATCTAGCCGGTGTTAGCCGGCAAGTGTGGCTGATTAAAGAAAATTTTATGAATATTAGCGGGCAATTCGATCAATCTTATCTTCAATTCGAATCATCCAATCTTCCATCTTGTTGAACATCAGGGTCATGTCAGCTTTCGTCACGTATTGCTCAGCAACGCGCAGCTCTACTTCATCGATACGTCGATCAAGCACGTGAAGAGAATGATTGAATTTAGCTGCCATAGCTGCAACTCCAGTAACGGAGGCAACTGCTAATGGAATAATGGCCTCCAACATTAGAATAACAAGAAGTGCTCTTCACATTTTATCATTGAGATTCATTTCTTTCTTCAATCTCCCATTCTTGTTGCCGATCTTCTAGCCAGTTCAAAAATACTTTACGATCAAATGCAATATCAGATAACTCGGGATCAGTTTTAGCAACAGCTGTTTCCAGTTTGTCCAAAATTGAATTGTATTCCTCATAACGAGGATTCTTAATAGAGATGTGATAGATCTGATAATGACGGATAGCGTGCATCACATCACGCAACTCTTCTCGTGTAAAGTCAGTCATCAGAAAGGAAGATGTTGAAGAGGTTGTATGACGAGATAAGAAGCAACAAGAACGGCCGTTAGCATCACGACCACAGAAATATTGAAACTTTTCATAATAAAAAAGCTCCCGAAGGAGCCTGATTATTTACCAAAGGCCAGGAATAATTTGACCAGTTACGGCGTATGCGCCAAGAGCGGCAATAATGCCGAGCATTGCAACACGGCCATTGAGTTGTTCAGCTTTTTCGTTGTGAGTCACGGAAACCTCCATAAGTTTGATTTGTGGTTCTTTGGCGAAGATGTTTTGTCGATTGCCATCTTCAGTTGTAATAGTCATCTTGGGTAATTCTTATAAATTTAAGTCTATCAAGTTTTAGATTCAATTGCTGCAATATCAGCATCGAAAATTTCAAGTCCTTTGTCAGTAAGAATATGATCGTACATTTTAGTGAAGACATCAGGTGGCATAGTCACGATGTCTGCTCCGTTATAGAACGACCGAACGGCGCGTTGTACTGTTCTGATAGATGCAGCAAGGACTTGTGTGCGTACACCTTTCATTGAGTACAAGCCTGAGATTCCACGTACAACCTCAAGTCCAGCAACCTGCTGATCGTCCAGTCTTCCAACAAAAGGAGAGACATAGGTTGCCCCAGCTTTAGCTGCGAGGATTGCTTGTGGAATAGTGAAGATAAGAGTGACGTTGGTGCGAATCAACTCTTTAGACAACTGACGACAGACTTGAAGCCCGTCTTGAGTCATAGGAAGTTTGATTGTTGCTACCTTGCCATACTTATCAGAAAGTCGAATGGCTTCGTCATACATTTGCAGAGCATCACCGTAGACTTCCATCGATATGTCGGTAACACCCAGATCAGCTATTGCAGAGTAAACATCTTCAGGATCTTTACCTGACTTACGAATTAGTGTTGGATTCGTAGTGATGCCGTCAATCAAGCCAGTGCTGACAAGATTGTTAATTGTTGAGATATCTGCTGTATCTAAAAAGATTTTCATTGATCAAGTAAAAATATTTCCTAATACCATCACAATAAAGCAAAAGAGTGTAAATAGCAGGAGAAAAACACCTACTAAATACACCCAAAGCGGTAATGTGTTGGAATCAACCAATAGCCGGTGCGGTCAGAGCCACAGGGATAATGTCTGCAGCAGCCAGGTCGAGGGGGAAGTTGTGAGCGTTGCGCTCGTGCATCACTTCCATGCCGAGGCTTGCTCGATTCAGGATGTCAGCCCAGGTGTTAACTACATGACCCTGACTTTCAACAATTGACTGGTTGAAGTTAAAGCCATTGAGGTTAAAAGCCATGGTGCTAACACCAAGTGCAGCAAACCAGATGCCGACAACAGGCCAGGCGCCCAGGAAGAAGTGAAGGCTACGGCTGTTGTTGAAGGAGGCGTATTGGAAGATCAGGCGACCAAAGTAACCGTGGGCAGCCACGATGTTGTAGGTCTCTTCCTCTTGGCCGAACTTGTAGCCGTAGTTTTGGCTTACTTGTTCAGTCGTTTCACGAATGAGGCTAGATGTAACCAGACTCCCGTGCATAGCGCTGAAGAGAGCTCCGCCAAACACACCAGCGACGCCCAGCATGTGGAACGGGTGCATAAGGATATTATGTTCTGCCTGGAAGACAAACATATAGTTAAAGGTGCCGGAAATGCCAAGAGGCATAGCATCGGAAAAAGATCCTTGGCCAAAGGGATATACGAGAAAAACAGCAGAAGCTGCAGCAACAGGTGCGCTGTAGGCAACGAAGATCCACGGGCGCATACCTAGTCGATAACTAAGTTCCCATTCGCGTCCCATGTAAGAGTAGATACCGATAAGGAAGTGGAAGACAACGAGCTGGAAAGGTCCGCCGTTGTAGAGCCACTCATCGAGGGTGGCTGCTTCCCAAATCGGATAGAAGTGCAGGCCAATAGCGTTGCTACTGGGAACGACTGCGCCTGAGATAATATTGTTCCCATAGAGCAGGGAGCCGGCGACAGGTTCTCGGATGCCATCGATATCTACTGGAGGTGCGCCGACGAATGCGACGATGAAACAGATTGCTGCTGCGAGCAGCGTGGGGATCATCAGCACACCGAACCAGCCGACATAAAGGCGGTTGTTGGTGCTTGTGACCCAATCACAAAAGTAATCCCAGTTATTTTTGCGAGACTGGGCACCCGCGATGGTGCTAATAGACATTAAAAAAGACGTTTGTTGTGCGGGTAAAACTCAGAGTGTTAACTCCTACATACCCAATGTTAAGTTATGATAAGCACAAATAACGTCGTATTTATACTCAAATTTCAGCCGAAGGGATATAATCTTCGTCGAAATCAATCGAGAAATCTTCGTTCTTGATATCTCGGATTAGTTTCTTGGTTCTACGCTTAAGTGCAAGCTTGTCGAGCCAACCTTTAGTGCGCTCGTTTCGAATCGTATGAGACATAATCCTCCTTTTCATTGATAGTCAGGAGTAGTTGGACTACTCCCAACTAATTTCAATATATCTCTTGAAATTCAGAAATAAGGGATTATCAGAGATAAGTTACTTCAACATTTGCTACACCAGACTTAACAAGTCCGATTACTTTTGCGGCTCCGTAACTAAGATCAAGCTCGCGAGACCCAATGAAAGGACCCCGATCATTGATACGAACGGTTGCGCATCGTTTAAAGCAGACTTCCAGTTTTGTGCCGAAAGGTAGGGTTTTATGTGCGGCGGTAAGTCCGTGCATATCGTACCTTTCACCATTAGCTGTGAGTCTGCCGTGGAAACCTGGGCCATACCAGGAAGAAAGCATTGTTGATTTGCTTTCACTGGGTAATGAGAGGCAGCACAAAGCAGCAAGAGCAGTACCAATAATTTTGTGCATAAGTAATAATTCATACAAACTATAAAGTAACAATTAAGCCCCACGTAATGTGAGGCTTTGCTAGATAATCAAACAGCGGATAGATAAGCAGTAGCTACCTCAATTGCACGACTGCTGATTTGCCGCCCTACTCCAAAGTTAGCTCGTGCAAACTGACGACGTGCGCCAGCTGCAGTTTGATTACGAGTAGATGTCTCGATCTCTGTGACAGCATTCACTGCATTCCAAAGGGACATAGGTGCATAGTCAGCACCCAAGCCATGGCGGAAAGCACGGTTCAACTTGTCACGTTTGCGGAACTTTTGACCTTCCTCAATCTGATATACCTCATCGAGGTACTCATTGAAGACGGTGTGTCCCATAGAGACACGAGTGAACTCACGCATCAGATCCGCTTCTTGAGTGAACGTCTGTCGTGCCACGTCAATGGACGAGATGAGAGCGTCGAAGCTTGCATTCGCGCCACTTTTGTGGTGAACGGAAACTTTGTTGTTGCTATTGAGTGCAGCAGCCAACGTGTTACAGCAGACCACACGGACATTCGTAAAGATCGCGCCGCAGCCAGTTTTACCATCATGTCCTAGGTAACCGACGAGACGTCGTTTGATTGTGTCGCCAGGGACGATGTCCGTCTCCGCACCACGGAGTGTGGCGGTAAAGCAGACCTTGGCACCGTCAGCCAATACGACGACGCTGTCCATGTCCGCCTCTTCGCGGATGAACTCTGCCATCCGAAGGAGAGAATCGTTCTGGACGATTTCGTATTGCTTGGAGACAACTCCAAGTAGAGTTTGGGTGTCAGTACGGACAACTCCGAAGACGCCAGCACGTTTGGTGTCGTATTCGAGTTCGCCGTCGTTATCGACGTAAGCGGGGTAGAGAAGTTCTCGCTTCTCGACAGTGAACAGAGCGTCTGCGGTTTCAAACGCCTCTCGCGCTGGCAAAGTGCCTTCGGTAACGACGCCTTGGCCGTGCCATGCAGCTTCACCGTTGCCGAGCCAGCCAGATGTGAAATTCGCGGGCATGAGTTGGACATGTATATAGAACAACAAGTCAAAGAGCCGGTGTTAACCGGCATTGCTTTATTAGTTGATTTATTGAAGAATTGCAGAGTAACTTGCAAATTAAGTAATCCCTCGGTATGTATATGAGGTTTTACTCAATGAGTATGTGAGGATTGCCTGAATTTGTGGTTGTGTGATTGACTACGAAATGGTGTGCAGTAGTGTTACGCTACAGGGGAGGTCTAGTTCGTTTTTGAACCTCCCCGGTGACCCCCGCCGATCTGCATGGACCGCATTCAAATCAGTATGCAAACTGATTGCATCAAACTGGTTAAGCTCTATCAAGCCCATACGGGCAAAAGTGTGTCTCAAATTGGAAATGCCGCACTACGTGAGTATCTCATCGATGTTCTCGCAAAAGACAGCGATTTTAGAGTGCTTGCAATGGCCATGAGAAGGGAGACTGGCTCGTTGGTAGACGCTGAGCTGAGTAAAGAAAAATACAATAGGACGTAGCAAAGTTAACAAGGAGTTTTTTGCTTGTATTTGAATGCGCTGCAACGAGTCTTGCATTGAAATACCCTAAGTAAAACCACGCAAACCACACTTAGCCACAGTAGTTCTTTATATATTTCTTTTTTATTACAACCCTCTTCCTATCTTTTTTAAAACTTTTTATATGGATAAGGGTTAAGTAGCGTGGTATTTGNCATAAAAATACCCCACATTGCTTGCGGGGCAGTTGATTTAGCAAACCACACTATTAACGTGGTTTACATCCTCATATTTGACTGACGGATTGTTCCATCATCTTCAACAGGCACCAATCGATCGGCAATATTCATCTTAAAATTATTGGCAAAATCTAATCCATCAGAGGTAGCATCTCCATATACAGGTGTAGGAGTTGCACCTGAATTAGTTTCCAGATTGGGATTAGGTAAGTTCTGAAATGAACCTTCAGCTGGAGTTTGAGGAGTGGTTGGAGTAAGTTCCATGCCCATCTTTTCTTCAAACCTTGCTTGTAAATCTTCAGCAGTAAACATGATCAAAGGATAAATAAGGGAGCCTCAGGTCCACGAGTGCTGATACCTGCGTTACTAAGTCCAGAAGCAACATTGAACTTATAATCATCAAGATATTTTTGAGTGTCTTCATCACCAATTAATCCTGTAAGAGCACGATTTTTTTCGTACTCAGCAATGCGCTCATCTCGTGCTGTATCTCTAGCAAGATCTTCCTCTTCAGTAATAAGGAACTGAGGCTCTCGTGAAGGATCAGGAAGTTCAGGAAGTTCAGGAGTAGCAACTTCAGCTTTAGCTTGAAGATCTTCCATAAGTTTTTTACGATCAGCTTCGACATTTGCAAAAGACAAACCAGCAAAATCAGAAGCACTAGTGAATGCACCATCATTACCAAGCTTTCTGTGCATCTTTTTATGCATCCTGCCCATTTCGGTGAGGTCAGCAAGGCTGCCTATACCTTNTTCGGCAAACTTTCTAGCTTGTTCGTTGCCAGCTAAAGCTGCAGCTTCGTTGGTACGCATAGTGGTGGCGTCAGCATTAGCCCGGCGAAGAAGCTCTTTTTCTAGTTGATCGTATCCCTTTTTGCCATGAACACGGTCAGACATGTCAGCGTTGGGGTGATACTCCGACAGGTCAATGCCATAGCGATCAACAGCAGCTTTTTGTTTTTTAGTCAGGCGTCCAGCACGGAACATCCTTGCATCAAATTCTGCTTTTCTCTTGTCTCTCTTCTTACCCATTGCTAATAGAAGTCAGTGCTTCTATTATTTTAGTGACTTTTTAGAGGTAGATGAATTCTTTTGATTTTTTGATTTTGGTTTATCACTAAATATTGAAGGCCAATCAGGAATGGGAGGAAGATCATCCTCCTCCCGATAAAGCCTTTCGATATCGTCGAAAGGGAAATCACTCATAGGTTTGATTCTAAGGTTTGAATTGCATTGCGAAGAGTTGCTCGTGCATAACCAGATGCACCTGAATAGAAACACGTAGGTTCCATCATCAACTCTTCTATAGTTGGTTTACGTGATGGAGATCTTGCTTTGTCGCAAAATCCTTCAGCACGCTTTAGTTGGAGCAGAAGCATATCAACTTCGCCTCTGCTGATCATCACGAACTCTTGGTCCATGGTCTCTTTGTAAAGGACAAAGAAACACTCAACCGGCGTTAGCCGGTCAGGGAGCTGAATCTCTCTGAAAATGACATGGTAATTGGTCCAATCCATTCACGTTGAGTGTGAACAGCTGCTAGTTGAAAGCCAGATTGTGGGAAGGACTTAGGTGTATCGAAGCAGTAAAACTCTTTGATCCCAAAGCCTGCCTGTGTCATGTCACGTAAACGTGCTTTTGTTGTGTAGTGGTTAATTGATGTGAGATAGACGATGTTGTCAGCAATTTCCATTCCATGAATAAGGAACTTACGCATCATTGACCACGGAGGATTAGTAATAATCCAGTCACATTTGCTGTCATGCTCAAAGAAGTCACGTCCTTTGTCTAATTCACACCACTCATTATTATCACCAGGCAGTTGGTCATAGAAGGCACCGTCACCGGAGGAAGGATCAAGGATCAAACCTGTTGGTTGATAGTGTTGAATGATATCTAATGCCAGGTCTCTTGGTGTATAAACAATATCTTGTTCAGGTCTATTCTTACTCGGGTTTAACCTCATATGGCATAAACAATCTTTGTATTGCGTGATTCACAGTGAACGAACAACCATTGTTCGAACACTTATTTATTAATTCTAATCCTGGTAAAAGTATTGTGCGGACTATTGGGAACTTAGTTATATCGGCAAGTAAGAAGTAAAGATCTAAATTGTTGATGTGCTGATGTGCAAAATCTTGATCAACACGTCGACCTTGTCCGATCATGTTTGAAGGGCAGAACTTCATACCACCTGAAGTGATTTGTTTTTGTTCTATGTAATTGAATTGTGGATGAACAAAGTCATAACCTATTTCGTCTACATATTTGAGTTCATCAAAGTAATTTTCGTGATGATAAGTTAAAGGCTCGCTTAAATAGCGACCGTCATTGAATATCTCAATTAATTTCTCTGCCGATACAGATCCGAATTGGATTTGATTATTAAAGTCAAAAGTATAGATTTTTTCTAATTGAAGTTTTGTCGTTAGATATTTAATCGCGCATCTTCGACTACGACCGGCATTAGCCGGTGAAATCATTTATTGAAGAATGCTTTGTGCATTTTCATACCTTCTTCTTGAGTTTTGAACACATCACCAGCCATACGCAACTTGTCATACGCAACATCAAGTTCTTGCTTGTTCATCTTTGTGTAATCAGTTGCGTCTGCAACTTGAGTATCAGCTACAGGAGATGGAGTTGAAGGATCTATAGGAGTTGGAGTAGTAGGAGTAAGAGGAGCAAAAGTAGAAGAACGACCACCAGAATTACCTCCAAAAAGATAGTTGTATTGATCTTCGTTGAGCTTGAAGATTCCTCCTTTAGCTGCCAGGTGAAGGTGAGTGTCGTGACCTTTCATATCGCCAGGTCCAATCACTTCATCACCTGAGCCGCGCAATAAATCGCGGAGGTTTTTAGTTCGTTGGATATAACCAACGCCATCAAAACCTTCAGCACCCGCTCCATCTCCACCACGATGATCTGTGACGTCAATAGCTTCGTCGTAATAGTGATAACTATTAGAGGAGTGAACTGGATCTACATCGTCAAAGTATGAGTGCTCTGCAATCTTGAGTCCAAAGTTATCACGCAAGCGTTCGCCCAAGGAAACGATGGGAACAAGATAATTTCCGTCTTTATCTCTTTGGAATGACATCCTTAGTTAATACTTAGTGCCTTTTATTTATTCTAATTAGTTACACAAGTTTAATAGTATATAAGAGACGTAAGTAATAACTAATGCCTAATAAGTTTAGTTATAGGGGTGGTTGTTTGGGCCTAATGTTACACGCTTAATGGAAGCAAGGCAGATTGCAAGATCAAAGCTTGGCAATCGAATGATGCCTGAGTGGGATGCTATCCATGCTGATGACTTTAAACTGGCAGTAGCAATGGACAGTGGCGATGAAGCAACTGTCAATCAAATGCTGTTTGAAAAAAAACGTGAAATGGTGAGGGAGGCGCTTGCTGATAACTTTGATACGTCTATTAAAACTACTGGAGAATTAAATGAGCGTGGAAAGCTTCAAGCAAAAGCTAAACAAATCCACGGTAAATCTAATAGTCCTGAAAGCATAAATGCGTATTTGATGACTTTCGATTCAATGCGTGATGGCCCCATTAGAGATGATATCGAAAGCCTTTACGATCAAAAACTGCGTGAAGCTGCACAGGAAGTTCTTACTTCTAATGCTATCTACAATTTGGCTAAGCCTGGGCTAAGGGGCAGTCCAGCTGACTTATCAAAAGCTAACAGAGATGGACGTGCTGGTGATCGTGTAGTTGATCACAGCTATGGAGTTGATAGAAACACAGGAGCCTTAATTGCCGGAATGCCAACGGAGGGAGGTCACAGCGACAACTTTCCACATGACGTTGCTCCAGAGTACTCTAATGCTCGTTGGAATATGGGCACAGAGCAAAAATATATCAATAAATCAAAAGGTAATAGAACAGGCAAAGATGCACAAATAGCTATGCGTAACAGTCTAAAAAATAGAATGCGTAAGGATGAAACAGGTGATATTATCCGTTCTATAGCCAATGGATGGCAAGTGGGAGAAGGGTATGGAGTGATGAAAGATGATATGACTTCGCCTAAAAGTATGCGGGAATCATTGGCATCTCAAGCAGTAGAAGCGAAGGCTATGAAGGACTCAGTCATGAATAATATAATTAAACAGGTTGGACGGGACGAGCTTCGCGAATACGATAATCTAGTGCGTCAAAACGGCGGCGATGACCGTCAGGTCACTATAAATGCTGATACTGTAATCCTAGAAAAAGCGATTAACGGTAATGGTAGACGACGTAAGTAATCAAAGCTTGCCACCTACGACTGCTGATCCAACAACAGAAGTGCTTCCGTCCCATGTGCCCTGAAGCACAGGAATACGGATGTTGACAGTTACAAAATGGCAAGCCTCTTCAGTAAGTGCAGTAGTTCCTTTTGTACCGTCCTCAAACACACTTGTGTATAGACCGTATCGGGATTTTTCAATAGTAAATTTCATTAGAAACCTTTGGGTTTATTCTTATTGTGCTTGGTCTTATCACAGACGATAAGATTACTAGGAGCCATATCAATCAGCTCTTCGTCTGTTTTGGTAGAAAGTAAATCACATACGCGATCTACAGCCATAGCCCAAACACCAGATTTAGTTGATTTCTTGAGTATGTGATTGGCTAAGTCAAACACAAACTCTTCACGAAGTTCTGGAGTCATTTGAAGATACGACAGTTTGTGGTTTACGAATAACAATGAAGGCGTCACTATTGTATTTACGGGTGCCTTTTACAGGAGCCCATTTTGTACCAGCTCCGTCAATTTCATAGACAGAACTGCCACCAATAACAACTTCAAGATTTTCTTCTTCAGTAAAACCAAGTTCTTGCATTTTAGATGCAATTTGAAAAAGCAAGGGATGATTTCCGAATAGTGGACCCATGTTCAATATGAGGAGAAAGAATATAAAAAAGCCCCCTCGTTAGAGGGAGCTAATACATCAGAAAGCAGGAGCTTCCTGGACTTCAGGCGCAACTTGCTCAGCTGCAGAAGGTCGAACAACAACGTTCTGACGACGCTGTTCGGTGACAGCCTTAGGCATAGGACCAAGGCCACCGGTCGGAATGCTGACGCCACTCAGCTTCATCTGAGGACGCTTGAGCATGACAAGCTCACCGGTCTTGGGATCGGTGTAGGTCTGACCGAAGCTGTCAACGTGACCAGTCAAGGTAACTTGGCGGCCAACAGGCAGATAGCCTTGCTCGAACAGAGACAGCAGGTTGTCACTATCGAGGAAGTCGATGGTGTAACCCTCGTCATCATTGAGGAAGTTAGTGATGACAGTCACGGACAGGAAGTCACCGCGCTTGCCAGCAACCTTCTTGGCGAACTGGATACGTCCAGTCACAGTGAAAGTGTTGAACTGAGCGTAGGAGCGAAGTTGGGTTTGGTTTTGCATGGTTTGCAAAAAAAGAACAAAGAAGAAAAGAACCGGCGTTAGCCGGTCTTGAGGTTTCAACAAGTGAAATCTTGATCACCAAAAGAGATGAGTTGGAACAAAGTTTTGACTGCATGCAATTTGCCTGCATCAGATGCCCAAGCAGCTACTTCAAGAGACTCGTCTTGATTAAGAGCAGCTTCCTCATGCCAATGAATCATCTTGTCCAAGATTTGAAGAACCAGGACTTTGTGAGCAATTGGATGAGGGCAGATCATAAAGAGCTCTTCATCAGTAGCATTAGCCAAGGCTTCGATTTCTGCTTTAGTAAAAGAGCCGTTCTTTGTCTTGACTTGAGGTTGATCAGAATTGTCCTCAATCTCAACGTCTTCACGATCGATGTGAGCTGTAGCCATTAAGGCTTTCAGGTCATCAGAAGAGATGCCGTTTGGAATTGTGTCGCTCATATATAAGAGTCAATTACATCAAAAAGAAGAACCGGTGTTAACCGGTCTCTTTGTATATAGCAGCAAAAAATGTATGGTGCGAAAGAAGTTTTGGTTCAGACAAGTTCTGCAGAGAACTTGGACCAACCTGCATCAGAGATGAAGTCACCAACAGATTCGCTGTCGATAGGTGCACAACCAGCGTTAAGGACAGTCATGTCGCACTCATCTTCGATGTAGTGGTAAGCCTCCTCAGTCATAGGCATGACGAGGGAGATACCAGCGACAGCAGTGTTGCTGATGATTTTGAAATCGACGCTCATATAATTGCGTAAAAAGACAAGCAAAAGAAAAGCCGGTGTTAACCGGCAGGAGATCATTTGCCTTGACCACGCATCTTCTTCTTGTTGTGCTTGGGCTTGGAGTGCGTTCCCTGCCCTTGGCGAGTTTTCTTGGGAGTGCCTTTAACAAAGGTGTGACCAGAAAGTGAACGAGCCATGATTTTATCCTCGGTTTACATTGAAAAAAAGAGCCGGTATTCACCGGCACTGGTTTATTTAGTTTGCTTTAGTTCTTTAATTTTATCGACAAGCTCAGACTTGAGCGTATCGAGTTCTTTCTTAGTATCTGAAAGAGTGTCGAGCTTGGAATCGACAATAGAGAGCCTGTTCTCAAGCTCCTCCAATTGATACTTGGTATATCGAGATTCAGGAATAACGATATAGGTAGGAGCGAGATAAGGAAGTAGAGATGTAAGCATGGTCAAATTAGATCAACATTCATAAGATAAACATTGAGCTTATTGATAGCGTCCGCTGCCATTACGGTTTCTACGGAATCCGTATAGTGCAACTACACCAGTAGTGAGGATACCCACACTGCCGATAACAGCAAGGACGAGGTCTTGTGAATTCCAGATGATCATTTAGCTTGAGTAAGTTTACGTTTGAGAGCTTTCAACGCGGCTTTACGCTGCCGCATAGCTTGAGGCTTGAGCTTGCGTTTAGCCTCTTTCTTCGAGTGATGAAGGTAATTAGGAACTTGCATTCATCTCACGTATAAGTTGACAAGCACGATCTTCACCAAGTGAATCGTGTAACTGCCGCCATTCAATAGTGGCGTTAGCAAGAGCATCTCGATCGCCCATATTGCGATACAGACGAATCTCATTGCAGACAGACTTAAATCGTTGCTCAGTTCTAGACATGGTTTCAGTAGATAAAAGGGTCAATTGTCGTAAACCTTGCACTCAGGAGCAGCCGGCTCAACTGCGCAATAGACATCCCAATAGGTTGCCTTTGCTTGAATTGATTCAAGGTCCTTGATAAAGAGCGCTTGAAGAGTGGCATCAGGGCCGGCGTCAAGCTCTTGATAATCGGAATAAGGTGTCATGATTAAATTGCACGTAGAACAAAAGAAACCGGCGTTAGCCGGTGAGTGGTTCAAAAGCAGAAACGATTGATATCTTGAACTTGTTCCAAAGGGTTATTCATTGCAGCAACAGCTGCGGCTTCTAGTTCCAAGCCAATGATTACTCCGCTAAAGCCTGCTCGTTGATACAGGCGAATAACAGACATTGCTTGTTTATATCCTAGATTGTTTAGAACAAGTGTTTTTGGATCGCGGTAAACGAATCCAAGCTTGTTATCGAAGTTATCCCCAACCATGCAGCCTTGGACAAGATGGTGAGCTTCGTGTCGCAGAGTATCGAAATCATCTAGGGTCCATGAAACTTCTTCATCTTGTCGCTTAGCATTGTCTTGGCAGATCGCAAGACGTTTGCTGGTTGGTGTGTAGAATCCTTCGACACCATCTGTGCACTCAAAAGGATTAATGTCGAGAGCTATACCTGTAGCCTTGACTGCATCCATAAGTTGAACATGATGTTCAAAAGATGGGGGTGTGGCTTGTGCTTGTCCTAAGCAACCGACTGCTACTGCAACGGCAGCCACTACTATCTTTGTAATAGACATTTATCATTTCGAGTGTATTAACAGGGGGGAACCGGAGTTAACCGGTCCTGCTCATTTAGAGACTTTTATATATAAATTCTATTCCTTATTTGATAGTTATGTATTCAGCTGAACATTAGTTTCCGCTAAAAACTCGGCGCCCCCACGTAGTGGGCAATAGATCCGCTATCTCCCCCGCAATTCCCCCGCAGCCATACAGATAGAATGGTATGGACGGACTGGATTATGGGAAATGCTCGGTAAAGTTAAGGACAAACTGAGGAAAGCTGGAGCATCTCTGCGTGACTTCGACGACGTATATGCAGCGAAAGTTGCAGAGGGAGCACATCCATTCGTCAAGATGACGTCCGGATTCCCAATCACGTATGCACCGTCNGGCACAGCAGCCGAGAAAGGCAGCGGCATACGGGATGTTGGGCGTGAACGCAGCGGCGAGGTACGCGCTACCGGCAGGAGGCGTCACGCTGGCAGGCAAAGGCCTCTACGACCTGACGCAGATGATGATGGATCAACAGTCGAGTGGAACAATTGATCTGCAATAAGTAAAAAAGGACCCTGCGTTAGCAGGGCCTACTGGATCAAGCCTCAGTTGCAGCCTTTGCAACCTTGGCGATCTTGTTGTCGACAGCCTCATTGGCCTTGCCAAGGAGAGACTTGGCATAGCTGAAGGAGCCACCAACGGCAATACTGTCGATGGAGCCATCAGCCTGTTCAACGCCAACGTCGAAAATGTCATACTGTTCGTCCAGGGTATCGACGCGCTCGAAGAGACGCATAGACATGGACGCACCAGGGAACGAAAGTTTCATGTGAAGCTATTACATAAATGAACACGCCCTATAGGGCATGGAAAAACCCACCCGGCGTTAGCCGGGGAGGTCTTCAAGCAGCAAGAGTGTCAAGGAGAAGCTGCTCCTGCAAAGGGAGTTCAGACTCCCAAGGATCGGAGATAAGCATCTTCTTAGCAGGAACTTCAGTCTTATACCCATAGCGGATAAAGGACTGATAGATGTTCCGCAGATGCTTCTTATCCAAGGCTGAAATGACTTTCAGGTCACCACCGCCAATGGCGAAGCATTGCTGCGTCTCTTCAACAACACAGAAGTTCCAAGCGGAAAGATTGCCATCTTTCGTGCGCTTGTAAAGAGTTGCAAGGACTTGCATAAGAATGAGTTAGAAACGAATGACATAAAAGAAAAGAGCCGGTGTTAACCGGCGATAACTCTCAGGAGATAGAGAGCGAAGGCTGATCGAAGGTATACTCAGCCCAAGGGAACAACTGCAGATACCCTTCGAATAGATCAACATGATCATCGAAGTAAGTCTCTGCTTGGTTGTAGGTGTCCCATACGCCGATGACTTCGTCAGTCTTGACGTCATAGACACACCAGGAGTTGATATGCATATCACAGATATAAGTTCAACAGAAAAAAAGACCGGGGGTTACCCGGTCAGTCGGTAATCTTCCAGATCCACCAGAAGATAAAAGCGAAGATCAATACCGTAGTCACAGCAGGGACTCGGTATACTCTTCATCTTGGTCTTGAAGCCACTGCTCATTGTGGTAATGCACACGAGCAACTTGTTCTTCAATCCAAGCTTGGAGTTCAACGTCCGTAGTTACGGATGGAACGTAAGTGAGGTTAGACATACAAGGTATGTAATGAACACAAAGAACCAAAGCCGGCGTTAGCCGGCATAAGGTTCAATCACATGGACGACAGAGGTCGTGATCAGCAGTGATTGCGTATTGATAGAGAGATCCGAAGCGATCTTCGTAGTCCTCAACCAAACGCTCACAGTCGGAGTAACCGCGTGCGGCGTAAGGCATGGCGACCCAGTAGCCACCTTGCTTCTTACTCCAGATACGACACATACCAGCGATGAACATAATGAATGAATATGAATTACATGAAAGAAAAGAGCCGGCGTTAGCCGGCAATGAGTTCACGTTCAATACGGAAGCGGACACAGTTGTTGCACTGCTTCTTAAAGCCGCGCATACGCAACTGAACAAAGGCAAGGTCATTGGATGAAACACCGCAACCTTTCCATTGCATGTCACGTTCGTTCCAGTATTGGAGAGTGAAAGTGTTCATGAATGTAATAACTAAAGACACAAGACATACAGCCGGCGTTAGCCGGCATGTGCAAGTGTCAATCAATAAAGGTTGGAGTGAACCAACCCAGGTAACTCACACACTCAAGACAGCATTAGGACAACCACGGATCTTCCGCTGTTTAGCATTAAGCTGTTTAGAGCAATGGACAATCATGAACTCAGCACTACCAGTAGTGTGAGACTTATGAGCCAGCATCTGTTTGTAACATGCATCCGTAAGGTAGCCAGATGGAACCCAGCATGCAGATGTTGTATTCCAATGGTAAACGCAGTAGACCATGGTTTAATTTCAAAGAACACAGAACCAATAGCAGGCATTTGCCTGCCTCTTTCAACAACGTAGACAAGTAACTTGATAGTAAGGATACAAATGTTTACGCAGACGTTTCAACGAAGGTAAAAACTTCAGTGAAACTAGCGATTGCATTTGATAAGCGCGAGACGAAACGAAAGTTCATTCTCAATAAACAATAGTTATTGCGAAAGTTAATTAACTGAAGTAGAATGAACTTGAGTTTACTCGCGTGAATCTCGTGTGAAACACGAGTTAGAAAACAAAAGTGAACGAACGTTTACGTTAGTAAAACGTGAGTGAACACAATAGTTTAAGCAACTGTTAATCGAAGCAGGCAACTGATTTAACTTGCGTTAACTACTATTTTTTTTGTTTGGGTGACCGGAGGGGTAAGTAGTATATTAGACGTGTCAAAAATTTTGTAGCACTTTTGACCTCCTATAGGGGTCTTTTTTAAGGGCATATGTATTCAAAACGTGCGTTTGTGTGAGAATACTNATTATGGCTGCGTTGCGCCACTAATGATATCTTTGCCCGTGCTTATTTTTGGCCACTGTTTGGAGTCAAAGGTAAAAACCACAGAAACCACGCAGAACCACGGTAGGTTTATATATACCCTATTTTTTATTCTCTCTCCCTCTCTATCTAATATTTATTTTCAAGGGTTAGAGAAATAGTGTGGCAAGTGTGGTTTCGTAGTAACTAAAATAAAAGAAAGGATCTATGGAACCGTGATTAAGTCAAAGGAAGATATTATTCTGGATGACATATTTCGCAAAGCGTATGGGCAGGAATATACGTGGGATAGTGCGAATAACACTCTTGCATTGCGTAAAGGCGTGGGAACAATTGAAGATGGTCCAACAATTCCTAAAGTAAGTATTCCTACAGGTAAAGTTGCAAATAAAATCCACAAAATAGCGAAAGTGCCAGTAGCAATTATGCCTACATCTGTAAAGCCTGCAGATTTAGGCTTTGATACTGATGAAATTGAGGAAAAACCTGATTCATCTGCATTACGGCGAGCTTCAGCAAAAGCTAAAGCAGCAGCATATATTGCTGGCGAAGTTCTAAAATATAATTGATTGGTAATTGTAAGAAAATGCGCGTACCTCCACCGTTTGGAAAAACAACACTCCGCAAAATGATGGAGGAAGAAGAGATTTTGGCTAAGGCAGCGGGTTGCCCTCCTGGTCATACCTACAACCCGGTGATTAAAAAGTGCCTGCCTGGTTCGCCATTAACCGGAATCGGCTACGGCGGTGGAGAAGATGAGCTATCAATCATGCCAATTGAGCGAATTGAAGGCGAAAAACCGCTAAATATGGAGAAATCGCCCAAAAAAGCGCCGCCAAAGAAGATGCGGATGGCTGGTGACGCTATGAAAGGAGATAAATCCGCGTAATTTGTAGAATATAGACAAATAGATAGCGAAAAAATGTCTGATTATCAGATTCCAAGGGACAGTATTTACTATTACGGCGAAGATTCGACCTACAAGCCTGGTAAATATCAATCTCCAAGACTTTTTTCTGAAAGTAAACCGAAAAAATATATTTATGAACTAGATGCACAAGGCCTGCCTGTCAAAAAGGCGGGTCCTGGAAGCATTGCTGATGAATTGGAGGCACAGGCTAGGTTCAAGAGCGTTGTGCGTATTGGTGGACGTGAATACAACATGAATAACCCTGCTGATGTAGCAGATCTTAAAAAACTACAAGAACAAGAGCTGACTCGCCAAAGAAATAGCGGATTAGGGATGTCTGATATTAGAGGTGGCGACGGATTGAAGTCTGATGGCAGTGGTGGCCGTATACCTCGCGGAACAGATCTTGGAAACAGTGGACCAAAGCCCATGAACTGGGCTGAATACGAGGAATTTTTGAATAACTACGGAAAAGAGGAGGGCGGTGACGGAATCAGGCTAAGTGGCTTCGAATCGAACGACCTGCCTGGAGGAATTAAAGCTACTCTTAATACCAAGCCAGTAGTAGGCATATCTCAGGCTGGTGCGAGCTCAGAAGCTGATATAAATGACCAGTCCCGTGCTATCGGGGTGGATCAGACGCAAATTCGCGCCCTCCCTCGCGGAGCGAGGCAAAGACAGAAGTTTTTGGAAAGAAATCCCAATTACGGACGTCCTGAAGCCCCTAAGATTGAAAAAGGCAGTGGAATCTCAGCACGAGGCCGTGCAATCCTTGATGCTCCAATGGGCGAAGGAGCGATGGGTGTACTCCGTCGCGCCAATGCTGCACAGAATATTGTGCGTAATAACGGCAAAATCGCTATTAAAGACGCTGAAGGTAATTTCAATGAGATCACTCAGGAGGGATACGATAAAATCCGTAGCGACATGCGTGATCAAAAAGAATTTAGTCAAGAATTCCTGAGCAATTACTTGGCCACTCCTGCTAAACCTGCTGATGCACAATCACCAAGCAGCGTCGCTCCTAAGCCAGCTACAAAAGATCTGTCACAATTAAACGAGGCTAATCAGTCACCAATTTACCCAAACATGCTACAGAACGATAGTGAAGATATCCCAGATATGGGTCCAGATCCAAAAATGTTTGAGCTTGGAATATTACCAAAAAGAAAGTAATTAAAACTTTCTACAATAGATCTAGGTTTACTAGATCAAGATAGTGGCATCTCTAGAAGATAGACAGCAGCTTCACAATCGTGTAATTACTGCAATTGGTAATCAGTCTGCAAGTAATAATTTCAGACAGCATGCCAACGATAGTAACGATAAGTTGATTGCTAGTGCTGAAGCATTTGCTGCTGGACGCACTCTGGGAATGAGTGAAGAAGAAACTCTTGCTCAGATGTCAAAAATGGTTCGTCGTCAACGAAGGCAAGACGACGCCTTCTCGATGGAGGATGCAGAGCGTCAGATGGTTCAGGCAGCCAACAGCCTTTCTGATGTCAGTCAGAGTGCAGAGATCCGTGGGGTAGGCCTCATGGACCTGCCTGAAGTGGATCCGTTTGGTCAGGATCAAGGTCAGTATTACGATTACAAAGAGGGTGATACTCAATACAGCGCTCAGGAAGCAGCAAAACTGCGTGAGCAGATGGAAGAGTTTGAGGATCGCTCCGAGCCCGACCAGCGCAACCCTTATGGAAAACGGACCTATGACAAAAGAGGTCAGGTCGTTCTGAAGACTGGGTATGACCCAAATGAATACGACCGTATGGTCGCTGATCTAAGTGAGATGGGTGAAGGTGCAGAGCGTCCTGATGTTGCACCTAAGTCTGTAATGCAAGATGCTCTTAATCAACTGAATGCCTCCGCGCAAGAGCAACAAAGCCTTCAAAGTCGTATTGCGCAAGTCTTTGGTGGAAGTGGCAACCCCGCAGGCTTTGAAGATGTTCAGACCCGCCTAGAGGATCAGCTCAATCCTGCTGCAGAAAAAGCGATACAGGCCGACGCTGCGCGTCGGTTAAATGAGCGTGACTTAGCTGGCATGTCTGGACGACGAGCCGCTTACAACAACATCATGGCTTCCATTGAAGCTGAAGACATTGGCGAAACCATGTACCGCCCCTCTTCAGTTTTTCCAGGAGCACGGCTCCCTGCAGTGGCTGCAGACGAAGCTCTAGACGCAATTCGACGCACAGGCGCAAACATCACCTATCCATCAGCACTATTCCGAAATGATGGCGTAGCTCTGGATCCGCAAACAGGCAATACCTTGGCAGTTCAAGGGCCTGAGTATGTGACACCAAACACTGACGCAGGCTCAGCGCTAAATGCGCCGATGACGTCACGTGCGTTCATGGTGCAAAAGCAACCGGGCTACCGAGAGGGTGGACGTAGCTTTGGTGACTATCCCCAAGTGGACGTGACCGGAACCACCACACTGTTTGCCAATCGGTTGCGCGGTCAAGAAGGGTTTAACAATGTATCTTCCAATATCCGTAGCGTTGATGAGCTGCAGCGTGTTGCAGACATGATGATTGCAAAAGGTGGCAAGTTTTCGACGAAGGAGATGAACGAAGCGACCGGCAAACTGGTCAGTAAGCGTCAGGCAGAACCTGACATTCGCGGTGTCCTGAACCGCATGCGTTACACCCCTGCAGAAGAAGCGCAGCTAGCTAACGCTTTGTACCAGATGGAAGTTGCTAAGGGAACAACTGTCAACCAACAAGGCAAGCAGCAATACTTTACCCGTACAGGCCCCATGGGTTCATTGAAACCTACGGAGTTTGGGGGAACAACTGTACAGGCTACCGAAGGTGGTGCTCAAGTCTTCTTCGACTCTCCAGAGGCTATTGACCCTCGCGACGGTCAGGCTGAAGTTGCCAAGATCCGCCCTGGTCAACAGATCGAAGGTCGTGACATTGCTACCTCATTCCGCCGTCTGTCTGAGCCCGGTGCACGTCAACCATTCATTGGACAAGTTGCAGGTGAATCCCCTCGGATTAATCGCTACAACACCGCTGGCTTGCAGAAAGGTCCTGGTGGAAACGTTGTCCAAAGGGTAGCCTCAGATCCGATTGAAATCGAAAAAGCACTACGCAAGAAAGAGGAAGGCTTCCAAGTACAACGTGCCAAGAAGTCTCGTGGTCGCATCATGCCCGTCGATGAAAAAGATCTACGCGGTAAAGTAGTAAAAGCACAACTCACTCAAGAGCGTGCTAATCGTGATGCTAAGAAGCGTCAGGAAAAAGAGAGAACAATTAGTCAATTCACAATGGCTAATCCAAGCAATGTTGGCCGTATCCCCCGGAGATTCTGATGAGTTTTAATCCTGAACAAGTAAAACAGGGAAACCTCATCAAGAAGCAACTTGAGGAAACTCCGCGTAACTTTGCTACAGAAGGTGGGGCTTCATTTTCGAAACCTGCAGGAGATCTAGACAAAATGTCTAGCACCCGAATGGCTGGCCCCGGTGGAGCTTTTGCCATGCAGATGATGCAGGATCCTATGCTTGCACAACGAGTAGGAACTTGGAATCAACAATTTGCCCAATCTAATCAGGGCATGCAATTTAATCAAGCCAAAATTCAACTGGGAGCAGGCTAATGTCGAAAGCACGTATGGCAGGAGCACTGCTTAAAAAACTAGGTGGAACCTCCAAAGATCTATTGTTTGGTGGAATGACCAAACCTCAAATTGCAGGACGTCTCGCACCTGATGCGTTTTTTGGCATTCTTGCGGCTACACAAACTCCTGGAGACCTAGGCGACAAACTTATCGCNGGCGGNNCTAGTGCNATTGGAGGNGGCCTNGGNGGTNTNGCNNTNGGNCGAGCTGTTGGACGAATGGGTGGTGGTGAAGCACTGCAAACAATTTCTGACTTCGCTGGCTCGATGGGTGGTGATATTGCCGGTATGGCAGTAGGAGATCAAATCATGCGAGGCAAGGACCTAGTCATGGGTGGACAAGGCCTAACACCCTATGAACGTATGAGTGCAGAACAACAAGCTGCATTTGCTGCAGACCTTGAACAGCGCATCCTTGCTCAGTATGGATTGCTTCCTGGAACACGTGAGCAGTATGCAAATCCCACTACTGGTTATGGAGTTGCGTAATGGCTAGACGATTGCCACTGAATCTTGGAGGATTCTTCGATGCAGCAAAAGAATCCTACGGTGAAGGTAGAGAAGAGTGGTCTAAAGCATATCGTGAAGGACGCAAAGCATCTGGTCAATCTGAGAATGCTCCACGAATGTCAGAAATGGCTGGTGCATATCCAACCGGCATTCGAACGAAAGAAGCTATTGATGATGCCCTTGTGAATATGGGACTAAAAACTCTCTCAAAAAAAGAGAGGGACGCTCGGATGATTCGAGAGGATTTGGGTATAGGTGCTAGACAAGGGATTGGTCCTAGATCTGGACAAATGCTGGGAACTATCGCTGCAGACGTAACGCAAGACAATACTCGTAACTTCTATTGGCTTCTGAATGCTGCACAGGCTACAGGCAATGTAATTGCAGAGTCCGCAATGGGCTTGGCTAATCCCTCTCTTTATGGGAAGAGAACCGTGGGTAAGATCAAGACCACGCCTAAAGGTGGTAAGTATTTAGATGATGCTGGGAACCCACGCAAAGGTGTAAGTATTGATAGTGAAGGCAATGTGCAAAAACGAAACTTTGAACCTGGATATTTAGCAGCACTTGGTATTCCTACAGGAATTGCAATCAACACTGGACTTGGTTTGCTAACACCATTTGGTGGAGCAGAAGGCTATAAGGCTGCGCTTCCTAGTGAAGAGGATCCAACAAAAACAGCAAACGTCCTTGGCGAAGTAGGCCTGAAGTATCTAATGGGTTCTACTGGAAAGATGCTTCCATACAGTGAGTTCAAAGAGGTTCGTCCAGATGTATCACCTGAGGAGTACAGAGCTTATCAAGCATTCAAATATGACAAAGCGACCGATCTAAATCCGTTTGATGATGGCAAGTTTGGACTTCCTGGTGGTGTTGTGAAAACGACTAGTGAAGGGGTGCACGGACCCGAACTGCAATTCCTTGGTCGTAGTCTTCCTGTTACTACTGGCATTGTTCCTTATTTAGGAGCTTTGGCTGGTGGTGTTGCAGGTGTTAGAACTAAAAGGCCAATCCGTGGTGGCTTTGTTGGCGGCGTAGCTGGACTTGCAACTGGTCAAATTGCAGGCAACTTACTTGAAGAAGAGCGTCGTCGGCGCAACACCGTAGAAAATCAATTGAATAATCCACAGTTTTGATAAACTGTAGAAACGAAGATTAAGAACCATGCGCTTTGCTAATCCTCCCGGCCTTGCATCATTTATGGCAAAAAATGCGGGCTATGACGAAATTGGCGGACGTGCCATTAAAGACGCTGTAGATCAAGATCTAACAACCATGGGAACCATGGGAGAAGCGCAAGCTAATGCTCTTAATACAATTGCTCGAAATGAAGCTGCAGAATATGCAAGAGATGCTGAGGCATTTGGAATGGCACAACAAGCTGACGCTCGATTGTTTGGATCGATTGCAGGAGCAGTTGGAACTATTGGTGGCTCTGCAATTAAAAAGTTTGGTTCTAAACCTGGCACCAATCCACTGCCCGGATCTGAAAACACAAATGATTTTAGCGTTGGTGATGCTCTAGATTTTGGAATGGGTGTAGATGAAGCGGAACACAGAGCAGGTGGAGGTTTTGTTGAAACGGTAATTGGTGGCGATTCAGTTGGCGAATCAATCTTTAAATCATATTGATTGATAAACTATTAAAAGACAAGCAGTAGTGCAATGGCTTTTGGTGATTTAAGGTTTAGTGATTTCAATTTAAGTGAACATCGCAGTATGACAGGCGGTACTGGTGCTGCAGGGCAAGCAACAGTTGCTGACAACTACAGTTTCTTGGAAGACAATAAGCCTGACTTTAGTGGTCTTGCCGAAGGAGGACAAGCACGTATTGGCGCACTAAATCGTGGCCAGATGAAAGTTATTCACGGTGTTCGGGATTCAGGACTGAGAGCTGCGCAACAAGTTATTCAAGCTCAGGAAGACGCAGAATCCTATAAAGATGCAGCAGCATCTGCAGCAAGCAAGAGTAAAATGGGTTCTGTAATTCAAGCTGGTGCCACATTGATTGGTACAGCTCTACTATCTGACGAAGAGGCAAAAGAGAATATTGAACGAATCGAAGACGCACTAAGTACACTACGTAACTTGCGCCCAGTAACCTTTAACTACAAAGAAGAGTACAGCACTGACTACAACCGTGTTCATCACGGATTTATTGCACAAGAATATCAAAAGGTGCTACCTGATGCAACTTATCATGATCCCACAATTGATAAACTATGTATTGACACTGGTGATCTGATTGGCCTTTTGGTTCGTGCAGTTCAACAGCTAGAAACCAAGGTTACTCGCCTTGAAGCAAAAGAAGCTCTACAAGGAGTTAAGTGATGATGGGAACACCAAAACAATCAGAAGAAGATCTTTTGAATGCGTTAGGTTTAATCGCATTGCTACCTGGTGGTGCACAACAGTTGGGCATTGTTGATCCAGATATTTCATTCAAAGCGAATCCAGCCAATTATAAATACAATCCCCGTGGTAATGTCGTTGGTGATCTGTTGATTGATGGTGCCACAGGATTAGGCACAGGGCTTGCTAAATACGATAAAGCCGTAACGCCTTTTGCAACTGCTGCTCAAGACAAACTTACTGGATTGATCGGACGTACCGGTGGTGCAACAAAGATTGGCAGCGCTGCAGGTCGTATGGCAGGTGGAGCAAAAGCACTAGGTCTTCTAAAAGCTCTTCCTGCATTTGGTGCAGTTGGTGGTGTCTTGGGTGCAGCTGATGTTATCGCTGGACCTGATAGTGGTGCAAACAAAGCAATGGATGCAACTGCCATGATGATTGGTGGTGCACTTGGATCTGTTGGCGGTCCTCTCGGCATGGCTGCAGGTGCAGGCGCAGGCAAGATGGTTAGTGATGCAACTCAGTTCCTATTTGGAGATAGAAAGACACCAGAACAACGTAGAATGGAAGAAGCTTTGGCAGCACTTCGTGGAGGAATGATCTGATGTTGGGATTCAATACCGATAAAGTAGTTCAGGGAGAAATTGATAGTGGGGGCCTCAATCGACGAGGCAAAATGAGCGAATGGGATTGGGGTGACAACTTCCGTGCTGGAGTTTATAGTTTATTCGGTAAGGATTATGGCCGTGAAAATCTAGAAAGACTAGCTCGCGCAAAGCAGACAGAAAATTACAATGATCAGGTATCGGGATTGAACATAGAACTGGATCAGTATCGCCCTGGAACTAAAATTACACGGCAGCAAGGTGAGACTTTACAAGATATGCAAGCTCGGGGTAATCTTGAACTTGCTCTAGGCAAAGAAATAGCTGCAGCTAAAATAACTAATCCACAGGCAGATTTAAGTGGAGTGAAAACAATTCAAGACCTTCAAGCAGTTATAGGGGCAGACAACCAAAGACAAAGGGACGAAGATGAGCAAGAGCAACTTGACGACAAAAATGAAGAAAGTCGCCGTTACTATGCTGATCGAGCTGATGCTAGGGCAGCTCAAAATAGACAGTATGAACTACAAATTATGCAACTTCAGCAGGCTGACAGACTAAAAGCGCAAGAGCGCAAAGATCGTATGTTTATGACATTGATGGCTGGATTACAGAATCTAGGACAGGGTTTTACAATTTAGTCGAGATATTGTTTGTAAGCTCCAGATTTATAAACGCTCCACGGCGAAAAGGAGCCCATCTCGTCGTAAACCATTTTGGCAACTTGAAAATTCTTGACAGGATCTCGTAGATCATCGGCTGTATATCCAAGTTTTGCAAGTTTGTCTCCATGTGCCTGAACGTTGATTTGAGTAGCACCAATAGAAAACTCATTTTTCATATTGGGATCAAGTCCAGATTGGACTGTATCAATTTTTAGACGTCCGCCAGATTCACCCATTGCAATTGCTGCCATAATCTTTGCATTTTCAGGACTAAAACCTGCCTGCTCTGCAAACTTAGTCATTTGTGCTTGTGTTGCAATTGATCCACCTTTATATGGACTGGGAAATGATCCAGATAGAGTTTCTTTAGGATTAGGCGTTGGATAACTTCCTGACAAAGATTGAGAAGAAGAATCAACTTCACTAATTGACTCTGTAGGGGCTTCTGTTGCGCGAGAACTTTGTTCTTCGGCTTCTTGCCGATCTCTGTCTTTATTTTCTTGAATAAAGCCCTGTAGCATGCCGATTCTTTCATCAGGTTCATCCTTGCGCTTACTCATGAAATAAGAGCTTCCAATCAAAGCAGCTCCACCGGCCAACTTACCTGCCATTTTTGCACTACGAACTTGCTCTTTAGCAAATTCCTCTGCTTCTCTATTTATCTCTCGTGTTTTTTTGTTTGACTTTGAAGTTAGCGCAGCCTCTTGAGCACGACCACGAATTTCCATTGAAAGGAGATCTTGCGCAGTCTGATCTTGAATAGCTCGTTTACCGAATCGATCGTATTTGGGTTTATTCCGTTCAGCAGCAATTCTTGCTTTTAATGCAGCACGAACAGCTTCATTACCAGCTTGAATAAATGACATACCTTCTTCTATGCAATAGTCCTATTCTAACTTTGTAGAATATAGACAATGCTTAAGTAGATTGAAATGGCTGCAAAGATTCCACCCGGATTGGATCCAGTACTAGCAAAACAAGCACTTGAGGGTGGTAAGCATTGGGGTGCCAGTGATCAGAAACGATATGATGCACTTGTTAGCAAAAAAAATAAAGGACGCCGTAAACCACCGCCGGGATTAGATCCAGCACTAGTAAAGCAAGCAATGGGTGGCAGCGCAAACTGGGATGCTGCTGACCGAAGACGTTATGACAAGTTGGTGGCTGCAAAAAGAGGTACCCAGCCTCAAGGGAATAGAAATAAAGGCATGTTCAATTTTTCGGACATGATGAATAAATTCTATAACTGGCAACCTGATGCAACTGATGATCCGGCCGGTGCTGCAATTAAGAATACGTTCATGTCGAACGCGATTCAGGGTGCAATGAATACGCAGCAAGCAATTGAGATTGCTACTGCTAACGCTGGATTGGCCACAAACCAAATGCAAGTTGCTGCTGGACTTGAGTTTGGCAACAAGAGTGCCATCATGGAAAAGGAATTCAACTATGGCATGCAGAAGATGGGTGCCGAGTATGACTTTCAAGAGCAATTTGCAAAGAATGAAGCAAATCGATTAAACAATCAACTTGCACTACGTGGAGACATTCAGCAAAACCAAACCAGACTTGAAGGTGCTCAAAATCGGTTAAATATTCGTGCACAAGGTCGGGAAGACGTAAAACTGCAAGACATCAAAGGTCAGCAGGCGATGAACCAGCTAAGGCAGCAAGGTTTCAATGATAATGAGCTGCAAAGACTTAAGACTTCTGGCGCTCTTGCTCAAATTGATAGGCAAGGCGGAGTTGATAAGTGGCTGCAGAGTGAAAAAGGCAGGCAGGCTCTTCAGCAGATTGGTGCACAGGGCAATATTGA